>Ga0157373_10003911_pt1 | contig 11245 bp, 8 predicted proteins | sample C65metaG_FD_113460 | JGI IMG/M metagenome (GOLD analysis project Ga0157373, IMG submission 113460) | Corn rhizosphere microbial communities from Kellogg Biological Station, Michigan, USA - C6-5 metaG | ecosystem: Host-associated > Plants > Roots > Rhizosphere > Soil | place: USA: Michigan...
ATCATGCCGTAGAGATTGTGCTTGGCGTAAAACTCGTTGAGCAGCTTGTTGCCGTTGCCTTCGTAGAACCAGGAATTGGTCAGGCGGGCATTAAGACCGAACGGTATCGCCGTGCCGATAGCGAAGGTCGGATCCTTGCCGACGTAATAATAGGAGCAGGTATGGCACATTTCCACCGTACCCGATGATACGGCATCGGCCGCCTGCAGGCCGGGCACGATTTCGCCAGCCGCAAAGGGCTGGATGGTGAAATTGCCGTCGGTAGCGGCCGCCACATGTTTGGCAATATCCTCGGCGCCGCCATAGATTGTATCGAGCGACTTCGGAAACGAAGACGTCAGTCGCCAGGTGATCTTGGTATTCTGTTGTGCAATTGCGGGCGCAGCCAAGGCTGTCGCAGCGGCCCCCGCCAGCGCACCTTTTTTCATAAAGGAACGGCGATCCATCTATATCCTCCCAGATATCAACGCTGCCCGCAGCTTGAATTCCCCTCGTGCTGTTCAGGCATCGCAGCAAAGTAAGCACGGTTACCGCCCAGCTGACAAGCACCCGCGCCAAGAATTAATTGCCGGAAAACCAGCCATATCAGGATTTTTTCGGCGGCCTCTTCGCTATTTTATTTGCAACTGAAATATCGCGACGCCGCCTTATACTTTAGCCGCATATATTGCGTTCCGAGGACGAAACACATGCTTGACTTGGCCCGCTGGCAGTCGCACAAATTTTCGAAGATTCGCCCCCCGGAGCCACCATGCCAAAACCGATTATCGCCGTCCCCGCCGACATCCGGCATTTCACCGGAGCCGACTGGCACGCCGCGCAGAACCAGTATCTTTCCGCGGCGCTGAAGGTGGCTGATGTCATGTCCTTCATCGTTCCGGCCTTTGAGGACGGCAATGAGGTCGATGCCATCCTCGACCGGGTCGATGGCTTGCTCGTCTCCGGCTCGGCCACAAATGTCCACCCTTCTCTTTACGGAAAAGAGGCAAAGGAGAGTGACGGCCCGTTCGATCCAGCCCGCGACGCCACCAGCCTGCCGCTGATCCGCCGGGCGTTGGAACGCGGCATTCCGATGCTTGCCATCTGTCGCGGCATTCAGGAGCTGAACGTCGCGCTGGGCGGCACGCTTGCTTCCGAAATTCAGGAACAGCCCGGAATTTGGGACCACCGCAAGCCGGAACATGAGGACCGCGACGTGGCCTTCGCCATCCGCCAGCCGGTGCATGTGCGCGAAGGCTCCTGCATTGCACAGCATCTTGGCATGTCGGGAGAAATCCAGATCAATTCGCTGCATCGGCAGGCAATTGCCGAGACCGCGCCACGCCTGCAGGTGGAGGCGACAGCGGCAGACGGCACGATCGAGGCCGTTTCCGTCATCGATGCCAAGGGCTTTGCCCTTGGTGTGCAATGGCACCCGGAATATTGGGCCGAGACAGACGCACCCTCGCGCGCTTTGTTTGAAGCTTTCGGCAGGGCAGTTCACGAGTACCGGAACAGCAAGACCTGAAACCGACCCCTCCCCTCCAAGGCCATTCAGGTCCTTGTCGATAGGACAAAAAAAGGGGCAAGCCTGAAGGCCTGCCCCAGGTCCGGGAGGAGGAGTGCTTAGCGTTTTGCGCGTTTCTTCTGGCGGTAGACGTCAGCGACGACCGCAGCCACGATGATCAGTCCCTTGACGATCTCCTGGTAATAGGCATCGACCCTGAGGAACGTGAAACCGGATGTCATGACACCGAGAATGATGGTGCCGATCACTGTGCCGGTAATACGGCCAGCACCGCCGGCGAGCGAAGTGCCGCCGATAACGGCCGCGGCGATGGCGTCGAGTTCATACATCACACCCATGCCGGCCTGCGCCGTCTGTGCACGGGCAGCGGTGACGACACCAGCAAGACCGGCCAGCATGCCGGCAATGGCATAGACCTTGATCAGATGCGCCTCGATATTGATACCGGAAACGCGGGCGGCCTGCTGGTTGGCGCCGATGGCATAGGTGAACTTGCCGTAACGGGTGTAACGCAGCGCAACGTGGAAAATAACCGCGACGACGAGGAAAACCACGACCGGCCAGACACCTGTTCCGATGAAGGTGAAACCGTCGGTCAGACCGGAAATCGGTTGGCCCTTGGTGTACCATTTGGAAAGGCCGCGCGCCGTCACCATCATGCCCAGGGTTGCGATGAAGGGCGGGATTTTCGTGCGTGCTATAAGCTGCCCGTTGATGAAACCGGCCAAAGCGCCAGCCAGAATGCCGACAGCCAGCGGCATGAAGAAAGGCAGATCGGTCAGACCCGGGTAAAGCGCCCGCGGCCATGTGGAGGCCTGCCCCACGCTGGCGGACAACATCGCCGTCAGACCGACGACCGAACCGGAGGACAGATCGATGCCGCCGGTGATGATGACCTGCGTGACGCCGACGGCGATGATGCCGATGACGGACACCTGCAGGATCATGATCGTCAGGCGCTGCTGGTTCATCAGAAAGCTCTGGCCGATGAAAATCCAGCCAAGAATTTCGTAAACCAGCGCGATGCCAATCAACACGAAAAATATATTTGCTTCGGGCGGTATGCGCCTGTGCGGCTTGCGCCCGGATTTTGCATCCAACTCTGCGTTGGCGGCGGCGTTCGTATTCATAGTCATTCCTCCTCGAGAAATCCCGGCGCGCCTCACCGCGATGCGAGATCCATCACCTTCACCTGTGTGGCTTCACTTCTGTCAAGGAAGCCCGTCACGCGACCTTCATGCATGACCATGATACGGTCGCTCATGCCCAGAACCTCCGGCATTTCGGAGGAAATCATGATGACGGCGACGCCATTGCGCGCCATCTCGCCAACCAGCTTGTGGATTTCGGCTTTTGCCCCGACATCGATCCCGCGCGTCGGCTCATCCAGAATGAGGATGCGTGGCTGTGTCAGCATCCAGCGCCCGATCAGCACCTTCTGCTGATTACCGCCCGACAGGTTTTCGATGCGCTCGTAAAGATTGGGCGTCTTGACCCGGAGCTTGCGGCACATGTCGTCGCAGGCTTCCGAAAGCGTCTTTTCCTGCACGAAGCCGTTGGCGACATATTTGTCCTGTAGAACCGCGATCTGCATGTTCTCGAGAATATTGAGGATCAGCAGGCAGCCGGTATCCTTGCGGTCTTCCGTCAGGAACGCCATGCGGTGACGGATCGCCTCTGTCGGACTTGCGATCGACACAGGCTTGCCGTTGATTTCCACAGTGCCCGAAGACGCCGGCGTAACGCCGAACACCGTTTCCGCAACGTTTGAGCGGCCAGAACCGACAAGGCCGGCGACACCTAGAATTTCCCCGGCGCGAACATCAAATGACACGTCATGGAAGACGCCGTTCAGCGTCAGGTTCTTGACCGACAGCACCACGTCGCCGATCGGAACCTCTTCCTTCGGGAACATCTGGGTAATTTCGCGCCCCACCATCATGCGGATGATGTCGTCTCGCGTCACATCGGTGGACGCGTGGGTGCCGATATATTTGCCGTCGCGAAAGACGGAAAACTCATCGGCGATCTCGAAAAGCTCATTCATCTTGTGAGTGATGTAGACGATGCCGATACCGCGGTCCCTGAGGTCGCGGATGATGCGGAACAGATGTTCCACCTCGCGCTCAGTCAACGCTGACGTCGGTTCGTCCATGATGAGAACGTCGGAATCGTAGGAAACCGCCTTGGCGATTTCGACCATCTGCCGGCTTGCGACCGATAGTTCGCCGACACGCATTTCCGGATCGAGATCGATACCGAGCCTTTCGAGCAATGTCTGGGTGCGGCGATACATTTCGCCATGGTCGATAAAGCCCAGTCGGTTTTTTGGCTCTCGGCGAATCCATATATTTTCCGCCACCGTCATATAGGCCATCAGGTTGAGTTCCTGATGGATCATCGCAATGCCGTTTTCGAGCGCATCAAGCGGTGAATCGAGGCGTATCGCAGCGCCCTTCAGGCGAATTTCTCCGACATCCGGCTGGTAGATACCTGCCAGAATCTTCATCAGCGTCGATTTACCGGCGCCATTCTCACCCATCAGCGCATGCACGGTGCCGCGCTTGAGGTGGAACGAAACGTCATCCAGCGCGACAACGCCGGGAAATTCCTTGCGTATGCCGTCCGCTGCGAGAAGATATTCTGCATTGGGCACGGCGCCGCTGGCGCGCACGGCGGCCATTGTCGATGGGCTGACGACCATCTTATCCTCCACGATAGACAAAAATGACCGGGGAAGAGGTTTCGCCAAAAGGCGCCCATCCTCCGGGGAGGCTTACAGCGCGTGCCGATCAAGACACACAAAAGCGCTGTAACACTTTGAATTCACTGAAATACTATTCTAGCCTGCTTCAACTCGGCGTCTGAGACGCCGACTGCCGTCCAGAACCGGCATTTGCTTCCGATATTGCTTGAAACGGTCGCAAATGCCGGTAAAGGGTCGTCAGTTCTTGGCTACGTAGTCCTTGACGTTTTCCGGGGTAACGAGCTGGAAGGGAATGTAGACCTTCTTATCCACCTTGTCGCCCTTGACGAGCTTCAGTGCGGCATCGAGAGCACCCTTGCCCTGGCCAGCCGCATCTTGGAAGACCGTCACGTCGAGATCGCCTGCCTGCATGGCGGCAAGAGCGTCTTGCGTGGCATCCACACCGGCAACGACATATTCCTTCATGTCCTTGCCCGCGGCCTTCAGAGCCTGGATAGCGCCGATCGCCATTTCATCGTTATTGGCGATGACAGCATTGAACTCGATACCGCCGGACAGCCAGTTGGTGACGAGGTCGGAACCCTGCGTGCGCTGCCAATTGGCCGTCTGCTCTTCAACCACGGAAATGCCCTTGCATTCATCGGTTTTCAGAACATCGTGAACGGCCTGCGTGCGCATGCGCGCGCCCTGATTGGACAACTCGCCCATCATGATCACGGCCTTGCCCTTGCCACCGAGAAGGCGGCAGACTTCCTTGGTTTCAAGCGTGCCGGCCACAGTTTCTTCCGATGCCACGAAGGCCTGGCCGTCTGGCAGGGAATCCACGTTTACCGGCTGGCGGTTGACGTAAACCAGCGGAATCTTGGCTTCAGCAGCAAGTTTCGACATGGCCGCCGTCGCATCCGTATCAACCGGATTGACGATGATCGCATCGACCTTGGAGGCGATGAAATTCTGGATCTGGCTCTGCTGCTTGGCAACGTCGTTCTGCGCGTCCTCAACTTGCAGGGTGACGCCCTTCAGCTCCTTGGAATAATCCTGCATGCCGTTGCGCAGCACGGTCAGGAAGTTGTCGTCGAACAGGGCCATCGAAACACCGACGGTCTCGGCATGTGCCGCCGTGCCCAAAAGCACAGACATAGCCGCACTGATAATAAGCTTTTTCATTGTTTTCTCCTCCTCGGTGTCCAGCGCCACCTCTCCCAGCCGGAAACGGACCCGAGAGCCCGCCGCTAACTCCTCACATCCAGAAAACGGAATAATGAAACCGAATTTCTGTTGTTCGGTATATTTATTCCATTTTTGGTTCGAACGTCAATGCTTTCTTCGTGGCCGTGAAGCGAGACGGCACACAAGGCGGTGATGACCAGGAGTTTTCAGAGAAAACGGGGATAGCCCCCTCCGCCCTGGCGTGGGCGGAGGGGGCTCATGCGCTTGCTGAGCACTTTCGCGGAAGTCGCTGGGCTGCCTGCGATAAAACATCACAGACAAATGGAAGAGTTGGACGGGCGCGAAAGACGCGCCACGTCTTAATCGTGAAAACCGGGCATCACATCCGTCGGAATGGGGCAGACATAATCACTACCCTCGGTTTTCTCCAGCCATTCTTTTTTGACACTTTCAAGCAGCTCGGGCGAGGTCATCAGCGAAAGACCTGTCGATGCGAGCGTCTTGGCGGCGTGTGCCATAGCTTTGTGGGCGGCCGGGCTTTTGCCCTGCGCCACCACCTGCCATGTATGCGGATTGGTCCCGATTGCCCATGCGGGTGTCCAGCATTGCGCTGTCGGCGTCACCCAACTGACATCACCGACATCGGTCGATCCGGCACGAAAATGCGACTGCCCCTCGAAATCGCGCAGGCCGAGATGCAGCGGCGTCGACCCGTCGATCTTCCCGTTGGAAAAGACGTCGCCCTTGATCTGGTAGAGCCGGATGCTGCTTTTGATCGCCTCTTCCGTGAACGTGTCCTGAATGACCTTGGCGAAGGCCTGATCGGCCTCGTCGAAGGCTATGGGTCCAAGCGCCACCATGTTTTCATGCATCGCCGTTTCGAGCGTGATGTTGGGCAGGAGATTGGTGGAGGCGGTATCGAAAACGATCTCCACCTCTGTTTCGGTCATCATGGCCGCGCCACGCGCGACCTTGTCCACACGGGCTGCGAGATCGAGCGCCTGGCGCATTTCAGGTGCGCGGATCAGATAGAGCACTTCGGCCTTTGCCTGCACCACATTTGCCGCTTTGCCGCCGGCATCGGTGATCGCATAATGCACCCGGCAATCCTGCGGCATGTGTTCGCGCAGGAAATTGACGCCGACATTCATGAGTTCAACGGCATCGAGCGCCGAGCGACCAAGATGGGCGGCGTTGGAGGCATGGGAAGCAACGCCCTTGAAACGATAAAAATATTCCAGCACCGCGAGATTGTTGGTGGAGCGCACGCCGTTGAAGGGCGCGGGATGCCATGTCAAAGCCGCATCGACATCGTCAAACAGACCGGCGCGCACCATGAAAGTCTTGCCGGAACCGCCCTCTTCGCCGGGGCAGCCATAATAACGCACCGTGCCGGGCAGGTTGTTGGCTTTCAGATGCCGGGCAAGTGCGATAGCGGCCATCAGCGAGCCGACGCCGAGCAGATTGTGGCCGCAGCCATGGCCGGAGGCGTCGGGTTGAAGCGGTTTTGCCTCGGCCACGCCGGCCATCTGGCTCATGCCAGCAAGCGCGTCAAATTCGCCGAGGAAGGCAATAACCGGCTTGCCGTGGCCGAATTCACCGATGAAGGCCGTGTCCATGCCAGCTACACCGCGGCGGACCACAAAGCCGTTCTCCTCAAGCGCGTTTGCCAGAACCCCGGCAGATTGCCTCTCCTCGAATTTGAGTTCGGCAAAATCCCAGATGCTGTCGCTCAAAGTGGTGAAATGTGGCTTCATTGACTCGATTTCGGCGGCAATCGACATCACAGCTTCACGGTTCATGGCTTGTCCTCGCATTCCTGCCCTTTAAGGGCGCACGCAAACGCTTCGGCGGGGGGCCGCCAAATCATTACGGTCATGATGGAAAATGCCCGCGCGGGGCTTTGCTTCCGGCGCGGGCAATATTGGATCAGTTGTCGACCGAGACTTCCCAGAGGCGGGCGTTCGACTGCCAGACCGGCTGACCCTTGAGCTTCTTGGTCGCGCCCCAGACATCGACCATGTCGTAAAGGAAGATGCCGGGCATTTCCTTCAGCATCAGTTCGTGAAACTCGTCGAAAATCTTCTGGCGCTTCGCCTGGTCGGCCTCAACATAGGCAGCCTTCATCAGCTCGATCGCCTTCGGATCATCCCACATCAGGGAGGCGTTCTTGTCCTTGTTACCGACGTAGAATGCATACATCAGGGCCGGATCGAGACGCGGCGCGACAGACTGCGAGATCACCTGATAATTGCCGGAACGGCGACGATCCACCTGCGTGGCATAGTCCAGCACCTCGATCTGTACGTTCAAACCCGCCTGCTGCATCATGGCCTGCGCCATGACGGCTGCCGGAAAACTCGGCACATTGCCGCGTTTGTTGGCGATGATTGAGATCGGCTCGCCCTTGTAACCGGCTGCCTCCAGTTCCTTCTTGGCTGCCTCGATGTCATAGGCCGGACGCTTCTTCTGGGTCTCATCGAAATATACCGAGTCCTGCGAAACCATCGAGCCGTTGGCTTCTCCCGTACCGTTCGATGCGGCGGCGACCAGTTCATCGAGATCAAGCGCCATCGCCATGGCGCGGCGTACGCCGGGATTGCTCAGCACCTTGTCGCGGGTCTGAATATAGAAAAGGTTCTTGCCGTTGTTGCGGGCAACAATGAGCTGCATCTTCTCATTCGTCTTGAACTCCGGAATGAGATCGGGAGAAATCTCGGCGGTGTCGAGCACGCCGGATTCGAGGCCCGCCTTCACGGTCGAGGCGTCCGGAATAACCATGAACTTGATGCCGTCGGCCAGCGGCCGCTTGGAGCCGACCATGCCATCCGGCTTGCCGTCATTTACAGGCGAAACATAATCCGCGAATTTGGCGAGGCGGATATATTCACCCTTCTTCCATTCGTTCCACTGGAACGGACCGGTGCCGATGGGCTTGACGAAGCTGCCGTCAGCGGCAACAGATTCCGGCGAGATCATGCCGGTATAACCGCATTCGGGCCGCGACATCAGGCCGAGGAAAACGGCTGACGGCTTTTCAAGCGTAATCTGAACCGTGGAGGCGTCCGTAGCCTTGACGCCGGTGACATGCGCGGCACCGCCTTCCACGAAATCATTCAGGCAGGCCCATTTGGTTTCGGGCTTCAGATAGCGCGTCCAGTTCCAGACGACATCTTCTGCGGTGAGCGGCTTGCCGTTATGGAATTTCACATCCGCGCGCAGCTTGAACGTATAGGTGAGGCCATCTGGCGAAACCTCGAAGCTCTCGGCAAGCAGCGGCTTTACTTCGCCGCCATTGTTGTAACCGACGAGGCCTTCGACGATGTGCAGGATCACCCCGTCCGTATTGCCGTCACGATTGACGCCGGGATTGCTGCTGCGCAGATCGGAGCTCTGCGCGATGGTGATGTCGCGAGCCGCCGCGATATTGGCTGTTACGAGCAGGGCCGCGCCCGCGAGAAGAAGTTTGTTCACTGTTCTACCCTCTTTGTTGTCGTTGATTATCATTGTTGAAAGCCGTCCCAGCAGGCCTGCGCCAGCCGGCCGATCGTTTCGAGCGCGATGGTGTATCCCGGCGTGCCGTCAGGCATCACCTGCGGCACTTCATCGGTATAGGCGGTGATGATGAAAGACGGCGCGCCGTTTCTGTAGACGATGCCGGCGTCCATACGCCCGCGCTTGCCGCGTCCGCTCTTGCTCGCCACCACAGCCTCGAACGGCAGGCGGGAGCGGATTCCGTAGCGCAATATCTGGTTTTTCAGCGTCTGCATTGCCCAGCCGCACAATTGCGGGCTGCAGCCGAGCTTTGCCTGCGCCTCTGGCGAGGACTGGGCATCGAGAATGGTCTGAAGCAGCAGCACCTGGTCCGCCGCCGAGGTGGTGGTGACGGTCTTCAGCGGATGATCGGCCGCCAGCGCCAACGGCGGAATGAGGAAACGGTGGTGGGTATTGGCCATGCCGAGCGTCTTGCAATAGCTGTCCACTTCCTCAAGCGTCAGCCGCTCCAGCACCATCTTGGTGCAGACATTGTCGCTCAGCACCATCATGCCGGCGAGCGAATCGCGCAGGGAAATGACGATGCCCGGCGTCAGATAGCGGAACATGCCGCTGGCCACCTCTTCCGCCAGCCTCTTCTCGTAGGTGACCGGCTGGTCGAGATCGAGCCGCCCTTCGCTGGCCGCCTTGAGCACGGCCATCATGATCGACGTCTTGCGGGTGCTGCCCGATGGGGTCTCCTCGTTTTCTCCCCGTCCGATCTCTTCGCCGGTCAGGAGATTGCGCACCATGAAGCGCGTCACAAAAGGCTGTGCATCACAGATAGCATTCAGTTGGGCAGCCACAGTCATTGTCATGTTCCTGTTAAACTTCTTCTTCCAGACGCCATTTGAGTGTCACACCGCCCTTTTCGTTCTGGTCGAGGGCGGGAATGGCCGAGAGGAGCCGGCGTGTGTAGGCCTCTCTCGGGCTGTCGAAAATCGTGTCGCGGTCGCCCTCTTCGATGATACGGCCGTCCTGCATGACGACGACACGGTCGGCCACCTGTTCGACCACGCCGAGATCGTGGCTGATGAACAGGCAGGAAAAGCCGTAACGTTTCTGCAGATCGGAAAAGAGATCGAGCACCTGCGCCCGCACCGTCACGTCAAGGGCGGAAACCGGTTCGTCGGCGATCAGGAACCGCGGACGGCGGGCAATGGCACGGGCAATCGCCACGCGCTGGCGTTGGCCGCCGGAAAGCTCGTGCGGATAACGGCTGGCATAGTCTGCGCCGAGCCCCACCTCTTCCAGCGTTTCCAGCGCCCGCTTGCGCTTGGCAGCCTGATCCAGGCCGGAGACGAGACGCAACGCCTCCTCCACCAGCGCCTGAATGGTCATTCGCGGATCGAGCGAGGAATAGGGATCCTGAAACACCATCTGGCAATTCAGGCGATAGTCGTTCCAGTCTTCTTTGCGTTCCCGCCCCTGAAACTGGATCTGCCCTTCGCTTTCCTTTACGAGACCGGCAATGGTGCGGCCAAGCGTGGTCTTGCCGGAGCCGGAGCCACCGACCAGTGCCACGACTTCACCCTCGTGAATATCGATGCTGACCCCATGCAGCGCCCGCTTCGGCTTGGCTTTCTTCAGCAGTGACTTGCGTCCGGCATAATCGACAACAATGTTTCGGGCTGAAATCATCGGCGCCTTGCTGGTGTCGACGATACGCGGCTCGCCCCGGAAGGGCAGAGAGGAAAGCAGCTTTTTCGTATAGGGATGCTGCGGCGCATCGAGCAGGTCTTCGGTGCGACCCTGTTCGACAATCGCGCCCTTCTCCATGACCACGATACGGCTCGTATAGCGGGCCACCATCGGCAGGTCATGGCTGATGAGAAGGACGGCTGTTCCCTCCGCCCGTGTCAGTTCGACCATCAGCTCCATGACGTCGCGCTGGATGACGGCATCGAGCGCCGTCGTCGGCTCGTCGGCGATCAGCAGCGCCGGTTTCAGGAGCATGACCGAGGCCAGCATGATGCGCTGGCGCATGCCGCCGGAAAACTCATGCGGATAGGCAGCAAGCGCCCCTTCGGGATCGCGGATACCGACCCGTCTCAGCATCTCGAGAATTTTCTCGCGGCGCTCTTCCGGCGAAAACTTGGTGTGAAGGATCAGGCCTTCTTCCAACTGCCGGCCAATCGTCATCGACGGATTGAGAGAGGTCATCGGCTCCTGGAAAACGACGCCGATTTCCGCGCCGCGCAGGCGGCGAAGTTCCCTTGCCGGCAGGGACATCACGTCCCTTCCCTTGTAGATGACCGATCCACCGGTGACGGCGATTGCCGGGGGCAGAAGCGAGATGAGTGCGCGGGTGGCCAGCGTCTTTCACG
>Ga0157373_10003912_pt1 | contig 11244 bp, 8 predicted proteins | sample C65metaG_FD_113460 | JGI IMG/M metagenome (GOLD analysis project Ga0157373, IMG submission 113460) | Corn rhizosphere microbial communities from Kellogg Biological Station, Michigan, USA - C6-5 metaG | ecosystem: Host-associated > Plants > Roots > Rhizosphere > Soil | place: USA: Michigan...
ATCGTGGTGAATGAAATGCAGGGTGGAATCATCGGCCACACAGGCATCGCGCTCACCTTTGGCCTTTCGGTCATGGCGATGATCCAGACGTGCGGGGATGTCAGCGGGGCGCATTTCAATCCTGCGGTCAGTCTGGCATTTGCTGCGGCGGGCCGGTTACGGAAACGTGCCCTACCCGGCTACATCCTGGCGCAGTGTGCGGGGGCTTTTTCCGCCAGCGGATTGGTGGGCGGATTGTTTCCACCATCGTCACTGGGGGCTACTCTGCCCTCGGGCAGCGCCGCGCAGTCCTTTGTGCTGGAGGTGGTTCTAACGGCCATCCTCATGCTCACCATCCTCAGTGTATCCACGGGCGGAAAGGAAAAGGGCATGCTGGCAGGAGTGGCCATCGGCTCCGTGGTGGCACTGGAGGCCCTGTTTGCAGGCCCCATCAGCGGAGCTTCCATGAATCCCGCCCGTTCCCTGGCTCCTGCAGTGCTCAGCGGTCACTGCGCTTTTCTCTGGCTCTATCTCTCCGCCACCATTCTGGGTAGCCTGTTGGCCATTCCCTTGTGCATCTGCACTCAAAAAAGCGGCTGCTGCCGGAGAGCGAAATGCAATGCGGTGCTCTCGGAAATGCACCGGGAGAAATGTTAGCCCAGCATCAGTCCCTTGTGGCTCAAGGAGTCGGTCATCCTGCTCCTGTGGACGGTCTGCGTCTGCCGCCGTATGGCTTCATCATTCTCAGTCAGGATTGAGATTGTATCCGGGAGGCAGGGCTTCAGATTTGTTGCATGAAGGTTCATGTCCTTGAACAGGAACAACGGATGCCCGTCCCAGCGGAGGAAGCTTGGGATTTCTTTTCCTCACCACGGAATCTGGATGCCATCACGCCTCCAGATGTGGGCTTCCGCATTATCCGCCAGCCTGGGGAAAAAATGTATGACGGGCAGATCATCATTTATGAAATCAAGGTGCCGCCCGGCATCTGGGTGAATTGGGTCACAGAGATTCGCGCGGTGAAGGACGGTGAGTCATTCATCGATGAACAGCTTTCCGGACCTTACAAATTCTGGCACCACCGCCATACCTTTGAATCCATTCCCGGCGGTGTGCTCATGCGCGATACGGTGAACTATGCCCTGCCGTTCTGGCCATTCAGCGAGATCATCCACGAACTCTACGTGAAAAACAAACTGCACAAGATCTTCCAGTACCGGAAGGACGTGCTGACACGCCGTTTCGGAACGCTGGATTAGTCCACCTTTAGATTTCGTATTCCACGCCGGGCTCCGGGATGATCACTTCCGTTCCGGGCAGGCGGCGTTCGATTTCGCCCTTGAACCAATTCACCGCACCATCATCGCCGTGGACGAGGAAGGTTTTCTTCGGTTTCACCTTTTCAATGTAGTTGGCGATTGCCTCGCGGGTGGAGTGGCCGCTGAAGTCGAAGGTGCGTACCTCGCAGTTGAGGGGCACTGGTGGATACGCTGGGTCCAGCAATACTTTGTCACCCTGCTGGGCTGCCCGGATCTTGCCGCCGGGGGATTCTGGATCGGCATATCCCACGAAGAACAGACCGTGGCGTTTGTTTTCTAATACTCCTTGGCGCGCAAAGATATTTGAGACGGTCTTTTCGGACATCATGCCGCTCGAAAGAGCGTAAATGCAGCCCGCGGAAAATGGGATGGGGCCTTTGCGCTTCTTGCTGCCTGCCTCCAGATCCATGTCCTTCAAAAAGCGGAAACCAGGAAGCTTGCGGCGGGAGGTGGTGCTGTGCCGGTCATAGACCAAGGTCATCTTGGTGCTCAGGCCGCCGATGAATACCGGCGTGGACTTTGGAATCAGCCCCTCCGCCTTGAAGCGGTGGAGCATTCCCAGGATTTCCTGCGTTTTGCCCATGGCAAACACAGGGACCAGCACGGAGCCATTGCGTTCCAGCACCGCCTGGATGGCTGCGGCGAATTTATTTTCTTCCGTCTTGCGATCATAGTCGGCGCGGCGTGCCTGCTCTCCGCGGGTGGTTTCCACGATCAGCGCATCCACGGTTTCTTCCGGGAAAAGCGCGCCCTTTTGGACCGTGCTGTCCTCGAAGTTCACGTCTCCCGTGTAAAAAACGCGTTTTCCCTCGGCTTCCAGCGTCACGCCCACAGAGCCAAGGATGTGGCCTGCATCGTGGAAGGTGGCACGGATCTGCCCTTGAGAATCCACATCGAAGGAGCGCTCGATTCCTCGTTGCTCGAAGGTTTCCTCGATGCGGTCCAACTCCCGATGCTCGAAGAGTGGATACTCCGTGATGCCCAGCTCCACCCGCTTGGATTGCATCACATTCACCGAGTTGTGCAGCAGTGCCATGGATAGCTCCGCCGTCTCTGGGGACATATACACCGTGGCTTGGGGCTGGTTTTCCAGGAAAACCGGCAGCGTGCCCACATGATCCAGATGGGAATGGGTAATGATAATGGCATCCGCCGTTCCTTGTTTCAGGAATTCATAGTGAGGCACGGCTTCGTAGCCTTCATGCTTCGGGTGCATCCCGGCATCGAGCACCAGTTTGGCATCTCCGGACCGGATCAAATAGGAATTCGCACCGATACCGGCGTGGCGACAGAGGCTCTTGAAAATCATGTTTATAGAAGGCGAAAGCCCTAGCACCATGGGCAACGCGCCGGATGGTGTCAACCCGGCCCGCAGGGGATTCCATCTGTTCGTTTAAAAAAGAGCAAATTTCCGGTGGACAATCCGCCCTCTCACCGGTAACAGCCTCTCCCCCGGCGGAAGTTTTCCTCCTCCGGTTGTGAACTTGGCAGAGTAGCTCAGTGGTAGAGCAGAGGACTCATAAGCCTTTGGTCGGCGGTTCAAATCCGCCCTCTGCTACCAAGTTTGTTTTTTGGATGTGATTCCATTGGAATCCGTTTGGCACTTCAGCCGGTGCCCGTGTCATGCGAGAAATGGGAGTTTTTGAGCCGTTTTTAATCGATGATGCGTTGAGTGGTTCCCAGCGATGCTCCTACATCGTATATACATCGTAGTGCGGAAAAAACTTGCAAAGGTGCGGTTTTGAATACTTAGTCAACACAACGAGCATCTTCTTTTCCAGCAAACGGTAACCCTCTTCAAGAGCGTTTGTTTGAGACAAGTGGGAATCGTTCGCTTTTTGACTGGATTTCTGTCTTAAAAACCCCAACTCCGATCTCCGTGAAAACCCATCTACAACCTTTGCGTCAGCAGCTTTGTGGCCGAAAAGGATTTGCCCTCATCGTTACGCTTAGCTTGATGGTGCTGCTGACCATGATCGCGCTGGGCATGCTGTCCCTTTCCAGTGTGAGCATGCGCCAGTCCAGCCGCGAGAATTTGACCAAAATGGCCCAAAGCAATGCCCGCATGGCCCTCATGGTCGCGCTCGGTGAACTGCAGAATACCATGGGAGTGGACCAAGCCGTCTCTGCACCCGCCTCTGCAGTGGTGACGAATGCACCCCGCCCCCACATGGTAGGCGCATGGAAATCATGGCGCTGGATCCCCGCCCCGGGCGGTTCCCCAGATTACTCGGAGAAAAAAAGCAAGTTTGAGCGTTGGCTCGTCTCCACAGCGGATGCGAAGGAACAGAAGGATTTTTCCTATGCCTCCGCTGTTGCTCCCTCCGGCGCGGAAAGCGTCAAGCTGGTCGGCTCACTTCAAGACAGCCAAGGCGTTTCCACGGAGATGATCGTCAGCAAGGTTCCGATCAAGAATGCCAATTATCCCGGCAAGATGGCATGGGCCGTATTTGATGAAAGCACCAAGGCCTCTATCGACCTCACCGATCCAACCACCGTCCCGACGGGCGGGGATGAAGTTGCATCCCGCTCCGTTCCAGACCGGATGCGTCCGGATATCCTGGATTCCAAACTTTCTTCGCTGAAAACGCCCAAGAATCTCGTCTCATTGGAAACTGCCGTCATTCCCGGAGGAGTGGCAAATGCGGAGGAATTCAACCGCCGTTTCCATGACTTCAGCGTCAATACCATTGGCCTCCTCACGGATACCGCCAATGGAGGCTTGAAGAAGGATCTAACTCAGATTTTTGAACCTCAGACAATTCCTACAGGAGTGTTTGATACACACACCAGCACATCCCCTTATCAAAGTTCATTCCCGGCTACCGCTGGCGCTCCCTCCTGGATTTACTTGGCGGACCACTATCGGAAATATAAAACCATTTCCGTGTCGGACGGCATAGCAAAATACACACCTTCAACGAATACGGATCTCAAGATTGAAAAGACCGGAAAGCAGCCTGCTCCGGTAGCTGAACGTCTGCTTCCGGCAATTGCAAAAGTGCAATTGATTTTTTCTTTAGTGAGCCATACTCAATTGAATATATCGGGACGTAGAGACTATTATGAAACAAAGGGAAATCCTGCGGGATGGCGAAAATACGCAGTCGTGATGCTGGCGGCAGATCCAGTGATAACATTAGTAAATCCCTATGATGTTGAGCTCGATTTGACCCGTCTTCGCATTCGGATTTGGGATCCTCCAGTAGGGTTCCGTTTTCAAAAACAAACTGCAGCCGGCAACTTTTATTTCCGGGGAAGTGCTGGGCCTGATGGTTATGCAACGATCGCTCAGTTTCAAGGCAGGCTTGGAGATAAATATACTCCGGATACGCGTAGATCCATCAGCTTGGTTCTGGTGGACGGTCAAGGAAGCTTTCCCTTTTCAGAGAGCAGTTCAAAGCTCAAATTGCAACCAGGTGAGGTTAAGGTGTTTTCTCCATATGTGCCAAGTGGTTGGGTATGGGACAACGGTGGATTGAATACTGCGAAAGGTTTTTTCGCTTATGAAGCCTTGGCGAATTCGACGAATGTCGATGCTAGAGATCCCAGTGGACTAGGAGCTTATGGAATAGTTAGCACGCCAGGATGGAGGACCCAAGCGGGAATTACTTTCGAATGTTTATCAAGTGCTCCAATACGTCCACGTGACACTCTGTATGATTTTCCCGCAGACACGGCTAATGGTGGAAAAGAAAGAATGGAAGGATTCGTGACAGTGCTTAAAAGTGATCATGTCCAAGTAGAGGCAAAGCCTTTGGTAATAGGCAAGTCGACTACAGGAGACAATGCAGACTTCCAAGTTGATTTGCTGGCTGGCAAAGCAGCGAAGGGTGTTATCAATAATCCTCTCATGACCAATAATGTGGATTCAGAGGTGGATGAGGATCGGATTCGGACTTATAAGTTTAAATTTACAAATTCCAGTAATCCCGCTGCAGATATTAGCGAGAATCCTAGTGATCCTGTTATCAAGAAGGTTTTTAAGGTGGAGAGTATTTTCCAAGATGATGGAATGCCATATAGCGAAAAAAAACCATTTGCTAGCTTGGAATTAAGTGCTCGCCCAACAAAGGATGATTTAACGGATAACAAGCCTTGGCTTTATAATAATTATGTTGTGGAGGGTGCTCTGCAGGATGCTTCCAGCGTAGGACTGAGTAATCAAAGTTATGATTTGCGATTTCGCCAAGTGAACAGTTTGACCACGTTTCCTGGGGGGGTCGAGTTGGATCCTACAACCAACCGTGGCTTCTTTGGAGCAAGTGGGAATCAGGCGGAAGGCTCTTCATTTGTACCAATGTATAAAGTGCAACAAGTGCCAGCTTCTTCCTTGGGAGACCTTATTGCTACCAATATGATCAGCAGTTCAGTGCTGCCCAGAGTGGTGCACCCTCTTGGAAACAGCCGTGCCCATCCACTGATTTCCACAAACAAGGTTTCAGAGGGAACCACAATGTTGGATCATTCGTATCTGCTCAACGATGGACTGTGGGATTCTTACTTTTTCTCAAGTCTGACTGATTATCCAAAAGGTCTACTGACGAGCAATCGGAGTATGAAGGAAGTGCTGACTGGCGTGTTGGGTGCAACGAAGCCCGCCCTTAATGCCCGATTGACCCCAGCCGAGCCAGCAGGAGACAGCGAAGCATTGGCTACAAAAATCCAAGGTCTTTCTGATAAGGATCGGGCACTCCAAATGGCAAAATACTTTGCGATCAAGGGGCCGTTTAACGTGAATTCCACCTCTGTTGACGCCTGGAGAGCAGTGCTATCATCTCTGCGAGACAGAACGCTGGCTGGATTGAATGCGGGAAGTGCCAGTCTGACTGCTGCTCAATATGCAAATATAGATAAGGTACCCTTCGCCCGTATGAACAAGCCCTTGGCGGCCAATACTGCTTCAGGTATGGCACGATGGGGCGCATTCATCACCCTCACCGATGAGCAAATTGAGGATTTGGCGAAAAATATCGTTCAGGGAATCACTGCTCGCGGTCAATTGGACCAGGCTCCGCCACTTTCCTTGGGTGAGTTTGTAAATCGCCGGATCGGTAATTCCGGGGATGCAAACAGCTTGGCGGGCATCCTTCAGACTGCGATTGATAATTCATCGGTCAATCGGGCTGCAATTGCGACTGATTCAAATAATCTAAACGTTAATTCTGTCTCGGCTGCCCGGATGAAAGGAGTGAAAACCTCCCAATTGATGAACGGATACAGTGGCGAAGGTGCTCCCTCTATGTTGACTCAGGGAGATCTGATGACGGCTTTGGCTCCTGTGGCTACCGTTCGAGGCGACACTTTCAAGATTCGTAGCTATGGGGAAGTCACCACTCCAGATGGGAAAACCATCCTGGCGCGAGCTTGGTGCGAGGCTGTTGTCCAACGCTCCATGAACTTTGTGGATCCCGTGGATCCTCCAGAGACTGCGTTAACGGCGCTGACTTCTGAGGCCAATAAAACTTTTGGACGTCGCTTCAATATAGTATCTTTCCGCTGGTTGAATGAGTCCGAGCTATAATAGTCCTTAAACCCTTACTTCGATTTTATGTTGCGTCCTTTGATTACAAGCCTGGTTTTTCTTGGTGGCTCACTTGGTGTGGCTTTTGCTCAAGCGAATGCTGCTTCTGGCGAGGTATTTACAGTCAGGCTATTGTCGTTCACTCCAGGGTCACGTGTGGATGAAGTCTTTATCCAGGATCCTATCGCTCCAGATGCTGCTCCTGTTCCATCTGAAATCAAAAGCTACCTCAATGACCAGAGCACTAGTGTTACATTGAAAAGCCGCAAAGTGGCGTTTACTTTGAAAAGGGAACGCTCGTCCCTTAAAACTGACGGGGAGCTTTTGGGGGAGGTGACACTTCCTGAGAAATCCAGATCGGTGATTTGTCTCTTCTTGCCCGGAAAAGTCGGCGACAAGTCTCGTTTCCAAATAATGCCCATCAGTGATACGAAAACCGACTTCCCCGTTGGTAGTTTTCACGTTACCAATCTAAGCCCCTTACCCGTCCGAATTCAGTTGGAAAACAAACCATATGATTTCAGGCCAGGACAGGTAGTGATCATCCAAAACCCACCTCTCAGAGACGGAAGTCAATCTGCGATGCGGACCTTTGCTTTCAAAAATAATCAATGGCAGCCGGTGTCCGCAGGGATTTGGCCCGCAGCGGGGCGCTCGCGGAAGCTCATGATCCTCTACGCAAATCCTGCAAATGGTAACATCCAGATGAATGCGTTTGATGACGTGCCTCCAGCCTAACTGGTTTAGGGGGTCGAAATTTAAACATTCCCGAACCTCGCATTCCCTGTGGCAACTCCTTCATCGGAGCTTGCTACAGGGTTTTTTCATGACTTTTTTAAAGGATTTGGAGGGCGCTGTAAAAAAACTCGGGAAAGAGCAAAATAGGGCTTGTCACATCGCCGACGATTCCTATGTTCGCCGCCCCCGCATTGCAGGCTGCCGAAAAATCAACGCAGCACGCCACATAGGGAAAATTTATCGGGTCCAGCTCCGGAAAAAAGCTACAGCGAGGTTTCCTCGTCGTTGCTCCGGTTTGTCCCCATAGGAAAATCAGAACCACGCAGGAAATCATGCCGACCATCAATCAGCTCGTTCGCAAGGGACGCCTCACTCCGGCCGAAAAGTCGAAGTCACCCGCTCTCGTGAACTGCCCACAGCGCCGCGGAGTTTGTCTTCAAGTGATGACCCGTACGCCCAAGAAGCCGAACTCGGCTCTCCGTAAAGTGGCCAAAGTGCGCCTTACCAACGGATTCGAAGTCATTGCCTACATTGGCGGTGAGGGTCACAACCTTCAGGAACACTCCATCGTCCTCGTTCGCGGTGGACGGGTGAAGGACCTTCCAGGTGTGCGTTACCACATCGTTCGTGGTTCCCTCGATACTCTCGGTGTGGATAAGCGCCGCCAGAGCCGCTCCAAGTATGGTGCGAAGCGTCCGAAGCCGGGCCAAGCAGCCGCCGCTCCTGCCAAAAAAGGCAAGAAGTAATCCCTCCTTCTCACTCAACTTTAATCTCTAAACCTCATGCCACGCCGCAAGCGAGTTTACACCAAGCCGGATCGCCGCGATCCACGTTACGACAGCGCCCTCGTCGGTCACCTCATCAGCAAGGTGATGACCGATGGAAAGCGTTCCCTCGCACAACGCATCGTTTACGCAGCCATCGACCGCGCCAATGAAGGTGTCGATACTGTCGATCCTCTCGAAGTCATTACCCGTGCTGTGGAAAACTCCAAGCCACGCGTGGAAGTGAAGTCCCGCCGCGTCGGTGGTGCTACCTACCAGGTTCCGCTTGAAGTGGCTCCGGATCGCTCCGAGTCCCTCTCCATGCGCTGGCTGGTCAACTACGCACGCAACCGCAAGGGCACTCCAATGCACGTCGCTCTCGCAAACGAAATCAAGGATGCAGCCAACAACCAAGGCAGCGCCGTTCGTAAGCGTGACGACGTTCATAAGATGGCGCAGGCCAATCGCGCCTTCGCTCACTTCCGCTTCTGATTCTGCTTTCTGACCTTCTGAATTTCATCCAGCCGGAAACGGCACGCCAATCGTGAATCCCAACAGTCCAAACCGCCAATACGCGCTCGAACGCACCCGGAATATCGGGATTGCGGCGCATATTGATGCGGGGAAGACGACTCTCACCGAGCGGATCCTGTTCTACACAGGCATGATCCATAAGCTGGGTGAGGTTCACGACGGTGCTGCCACCACGGACTGGATGGAGCAGGAGCGTGAGCGTGGCATCACCATCACTTCCGCCGCCGTCACCACCCAGTGGTGGCAGCGCAAGGAGGAGGGTGTGGCCAAGCTCTCCACTGAAGAGAAGCAGCGCATCAACATCATCGATACTCCCGGCCACGTAGACTTCACTGCTGAAGTCGAACGTTCCCTCCGGGTGCTCGATGGTGCCATCGTGGTTTTTGATGCGGTTGCAGGCGTGCAGCCGCAGACGGAAACCGTCTGGCGCCAAGCCACCAAGTATCACGTCCCGCGTCTTGTGTTCGTCAATAAGATGGACCGCACGGGTGCGAACTTCCAAAATGTCGTCAACGAAGTTCGTGAAAAACTGGGTGCCAATGCCGTCCGCATTCTCATCCCGATCGGCGCCGAAGATCAACTCATCGGCCAAATTGACGTGGTGAATCAAAAGGCGGTCATTTTTTCCGATGACGACAAGTTCGGCTCCACCTACACCGTTCAGGAACTCGAAGGTGAGCTGAAGGAAATTGCTGAAGCCGCCTATCAGGAACTCGTCAGTGCAGTTTCCGATGTGGATGACGAAATCGGTGAGAAATTCCTCATGGAAGAGGAAATCACCTGCGAGGCCCTCAAGCAAGGCATCCGCCGCGCCACCATCGCCAACCTGCTGGTGCCTGTAGCCGGTGGTTCCGCCTTTAAGAACAAGGGTGTCCAGTATCTCCTCGATGCAGTTGTCGATTACCTTCCAAGCCCCCTCGATATTCCGCCAGCCATCGGCATGGATCCGGATAACGAGGAGCACAAGATTGAGGTCATCACTTCCGATAACGAAAAATTCGTCTCTCTCGCTTTCAAGCTCTGGGCAGACAAATTCGTCGGAAAACTCGTTTTCTTCCGCGTTTACTCCGGTGTTGTCCGCAAGGGAGACACGGTTTACAATCCGCGCACCCGCCGCTCCGAGCGCGTAGGCCGCCTCATTCAGATCCAGGCCAGCGAGCATAAGGACATTGATGCATGTTACGCCGGTGATATCGCAGCCATGGTCGGCATCAAGAACGTCACCACGGGCGACACCCTCGCCGCAGAGAAACACGATGTGGTTCTCGAGCCCCCCACTTTCCCGGATCCGGTCATCTCGATGGCTGTTGAGCCAAAAACTGTTGCCGATCAGGAAAAACTCGCCATCGCTCTGGGCCGCCTCTCCGAAGAGGACCCGACCTTCATGGTCAAGACCGATGAGGAAACCGGCCAAACCATCATCTCCGGCATGGGTGAGCTACACCTGGAGATCATTGTCGATCGTCTCCGCCGCGAATTCAAGGTGGGTGCCAATACCGGTGCCCCCCAGATCGCCTACCGCGAGACCATCACCGCTGCTGCCGGTGGTGAAGGCAAGCTGGCCAAGCAAACCGGCGGCCGCGGCCAATACGGCCACGTCATTCTTTCCGTCCGCCCGAATGAAAAGGGCAAGGGCCTGACCATCGAGAACAAGGTGGTCGGTGGCTCCATTCCAAAGGAATACATCAATGCCGTTTACAAGGGCATCAATGAGTCCATGAGCAATGGCAGCGTCGCCGGGTATCCGGTGATCGATGTTCAAGTGGAAATCCTCGATGGTTCTTACCACGATGTGGACTCCAATGAAAATGCTTTCACCATGGCGGCCATTTTCGCCATGCGGGATGCCTTCAAAAAGGCAAAACCCATCCTCCTTGAGCCCGTCATGTCCGTCGAAGTTTCCACTCCGGACGATTACCAGGGCGATGTCATGGGAGATCTGAACCGCCGCCGCGGCCAGATCCAGGCCATGGAATCCAAGGGTAAGCTGGCCGTCGTCCGCGCTCATGTGCCCCTCAAGGAAATGTTCGGCTACTCCACTGCCGTCCGCACCCTCTCCTCGGGCCGTGCTTCCTATGCGATGACCCCATCGCATTTCGAACAGGTCCCAAACAACATTGTCGAAGAAATCGTAAGCGACCGCTTAGGCTGATTACTCGCCCTGTAGACCACAACGTAAATCGTCAAACACCTCCACTATGGAAAACCAGAAAATCCGTATCCGCCTGCGCGCTTATGATCACCGCGCAATCGACCGCTCTGCACAAGAAATCGTGGAGACAGCCAAGCGCACCGGCGCCCGCGTTGCAGGACCTATTCCACTTCCGACCCGCATCGAAAAGTTCAGCGTAAACCGTTCCGTTCACGTGAACAAGAAGTCCGCAGA
>Ga0157373_10003918_pt1 | contig 11234 bp, 9 predicted proteins | sample C65metaG_FD_113460 | JGI IMG/M metagenome (GOLD analysis project Ga0157373, IMG submission 113460) | Corn rhizosphere microbial communities from Kellogg Biological Station, Michigan, USA - C6-5 metaG | ecosystem: Host-associated > Plants > Roots > Rhizosphere > Soil | place: USA: Michigan...
AATAAAAATGCGTAAACAGAAGGGTTTTTCGTTAATTGAGTTGCTGATCGTGGTCGCGATCATCCTGATCATCGCCGCGATTGCTATTCCGAACTTGCTGCGCGCTCGCATCGCAGCCAACGAGTCATCTGCCTCGAGCATTGTTCGTACTTTGAACACCGCAGAAGTCAGCTATGTAACGGCTTATCCGTCCACCGGCTATTCGGCTGCTATGTCTGCTCTTGGTGGGACACCGGGCGTGTGCGGCAGCGGCGGTACCGGGCCGACTTCAGCTTCAGCTTGCTTGATTGACGACGATCTAGCCACCAATGGCGGTACCGTCGGCAAGAGCGGCTACAAGTTCGCCGAAACTGGAACGGGCTCACCCGCAGGCACCTATATCGCCACTGCTACACCAAGTGCGATCGGCAGCAGCGGCGTGAACAGCTTCTGTTCGGGTGAGGATGCGGTAATCCATAAGGATTCCGCTGCAAGCACACCGGCAGATGCTCCCACCTGTGATGCGTTCCCTTCACTGGGCAACTAGTTAGTGGTTTGCGGTTGGCCTGAGGCCTCGGGGGAGGGGCAACGGGCGGGGAGCAATGGGCAACCGTTGCTCCCTTATTACTTTGGTGGATACTCTCGGGGTTACTGTTCGCTCTGGATGCGAACTGACGTGTTAGAACCTTAAAGATATGGCCAGCGCGGCTCAGCCTGCTACGATTCCAGCCCCTGGAATCCAACTATTTACTCAACCGGGTAAGCGCAGTGCCATGTTGTCCCTGCTGCTCGTTCTCGCCACCTTAATTAGTTACAATCCCGTCGTTCATAACAACTTCGTCAGCTTTGACGACCCGTCTTACATTACCTCCAATTCACATGTTCGCGCAGGATTGACTTGGAACACAGTCACTTGGGCTTTCCGTAGCACGGAACTGGCGAACTGGCATCCGCTGACGTGGATCTCGCATGCGCTGGATTTCAGCCTATTTCGTCTGAATCCGATCGGGCACCATTACATGAATGTATTGCTGCATGCTACGACGGCAACGCTGCTGTTCCTGTTTCTGCAGGCAGCTACCGGCCTGGCGTGGCGGAGCGCGGCGGTGGCAGCGCTATTTGCGATTCATCCCCTCAATGTGGAATCGGTGGCGTGGGCGTCGGAACGGAAAAGCGTTCTGTGCATGTTTTTTTTCCTGCTGATGTTGCTGGCATATCGCTGGTACGCACAGCAGCCGAAATGGAAACGCTATTCCCTCGTCGCGCTGCTTTTCGCAATGGGCCTGATGTCAAAGCCGATGCTAGTGACTGCGCCCTTTCTTCTACTTCTGCTGGACTATTGGCCTCTCGAAAGAACGCAAACGATTTCTTTGCCACGTTTAATAACCGAAAAATTGCCGTTGCTGGCGATGTCAGTAGTTTCGTGTGCTGTCACTATAGTTGTTCAGAGAAGCGGGGGGGCGATTCACAACGAAGAATTCTCGTTTGGCAGCCGGTTGGTGAACGCGTTGATCTCCTATGCCCGTTATGTTGGTAAGGCAATTTGGCCGTCCCATCTGGGGGCATTTTACCCATACGCAGAACACCGGCCAGACTGGCAGATTGCGGCTGCGGTGATGTTTCTGGCATTGGCTACTGCGACTATGTTGTTGCTGCGCAAGCAGCGATACCTGGCTGTGGGCTGGTTGTGGTTTCTGGGAGCGATGGTACCGGTCGTCGGAATAGTTCAGGTCGGGGAACAAGCCATGGCGGACCGTTATGCCTATCTCCCCCTGATAGGGCTGTTTATGGCCGCAGTGTGGACGGTCGCCGATGTCGCGAAGGCGGAGAAAATCCACCCTTCCTATTTAAGTGTAGGCACGTGCGTGATATTGGTTGCGCTATCCGCGACGACGTACCGGCAGAGCGGCTATTGGAAGACCACAAGCACGTTGTGGACGCATACCCTGGCGGTGACCGGGCCAAACTTCATGGCAGAAGACAGCCTGGGGGCAGCCCTGATGGATGAAGGCAAGTTGCCAGAAGCGAAAAAACACTTTGAGAGAGCCGTGGCGATTAATCCACGCGACGCGTTCGGGCTGCTCGATTTAGGGGCTTGCGAGAAACTCAGTGGGGATCTGGTTGAAGCGATGCGCAACTATGAAGCGGCGGTGCGCATGTCGGCGGATCGAAATTTGCAGGCAACAGCTCTCGGAAATATGGGCTCACTATACAAGACGAGCGGAGACTACGCGCGGGCGCGGGCCAAATATGAGTCGGCCCTTCAGCTTGTACCTGACTATAACCTCGCATTAACCAGCCTCGGATTAATGGCGGAAAAGGCGGGTGACTTGCCGGCAGCGATTAATTATTTTACCCATGCGGCGGCATCCTCGCCCTCGGACAGGCAATATTTGCTGCTCTCGCAGGCTTTGGCAAGAGCCGGTCGGCAGCAGGATGCGCAGCGAACGCTGGCACAGGCGCAGGCAATGTCACAGAATTGGGATGCGGCGGTCGGTGGTGTGAATTACCTATTGCGTCAATAACTTCGGCTCCGGGGGAACTGCCTTTACGTGAGCTTAAATGCAACGGTCCTAAGACTGTTTGGGTCGCTCCTTCATGTTCCTATCTAGAAATTTCGATCTCGATAGCGGCTTCACACTCGCAGAACTGCTGATCGTTGTTGTCCTAATTATTCTGCTGGCTGCAATCGCATTACCCAATCTGCTGCGGTCGCAGATCGCCGCCAACGAGACTGCTGCTATAGAGTCTCTCGCTAAGATCAACAAAGCTGAAGTCACCTATCAGACGGCATTTCCGACTCTGGGCTTTGCGAGCTCGATGCAAGCACTCGGACCGGAATCGCGCGACGGCAAGTGCGAGGCGAAAGAAAAACCGCCCAGCTCAGCCCACGCATGCCTGATCGAAGGCGCTCTGGCAAGCGCGGACAATTCAGCTCACACTCGGGCTGGGTATTGGTTCGCGGTTTCGCCGACGTCCAGAGATGCCGGCGGCGTCACAACTGGGTACGTGGCTGGCGCCTCGGCTGGAATTTTCAATAAGACCGGGTCACGCGACTTCTGCTCCCTGGAAGACGCGGTCATCCGATTTTCGGTTCCCGATGGAAATTCGAAACCTCCGACCACCGCGGCAGCCTGCTCCGCGATGACCATTCTTCAGTGAAACTACCCCTCGTACGAGGGGGAAATCGAATTCATAACACGGCAGTAATGTTGCCGACGATCAAACCCTGTTTATAATTTTTACGTGGCTGCAATCGAAATTCTCGGCCTGGAGAAAACCTACAGCGTAGGTTTTTGGCGCAAACGGCCCAAGCGGGCCTTGCATCCTTTGCACCTCGCGATTGAAGATGGCGAGATCTTCGGTTTCTTGGGGCCCAATGGTGCTGGAAAAACCACCACGCTGAAGATGCTCATGGGGCTGGTATTCCCCTCCGGCGGTGGCGCTCGGATCCTGGGCATGGACCTCGATGATCCGCGCATGAAAGCACAGATCGGCTTTTTGCCCGAGCAGCCTTACTTCTACGACTATCTCACCGCGCGCGAACTCCTTACCTATTACGGGCAGCTTTCGGGCGTCGATTCGCGCCAACTGCCACGAAAAGTCGATTCAACTTTGGAGCGGGTTGGCCTGCGGGATGCCACTGATGTCCAGCTAAGAAAATTTTCCAAAGGCATGTTGCAGCGCGCGGGCATCGCCCAGGCGATTTTGCATGATCCGAAAGTCGTTTTCCTGGACGAACCCATGTCCGGTCTTGACCCCATGGGCCGGCGCGAAGTTCGGAGCCTGATTGAACAACTTAAAGCCGAGGGCAAGACGGTTTTCTTTTCCACGCATATCCTGTCCGACGCAGAGGCTCTTTGCGACCGCGTCGCGGTGATCAATCTCGGCCAACTTCGCGGCGTAGGGGCAGTGGCGGAGCTGACATCGGGCGTGCGCGGTAAAGTCGAAATTGTCTGGCAAGGGACCAGCGTGCCCGCGGCCATCAAATCGCTTGGCGCAGAGACTCACGTTGCCGGAGACACCACCCGCGCCATCATCTCTGAGCAAAACCAGGACGCCGCCATCGAAGCGGTACGGTGCGAAAAGTTGCGTCTTATCTCGGTCACACCCGTGCGTGTGTCGCTCGAAGACTATTTCATGGCGCAGCTGAAACCGTCACCTGAAGAGGTGGTTGCACGATGAGCTCCCGGATCTGGCATATTGCGGCCAATACCTTTCGCGAAGCCGTGCGCGACCGGGTGCTCTATAACCTGATTGCGTTCGCGCTGCTCATGTCTGGCGCCGCTGTGTTAGTCGGACAGATTTCGATCGGCATTGAACGACTCGTGGTCATCAATCTCGGCCTGACCGCAATTTCGCTGTTCGGGGTCGTGATTGCCATTTTCATCGGTATCGGCCTGGTCTCGAAGGAAATCGACAAACGTACTCTGTATACCGTGCTTTCGCGCCCGGTGCGGCGGTGGGAATTTATCGCGGGAAAATTTTTTGGATTATCGGGAACGCTGGTGGTCAACACCTTCTTCATGGCGATCGGCTTCTTTATCGCGTTGCTCTATGTGTCGCACCATCTGACTCACGCCGACGCCGGCGTGCTGGTCGCGCTCTATTTCATCATTCTGCAGTTCGTGATCATTACCGCCCTGGCGCTGCTTTTCTCTTCATTTTCTTCGCCGCTGCTTTCAGCAGTGTTTGCATTTTCGTTATTTGTGATTGGCAGCTTCGCCGAAGATCTGCGCGGATTCGCCCGCCTGAGTCATGGCATCGCGCGTTGGCTGGCGACTGGCGCGGCCTTCCTGGTCCCCAACTTTTCTGCGCTGAATGTGGTCAGCCAGGTGGCCCATCAAGCTAGCGTCAGCCGGCAACTCATCGCCTACAACACTGCCTACGCGGTGGTGTACACGCTGGCCGTATTGAGCGCCACAGCGTTGATCTTCGAACGCCGGAACCTGAAATGAAACGCACGCAGCGAATCGCAGCCGCAGCGGGTGCAACCCTTGTTTTTTCTCTCGCCGCCTCCACGCTGCTGCTTTGGCGCATCGATCAGATTCGCTCCACTGCGACTTTGGACGAGGCCCTTTACGTGACCTCACCGAAATTGCTGAAGCGGCTCAGTCTCGGATACGACGGCTTGCTCGCCGATATTTACTGGACGCGTGTGGTCCAGTACTACGGGGCCATGCACCGGGACGGCGGTGGAGAGTACAAGTTGCTCTGGCCCTTGTTGAATCTGACCGCTCAACTGGACCCAAAACTGACTCGCACCTACGAATTCGGCGGTACATTTCTTTCGTCCAAACCACCTATGGGCGCCGGGCTCCCCGACCGCGCAGTCGAGTTGGTCGAATATGGCATTCGCGAGAATCCTGACAACTGGCATCTCTATTACGACCTCGGCTTCATTCACTACGACCAGAAAAATTATTCCGCAGCTGCCGACGCCTTTTTGCGCGGATCGGAATTGCCGAATGCCCACCCCGTTCTGAAGATGCTGGCAGCCCGCATGGCTGAACATGGCGGTGACATCGAGACCGCACGCATGATGTGGACCACCACTTATGAAGATTCATCCGACAAAGATATTCGCGAAAACGCGCTGCTTCACTTGCGCGCCCTCAAGGTGGACCAGGATGTAACCGCCCTCGAGCACCTGGCCGAGGTTTACAAGCAAAAGTTCAAAGTATTTCCCCTGAGCTTTCGCGACATGGTTGTCGCCGGCCTGCTCAAAGGTATTCCTGTCGATCCCACGGGGCATGAGTACAAACTCGAACCCGGCGGTAAGGTAATCGTGAGTAATCCCGATGATCTGCCTTTTATCGTGAAGGGTCTTCCGCCAGGTTACGTTCCCAGCGACATCTTGAAAAGCAAACCTGCAAAGTAAGATAAGCTTGCGACTGGGACTCGCTTTTGGGCACTCACAATCGGCGCTCAACGTCCCTTTGATTTGGTTCAGCTCCGATGGATCGTTTGAGCGGCTTACGCTTCGATCATACTCATTTGACTCCCCGTAAACCCACCATTCTCTCCGCCATTAAAGTTTGGTGGCGCGAACAGCCTGAAGAGGCCCATGCCGGAGTTCGATTGCGTCGTTTAGCAGATGTTGCCCGCGAATTTGTCCGCGATTCCCTTCCCGACCGCAAACGGCAGCGCTTCGGAGACGCAGGATACGACTGGGATTATCGCGTGGATACGACCAGCGCCAACGTCGGCTGGCGCGCGCGGCTGATCGGCCTGCTGAATTCTTCGTATCAGCCGATTGAAGCGGAAATTTTCCGCGAGATCCTCAGCAGCGTCGCGGTTGATTTGAGCCAGTACACGTTCATCGATATTGGTTCCGGCAAAGGAAGGGCTTTGTTGCTCGCATCTGAGTTCCCGTTTCAGCGCATCGTCGGAATCGAGCTCTTACCCGAACTGAACCAGATTGCCGAAGAAAATATTCGCAAATTCACGAAAGTTCACGGACGCGCCCTGCCGCTCGAAACCATCTGCGGCGATGCCACTGAATTCGAATTTCCTCCCGAGCCCCTCGTGATTTATTTTTTTCACCCCTTGACGGAGGCTGGATTCCGCAAGGTGTTGTGGAATTTGCGGTCATCTTTGAAACAACACCCCCGACCGGTGATGATCGTCTATGCCAATCCGGTGTTCGAGATGTTGCTGGCCGGGACTCCCGAATTAAAAAAAATCACAGGAACTTATCAGTACGCCATTTATCAGACGTCGTAGCGCTCTACTATCCCAGGCGGCCTTGGGTGCCTGACGCTTGGCAACCCCCAACCGCATCTAATCTGGCAAAGGCATCACGTACAATCCAGGCCTAGTGAATCTCCCCACCAAATTCTATTTCGCTGTTGCCATGACGGTCCTGTTATTTGCGGGGGCCGTTTGGGCACTGCCTAATGTTCACGCAGTCGCTCGCGCGGTTGACAATCACTACAACCGCTTACATTCGCTCCAGGCCGAGTTCACCGAAATTTACCAGGGTGCCGGAATCGAGCGCACCGAGTCGGGTACGCTGTGGCTGAAAAAACCCGGCAAGATGCGCTGGGAGTACCGTTCTCCTGAGGAGAAGCTGTTTGTCGGCGATGGCACCGATGCCTGGTTATACTTGCCGGCGGAAAAGCAGGTGCGAAAGTCAAATATGCGCAAGCTTGAAGACCTTCGCTCGCCGCTTGCATTCTTGCTTGGTAAAACCAAGCTGGAAAAGGAGTTAACTGGACTGGCCTTTGCTCCTGAAGTGCGCCCCTGGAAAGATGGCGATTCGGTGCTCCGCGGAATTCCGCGCGGCATGGAAGACCGGGTTCAGAGCGTTCTCCTGGAGATCACGCCAGAGTACCGGATTGAACGAATTTTGATTCAGAGCGTGGACGATTCCATCACGGAATACCGGTTCAGCGACCAAAAGGAAGACGTTCAGGTTACAGATGCGAAATTTCACTTCACCGCCCCGCCAGGGAGTGAAACCATTGACGATCTGAGCGGCCAGTAGGGTTATACGGATTTCGATTTTAGCCGATGTTACCCCCGATACCCCGCCCCCTAAGTAACGGCAAAAGCGGGAGTTTTCAGTGCTAGACTGGGTGGGACAGCCGGGTATTTTTGAGGATGAATGGCTGAGTTTCTGATAAAAATCGCCGACGAGCGCGGGCGCCTGCAGCAACAGGTCGAGACCGGTTACTCGGAGGCTGAAGTTCGCGATCGCTTCGCCCAGCAGGGATACCTGGTTTATTGGGTGAAGCCCAAGGGCTTACTTGCTGGCGGAGGACGGCGCAGCAAAAAGGTTCGGTCTTCAACTTTCCTGGTGTTCAATCAGCAACTGTTGACCCTGTTGAAAGCCGGGCTGCCGATTCTGGGGTCGCTCGATCTGCTGATTAAGCGGCAAAAGGACAGCCACTTCCGCTCACTTTTGCAGAATGTACGCGAGCGGGTTAAGGGTGGAGAGATGCTGTCGGAAGCGTTCGCCGCACAACACATTTTTCCAAGAATTTACACGACCACGTTAATGGCAGGTGAGAAATCTGGGAACATGGATGAAGTGCTGACACGCTATATCGGCTTCCAGCGGCTGGCGCTGACCTTCAAGAAGAAGCTGGTGGTGTCGCTGGTTTATCCCGCGCTGCTGATTACGGTTGTGACTTGCATGCTGATTTTCCTGGTGACGTACGTGGTGCCGCAGTTCGCCAAGCTGTACGAAGACCTGAATGCCCAGCTCCCGGCGATCACGCTCTTCATGCTGAATATTGGAACGCACGCGCAACGTTATGCCCCGGCCGGAGTAATCGGAATTATCGTGATCGTGATCTTGTTGTGGAGGTGGAAGGCTAGTGACCGTGGCGCTGAGACGATTGACCGCGCCCTCCTCAGCCTGCCGCTGGTTGGGGACATTCTGCTGAAACACCAGGTAGCTACGTTTTCCCGCATGCTGTCAACCTTGCTGGCGGGAGGCATGCCCTTGGTTCCGTGCCTTGAAACCGCCGGGGCCTCCATGAGCAGCCGTAAGATCTTGCTGGGCGTGCAGGAAGCTGTTGTCAGGGTTCGGGAAGGTCAAACCCTGGCCAAAAGTCTGGAAGAGCAGGAGATGTTCCCCGAGTTGTCGGTTGAGATGATCGAAGTTGGGGAATCAACTGGCGCTCTGCCCAGCATGTTGAACTCGGTGGCTGAGTTCTACGAGGAAGACGTACAGACGGCTCTGGGTGCGGCCATGGCCCTGATTGAGCCTCTTATTCTGATATTTATGGCGGTAGTGGTCGGCGGAATCCTGATTTCCCTGTATCTGCCGATCTTCAGTTTGGGGTCTAACATTCACTAGTCTGACATTAGTCGGGATTTGGACGGAAGCAGATGGCAAGCACAGTAGAGAAAAAACCGGCAGTGCCGGCGGGTGGCAACGGACAACCTGCCCCAGTCACCCGCAATAGCGGTGATGAACTCGCCCGCGCTCAGGACATTGCCCGCCGCTATCGTTGCGAGTTCGTGGATCTGCGCGACTTCCAACTCCACCACGACCTGTTTTCAAAGATCGATCCGCGGTTAATGTTCCGCTATAACTTCGTCCCTCTTGAAGAAACGCGCGAAGGTAAGCTGGCCATCGCCATTGCCGACCCCAGCCAGCTGATGATGATCGACGAAATCGGCCTGCTGCTGAACAAGCGGATCGTCACTAAAGTTGCCACGCTGGCCCAGATCAGCGAGATCCTTAAAAAGACCGAGCAGTCAAAGCGGGTGCTCGAAGACGCCAGCGAAGGTTTTGCGCTGAACGTCGTCACCGAAGAAGAAGGCGGCGACGAGAGCATCACCATCGACAAGCTGACCGCGCAAGGCGACATGAGCCCCATCATTCGGCTCGTGGACACCACGATTTTCACCGCCCTGCAACGGCGTGCCAGCGACATTCACATCGAGACTCGCGACGACTCCGTGGTCATCAAGTTCCGAATCGACGGCGTGCTCACGCAGGCGATGAACCCGATTGCGAAAGAACACCACTCGACCATCATTTCTCGTATCAAGGTCATGAGCGAGCTCGACATCTCCGAGCGCCGCGTACCGCAGGACGGACGCTTCCGCGTGAAATACGGCCAGCCGGAGCGCCCGATCGATTTCCGCGTTTCGATCATGCCGTCCATCCACGGCGAAGACGCCGTGCTGCGCGTGCTTGATAAAGAATCCATGAGCGAGAAGTTTCGTTCGCTCACGCTCGAAGTGGTCGGCTTCGACGAAGACGATCTCCGCAAATTCCGCCGTTACATTAACGAGCCTTATGGCATGGTGCTGGTTACCGGTCCCACGGGCAGCGGGAAAACCACAACACTCTACGCCGGCGTGAACGAGATCAAGACCGAAGAAGACAAGATCATCACCATTGAAGACCCGGTTGAATACCAGATTCGCGGCATTACCCAGATTCCAGTCAACGAGAAGAAAGGCCTGACCTTTGCCCGCGGCCTGCGTTCGATTTTGCGTCACGACCCCGACAAAATCATGGTGGGTGAAATCCGCGACACCGAAACTGCGCAGATCGCCATTCAGTCGGCGCTCACCGGACACCTGGTCTTCACCACCGTCCACGCCAACAACGTCGTGGACGTGCTTGGCAGATTCCTGAATATGGGAGTCGAGCCATACAATTTCGTCTCTGCCCTGAACTGCATTCTGGCGCAGCGACTGGTACGGCTGATCTGCAATTCCTGCCGCACCGTGGTGCATTATCCGCCGGAAGTGCTCGAAGCCAGCGGCCTCGATCCCGAACAGTGGTCGAAAGTCTCGTTCTACGAAGGCCAGGGCTGCATAGAGTGCGCCGGTACCGGTTTCCGCGGACGAACCGCGATTCACGAACTACTCGATCTGAGTGACCGCATTCGCGAGATGATTCTGGCCAGAAAGCCGACCTCGGAAATCCGGCGGGCGGCGCGCGAAGAAGGCATGCGGTTTTTACGCGAGTCGGCGCTCGACAAAGTTCGCCTCGGCATGACCACTCTCAAGGAGATCAACAAGGTCACGTTCATTGAGACGATGCGGTAGCTGGTGGCCGGTTGTCAGTGTGAGTAGAGAGAATTTGAGAGTCGAAGTCGAACTGAAGAATTGGCGCTCGTGGAACTATCGGCGGTAAATTGTGAGGAGATCTAGTGGCGAAAGCCAATTCTGATTTCAACTAACAACTGACCACTAGCAACTAACCACTGATTCAGACATGAAACGCAATCATCAAACAGGAAGGCCTAAGCTGGCCTGCGAAATTGCTCAAGACCGGGTGATCGCCGCGCGCGCCGCGGATTCCGGTCAGGTACTCGAGCTCTGCTCGACCAGCGAACTTTCACCGGGATGCGTAGTCCCTGACCTCACCGAAGGAAATCTGCGCGAGCGGGAGGCCGTGGTCTCGGCTCTTCGCGAGGCACTGGGTAACATTGGCGCGCGCTCCCGTGATATCGTAGCCGTGCTGCCCGACGCCGCCGTTCGCGTTGTACTGCTCGACTTTGAAACCTTGCCGGACAAGCATGATGAAGCAGAAAGCGTAATCCGATTCCGCCTGCGCAAGTCATTACCCTTTGATGTCGATAAAGCCAAAGTCTCATATCAGGCGCAGACGGCAAATGGCGCCACCCGCGTAGTCGCGGCGGTGGCGCTCAACAGCATTGTCGAGGATTACGAAAGCGCCTTCCGCGATGCCGGCTTCGCCCCTGGAGTGGTGATGCCTTCGATGCTGGCCGCCATGGGAGGCGCTTCCGCCGATCGCGCTACCCTGGTAGTTAAAGTGG
>Ga0157373_10003921_pt1 | contig 11232 bp, 10 predicted proteins | sample C65metaG_FD_113460 | JGI IMG/M metagenome (GOLD analysis project Ga0157373, IMG submission 113460) | Corn rhizosphere microbial communities from Kellogg Biological Station, Michigan, USA - C6-5 metaG | ecosystem: Host-associated > Plants > Roots > Rhizosphere > Soil | place: USA: Michigan...
GGCCGTGATGATATCCATACCAGAACCAGCTTGCCATTCCATGAATCTTTCGAAGCTCACCGCGCCGATACCGCGCGCGGGCACATTGATAATACGACTGAGACTCATGCGGTCGTTTGGCTGATACACGAGGCGTAAGTACGCAACAATATCTTTGATTTCGGCGCGGTCGTAGAAGCGTACGCCACCAACAATTTGGTATGGAATATGGTACTGTAGCAATGTTCGCTCGAATGCGAAGCTCTGTGCGTTTGTGCGGTAGAGGATTGCAAAGTCGCCATGCTTGCGTGCGCCAACGGATGTTTGGGCACTGATTCGGCGAGCTACGGCGTAGGCTTCTTCGGTTTCGTCATAGACCGCCTGGATTTCTACAGGGCTTCCCTTGCCGGCATCTGTCCAGAGTTTTTTATCGGTGCGCTCGATGTTTTTCGAGATGACATTGTGTGCGGCTTCAAGAATCGCACCAGTTGAACGGTAGTTCTGCTCAAGCTTTACGACTTTAGCGCCAGGGAAATCACGTTCAAAGCCTAAAATATTCTTGAAATCCGCACCGCGCCAGCTATAAATCGACTGCCAGTCGTCGCCGACAACACAAATGTTATGTGCGGTATTTACAAGCAACTTTACGATTGCGTACTGCGCGGCGTTGGTGTCTTGATACTCGTCGATCAGTACGTGCTTGAACTGTGTTTGGTATCGCTGTCGCACCTCTTTTGATTCGCGCAGTAGCCGCACCGTTTCGATTAATAGGTCATCAAAATCGAGTGCGCCTGCCTCTTTGCGCATAAGTTCATACCGTGCATAGATTCGCCCGATTGCTTCTTGGTTCGGGTAGTGTGCGGAGGCGGCATAATCCTCAGGGGTGAGTAGTTCATTTTTAGCATTGCTGATTGCCGAACTCACTGTTCGTGGCTTCACTTGATCTGCACTGATTGAAAGTGCTTTCATCGCCTGTTTAATGAGCCCTTGGCGGTCATCCTCGTCATAGATTACGAAGTTTGATTGAATGCCAATTGCCGTGCCATCTTGCCTGAGCAATCGTACGCAAATACTGTGGAATGTGCCCATCCATGGCATGAACGATCGCGTGTTTGGCTGGCCTGCAAGTGTCGCGAGACGCTCGCGCATTTCTTTGGCTGCTTTATTGGTGAATGTTACTGCTAAAATTTCGTTTGGCCAGACGCGTTCATGCGTTAACAGATACGCAATACGATGCGTTAATGTTTTTGTCTTGCCACTACCGGCGCCCGCTAGAATCAGTAACGGCCCATTCGTCGTTAGGACAGCCGATTTCTGGGCGTCATTTAATCCCTCTAAAATATCCATTACCTCTATAATACCGAAGAATGCCTAGCGCGTGAAGTAGAAAAAGGCTGCACCACCAATTGCACCAAGGAGCGCGAGGCCAATGCCGACCATAATCCAAACGCTTGTCGGCGTCTTCTTTTTTGCCGGTGCCGCTGGTTCGATTGGCTGATGGTAGGCAGATGTGTCATAGATTGAACCGTTTGACTGGTCGCCCGATGAAGGCTGCTCAGTGTACTGCTGTGCGATTGAACCGCCAGCTGGAAGCTGTGTTTGGGGTTGACTTGGAGCTTGCGGCTGCTCGACAGGGTCAGGCGTTGCTACTGCTGGAATGAGTAGTTCTTCTTCACCGGTCTCAAGCTTTGGTTGCTCGGCTGGTGCCGGGAGCGCCGCTAGCTGCTCTGGGTGACTTGATAAGTCACGAGACTCTACGGCCATAAGATCACCGCTAAACTCTTCAGGTAACGCAACGGCTGGTACTGGGTCCGGCGTAGCTGGAGTCTGCGCATCAGCTGCAGGAGCTGGAGCTTCAGGTACGCTTGCGCTCGCGTCTTCAGCTGATAATGGACTGCCAAGTGGGCGCTTCTCTGGTTTCGCGTCTGGTAGGAATGGCGAGGTTAATGGTGCTTCACTCATAACTTCAGGGGCTACTTCTGGAGTCGCCACTGGCGTTGTTGAAGCTTCAGGTGTAGCGGAAGAATTTGCCACATCAATTGGATCAGGCCATGCTGATACCGTAGGTTCAGGTGCTTCAACAGGCTGTGGAATTGGAGTTGAATCGGGAGTAGCAGACGGCTTATTTTGCTGCGCTGCACTCGCGGCAACGACATCGTTACCCGGCTGGATTGTTACGCCTTGGCGGCCAACTGGCTTAGGAGTGTTCATATCACGTGATGGATGTACGATATCCATAAATTGGCCACGACGTTTCATGGCGAGTGACGGCCCAGCGGGCGCTGCCTCGGGCGTAGGACTGACCACCGGAGCGACTGGAGTTGGAGCAGACGGCGTAGATGGCGCTGGAGTAGGCGGGACTGGAGTTGCCTCCGCGTCAGATGCCGCAATCGTCACGACTTTCTCTTCAGGCTCGTCAAGACCCTCAGGGCGCTTGCTTGTATCTACATTCGCCATCAAGTCATTCACTGCCTTATCGAGCTCATCGAAATCAATATCCGCCATTACTAACCTTTGTGACCTTTCTTTTCGATCGCTACTTCATCATAAGCTTTTTTAATAATCTCTGAAAATGCGTACACATCAAGGCTTGCACCGCCGATAAGCAGGCCGTCAACACCTTCGATCGCAAGGATACTTGCTGCATTGTCGGTGTTCACGCTGCCGCCATAAAGCACGCGTAGGTTTTTAGCCGTAGCATCGCCGAACAAGTGCTTCACTTGGCTACGGATTGCCTTAATTGCCCGGCTAATATCACCTGAAGTAGGAATACTGCCCGTTCCAATGGCCCAGACTGGCTCGTAAGCAACGACAAGCTGATTTGCTTCTTCACCAGTGATGTTTGCAAGACCGCCGACCAACTGGTCGTGAAGAATGTCATTTGTCTCACCATCGCTACGCTCGTGAGCTGTTTCGCCTACACAAAGCACTGGGGTGATTTCGTTGCGGAATGCCGACTGCACCTTATTGCGAAGATCACGGTCTCGCTCACCGAAAATATGGCGACGTTCACTGTGGCCAACAAGACCATACTTTACTAAGCCACGGAGTTGCGCTGCCGAGACTTCGCCAGTGAATGCACCATTGTCGCGCCAGTAGAAGTTCTGTGCTGCAAGGTTAAAGTGGTGATGCTGCACCTGTAAATGGAGTGGCTGCAATGTAAGCATCGTCGGAGCAATGACTACTTCAACATTAGGGTTGTGCCCGACAAGCTTGTCGAGACGGTGCACAAATAAACTCCCCTCATGGATGTTGAGGTTCATTTTCCAGTTCGCAATGATAAGTTTCTTGCCCACGCTTTAATAACAATGCTTATAGTTAATTATATCTAGTGTACTACGACTACTTGTTAGCGTCTAGTAGCGCTTCAATCCCTGGTAGTTTTTCACCCGCCATGAGCTCGAGACTTGCGCCGCCACCGGTGGAAACATGGCTAAAGCTTGTGCCATGGCTTGGATCCCAGTGAATGACAAAGTCTGCGGTGTCACCGCCACCAATAACAGAGGTAATCTCGCCTTTTTTGTCTGCCAATACCTGTGCCAATGCAGCGGATGAAGCAGCGAACGCGGGCACTTCAGCATACCCAAGCGTGCCATTCCAGATTACGGTATGAGCACGCTTAACAATTGATTCAATCAGCTTTGCCGTTTCAGGGCCGAGATCGAGTGCCATAAGGCGCTCAGGAATGGCCGTTACAGGGACATCCTGACGCGTTGCATTTTGCTCGGTTGAGCCGCCCGCGCCAATATCGACTGGCAATACGAGGAATGAATCAGCGCGCTCGGCGCCGACTTTTGCTGCAACTTTTTGGTAAATCGCGTCAATGACCGGGCCCTGGTCTGCCTCAACCTTGCTTGCGCCTACCGAAATACCACGGTGAGCGAGGAAGGTGTTTGCCATTGCACCACCAATTATGATCGTATCTGCAACATCAACAAGCGCTTCAATCACGCTAATTTTATCACTCACTTTTGCGCCACCGAGCACCGCAACAAGTGGGCGCTCAGGAGTTTCCATGGCGCCAGTGATGGTAATATATTCGCGTTCAAGCAAGAGGCCTGAGATGCTTGGCAAAAACTGAGTAATTGCACTCGTGCTGGCGTGTGCGCGGTGCACAACACCAAAGCCATCTTGCACGAAATACTCGGCGCGTGATTGTTTAGCGAGCTGACGTGCAAAGTCTGCATCATTTGCCTCTTCTTCGGGGTGGAAGCGGAGATTTTCGAGCAGCGTTACGCTACCTTTAGCGGCATTCTTTACTGACATGAAGACTTTTTGACCAACACAGTCATCGACAAATTCAACAGGCTGACCAAGTAGTTCGCTAAGGCGCGCCGCAACTGGTGTAAGGCTATATTTTGGGTTCACCTGGCCTTCTGGGCGACCAAGGTGACTAATAATTACGACTCGACATTCATCGGCGATAAGCTTTTTGATTGTCGGCACGCTCATTCTAATTCGGTAGTCATCAGCTACTTTGCCATCAGCGGTTAGTGGCACATTGTAGTCAGCGCGTACAAGCACAGTTTTGCCGGCAAGCGGCACGTCATTCATTGTCAGTTTGTAGAATTTCCCACTCATACTGTTTATGGTAACAGAATTACCCTTAAACGCCTACATACATGCGGTTTGTGATGGCGTAGGATTTGTATTTGATATATACCAAATTACCGTACTCACCGCTACACTAGTACCTCTTGCGCAATAGACTGTGCCGCCGCTACTCATGACGTAGGTAATCGTCACGCCATCGCTTGGCCGGTAGGTGCTTGGAATAGATGATGGGTAGGCACTATTGAAATTCATTTCACTTTTTAGCGAAGTGGCGAGGTTTGTTAACGCCCCCTTCACCTCGGTCGTTGCCGTACGCGCACGCCATGAACCAAATCCAAAGATAGTAATCGTCGCGAGCATAGCGATGATTGTCACCATAACCAGCACTTCGACAATTGTAAATCCGTGGCGTTTCGCGTATATATGCATAAGCATTTTTATTGTACTACGAAATGAAAATAGTGCGAACCAGTCGCACTATCTCATTTAAGCATTTAGCAAGATCTATTCGATAACGCGTACGCGCACTGTGTCGGTGCCGCCAGCAACGCCAGGCTGACGACCACTCACGATAACAACTGTGAGTGATTCGTTGCTACCAAAGTAGTTTACGTCATGAAGTTCACGCGCAAGGTCAAGGCCAGCTTTTTCGCCATCTGGGCGGACAAAACTACGTGTTGCGTAGGTAAGCGCAAGCTGCTGAGCGGCGCGAGGGCTACTTGTTACCGCACAGATAGGAAGGTGAGGGCGCATCTTTGCGATGTTTGCTGCTGTTGCGCCAGACTTTGTCTCGGCTACGATAGCAGTGGCGCCAACTTCTTCGGCAACAGTTACCGCTGCACGCGCAATTGCGTTTCGACTCTTCTCTTCCTTTGGAACTGCACTCTGGGCTGCAAGGTCCGCTGGCCAGTGTTCCTGAGTGTAAAGGATTGTTTTGCGCATTGCAGAAACGGTTTCCACTGGGTAGTTACCGTTTGCTGTTTCGTCAGAAAGCATCACTGTGTCAGCACCCTGCACAACTGCGGTAGCTACGTCGCTCACCTCAGCACGAGTTGGCTCTGGCGCGTCAACCATGCTTGCCATCATCTGGGTTGCAACGATGCTGAGTTTACCGTACTTGCGGCAAAGTGAGATAATTTGGCGCTGAACGATTGGCACAATTTCAGCACCTGCCTCAACAGCGAGGTCGCCGCGTGCAACCATTACGCCATCACTTGCCTTCACGATTGCTTCGAGTGTTTCTGGGCGAATCGCTGCCTTTGTTTCAACCTTAGCAATAATCTGCGCAGTTGAGCCATGGCTTGTAAGGATTTGACGAAGGTTGTTGATGTCATCTTCGCTTTGTACGAAGCTAAGAGCGACATAGTCGTAGTCTTGAGTTGCACCGAATTCAAGGTCTTTAAGGTCTTTTTCGGTGAGGATGTCGCCGCCAAAGTCGGTGTCTGGAAGGTTGATGCCTTTCTTGCTCATCAGGAATCCGTCGTTTTCGATACGGAGGCGAATCGCAGTCGCAGAATCAATACCAACAACTGTCGTACGAACTTTACCGTCAAATAGGTAGATTGGTTCGCCAATCTTTACTTTTTCAGCAAGGTTGTACTGCACTGGCAATATGTTGTCGTGGTGGTCGGCTGCAAAATCAAGAACGATTTCGTCACCCTTCTTTACATCGTGGCGATTGTCGTTTAGTACACCAAGGCGGATTTTTGGACCCTGGAGGTCTTGTAGCACTGCAATTTGACGATTGCTTGCTGCGCTTGCTTCACGAATCCACTTGAGCTGGTCGAGGCGCTCTTCGTGTGAGCCGTGGCTAAAGTTGAATCGGAAACCATTTACACCAGCGTCGATCAGCTCATTGATCTTTTCCTCGCTTGATGTAACCGGGCCTAGGGTAGCCAGGATTTTAGTACGTTTAAAGATTGTATTCATTTCTATAATTATACAATACTGAGGTGTTATACGCTATGGCCAAACAGAACGCCAACACCGTAGGTGATTGCCATAGCTACAAGTCCGCCTGCAACCACGCGCAGAATTGCTCGAGCTTTTGGCGCCTTGCCCGCAACAGCGCTAAGGTAGCCAATAGTGACCAGTGCTACCGTTACCGCTGCTACTGTTACCGGGACACGCCATGTGGCAGGCGTTAAAATCATTGCCAAAAACGGCACCAACCCACCGGCTGTAAATGACATAAGGCTGGCTATTGCTGCTTGCCATGGACTGTTGATATCATCTGGGTCGAGATTAAAGTGGACGTGTAAGTGTGCCCTTAAAGCATCCTTTTCTGTTAGCTCTGCGGCGACCTTTTCAGCCGTCTCGCGGCTCACGCCGAGCTTCTGATATTCACGTGCAAGCTCATCAAGCTCGCCTGTAGGGTCTTTACGGAGGTCTTCTTTTTCAAGTGTTACATATGCCTTCTCGGCGTCGGACTGGCTTGAAACGCTTACATACTCACCCACCGCCATACTGAGCGCGCCCGCAACGAGTGCTGCGAGGCCAGCAAGTGCAATAGAATTTGCATCGCTCGTGGCACCAGCGACACCCATCGTGATACTTGAAATACTGACGATACCATCGTTGCCGCCTAAGACAGCTGCACGAAGTTTGTTTAATTTGCTATTATCGGCCGCATCTGACGGCAGTTCGTATTTTGTTTTATCATATTCAGCCATGTTATCTGTTATTATACCATTTTTCACGTTGCCTACAGGCTACGGCCTTTACCCCTGTAAAAGCATAAGAGTTTTATAGCTATAAAATAATGTTGACGCACACTAAACTTAGTGGTAGTTTAATGCTAATAGGAACTGTAGGAGCTAAATCGGGGAGGATTTATGTTCAAACAAGTAAACCGCAGGTTTGTTGCGGCATTGATGGCTTTGGCTGTCGTAATATCAAATGTAATCACCCCTGTTGCGCCTGCATTTGCAGCAGACGGTAAGCAGCAGCAAGTGTTCTGTAACAAAGAGGGTCAGTCTGGCAAGTGGAAAGCTCAAATAGGTGGCCCAAGCACTGAACATGAATTTCCGCTTAACCCAGCTGTGTTCGTACACGATCAGCGTGACGTGACACCTGAACTTGATGCTCTCTGTCAACAGCAATACGGCACACCGACAATCTTACTGCTCGATAAGCCAACACCGACACCTGCAACATGTGAAGCCCCTGGAAGCCTTACGCTTACCAATACAGATGACTACACATGGTCAACTAATCCGGCGACCAACGGCAACATCAGCCCTGGTACTTACACAATTACCGCAACAATCAAAGCTGGGGTAAATAAAGTCTTCAGTAACCAGACGAAAACAGTAGTATTTAGTGGCGTTGTCGTTCAGTCGCAGCTTAGCGGCCAAGCTTGCCCACCAGCACCAAAGGTTGAGTATAGCGACTGGAGCTACGGCATCGTAGACTGCTCTACCCTTTCGGCTACTCAGACTCGTATCAAGAAGACTACCCCATACGTATGGTTCCTTGGTAGGTGGGTGCCGGATGTATTCCACATCACTTTCACTACCGAAACTCAGCAACGCAACCTTACTTCAACCGAACTCATGCTTTGTACGCCAAAGCCTAAAGACATTGTTACCTACGGCGACTGGACGGATGGTACGTTCCAGTGTGGAAACGCCACGGTCGACCGTACTCGTGAAATTACCATCACAAAATACACCTGGAACGGTAGCACATGGGTAGCAAATGTTACCACTAAAACAGAGCACAAATCACGCCCAGCAACTACTGCCGAGCAGATGAGCTGCGCCTCACAAACACAGCCAACGTGTGAAACCAACGGTACACTCACCCTCCCTGCATACAAGGGCGACTGGCACAAAGATTACAAATACGTTGTAACCATTGGCCTTAAAGTTAAGACTTACGACGCTGACCACACGGTTACCATCCATAACATTCCACAGGGCGCGACTGTGAACGTAAAGCTCGTAAGCGATGACTGTTTCCACGATGTTATCTTTACTAAAGATTACACATTTGATACTGCAGATTGTATCGTAATCCCAGAGCCACAGCAGGCAGATGAATGTGGCCCAGACAACGCAAGCTGGATTGTACCTGCGGACACTAACGAAGTTCACTGGACTCTCAACGGCGACGGCCACCTTATTGCAACCGCTATTGGTGGACGCTTCACAAACGGTGATACGACTATTGACTACGGTGTTGCTGAAGATTCTAATGAAGCTTGCCCACCAGCCATTGCAACCCCTGTAAAACCACAGATCACCGATTGTACGGCTATTCTTCCAATCACACGTGGTATCACGTACAAGCAAGTTTACCTCGACGCAAACGGTAACATTATCGACCCTAGCCAAGTTGGTATTATTGCTACCCAGCAGGGCGTTCTTGCAACAGCAAACGCAGGATACATCCTTGCACCAGGTAACGATGGTGGCAAGCACCTCGATAACGGTAGCTACCTCTACACACTTGATTTCACTGGCATGAACTGTGGTAAAGGTGACGTAACGCCTCCAACTGTAACTCCACCAGCAACGACAACTTCAGCTGCACTTCCTACTCCAGCTGAGCTGCCTCACACTGGTTCATCACTGAGTGGATTGCTTGTAACCATCCTTGCAACCCTCTCAACTTACGGTGTTGTGTACTTCTTGCAGCCAAAGCGCCGCTAGAACATAGCAACTATAAAAATACCCCGCACATACCGGGGTATTTTTATTACTTTAATCAGTTACAATAGAGGTATTATGCGCATCCCTCGAATATTACAAGTATTCATCCCGTTCGGTATTCTTGATGATGCGCTGGACCCGAGCCGCTCGAAGAAGGAGCGCCTTCTGTACGGCGGCATGTTTAGTATTTTTTTACTTATACTCGCTAGTGTTACGCTCGATCACTTTGGTATCGAACCTATACTATCTGACATTCTTGCGCTCATTGCTATGTGTATATACACATGCATTGTAATCTACGGAATGATTGTTGGTGGCCGCATGATATTTCGCATGGGCAAAGCAGCACAAGGCCTGAGCAAGGCAGGCTACCACACCCTTGGGGTGCTCTGCATATTTTGCGGGATTCTATTAATCGTCGTCGCTCCCTATATTCTTTACACCGACTACATATCGTAGAGCTCGTGCAGCATCTAGTGCGTAGACTTATGCGTCCAAACACCTTGTAGGATACTTGCGGTAATCAGCAGCACTGTCACGAGGCCATCAAATGTAACGAAGTCGCTTGCACCTTTTACACCTCCATCAATAAGGTAGAGTATGCCGATAATCGTTAGCGCCAGTTTGTTAGCAATTATGATACCCCATAAATCACGGCTACTATCTGGCTTTTTAGCAAGCAGACTGAAGAGTGCAGAAAAGGTAAAGAAGCCGACCGTGCGCCACGTTTCGACGGCAAGTGTGTTTTTTGCAGTATCTGTCAGGTCTGCAAGTCCGCCGATTCCTGCAAGAGCAGCGGCAATTGCGAGAAAAATTAGGATTGTTTGGACGGCTTTTTGTCTAGAGGATAAATGGGTTGTTTTCATAGCTCTACTATAGCTCAGGTTCACCAAGTAAAATACCCATCGCAAGGATGGGTATTTTACTTGGTGATCTCACGGAGAATCGAACTCCGATTGCCAGGATGAAAACCTGGTGTCCTAACCGTTAGACGATGAGACCAAATGGTGGACGAGAGGCAAATCTCTCAACACTTACGCTATTCTAGCAGATAAGTCACTTATTTTCAAGCGTTTTTTAGGGGTGGGGCACGATATTACTCGCACCCCACCCCAATGGTTCCGCGTAACGCAGAGTCAGGTTGTTCCCCCACCAGTAGACGCTCCTTCCCGAGTACCGTTCTTGCGGTCACGCTTCGGTCTGCCATGCCAGTTCCGCTGGTCCCAGAGCGCGGAACGACGCGGCTTGCGCCAGCCCTTCGTCTCACGGAGGAGCTCATCGTGCTCATCGAGCAACGATTGCGCCGCCTGCCAACACTGACTGCCCTCGAAGTACCAGAGCTGAGTGCCGGCTAGGTAGAGCTCCTCTACCACCTCCGTTAGGAGGAGATGGCGAGCCTGAGCTCGGAGCATTCCGAGCCAGTAGCCAGTGAGGTCACGATACTGCCGCGACAGATCGCTCACCTCGACGAAGTCGTGCGGTCGCTCGATGGCTTCGGCAATCGCCACCACAAGCTGGTCGAGTGACCCGTTCATGCCGAGCAAGCTATGCTTGTCGGCAACACGGAACACTCCTACCGTCTTGAGGCGAGCAACCTGGCGAAGGTGGTCGAGCAGAGCGTTGCCTCGGCTTCGACCATCACAGAACAGCTCTTCGAGCGCCAGCCCCTCACAGAGGATGCGACTCCGCAGTGAAGGGCTTGGCTCTATTTGGCGCCTACCTTTGGTGTACATGTGCGCTCCCTACCTTGCGTACAGGGGATTCTTACAATATAACGACTGATAAATAAAGACAAGAGTAAGCGAATTGAGAAGTGTTAATCAGTTGTTAATTATTGTTGCGCTTATGCTTAAAATATTGCTCTATATATTGACTTTTTAACATAATTGTGATAACATTATTAGGTCACGGTGAGTGAGGTAAAAGCTTACGCGCCAAGATGAGAACATTGACAATCAGGCTATACCTTACTGTATTAGTCTGTTTGTTAAGAGGCAGCAACCGAGATCGTGAATTTCACGATTTCAGTTGCTGCTTTTTGCAA
>Ga0157373_10003924_pt1 | contig 11229 bp, 7 predicted proteins | sample C65metaG_FD_113460 | JGI IMG/M metagenome (GOLD analysis project Ga0157373, IMG submission 113460) | Corn rhizosphere microbial communities from Kellogg Biological Station, Michigan, USA - C6-5 metaG | ecosystem: Host-associated > Plants > Roots > Rhizosphere > Soil | place: USA: Michigan...
CCTGATGTCGGCATTGCTGACGGGGTAGTTTGCGGAAGCCTGATTGCCCAACCAGTGTTTCACGCGCCGCCGGAACCGCTGGTAGCCCGAATCGAGGCTGTGGTTGATGACCACGATCGAGCGGCTCAGCCTGGCGACGCCCGTGAGGAACTCGATCTGCTGATCGAGCGGGAAATGCATCAGAACCCTGGCGCACAGTGCAGCGTCATACGGCGGTTCGCACGGCCGCGATGCCTTGACGTCCACGACCTCGCAGGCGAAGCGATCCGGGAAACGACGCAGACGCTGCCTTGCCATTTCCAGCATTTCGTCGGAAATGTCCAGGCCATGCACCCGGTACCCGGCGGCCAGTAACGGTTCGGCCAGCCGTCCGGTCCCGCATGGCGCGTCGGCGATGGTGCAGCCCTTGGGTACGCGGGCAAAGCACTTGGTGATGGCGCGCTTTTCCAGATGGTTGAATACCCGTCCTGGAATGCTCGCAAACCGCTCGCGGTCGTACTCGCTCGCAACCTTGCGGCTCTTGTAATGCTCGTCAGGGTTCCAGTTCATCATTTTTCGCCTCAAAAGCGGTTTTCAGTTGCGGCGGCAACGCCATCCAGCATGCCTGCAAGCCTCGCGGCCCCCGCGCTTCTTGCGTACCCAACTACGGTTGCAATGGCTGCCACAGGCGCTTGGCCTTCACGCAGCGCACGGAGAAATGCAGGCAGCCGAGTGGCGATCGCGTCAACATCATCGATGGGTACAAGTTCCGCACTGTCCGTGCTGCGTAGTACCGCAGCCGTGTCTCCGTGCTCGCCCACCAGTGCGAAGATCGGCCGCCCCATGCGCAGGTATTCGTATAATTTCGCGGGGATCTGGCGGTCGAAGCGATCGCCCTGGAACAACAACAGTGCGTCAGCCCGGGCCTGTTCCTCGAGTGCTTCCCGATTGGAAAGCGGGGGCGCCAGCGTCACCATTTCCCCGAGTCTCAGTCGCTCGATTTCGTGCGCGTACGTTGCTTCCGACCCACTGGCCCGCAACACCACGTGGACGTCGGCAGCACCCACCGTGCCGGCAGCCTGGAGACGGGCAAGTGCCGCAAAGAACGGGGCTGGGTTGCGGCCATCTGCATACAACAGGCCGCTGTGCACCAATACCAAAGGTCGCCCCACCTTCGACGGTGGATCGGGAAGCCCTGTGAACGCAGCTTCGTCGTAACCGTTTTCGATTACGGCAAGGCGGCCCTCGGCGTGCACGGCGGGATAGCGCCCTGCATAGGTGCGCAGGGCTCCGGGCGTAGTGAATACGACTCGCGCTGCATCTTGCAATACACGGCGTTCCCAACGCTGCTGTGAGGCAACAGAGTAGCGGTTTGCGGCTTCGACCGAGCTGGCTACCGGATCACGAAAGTCCGCAATCCACGGCAGCCCGGTGATACCGCTCAAGGTCCGCGCAATGCAATGAGCGGTCATGATCGGATAGGTGGACCAGATCGCGCGCACCTGATGGCGACGGATGATGCGTAGCCCCTGCCACACCGCTGCCGGCCACCAGGAAGCCCAGCGATCGGGCTGCGCCAGAAACCCCGGGTATCTGCCGCCAATGCCGAAATGGCGGCGGGCGTCGAACGCCAACGCGCGCCGTACCGTGCAGCCTTGTGGAATGGCGTCAACGGCGATCGGTGCGGTGCGCGGGTAAGCCCGCGCCCGCGCCGACAGCACGATGGGGTCCCAGCCAGACGTCGGCAGATAGCGCGCAAAACCTAGCGTGCGCAAATTCCCACTACCCATCGCAGCCGGTGGGAAGTGAAAGGCAATCATCAGGACGGCACGCCCCATGTCATCAGTCCTGGATCGCGTTGGGTAATTTCCGGGCATGCACGGCCCATCCTTTGGGTGTCCGCACCTCAAGCGACTGACTGTCCTGGGTCTGTTGCACGCAGAAAGCCGCCAACACCGCGGAAAGCGCCATCAGTTGATAACTCAAATCGAAGTAACTCATCGGCAGGAACGCGCCGGCTGCCATGAAAGCCACCAAGGCGACTTGCAGCATGGAAGCCATATCAAAAGCCCATCGCATGTCGGGCATATCGCGGGTACGCTTTCGCACCCGACTACAGTTTCTCCAACTCACGAACAGCAAGGCCAAAAATAAGGCCAGCCCCGGAAAAGCCTGTTCCCCCAGAACCCGGAAATAAATGCTGTGTACCGCCCGGGGGATCGCGTCCTCCGGACCGTAGAGTTCCCACATTGAAGTGCTTTCATACACGTTGAAGCCACCGCCAAGCAATGGGTGATGGATGGCAACGTTGGCCGAGAATTGCCAAGACTGTATGCGCGACTCGCCCGAGCTGGTCTCCTTGGCCTGCTGCAGGGTTCCCATGCGCGCAGTCCACTCGGGTGGCATGAAATGATAGGCGATGTTACCCACCGCGATGATGACCAAGACAACGGCCAGCCGGCGACGACTCTTCAAGAACAAGGCGCCGGCGACGACGGCCAAACCGATCAGGCCACCGCGCGAATACGTACCCAGTGTCGCAACGCCGGTAAGCAGCATGCCCAAGGCCAGGCCGAGGCGCACGAATTTCCACGAAGAATGCAGCTGCAAATAACGCATGAGCGGTAGCGTCATGCATAGGGCAAGTGCCAAAGCATTGTTATCGGCAATGAAACTGTTGGGAGGTCCAAGCACATGATTGACCCCACCTTTGAGAATCGTGAACAGCCCTCCCTTGACACCATAAAATCCCAGTGAAACCACAATCATCCATACGAGCCAATGCATGCGTTCGCGGTTGTTGACCAGGATCAAGGTGACAAACACCATAATCAGAACCTTGGCAAACTCTTGCCACGTCGCCCATGCCGAATCCGGCACCACGGCATGGAATGTGGTCAGTCCCGTCCAAAGCAGGAACACCAGCAGCAGCACGCTGATCGCCGACCACGGAATCCTCTTGCTTTCCTTGCTGAACAACCAGCTTGCGAGCGTGACGATGGCAACCAGTTGCACCCACGGAAAGCTGACGGCAAAGCCGTAGCACAAGCGATGCGGGTTCATGTAGCCAAGCCAGGACCATACGAGCAGCCCCACATAGGGGCGCATCAGAATGCAGGGAAGCATTCCGAAGATGAGCAAGGCGAGGGCGATATCGCGCATGGCGCTAGTCCGCGTCCAGTTGCAGCATGAGCGCATCCATGAAGAACTTGGCCGCCCAGTTGGGATAGCGGTTCTTCATGTAACCACCTGATCGCGGGTGCGAACCCGGCATGCCACCGCGCACGGCCCCGTTGGCCGACGTCACGTCCTGGATCGACAGGCTGAAGCGATTGGCGCGTTCCGCCAACGGTTTCCAGGAGTGATCGCCGGTTCCCATCGCCAGGCGCTGCCAGATGATGGCCATTTGCGCATTGCCGGTCACACAGGTCCACCGGCTCGCTGCCCGCCACGAAGAATCCAGCCGACCGGGCAAAGCCCCGTCGCGGCGCTGCGTTTGCGCTACGGCTCGCGCTACGCGCGCGGCCGTATCCACAAAGGTGCTTTCGCCAGCAATCAAACCGACTTCCAGGATGCCGCGCGTGGCATACGCGATGGTGTGCGTAAGCGGCCGATCGTTGTCTTCCAGATCGTTGTTCTCCAACCACCCATTGGGATGCATCTGGGTCAGCGCCCACTGCACATTGCGCACAGCTGCATCCAGATAGCGCGGCTCTTGCAAGGTGTGACCTGCCTTGGCCAACGCGAAGGCCACACGCGTGTTGTAGGTATTCACAGGGTGGGCGGCAAACGGCGAAGCGAAGCGCCGCCACGCGCCATCCGGATCCTGGGCGGCTACCAGCCAATCGGCCGCTCGCACCACCGAGTCACGGAGACGCGTGTCCTGCGTCCGCTGCCAAGCGGACAGCCAGCCAAACAATACCTGTCCGGTGTTGAAGACGGTCGGCACGATCTGCGTTGCGTCCATCGTGCCGGCGCGAACGCCGCCGTCTGGAAGCTGAATGTCGGATTCCCACGCTGACATACGCAGCGCCCGCTCCCGATATTCACTTTTGCCGGAAAAATCCGCATAGCGCAAGAAGGTCGGAATGATGTAGCCGGTGGTTTCCGGATAGGCACCAGCCCATTGACGTTTCACCGCATCGTAATAGGCGCTGACACCGCCGCAGCCGGTGGCGTCCTGGGCGCGCGCCAGCCATTCGGCGGCGGCCTGCAGTCCACGGCGCGCATCCACGGGCGGGCGCGTCCATCGTCCGGACAGGAGTCTGGCGACCGTGTTCATGGCTTGCTCCGGGCCGCCGGCGATTCCGGCATCATCTTCGAGGCTCGGCTGTGCAGCGCACACCGGACGTGCTGCAGGCTTTGCACCAGACACGGCATGGGATCATGCCACCGGCACAGGGCATCGGCCACGCGGCCACCTCGCGGATAACCTTGCGTGTGCGGTTGGTCCTGGGCGGCTGCGGACTGCATGTCCTCGGAGCGTACCCGCCATACGACCGGCCGCCTGGTTACGGTGGGCGCCGGAAACGGCAGACCAAGCTCGGAACACCAAGCCGCATACGGCAGATTGACGCCATTCAAGGTCGCGACTTCTTCCTGGTAATCGGTACGACCGATCGTCGGCTCCACCATTCGGAATTCGCCGCTGCGCGTGTCACGCTTGTATTCCATGCTGGCCAAGCCGATCACGCCCGCGGCCTGAAAAAACCGCGTGGTCATGGCAGAGAGTTCCGCATGGACTTCCGGAGCAGCTACACAGCTCGCCGTACCGCCCACCTGCGGCGGCCAGGAACGGATTTTGCGCCCGGCGAATGACCCGACAACCTGCCCGTGCCGGTCGAGGTATTGCAGGCAGAAATAAATATTGGAGTCCGGGCCCTCGATCCACTCCTGCACCACCACGTCCGCCATCACCGGCAGGATGCGGCAGACCAATTCAACGCCTTCCGCGGAGCTTTCTACGCGATAAGCCTTCTTGAACTGTCGGCTGTATTCCGCATTCCGCTCGCCGGGTTTGATCACCACCGGATAATGCAGGTTCTCGAGCGCAGGCAAATCCGCGCGCGTGCGAACGTGCACCAGCGGTGGAATGGGACTGCCGAGTTGTTCGGCGCGGCGCTGAAAACCCTGTTTGTGCAGCAAGGTCTCCACGACGTCGCGGGACGGCAGGCTGAACCGGTACAGGGCGGATAGCCGATCGCGCTGGTGTGAGACGGCCTTGACACTTTCCTCCTGGGTCAGGAGCAACACCGGGCGCATACCGGAAAACTGCGCCGCCCCCAGACGCACAAGTTCTTCGACCAACGTTTCACCATGCAGGGCACGCACCTCCAGCGGCCTCGCCACACGAGTGTGCATTTCCGGGCGGCGCGCGTCGGCATCCAACAACCAGACCGGCACCCGCGCGCGCGCCAGGCTGCGCGCCACGCCCAGACCGTTGACTCCGGCGCCCAGTACCACCGCGGCCGTAGGAATGGTCATGCACCCTCCCGTTTGCCGCACCGGTGACGGTCGAGTACATCGGTATAGACAGCGCGATAGCGCGCCACGCTCGCCGGCCAGGTGCGTTCGCGCTCGACGAACTCCCGCCCCTCAGCTATCGCCTCGCCCCATGTCTCGGGGGTTTTCAACAACCGGATCAAACACTGCGCGAGTGCCTCGACCGATCCGGCAGGAAAAAGATGGCCATTGTGGCCGTCGCGGATCAGCTCCCTGTGGCCGCCCACATTCGAAGCCACCACCAGCTTGCCCATGGCCATCGCCTCGAGCGGCTTCAGCGGCGTCACCAACTCCGTCAGGCGCCGCGAAACCCGCGGATAGACCATGACATCCATCGCGCTGTAATAGCGGGTCATTTCGTTGTGCGGCACGCGCCCTGCGAAATGCACGGCGCGCTCGAGGCCAAGCCGGGAAGCCAGCGCCTGCAGATCGGCTTCCTGCGGCCCGCCGCCCAGCAACAGAAGGCGTGCCTGCGGTACCTCGCGGAGCACCAGCGGCATCGCGCAGAGCAAGGTGTCGAGTCCTTCATAGGCGTAGAACGAGCCGGCAAACCCCAGCGTGTATCCGGGCGTGAGTCCATATTTCTGCAACAACTCTGTATCCGCCGTGTCGGTGAAACGAAACAGGGACAGATCCACGGCATTGGGAATCACAGTGATCTTGTCGGCGGAAATGCCGCGCTTCAACATGTCGCCGCGCAAGCCGTCACAGATCGTGGTCACGGCGTCCGCCCGCTGCAGGGCACGCGATTCCATGGCGCGCGTCAAGCGATACCTGGCGCCCCACTCGCGCGCCGTTCCCTGGTCGACTGCCGCGTCTTCCCAGAATGCGCGAACCTCATACACCACCGGGATACGGGCGGCCCGGCCAACGGCGAGCGCGGGGAACGCGTTCAGCACCGGTGAGTGCGCGTGGATGATGTCGGGGTGCACATTGGCCACCACTTCGGCAAGCCTGGTCTGTAGCGCTTTCATCAAATAGCGATATTGGAGCAGCGGCAGCTTCGCCGCGAGTCCAGACGCTGGCGGCGTCCGGTGGAAAATCCAGTCGTCGACATGTTCCTCACGCTGCCGACCACTGCCCTGCTTGGGACCAGTCAATTGCGTCGTTTCCCAGCCAAGTGCCCGCTGCTGGCCCAGGATGGCGAGCGTCCGAAACGTGTAGCCGCTATGCAAGGGCAGCGAATGATCGAGCACATGCAAGATGCGCAACGGTCGGTCGGCGGCCGATATGCGGGAATCGTCCGACAATCGCGCGACACTCGGCATTTCGCTCATGGCACTGATCCCATCCCTGCCCCCGCAGCACGAGCGGAATGCACGCGTGCATAAAGCGCGCACTGTGCCTCGATCACCGACTGCCACCCCAGGCGTTCGGCAAATCTGCGCGTCGCAACGCGGTCTGGTTTGCGCTCCTGCAACGTGGTCCACGCCCGTACCAGGGCCTCTGGACTGCGCTCGCGCATCAGCTCTCCTCCCTCGGCAGCAGTGATCAGTTCCGGTACGCCCCCGACCGGGGTGGCAACCACCGGTGTGCCGCAAGCCATGGCCTCCAGCACCACGTTGGGCATGCCTTCGCGGCTTGATGCAAGCACCAGTGCGTCCGCAGCGTTGTAGTAGCTGCATAGCTCGGCCTGGGGGACCGCGCCGAGGAAGCGCACGCGCGCGACCAGGCCGAGTCTTTCCACCAGTCGACGCAACTTATGCTCTTCCGGCCCGACGCCGGCGATCAACAGCGTGTTGTCCGGCATCCGCGCAAGCGCCTCGATGGCGATGTCTACCCCCTTCAATTCGATCAGATTACCCACCGTCAACCAGACGGGGCCCTGCAGACCCAGCCTGGCTCGTATCGCAGTGCGGTCGCGCAGCCCGAAGCGTTCCAGATCCACCCCGTTGCGCAAGACCGTGATCTTCCCGGGATTCACACCCAAGGCCGCCAATGTGTCCTTCAGTGCCTGCGAAACGGTCACGATGGCAGCAGCGCTCTCTGCAGCCCGCTGGATTTGTCGCCTGCAGCGGCCGTAGCGCGGTATCCATGTGACGTCGGTACCCCGAGCGGTGACCACCACAGGCCTGCCCAATGCTGCGCCCAAGCGTGCGGCGGCCACGCCATCGGGATAAAAGTAGTGTGCATCAATCAGATCGAAGTCGGTTCCTGCGGTTCGCAGTTTCCGCAACACCGGCAGCAGTGCGCGATACATGAGGAACGGCGCGATGTTCATGCCCAGCTTTGGTATTACTGGATAGCGAGGATGCAGAATCCTGATGCCGTAACGTTCTTCGGACTCGGGCACGGCGGCAAACGTGGAATAACCGCCAAACATGGGGCTTCGAAACGGAAACCATGGCACCGGCGCTACCACAGTCGCGGCAACCCGCCTCGAATCCACGAGGTGGCGTAACCTCTCTTCGACGAACACGCCGTGTCGCGGCTGCGCGGCATTCGGATACAGACTGGTGAAGACCAGCAGACGGATCCTTCCTTCGCCACCCTCTGCCGTGCGCCTCTCGACCTCGGCGCCATGCGGCAACGCCTTGAACGGCTTTGTCGCTGTCGGCATAACCTGGCCAGCAGCAATGTGGACCGACACCGTGGTCATGGCATGGCCTCCGGCAGCAGCAGAATGCAGTAAGTCATGACCGCATTCCGGCGGCCAGGACCGTGCCCGCCGGTCTGCCGGGGGCGGCGGTAGCTGGCTCATGCATGTGCCGCAAGAAGGCATCGAGCATCAGCAGGCTCCACAGTGTTGCGCTGTGATCGTAGCGGCCAGCTGCATGCTCGCGCATCAACCGATCAAGCATGGATGGCTCGAAATATCCGCACTCGGCAACTGCGCCATTGAGCAATGCCTCGTGAGCGCGCTTCGCGAGCGGACCCCGCAACCATGTCGACATGGGCACACTGAAACCCATCTTGGCCCGGTAGAGCACGTCGTGCGGCAAATCGGGCTCGAGCGCTTTCTTGAGGATGTACTTGCCGGTGCTTCCCCGGAGCTTCAACGTCAGCGGCAAGGTGGATGCCCATTCGACCAGGCGATGGTCGAGCAGAGGCACGCGGACTTCGAGGCTGTGCGCCATGCTGGCGCGGTCCACCTTGGTCAGGATGTCGCCAGGCAGCCAGGTCTTGAGGTCCAGGTATTGCGCCAGCAGCAGCGGATCATCAGTGGGCGCATGGTTCGCGTGGGAACGAAACACCGAGAGCGCGCTGTAACCCTGGAGTTCGCGCTTGAAACGCGCACTGTAGAGTCGCTGACGCATCGCCGCCGACGTGGTGCTGACGCTGTGAAAATAGGCTTCAACATTGTCGCGGGCAAGGGCTTGCAGCGTGGTCTTGGCACGTAGTGGGCGCGGCGCCCAATCGGCCTTGGGATAGATGCTCCCCAACCATCCAAAAACCGGCTTGCGCAGTGACTGCGGCAAGCGTGCGCGCAAGCCGCTTTCCCACGCATGCAAACGGTAACGCCGGTAGCCCGCGAAATTTTCGTCGCCGCCATCGCCGGACAGCGCAACCGTCACCTGAGTGCGTGCCAACTCGCACACGCGGTAAGTGGGCAGCGCCGAGCTGTCGGAGAACGGTTCATCATAAACCGCCGCCAGCGTGTCGAGGAGCGTGTAATCGTCAGCGTCGACTCGCTGCTCGAAGTGTTGCGTATGCAAATGCCGGGCAACCTGTCGCGCATAGACGGTTTCGTCGAAACCACCATGGCCGAAACCGATCGAGCAGGTGCGCACGGGTTGCGGCGACGCGCGGCTCATGCTCGCCACCACAGCGCTGGAATCCACGCCACCGGACAGGAATGCTCCAAGCGGCACGTCGGCGATCATCTGGCTTGCCACTGCTTCGTCCAGCAGCGTCCGCAGTTTTGCGGACGCCTCGCCTTCGGCCAATTGGGTGTCAAGTTTGAATGGGACATCCCAGTACTGCCGGGCGGTCGGAGCGGGCTCGCCGGCACGCCAAGTCAGCCAATGGCCTGGTGGCAGCTTGGAGATCCCGCGATAGATGCTTTTTGGATCCGGCACGTATCCGAGCGCCAGGTAGTCCTCCAGCGCCTGCGGATCGAGCTGGCGTTCCACACCGGGATGCGCCAGCAACCCCTTGAGCTCGGAAGCAAACACCAGGTCGCCGGAGCTCGTGAAGCCGTAGTAGAGCGGCTTGATGCCCAGCTGATCGCGAACCAGAAAGACCCGCTGCGCGCGCGTGTCCCACACGGCGAACGCAAACATGCCGACCAGGCGCGGCAAACACGCTTCACCCCATTGCTGCCAGGCCCGCAACAGGACCTCGGTGTCGCTGTCACTGGTGAACAAGATGCCCAGCGCTTCCAGTTCGGCTCTGAGCGACTTGAAGTTGTACAGCTCACCGTTGTAGATCAGCGCCAGACCGGCTTTGTCATCCACCATGGGCTGCTGGCCGTGGGCCAAGTCAATGATGGACAGGCGGCGGTGGCCAAGCCCGACGCCTTCGCCTACATGGATGCCAGCCTCGTCTGGCCCACGATGACGCTGCACATCCCGCATGGCCAGCAGAATCCGTTCATCCAGGTAGCCATGATGCGACGAAACGATTCCGGCCAGACCGCACATCTCAGTTCTCCTTGCGCTCAGCCAGGCCGGACAACGTGCGTGCTGGCGTGGCACTCGCCGGCGCACCCAGCAGCTCGTCGTACAATGTCGCATACGCGATCGCCATGGCGTTCAAGCTGAATTGCGCGGCGACGCGAGCGCACCCCGCGGCACCATGTTGACGACGCAGCGTTGCATCTGCGACATAGACGCGCAGCGCCTCAGCCATGGCATGCGGATCGCCGGCGAGCACCAGCGTACCGGTCACGCCGGCCTCCACCACCAAGGCCACGCTGCCGACGTCGGTTGCAACCACCGGAAGTCCGGCGGCCATCGCTTCCAGCAGCGTGACCGGCATGCCTTCGGCGATGGACGACAAGGCGAACACATCGCACTCCGCCAGCAGCTCCGCCACATCATCGCGACTGCCGAGTAACCGCACCGTTTCCACCAGGCCGAGCTGAACGATCTGTCGTTCCAGCGCCTCCCGTTGTGGCCCCTCACCGGCAATGATCAAGCGGCAATTGGCATGTCCTGCTTTTTCACGAAGCAACTTGAACGCCGAGAGTAAACCGGCTTGATCTTTTACCTTGTCGAGGTGTGCAACATTGCCGACAACCACGGTGTCCGGAGGCGCGAAATCGCCCAGCTGCCGGCGTGGCTCGGACGCAACGCGCGGCACGTTGAACATCGCGGCATCGATGCCGTTGGCGACATACACCACCTTGGATCGTCGAATGCCCGCGCGCTCCGTGAGCCAGCTTTGCAAGTCGGGAGAAACCGCAACGTACCGATCGATGAGCGGCGCCATCCAGCGTCGCAGTCGGAGGTATTTGGGGTTCTCACCTTCCGGATCTGTCGCATCGCGTCCGTGTTCGGCGTGAACCAGGCGGCTTACACCGGCCATTTTCACGACCGGTGCGAAATCCAGGGTTCCGACGTTGTAAGTCTGTACTAGATCCGGCTTCAATGCCCGCAGGGCGCGCCATAGTCGCAAGTAGCACGACCAGTCCTTGCCCGGCTTCTTTTCAAGTGACACGCACGCCGTGACGGTATTTTCTATCTCCCCCTTCAGAACTCCAAAACCGGTCAGCGCAATCACGGCGTGCCGGTAGCGATCACAGGTCGCGTTGATCAGCGATACGACGATGCGCTCCATGCCACCGGTATCCAGCCGGTAGAGCAC
>Ga0157373_10003927_pt1 | contig 11226 bp, 11 predicted proteins | sample C65metaG_FD_113460 | JGI IMG/M metagenome (GOLD analysis project Ga0157373, IMG submission 113460) | Corn rhizosphere microbial communities from Kellogg Biological Station, Michigan, USA - C6-5 metaG | ecosystem: Host-associated > Plants > Roots > Rhizosphere > Soil | place: USA: Michigan...
GCTTCGGTGCGCTGCCCTTCGCTGGCAATCGAGGCGATCATCGCCGAGGTGGTCAGGCGTGGTTTGCTCACAGTTGGCGTATCCATCTCAGCGTTTCTCCGATTCCAGATGGGACTGGTAGCTGGCATCCAGAACCTTGATCGCGGCCTGCCATTCATCAGGCTCGACGCGAATGAAGTGGTTCTTCTCGCGCACTTCGAGGAAGTCCACGCCTTTGCCCATCAGGGTGTCGAACAGGATCACGCGGGGCTTGGCTTCTTTCAGGGCCATGGCTTGATCGAAGGCTTTGATGACCGCCGCCAGGTCGTTGCCATCGACGCGCTGCACGTGCCAGCCGAACGCCTGCCATTTATCAGCCAGCGGTTCGAAATCGAGAATCTCGTGGGAGTTGCCGTCGGCCTGCTGTTTATTGAGGTCGACCAAGGCGATGAGATTGCCGAGCTTGTGGTGAGCCGCAGACATCGCTGCTTCCCAGGTCGAGCCTTCGTCCAGTTCGCCATCGGACATGGAGTTGAACACCCACGCCGGATTGCCTTTCATGCGCAGGCCCAGCGCCATGCCGACGCCAATCGGCAGGCCTTGACCGAGCGAACCACCGGAGATTTCCATCCCCGGCGTGTAGCTCGCCATGCCGGACATCGGCAGACGGCTGTCGTCGGAACCGTAGGTTTCCAGCTCGCTTTCGGGAATGATTTGCGCCTCGATCAGCGCGGCGTAGAGGGCAATTGCGTAGTGCCCGTGGGACAGCAGGAAGCGGTCACGGCCATCCCACAGTGGATCGTTGGGGCGCACGTTCATGGCGTGGCAGTAAGCGGTGGCCAGCACATCGGCCCAACCCAGCGCCTGCCCGACGTAACCCTGACCCTGAACTTCGCCCATGCGCAGGGCGAAACGGCGAATGCGCCAGGCGTGATGGGCCACACGTGCGCGCGGCTCCATGGCCACTTCGGCACCTTGAGAAATCGTAGTCATGTGTAAGTCCTGCTTATTTTTATTAAAAGCAACTCGTGATCGGATTACGCTGCGGACTGATGTTCTTAATTCATCAAACGCACTGCATCCAACCTGTAATCAAGCTACCATCGGAAAATAAGCCCTTACAAAAGACATTTTTACAGCAATAACTGAACAAAATTCACTAATCCAGCAGCTTCGCCGGGTGCCGCTTTCATCACTGCGAGTGTTCGAATCGGCGGGCCGCTCTGGCTCGTTCATTCAGGCGGCGCAGGAGCTGGGGATTTCCTCCAGCGCGGTCAGTCATTCGATTCGCAAGCTGGAAGAATCCATCGACATTCAGTTGTTTGAACGCACCACTCGCGAGATCAACCTCACGGCCAAAGGCCGTCTGCTGATGGAGCATGTGCAGCGTGGGCTGGAAGAAATGCAGCGCGGTTTCGTCCTGGCCAAGACCGACGAGCCTGCGCCGCTGCGTCTGCACACCGCCCCCAGTTTCGGCATGCAATGGCTGATGCCGCGCCTGCCGCGTTTCGTGCAGGCGTACCCGGCCATCGACCTGCGCTTCTCGGCCAGCACCGATTACGCGCAGTTCGAAAACGATGACTTCGACCTCGACATCGTCTACGGCGAACCCCGCTCCGCCCTCAATGAAAAAGTGCCGCTGGCGGTGGAGCACCTGACGCCGCTGTGCAGCCCGGAACTGGCGAAGAGCATTCGCACGCCACAGGATTTGTACGAACACCGGCTGATTCAGTGCGACGTGCAAATGCTGCAATGGAAAGGCTGGTTCGAGGCCAACCACCTGATGTCGCCCCATCACTACGCCCTGCGTTTCGACCGCAGCATCATGGCCATCGCCGCCGCCACCAACGGCATGGGCGTGGTGCTGGAATCGACCCTGCTGGCCCAGAGCGAACTGGAAAACGGCACATTGGTAGCGCCGCTGCGTGCCGTGACCCATGACATTCAGTACATCGGGCATTACCTCGTTTACCCGAAACGGCGGACGAGGCATGAGGCGGCCGAGGTGTTCAAGAAGTGGTTGCTGGATGAGCTGGGGTTGCGCCCTCCTGCTGCAATTCAGGAGTAAACCGCCTCTGTCGCAGCACGGCTTGCCGGCGGTAGGGATTTCAAGGACGCCACTGCCGGCAAGCCGGACTGCTACAGGGGGCTGCGCCAAGACGCGGGGCAGGGCCTCGCTCTGTTACTGCCCCACGTTGTGTGATATCTACTCGCTCGCTCAACCTTTCACGCAGAGAACTCCTTCATGTCCTACCGGGCCCCTCAGGACCTGGCCCTGAGCCTTGCGCTTTCCGCTCTTCTCGACGCTCAGGTCAGCGCGGGGCATTACGCGTCCGAAGACGAGGCCCGGCGCGCCGCTTTGCGCGTGTTGCAGGCCAATGAGGCCGGTCAGCGGGACGTGGGCGCCGAGGAACAGGACCAGACCGCCCTCTACGACTCGATGGATTTCACCCGTCTGGCCTTGTCGGCGGTGAGCGGCGTCGGCGTGTGGACCTATGAGGTGTCCAACGACTGTTTCTATTGCGACCAAGGCATCAGCGAGCTGTATGGCATCGACCCGGTACAGGGCGCGGCAGGCATCAAACGCGCGGACTTTCTCGCCAACGTGCACCCCGATGACCTGATTGCCCTGCGCAAGACCATGGCCGGCGGGCTGGTCAACAGCGGCGACCTCGAACTGGAATATCGCATCGTTCACCCCGGCGGCGTGGTTCGCTGGGTGCTGTCCCGCGGGCACACCTATTTCAACAGCGCAGGGGAACCCGTACGACGCACCGGTGTGGGCGTTGAAATGACCGCGCAACGCCTGCTGGAACAACAGCTGCGACAAAGCCAGAAAATGGAGGCGGTCGGGCAACTCACCGGCGGCCTGGCCCATGACTTCAACAACTTGCTGACCGGCATCATGGGCAGTCTGGAAATGCTCAAGCTGCGCATCGCTCAGGGCCGTCCGGAGCAGACCGAGCGCTACTTCGATGCCGCTCAGGGCGCGTCTCGCCGAGCCGCCGCCCTCACCCACCGTTTGCTGGCGTTCTCCCGACGTCAGACGCTTGAGCCCAGCTCCACCGACGTCAATGCGCTGATCAACGGCATGCTCGAGCTGATTCGCAGCACCATCGGCCCGGCCGTTCACATCGATATCCAGAGTGAGGCCGATCTGTGGCTGACTCAGGTCGATCCCAATCAGCTGGAAAACGCCCTGCTCAATCTGTGCATCAACGCTCGCGATGCCATGGTATCGGGCGGCACCCTGACCATCAGCACGGGTAACCGCACCCTCGGTGCCAAGGCTGCCGCCGAACTTGAACTGCCTGTCGGCGAGTACCTGACCTTAAGTGTCAGCGACACCGGCAGCGGCATGAGTGGCGACGTGATCGCCCACGCCTTCGACCCCTTCTTCACCACCAAGCCCACCGGTCAGGGCACGGGCCTTGGCCTGTCGATGATTTACGGCTTCGCGCGCCAGTCCGGCGGCAACATCCATATCCAGTCGCACGTCGGCGTGGGCACCACCATGACCCTGTACCTGCCGCGCTCGAACCTGCTGATCGGCGCCGCTGAAGCCGAAACTGACAGTGCAACGATCCCATTGGCAGGCCGAGGCGAAACGGTGCTGGTGATCGACGACGAGCCGACCGTGCGCATGCTGATTTCCGAGGTGCTGGAGGATCTGGGCTATACCGCCCTTAATGCAGCTGACGGCGCTGAGGGTCTGCAGGTGCTGCAATCGAATCAGCGGATCGACTTGCTGGTCACCGATGTCGGCCTGCCCGGTGGCCTCAATGGTCGGCAGGTGGCCGATGCCGGGCGCAGCTTGCGGCCTGACCTGAAAGTTCTGTTCATCACCGGCTACGCCCACAATGCATTGCTGTGGGAAGAAAAGCTGGACCCCGGCATGCACCTGTTGACCAAGCCGTTCTCCATGGACGACCTGGCCAGCCGGATCAAGCGTGTGATCGAAAGCTGAAAATCACGGCAACCCCATCCCCCATCCGCACCGACACGTTGTTCGCGGAGCGGGCCGCCGACCATGGGCAATGTGCCACCAACCCTTGAGATAGACGCTTTCCAAGGGTTTATTACAACAAACTTAAACCGTGCCGTCGCTGTTAAAAGAGGCAACTCAAGAGGCACAACTTAAAACAGTTATAACCCTATAACGCATCAAACTTCGCAGACATTTAATTGCAACAGCCCCACGCAAGCGATGGCTGCAATCATGGCGCCAGCCAACTGTCACCCCCGTTTTCCCTGCGCGAGCGCTGCGTTCCTCACCCAAGCATTACAACTTTAGTTACTCCATTGACGGTGCATTTACTGACTAAAAATTCAGGCACCTTTCTGGCGCCAAGAAATAATTAAATTATTTTTTAGTTTGCTAGTGGCGCATTCGCATTATTTGTATTTAGACTGTACCAACTCCAATACACGCAGCCAGTGCCAACTATGAAGTTCACCACTTTAAGGAAAATGATGGTGCTCCCTCTGTGCGTCGCGGCAACGGCTTTTGCCGATGGCAGCGTCAGCACAACCCCTTCGGTATCCACGCAAAGAACACTCAATCGCGCCGAAGTCGGCGGCCTGGTCGTGGGCCAGACCGTCACTCAAAACGGCCGTGTGTTCTACGACAGCTTCGCCACGGCGTGGGCAGAAAAGGATGAGGCAGGACGCTTCTCGGTGTCCGTGGTCGAGCGGCCTACTGCTCGCCTGGGCAGCCAGGTTTTCGTCAGCTATGGCAACCGCCGGATGGTGCAACTTCAGCTTCCCCCCAACCGCAGTCAGTTGCCTGCATTGGGCGCAGACGTGGCCGCACAGGTGTTTCAGGCGATTCTTGATTACCAATTGGCGCAGTTCTTCGGGGACCCTGACATGGGTCGCGATGAGATCTAAGAGGATAGAACAATGAACCGTCTGACCCTCGCTTTCACCAGCGTCTTCGCCCTGTGCTGTGCCTCGGCCAGCGTGCAATCCAGCGAACTGGCCTACGTGCCGATCAACCCTTCGTTCGGCGGCAACCCGCTCAACGGCCCCGTCTTGCTGAACCAGGCCAACGCCCAGAACGGCTTCAAGGAACACTCTTCTTCATCGTCATCTTCGGCGTCGCCACAAAGTACCTTGTCGCAGTTCAACAGTATGTTGCAGAGCGCGATCCTGAGTCGCGTGTCGTCGGCGGTAACTTCCAGCATTGTTGGCGCGGACGGAAAGTTGACGCCAGGAACCGTTGAAACCACAGACTTCACGATTACGATCGTCAACTTGTCGCCCTGTTTGTTACAAATAACCACCACCGATAAAACCACCGGACAAACCACGTCTTTCCAGATCAACCAGTAAAGATGTCGCGTTAACTCATCGCTTCTGCTGTACCGCTGACCGTAAGACTCGTTGTGCCTTGTGCAATCAACTTGCGGGCTCGCTCGCCTGCAAAAAGCTTGAAAAACCTAATAAACGGAAAAAGGAATTAACTCATGCAAGCACGTAAATCCCTTATCGCCCTTGCTGTACTGGCTTCCCTGTCGGGCACTGCCTTCGCGGGTAACGGCACTGTCACCACTTACCAGAACGGTTCCGACAACGGGACTTCGGTCAGCCAGGTGGGTTCGACCAACTCCAACGTCAACGTGACCCAGACCGGTCGCAACAACACAGCGGGTAACGTCAACGAGCGTAACGGCGCCCTGTATCAAGCCTCGGCCGACAGCACCCTGACCGTGCTGCAGAATAATGCCTACAACACCGCAGCTGCCAGCCAGAACGGCGGCGTGCGCAACGAAGGCACCATTTCCCAGACCGGCAAGGCTGGCAACAGCTCGAACGACAAACAGAAAGCGACCCTGACTCAGTCGGGCAGCTGGAACACTGGCACCATCATCCAGAACGCCAACAGCGGTACCACCAACGCCGCGACTCTGGGCCAGAACGGCACAGGCAACAACGCCCTGCTCATTCAGGAAAACAACACCCGAGCCGCGACTACTGTCAACCAGTACAACAATAACAACCAGGCATGGACCACCCAACGCAACAACACCGACATCAAGGCAACCGTGACCCAGTCCGGCAACAACAACGCCGGTTCCGTGAGCCAGACCGATTCGCTTCGCTCTGAGGCCACCATCACCCAGGAAGGCAACTACAACAAAGCCTGGGCGAACCAGATTGGCAACACTCAAGATTCCCGCGCCACTATCTATCAGAACGGCACCGACAACTCCGGTACCGTGACCCAGAACTGGAGCTGGAATTCGGGCGCCAACCTGACTCAACGTGGCAACAGCAACGTCGGCACCGTCAACCAGAACGACGCCGACTATTCGAACGCCTACCTGACGCAGAGCGGTTCCAACAACACCGGCGCGCTGAATCAGGACAAGGCTGACAGCAGCACCATTACCGCCAGCCAGGACGGTAACTACAACCAGATCGTAGCCAACCAGACCGGTCCTTACGGCGGCAACCCCGGCGACAGCAAGCTGACCGCCAGCATCAAGCAGACCGGTACCGGCAACAAGATCCTGAGCAACCAGACCGGCTCTAAGAATCAGCTGATCAGCACCCAGGAAGGCAACGAAAACCGTATCACCAGCAATCAGGCTGGTTATGACAACGATGCTTACCTGACTCAGAAATCCGGGGGCTACAACGTCATCGACCTGACCCAGACCAACACCGCTGCGCTTAACGTTGCAAACGTTACCCAGTCGGGCAGCTACCTGACCGCCAATGTCACTCAGACCGGCGGCACCAGCAACACCGCCGTAATCAACCAGCGTTAATCCAGGTCGTACCCGCCGGTTCGCCGGCGGGTTTTTTCGGAGCAATACCATGCGCGCCCGCTCGCTTTCATTGATGATTTTCGCCGCTGTAGTCTTGGGTGGCTGTGCCACTTCGCGTCCGGCGGGCACTATTTCCCCGGCGACCATTTCGCCTCCCACGCATTCAACCCGCGACCTCGCCAGTCTGCCCCCTCCTGCGGGCCTGATTCCCGTGGCGGTGTACGGCATGCGTGACCAGACCGGCCAGTACAAGCCTTCGCCGGACAGTTCTTTCTCCACGTCGGTGACTCAGGGCGCAGCGTCGCTTCTGGTCAGCGCGTTACGCGATTCGCGCTGGTTCAAACCGGTGGAACGCGAAAACCTTCAGGACCTTTTGACCGAGCGCAAGATCGTTCGCGCCCTGGAGCAGCCAGCTGACAAACCGCAGAGCCAGCTGCCTCCCCTGCGCCCGGCCAACATGCTCATCGAAGGCGCCATCGTCGCCTATGAAAGCAACGTGCGCACCGGCGGTTTCGGTGTGCGTTACTTAGGGATTGGCCCGTCCGACCTCTATCGCCAGGACCAGGTGACCATCAACCTGCGGGCGGTCGACATCCGCAGCGGCGACATCATCCAGAGCGTGACCACCACCAAGACCGTGTTCTCGATCCAGCTGGATTTTGGTGTTTTCAAATTTGTCTCGCTGCGCCACCTGCTCGAAGTCGAGACAGGTCTGTCGCGCAACGAGCCGGTGCAGCAATGCGTACGTGAAGCCATCGAAGCGGGCCTGATCCACTTGATCGCCCAGGGCGCGCGCGACGGCAGCTGGAACCTGAAAAACCCGGACGATCTGAAAAAGCCCCTGCTTGCGGGCTATTTGAAGGCGTATGACGAGCAGACGATGAATACGCCGATCACTGCTGCAGAACAAAGCAAATTATCGGGGGAGATCCATGCACAGTAAGCGCAGACCCGTACACCTGACCCTGGCCGCCGCCCTGCTCCTGAGCAGCGCGGTGTGCCTGGCCGCCGACCTTGTGCCCGAAACACGTTATTCGGGCATCTCGCTTGCGGGAAGCCGGGTGGACCTGAGCCAGGTCGGCTCCAACAATCAGGCCCGTGTCGACCAGAGCGGCGCCCGCCAGCGTCTGGTGGAGATCCAGACAGGCCAGGCCAACGCTGCGACGATCAACCAGAGTGGCGCCTATAACGCCGCTTACGCCCAGCAGAGTGGCTACGGCAACGTGCTGACGCTGGAGCAGGCGGGTCGCTACAACCAGGCGGCGATCGTGCAGGCCGGGGCCAACAACCAGGCCAACGTTGTGCAAAGCGGCGCCTATAATCAGGCGTACGTCGGCCAGTACGGGCAGAACAACACGGCCAACGTGAGCCAGAGCGGTTTCGGCGGCACCGTCAGCGTTCAGCAGTACGGCAATAACATGAACGCCTCCGTCACCCAGAAGTGAGCCTGAAGATGGATTTGTCGCAATTGGTCGTTGCCATCGATACCCACCGCGAGGGTGCGGCGGTGATGATCCGCCCACACATCGAAAACCCGACGCCTCTGACCCTGCGTTATCGCATGGCGGTGCGTCAGAGCAGCTCGGCGGGCACCTCGAGCATCAATCAGCAGGGGGATATCCAGACCGGCACCAGCGGCTCGTTCGTGCAGTTGAGCATCCCTCCTGAGGCGGCATGCAGCATTCATCTGGAGCTGTTTCAGGATGGAGTGCTGGTCAAGGCGCTTGATCAGAGCTGTGATGGGGCTGCCAGTAGCTAACGCGGTTTTCGTGGGGTGAGCCATAGAGTCGCAACGACTCATGCCTCCCACAGAGATCAGGTCAGCCTTCAGATATTTGCCGTTGATCTTGATCTTGATCTTGATCTTGATCTTGATCTTGATCTTGATCTTGATCTTGATCTTGGGACGCGCCCTCACAGGCACCGCAAAACGCGACTTGGGTGCAGGCCGAGTGCAGGCGCCGCGGAGTGGGTCGAGCCGCAGGATGCGGCGAGAGCGCCGGGACAGGGACGTCCGTTTCGGCGCGTGCCCACGGAGCGGGGCCGAAACGAGGGGACCCGACGAAGGAGGGCCAAGCCAGGAGCAGGGCCTTTTTGGTTACTTTTGTGTGGTTCGGCATTCCGACTCTTGACAAAAGTGACCCGCTGTAAGAGCGGAACCAATATGTGTACCGCTACAGAAATGGATATGTCCCCCCGTTTACGTGTCGCCAATGACTCGGGGAATGGGTCCGGATCTCAGGGGTGGATCCGTTCGCGTGTGTGACGCCGATTCACCTTTCCGCCCCCCCGGCGGGTCACTTTCGAAAAGCGCGAAAGTAACCAAAGCGCTCTTGCTCCTGGTTTGGCTTCGACTTCGTCGAAGTTCCCTCACTCCGGCGACGCTCCGTGGGCCCGCGCTGAACGGACATCCATGTCCTGGCAGCGCTCTCGCCGCATCCATGCGGCTCGGCCCACTCCGCGCCGCCTGCGTTCGGCCTGCACCCAAGTCGCGATTTGTGTCGTCTGGACTATCGCGTTCGAAGATCAAAAGCAAAAGCAGGAGCAGGAGCAGGAGCAGGAGCAGGAGCAGGATTTGAGGTTAGCGCTGCTCGTGAGCCGTCATCTCACTGCGCTTCAGCTTCAAGCGCCCCCTCTTTCACCGCCAGCAACGGACACACCTGCCTCGCTCTTTCGGCCAGCGCTTCGCGCAAGCCCTGCATCTGGCCGATGCGTTCATCGAGCAGGGCTATCTTTTCAGCGAAGAGCCGGGCCAGCAGCTCGGTGGACGCCAGCTGATCGTTCCACAACAGGGGCAGGTTCTCGCCCATTTCCGCCAAAGAAAACCCCAGTTGCTGGGCCAGCTTTATGTAGCCCACCAGATCCACGGTCTGCGGCGGGTACCAGCGATAGCCGTTGGCGCTGCGTTGGGATTTGATCAGGCCTTTCTCTTCATAGAAGCGCAACGCATCCACGGACACGCCCGTGCGTTTGGCGACTTCGCCGATTCTCATGTTCATCGATCTTCGCCTTGACTCTGGACCTTACTCCAGGCTTTAGCCTGCGGGCCCAAACTGTGAGGGATGTACATGATCAAGGTAAATAGCAATCTGCGCATCGTGCGCGCCAGCGCGGCCTACGACCTGCTGGTCACCGCGCCATTCATGACGCCCTGGACGGCGGCGTTGTGCCTGCAAGCGCTGGCGAGCCTTTCGAATACGCTCGGGCTGCAACGCCCGGTGCCGATGCTGGACATCACGGCGATGCTGTTCGCCAATCTGCTGGGCAGTGTGGTGGTGATCTGGTCGTTGTGGCGGCTCAGGCAGCCGAGCCGCGCCATTGGCCAGTTCGATGCCATGGCCCGCCTGCTGTTCGCCCTTTGGCAGCTTTACGCGGTCACCCAGGGCGCCAGCTTTCTGCTGCTGGGATTCACCCTTTTTGAGGTGATATTTGCCATCGCGCAAAGCCTATCGGTCGCCCAGCCAAATGGTGGTACGAACCTCAAAAGCCCCCAGCTATCGGCGTGCTGATCACCTGACTATCTGTATCTCACAACCTGCTTAACCCCTTCGTTCGAAGGGGTTCTCCAACCATTTTCAGATTATTCGACCACTGGCTAAATGTTTTCCCGATGCCAGGACTTACGCCTTTTCAGTCACTTGCGGGTGCCCTCTTTCCCGTTTGGCCAGACCGTCAAAACCCACTCATTGAACTCGCATGGATCCAATCTAAGGTTTGGTAATGCGATCGCATACAGGGGCAGGTACGCGCCTGCCTCAGCCTACAAGACGCGTTTGGAAGCAGTTGCTTACAGCTTCTGGAACACATCCACGCCCAAGGAATTGTCGCGTAGTTGTTTCTTGAGAAAGCGAAGAAAGGGATTTGGAAATGGAAAACATCGTCGTCGCTGACAAGGCCACCTCTCAAATTGACGCCCGTGCCTGGGGCAATCTGCAGCTCAAAGACCCCGCCGTCGTTCAAATGCCCGTCGCGCCCAGCGAGGTCGCTTCCGTCAGCCGTAATGGTCAGGATCTGATCGTCAACCTCAAGAGTGGCGAGCAGATTCAGGTCTCCAATTTCTTTGTCACCAACGCCGAAGGCATGACCAGCGACATGGTGTTCCAGAGCGAAGACGGTACCCTTTGGCAGGCGCAGTACAGCGCCAAGGCATTCAGCGGCTTCACCTTCGATGAAATTTCCTCGATCGACGAATTGATCGCCGGGACCGGCGTAGTCAGCGGTGCGACATCGGCCTGGGCCGTGGCCGGTCTCGGTCTGTTGGGTGCTGGCGGCGCCGCTGCTGCGGCCGGTTCCAGCGGCGGTGGCGGTGGAAGCGACGGTGGCACACCAGTTGACACCACGGCTCCCGATGCCCCCACGGATCTGGGCTTCTCATCTGACGGCCTGACGCTGACCGGGATGGGCGAAATCGGCGCATCGGTGACGATTCGTGACGCCAATGGCAACGTGATCGGCACCGGTACGGTGGGAA
>Ga0157373_10003929_pt1 | contig 11225 bp, 9 predicted proteins | sample C65metaG_FD_113460 | JGI IMG/M metagenome (GOLD analysis project Ga0157373, IMG submission 113460) | Corn rhizosphere microbial communities from Kellogg Biological Station, Michigan, USA - C6-5 metaG | ecosystem: Host-associated > Plants > Roots > Rhizosphere > Soil | place: USA: Michigan...
CCTATCTTCGGAAGCTGCTGGGGCTTGCAGGTCGCGACCGTTGCGGCCGGCGGCACGGTGCATAAAAATCCGCGCGGGCGTGAAATCGGCTTCGGCCGCCGCATTCGCATTACCGAGGCGGGGCTGAAGCATCCGCTTTTCAAATCGAAGCCGCCGGTGTTCGAGGCGCTCACCGTCCATCTCGACGAAGTGGAATCCTTGCCGCTCAAGGGCACGGTGCTTGCGATGAACGATCACTCGGGCGTGCAAGCCGCCGAAATCCAGTATGAAGGCGGCGTCGCCTGGGGCGTGCAGTATCATCCCGAATATAATTTCAAAGAAATTTCCGCGATCCTGAAGCGCCTGAACGGCGCGCTGGTGACGGAAGGATTCTTCGCGAGCAACGAGGACGCTTCGCTCTACATCAAGGACGTGGACTCGCTCGCCGAAGACCCGACCAACCATCGTCTCGGCTGGCGTCACGGTTTAGACGCGGCGGTCACGCAGCGCGACATCCGGTTGCAGGAATTGAAGAACTGGATCGAGCTGAAGGTAAAGCCGGCGCGCTCCCAGCGTGGACGCGCCTAAACCCGCTCCATCGCCAGCGACACGCCCTGCCCCACGCCGACGCACAACGTCGCAAGCGCAAGTTTCCCCTTTTTCTCTTCGAGCGCATGCATTGCGGTGCCCGCGATACGCGCGCCGGTCATGCCGAGCGGATGACCGAGCGCGATGCCGCCGCCATGCAGGTTCACATGCTCCGCGTCTTCGGAAATGCCGAGCTGGCGCAAAACGGCAATCGCCTGGCTCGCGAAAGCTTCGTTGAGTTCAATCACGTCGAAGTCCAAAACTTTTATTCCGAGCTTCGCCGCGAGCTTTTCCGTCGCCGGCACCGGCCCGATGCCCATGATGCGCGGCGGTACGCCCGCCGCGGCCATGCCCAAAATGCGCGCGCGCGGCTTCAGCCCGTGCGCTTTCACGGCCTGTTCGGACGCAATGATGAGCGCGCATGCGCCGTCATTCACGCCGGAAGCGTTGCCCGCCGTCACCGTGCCGGGATTGCGAAACGGCGTTTTCAGTTTTGCCAGTCCTTCGAGCGTCGTGCCTTCGCGCGGATGCTCGTCCTTCGTGACAAGCGTCGCGCCGTTCTTGCCGGGAATTTCCACCGGCACGATTTCGGCGTCGAAAAATCCGCTCTTCTGCGCGGCGACCGCGCGCTGTTGCGAGCGCAGCGCGAATTTATCCTGATCCTCACGCGAGACCTGAAATTCCTCGGCTACGTTCTCGCCGGTCTCGGGCATGGAATCGATGCCGTATTGTTTTTTCAATACGGGATTGACGAAACGCCAACCGATCGTGGTGTCGTAAATCTCGGCATTGCGGGAAAAGGCTTCCGCCGCCTTTGCCATGACAAAAGGCGCGCGCGACATCGACTCCACCCCGCCCGCGATCACGAAATCCAATTCCCCAGCCTTGATCGCCCGCGCGGCGGCGCCCACCGCTTCCAGTCCCGACGCGCACAGGCGGTTGATGGTCATGCCCGGCGCGCTCACCGGTAGGCCCGCGAGCAGAAGCGCCATGCGCGCGACGTTTCGGTTGTCCTCGCCCGCCTGATTGGCGCAGCCGAAATACACGTCGTCGAGCTTCGACCAGTCGGCGGCGGCGTTTCTCGCCATCAGCGCGCGCAGGGAAATCGCCGCGAGGTCGTCGGTGCGCACCTTCGCGAGCACGCCGCCATAGCGGCCGATCGGCGTGCGCACAAAATCGCAAATGAAGGCGTCTCGCGTTGCGGCCATCGGTCGAAATCCCGTGTTCTCGCCATTTATGGCGCAACGCCGCGAAATCCGCGAATTCCGTTTTATTCCGTGGCTTGAGCGGTATTTTTTTGCTCTAATACAATCGTTCCTGCTGCGGAAACGACGATACAAGGTAACCGGGAACCGGCCATGAACAAGCTTACCCCTGCGCCCGTCACTGCGACTCCTTTAAACCAGCCCGATTTCGTGACCGCGCTCGCGCGCGGGCTGTCGGTCATTCGCGCGCTCGGCGAAGAAGGCCCGCCGGCCACACTCGCCGAGATTGCGCGGCGCGTAGGGCTCGCGCGCGCGACGGTGCGGCGCTCGCTGATCACGCTGGAAACGCTTGGCTACGTCGAAAGCGACGGGCGGAGCTTCGCGCTGACTTCGAAGATTTTGTCGCTCGGCTATTCCTATTTGAGTTCGATCCCGCTCGCCCGCGCCTCGAAGCCCTGTCTTGAAGATATTTCCGCGGCGCTGAACGAAAGCTCGGGCACCGCGATCCTCGATGGGGACGATGTGGTTCTTTTGGTTCGCGTGCCGGTACAGCGCATGATCAATCCGGGCATTCCGCCGGGAAGCCGCCTGCCGGCCTATTGCACGGCGACCGGCCACGTTTTGCTCGCGGGGCAACCCGACGAAGCGATCGAAGGTTACCTTGCGCGCGTGAAACCGGAGGCGCTGACGCCGCATACCGAAACCGATGTTTCGCGGATCCGCTCGTCGATCTTCGCGGCGCGCGAGAACGGCTACGCCTTCCGGAGCGAGCAGGCGGAAATCGGCGTCCACGCGATCTCGGTGCCGATCGAGAATGCGCATAAGCGCGTGATCGCGGCGATGAATATCGTGGCGCCCGTAGACCGCGTATCCGAGGAGGAGATGATCGGACGCTTTCTCCCCTTGATGCGCAAGAAGGCGGAAGAAATCCGTCGCGCGCTCTAGCCGCGATAGATTTGCTTGGTCCGCCGGGTTACATTCCGGCGCCGGACAACGACTTCGTAGCTCAACTGGATAGAGCACCAGATTTCGAATCTGGGGGTTGCAGGTTCGAATCCTGCCGAGGTCGCCAGTCCTTTTCGGCAAAAAAACAGGCGGCTCGAAGGCCGCCTGCCGGATTCCAAGAATTGCCGTCCGATTACGGTTGTACGAACGCCATGATGCGTCCGCGCGAAACGCAGCCCTCGCCGACTTTGGCGCGGCCGAAATTCCCCGAAAGGATTTTCACGCCGCCGTTCTCGCATTGACCGGTGACGATACCGACGTGGTGCGGCATCACCGCGACCGCGCCGACGCGTTCGGTCGTGCGCGGAAGCTTCGCCCAGTTGCTGGCTTTTGCGTAACCTTCCGGCACGCGGCCGCCGGACTGGCGGGCGACGAGCGCCATAAACTCTCCACACCACTGGCGCGAACGGCCAGTCGGGTTGCGGCCGGCATAATTCTGCGCCGTCGCGATCATCGACGTGCCGGCGAAGCCGCCGGTCATACCGGAGAACTGGAACGGGTTGACTACTGTCTGTGCCGCCGGCGCATGATGGCGCGCCGCACGATGCTTACGGTTTTTCGCTTCGGCCGTTGTGATCAAAAGGGCCGAGAGGATTCCCACCGCCACAGCTGTTCTCATTTCGAGTCCTTCTCCTATCGATTGCAGTGGGCGTTTGGTGCAAGCGCAAGGGGGCGGCGCCATGGCACGAAGGTGACGGCGGATAGGAAAAAGGATTAAGTTCCGCTGGTACCGGAATGGATCTTTCGTGGCGTCAAAAAGGCAAAAAACCACCGCGGCTTTGCGAATCGTAGAAAAATCAACAATTTATCGACCAAATCTTTTCGCACTTATGGAATTTGCGGAAGATCGTTGCGCGCAGACAAATATTTATTCCTACGGCCAAAACCCGACGAAAACTCGGCCATACTTATCAAATAGTCGGAGCGGAACTCACTTCCGGCGAATCACTGCACGCGCGGGAACCCGCGCGAATACACAAAAATTTCCCCACAGCGTCGCGACAAGCCCGATCGCGGCCGCGATCCAGGCAATGAGCGCAATCCAGACCATGACGTAAGAGACGTCGCGCAACAGCGTGAAGTCGGAAGCGAGCGAAAGCCGCGCGCTTGCGAGCGCGAACATACCGAGTGGAAACACCAGGCTCCACAGCATCGGCGAGTAGACGATCGGCTCGCGCCGCACGCCGTGCTTCCAGATATCGAACATGAGAAGGAGAGGAATGAGCCACGCCGCCCAGGCCCACATCAGCAGCGTCACGCCGTCGATGAAGGGCCGGATCGAATCCAGAAACGGCAATCCGCTCTTTTCGAGAATCAGAATCGAGCCGGCATTGGTGCTGATCGCGGCAGCGCCCATGACGATCCATAGAAGCGGTGAAAGGTCGTCGGGCTTCACCTCGAAAAAGAAAATTCGGTGCGCGAAGAGCGCGATGAAGATCGCATAGAGCCCAAGGCCGACCCCCCAGAGCATGTGAATGAGGACGAACATCGCCGGCGCGTGCTCGCCCAAGAGCGGCGCGATCTGCGATCCGAGGATCACGAGCGACTCGGTGCCGACGATCGCGATCAGCCAGCCGCCATGGATGACATCCGCTTCCGCCTTGTTGAGAAAGGTCAGCACGCCAAAGCTGAAATAAAGAAGAAAGAACCAGAACGCGAAGGCGAGAAACCACAGGGGCAGCGCCAGCGCGTTCAGGCCGCGCAGACAGAGGCCGCCACCAAAGACGTCGAGCGCGGCGACGATGGTGAAAAACGAAAAGACGAGGCGTGGATTGACCAGATCTTTCTTGATCGCTTTGCCGAAACGTGCCGCGCGCAAGAATGTCGCAAGGAAAAGCCAAAGCAACGAAAGAAGCGCGACCACGAACAGGGCGTCCGAGATGCCGCGATGCCCGGTGAAGAACATCGCATTCGAGACGATGCCGGTCGCCATCACCAGCGCGAAATAACCCGGCGGCAATTGCGCAATCCCGCGATCGATCCATGCAAAAGCAGTTTTCATTTCAAAACGGGCTCTCAAAATCGCGAAAGCGCGGAAGCGCCAGATCCTTTTCCGACAGGCGGGCCTTTTTCGCATCGACCGGCCAGGAAATCGCAAGGTCCGAATCGTTCCAGACAATCCCGCCTTCGGCGGCCGGCGCATAGGCTGCATCGACCTTATAGAGAACCTCGGTATCGGCATCGAGCGTGCAATAACCGTGCGCGAACCCCGCTGGAATAAAGAGCTGTTCGCCAACTGCCGCGGATAGTTTCGCGCTCACAAATTTTCCGTAGCTCGCGGATTTTTTCCGGAGATCGACGGCAACATCGAAAATCGCGCCGCGGAGCGCGTGCACGAGCTTCGCTTGCGCGGCCGGCGGGCGCTGAAAATGCAGGCCGCGCACGATGCCGGCCTCGCTGGAAAAGGCGTGATTGTCTTGCGCGAATTCGTTCTCGATACCGAATTCCTTGAGCCGCGCGGCGTTATAGGTCTCCGCGAACCAGCCGCGCGAATCCTTTGCGCATCGCTGGGCAGCATAAATAGCCGCATTGGTTCCCGCCCCCCGCCCTAAAGCACGGCGCGCGCATGGTATTTCACGGGTCCGCCCGGCTTCCGTTTCGCCATCCATGCATGGCAAGCTATCACAGCGCTTAAGGCCTCCGAAACCGGCGGAGCGCATGGGCGGCGAACGCCCGGGAGATGGCCATGAACGATGTCGAGACCCTTTGGAAGGATTTTTCCAAGCCGATCGTTACGGCGGAGGATTACATCCAATCGCTGCGCGGCCGGAACCTGAATGTGTTCTTCATGGGCGAGCGCGTTGCCGAGCCGGTCGACAATGCGGTCATCCGTCCCTCGATCAATGCGATGGCCGAGACATTTCGGCTGGCTTCCGAACGTCCCGAACTCGGCGGCGTCAAGACCGAAGCCGGCGGCCGGCCGGTGAACCGCTTTCTGCACGTTCCGGCAAAGTCCGAAGACCTCGTATCGAAGCACGAGATGCAGCGCGAACTCGGCCGGCGCACGGGCACCTGCTTTCAACGCTGCGTCGGGCTCGACGCGCTAAGCGCTTGTCATTCGATCACCTTCGACATCGATGCGAAACATGGCAGTCGATATCACCAGCGCTTCCTGAAATTCCTGAAGCGCGCGCAGACGGCGAATATCGTGATCGGCGGCGCGATGACGGATCCGAAGGGCGACCGCTCCAAGCCACCGCACCAGCAGCCCGATCTCGACCTGTTTCTCCGTGTGGTCAAACGCGACGACGAAGGAATCTATGTGTCCGGCGCGAAAATGCACCAGACGGGGGCCGTAAACTCCCACTGGCTCATTTTCATGCCGACCATGCGGATGAGCGAAGCCGATCGCGACTGGTCGGTCGTCGGCGCGGTGCGCGTCGACGCGCCCGGCCTCACTTATATCGTCGGCCGGCAAACGAACGACACCCGTATCGTCGACGGCGGCGAGTTGGATGCGGGCAATGCGCGTTTCGCGGGTCAGGAAGCCCTGATCGTGTTCGAAAACGTCTTCGTGCCGCACGAGCATGTCTTCATGGACGGCGAGTGGGAATTCGCTTCCGCGCTCGTGGAGCGGTTCACGACCTATCACCGCTCTTCCTATGTGTGCAAAACCGGCCTTGGCGACGTGCTGATCGGCGCCGCCGCGGCGGCGGCAGAACACAACGGCGTCGAGAGCGCGTCCCACATCAAGGACAAGCTCGTGGAGATGACGCATCTCAACGAGACGATTTATTCGAGCTGCATGGCCGGCGCCTTCAAATCCAAGCGCATGGACTCGGGCGCCCAGATCAACGACGAGATGCTGTCGAACGTCGCCAAGCACAACGTGACGCGCTTTCCTTACGAAATCTCGCGGCTCGCGCAGGACATCGCCGGCGGCCTTGTGGTCACGATGCCTTCGGAAAAAGATTTGCAGAATAACGAGATCGGACCGCTGGTGCGGAAATTCCTCGGGACAAGCGAAAATGTAGACGTGAAGGACCGCATGCGCGTGCTGCGGCTGATCGAAAACATGACGATCGGCCGCAACGCCGTCGGCTATCTCACCGAGAGCCTGCACGGCGCGGGATCGCCGCAGGCGCAGCGCATCCAGATTGCGCGCATTATGAATATCGAGGAAAAGAAGGCACGCGCCTTCAACATCGCCGGCGTGGAAAGCCGGAAGCGCAAAAGCTAGGAATCTCCCCGGCGGCTGCGCGCGATCGCACGCTTATTTGATTGTGCCAGCAATCGGCATCGCCGCTTGGAACCGCTAAGCGGTGCCCGGCGTTATCGACCGATGAGCTGCCTATATTCGCGTGTAATGAAGCCCGTGTCGGAACTACCGGGCATTGTCGGAGTCATTGGCTGGCGAAAATTGGGAAGCGTTTGACCCATGCCGCTTAGCTTGAAACTGGCGTCACGCAATCTCTTTCACGATCGTCTTCGCTTCATCGCAACCTTGGTCGGCATCGTATTTTCCGTCGTCCTGGTGATGGTGCAGATGGGACTCTATGCCGGCTTCGGCCGCATGGTCACACTCATGATCGACCACGCTACGGCGGATCTCTGGATCGTGTCGCGCGGGACGAACTCCATGGAAGATATTTCCCAATTCGACAAGAACGCGCGGGACAAGGTTCTCGCAATCGACGGCGTCGCCGAAGCCATTCCCTTAGTCATCGGCTTTTCCGATTGGCACTTGCCGGCAGGAGGGGAAAGGACGGCGGTCTTCATCGTCGGCTCGAATCCGAAAGATCGCGGATTGCAGCCGTGGAACATCGTGGAAGGCACACTTGGCGATCTGAGCTCACCGAATGCCGTCGCGGTCGATCGCTCCTATTACGAACGATTGGGAGTGACGGGAATCGGGTCGAGCGCCGAAATCAACCGGCAGAAAGTTCGCGTAGCTGCGATCACCGACGGCATTCGCTCGTTCACGACGATGCCTTACGTGTTCACGGAGATCGACCGGGCCCGCTCCTATCTGGACCTGCCCCCGACCAAAATCAGCCAGTTACTCGTTCAGATAAAACCGGGAGCCGACATCAACCGCATCCGCCAGGATATTCAATCTAATGTCACCGGCGTCGAGGTTCTCACCTCGAACGAATTTCGCGATCGAAGCCGCTCGTTCTGGCTCTTCCAAACGGGCGCGGGAGCCGCGCTTTGGGCCGGCGCTTTGCTCGGCGTGATCGTCGGCACCGCCATATTGGCGCAGACGCTTTATTCCAACACAAAAGAGCATCTGCCCGAATTCGCCGCGTTGCGCGCGATCGGCTGTTCGAACCGCTACATTTTCCGGGTGATCCGATACCAGGCGCTGTTGAACGCCGTCCTCGGGTTTTGCATCGCCGCCGTCATCGGCGCGGGCGTCGTCCACTTCACGGCGAAGAGCGCATTGCCGATCGTGATTACGCCCGTGCAAGTTCTCGTCCTGTTCGTTCTCATTCTCCTGATGTGCACGGTCTCCGCGATCGTCGCGATCGCCCGCGTAACGCGTATCGATCCCGTGATGGTGTTGACGCGATGACCGAACCGATCCTCGAGGCAAAAAATCTTACAAAAACTTTCGGCCGCGGGCATGTTCAGGTGCGGGCGGTGGACTCCGCCAGCCTGTCGCTCGCCGGCGGCAAGCTGACATTGCTGATGGGGCCGTCCGGGAGCGGCAAGACCACGCTCCTCTCGATCCTCGGATGCATGCTCACACCCAGCAAAGGGACGCTGCGTGTTTGCGGCGTTTCAGCGGAAAAGGCAGGCCGGGAAAAGCTTGCCGAGATCCGGCGAACGCATATCGGATTTATATTCCAATCGTATCATCTCTTTCCGACGCTCACGGCGGCGGAAAACATTCAATTGGCCCTCGACATACGCGGAGAGAATGGCCGCGAAGCAGAGGCAAGATCCCGGAAGCTTCTGGAAAAGGTCGGACTGGCGCGCAGGGCGGGCGCTTTCCCCCGCGAACTCAGCGGCGGCGAGCAGCAGCGGGTTGCGATCGCCCGCGCCATCGTCGCGAACCCATCGGTCATTCTCGCCGATGAGCCGACCGCGGCGCTGGATGCAAACAACGGCCGTGCGGTCATGAGCATCTTGAGCGGGCTCGCCAAGGAGCACGACAGCGCCGTTCTCGTCGTGTCGCACGATTCGCGCGCGGTGCCGTTCGCGGACAGGATTATCTATATCGAAGACGGGACGCTTATGGACGAGGATCCGGCCGAGCGAACTCGGCCGGCGCGCAAAAACCGTCAAAAGAATTGAGAGTACGTAATGCGAGTTTCGGAGTGCATAAAGAAACCCCGACTTGATGGGGTATCTAAGCGCGTTAATGGAAGATCGAAATGCTCATTCGTGAGGTCGTCGAAATTTGATCGCGGCATTTTCTATTCGTCGAAACTTCAACGTTACCCATGCCGCCATAGCCATCGTGAGGACCACAATCGCGCGTCCCGTATAGTGCAAGTGTTCGTAGCCTGCGCTGCAACCCAGGCAGATACCTCCCGGTCCCGCTCGCCGCACACCGGAGCCTCTTGCTTCATAATTAGGCGGCCCGGATAGAAATTTCTGCGTGTGTTACCCGGTAAACACACTATCGGAAATTCCCATCTTTCAGGTGTTTATTTCGGCTAAATCCTTAAAATTAAAGGATTTTATATAAACAGCCTGACCCGTATTAAGTTGCTTTGCAGGTCGAAGTTGTTAAGGTTTCGTTAAGGGGCGAAAATTTTTTAGGCGTTTTCACAGGGGTTTGGGTATGCAGTTTCGTGCATCCCTGCGGGCTGGAGCGGCTATTTTTGCGCTTGTCAGCGCGGGGGCCATTTCTCAGGCCGGCGATGTCTTTTCGATCGCCGATGCCATTCAGCAAGCCGTTCGTAACTATCCGAGCATCGCGGAAGCGACCGCCAACCGCCGTGCGACCGAAGCTGAGTTGCGGCAGACGCAAGCAACCGGGCTGCCGCAGGTGCGCCTAGAGGCAAAAGCAGGCCCCGAACGTTTCAATCAAAACATCACGCCCCCTCCGCCCGGGAATGATCGCTGGCTGCACGGGAAGCAGGCCTCGGTTGTCCTCCGGCAGCTGCTCTTTGACGGATTTGCCACCGTCAACCAGATCTGGCGGCAAGCCGCTCGCGTCGATGCCGCGGCCGCGCGCGTTTTGGAGCGGACCGAGCTTGTCGCGCTCGACGCGGCCGAAGCTTACATTAACGTCGTTCGTTACATGCAACTCGTTACCGTCGCGCAGAATAACGTCGCGGCCCACCGCAAGATCTACGGCAATATCGACGCGCGCTACAAAGGCGGGCGCTCGGGAGAAGGCGATCTTCAACAAATTCGAGAGCGCGCCGAGAACGCAGAAGCCATCCTTGCGGATTTCCGGTTGAACCTCGATCAGGCACGCGCGACTTACCGGAAGGTCGTCGGCGTCGAGCCGTACAATCTGCGATTCCCTGGGCGGCTACCGGGCTTACCGGCTACGCGCGACCAATCGCTCGCTGTCGCAGTAAAATTCAACCCGACAATTCGTGCCGCGCAGGCCGACGCCGACGCCGCGAAATATGGCTTCGATGCGACCGCAGGCAGCTTCGCGCCCAACGTCGCATTTGAAGCGCGCGCATCCACGGGCCGTGACTCCGACACCTTTATCGGAGACCGGCACGACGAGAGCTTCAAGCTCGTAGCGAGCTGGGACATTTGGCGCTCCGGCCAGGATAGCTGGGCGAGGCAGGAAGCGGCAGAACGCTGGGCGGAGCAATCCGCACGTCACGCGACGCTGCAGCGCGCCGCGCTGGAATCGATCGATAAAGCGTGGTCGGCGCGAACGATCACGAACGAACGCGCGCGGGCGCTCGCCGCACAGATCGACTCCGCACGGCGCGTCGTTGAAACTTATGCGAAAGAATACGACCTCGGTCAGCGTACATTGATCGATCTGCTCGACTCGCAGAACCAGTTTTTTAACGCGCAGGTTTCATTGATCTCGCTACGAGGCGTAGCGGTATTCGCCGATTATCAGCTGCTCGCGGCGATGGGTCAGCTGCTCGCGTACATGAAAATGGACCGGCCCATCGAGGCTGAGCCGATCGACATCCGCCCCGCCAACCTGTTCGTTATGAAAGCCGCGCCGATCCGCTGGCGCCTGGATGAGCCCGGCTCGGAGCCTCTCAATGCGGCCAATCCGCCGAACGCGCGTGAGGTAACCGGCTGGTGGCCGGCGACTTGGGGCTATCGCGCCGGCGCAGGGCCCTATGGCAACGCGCCGGTGGTGTCCTCGCAGGCGCTTACGACGACCCTTTTCTCGTCTGCTGTTGAAACCGGCAGCGCGGCAAAATAGCGCGTTTTCGGGCAATTTGGCCGTTAAGCCTAAAATTTGATGGGCATCTTAGGGACATGAATTTGGGCCCCAGCGGGGCTAGGTTCCCTACCGCCTGTCCCGACTTATTATCATTCGATTTTCACGCTAGGCGGACGAGC
>Ga0157373_10003931_pt1 | contig 11225 bp, 8 predicted proteins | sample C65metaG_FD_113460 | JGI IMG/M metagenome (GOLD analysis project Ga0157373, IMG submission 113460) | Corn rhizosphere microbial communities from Kellogg Biological Station, Michigan, USA - C6-5 metaG | ecosystem: Host-associated > Plants > Roots > Rhizosphere > Soil | place: USA: Michigan...
CCTGCGTTGATGATGCTGAATGTAGCGCCTGCCCTGTTGAAATCTGCATCGTTACCCAAACTTAAAGTACCATCACCGTCATTAAAGATCAGTGATTCCGTGCCTTTGCTTTTGAAGTGTGTTGGCTTTAAACCCGTTGCGGTAATATTACTCCATTGCGGTGCACGGTCTACATCCACATGGTCATCATGCGAAAGCAGTCCGCTATCGAACACCTCTGCCAGGTTTTGCGTACCATAAAGCACTGCAGCATAACGGCCGGAGGCGGTTCCATAAAGATTCGCTAATGGGAACTTTCCATTAAACGCTGCAATAGCACCTGTTGAAGGGTCAAGCAGATTGATCTGTGTAGTAAGCTCATCGCTGACCAGCACACGTACAAATTTAAATTCCTTTGCGGCATCTTCTACCTCAGGTGGAGTGACGTCATTGTCCTTTTTACATGCTGTAAAAGCTGCTGCAAAAGTTAACAGCAGTACTAGTTTTTTTAGGTTGTTTTTTGTGTTCATAAATTATGGGATTTTCTATGTTTAAATTTTAGATTACTTTGATGCTCAAACCTTTGATTGTTTGCCATCCCTCTTTATCAGTCAGTCTGATCATAAAGTGATAATCACCGGCGTCAACATCAGCGGGTATGGTAATCTCCTGCTGTACCTCAAAATTTGCCAGTCCTACCGGGATCGGATAACTCTGGATCAGGAGAAAGGGCTTTACAGGTGTTTTTACGACATCCATCGTGCAGCTTTCTACTTCGGTACTATGGGTATGATGGTCAAAGTTGTGATGGATATCTACGCTCACTGATCCCAGCGTTGTATTGTCGCTCAGCTGTGCACGGAACGTAAATTTCTCCCCGCGTTTCACCGTGCTGCACTGTTTAGGAAAGGCTCCGGTGCTGCTGATGTCAATGACAGGATATTCCGTGTCAATTTCTTGTGTGCTGTCCTTTTTACATGCTCCCACAAGAAGCAGGGCAATCATTGACAGATAGATAAATGGATTTCTCATATGATGGTGTTTAGTGACTAATTGGTATTTGCGGTGCGTTGGCTTCTGCATAAATAGTAAGGTTCTTTTTAAGCTCCAGCTTGCTGCCATTCTGGTCATTGACGATGATTATGAAATCAAACTTTCCTTCGGCGGCATCTGTGGGAATGTAAAAGTGTTTGTGTACGGTAGCATTTTTTGCATCCTTATAGGTATCCCATGTGATTTCATGGCTCCATGGTTTTGTATAAGTTTCGCCGCTGCGGGGCTGGATCTTTACCTGTACATTTTCTATCTTACCTGAAACAAGTATGTCTGCATTGAAATGGAAATCTTTACCGATCACACCTATTTCGTTGTTATTCAGGCCAATTTCCAGGTTCTCAATTGTTGGCTGCGCCAGGTCAGGACTTTCTTCATTGTCTTTCTTGCAGGCAGTAAAGCTGCTGATGATCAGCAGAAAGGCTGCGATGGTAGTTGTTCTTTTCATATATGTTATCATTGATTAGTTTTAAACTGGAAAGGCACTTTAAGTGATAGAATGATGTTTCTTCCGGCTTCAGGAAGTTCGATCAGCCGGTAAAAGCTCGTGTGGTTGAGGTAGCGGGTGTTCAGCAGATTTTGGGCCTGAAGACTGATGATCAACGGCTGTTTACCGGCCATCAACTTTGATCCGGCCTGCAGGTTAACGACATTATATCCCGGCGTTTTTTTCTCAGGAGGTACAATGTTGTTCTGGGCAGCCGTAATGCGGTAGTCGACAGACAAATAGCTATTCTGTAAACTGCCTTTGATCTTTGGCGACCAGGTAAGGTTAAACAACGCCGAGGCAGGTGGGGAGAAGGGTAGAGTATATCCTTCCTTATCACCAGACAGCTGCCTGGCGTGTAAATATTCTCCCAATACTTCTGTACTCAGTTGTTCAAAGATTTTGTATTTCAGCTGTAGCTCGCCACCATAGCGGTTTACCTTGCTTTGCGCATACTGAAAGACCTGGTTTCCTGCCCCATAAAAGTAGTCATGTGCTGAAGTAGGATTCAGATAGATGTAGTTGGGAAAATAGTTGAAAAATGGACTCAGCTGTACCGACCAGCGATCTGTGGTCCAGGCCACACTCAGGTCTGCCTGGTATGACTGTTCAGGGGACAACTGTGTATTCCCACGCTCATAGCTGAAATAATGATAGTTCACGCCGTTGGCACCCAGTTCTTTGGCAATAGGCATCCTGAAACTTTTGCCCAGGTTTGCCTTCAGGCTGAAACTTCCCTCCGGGTTGTAATTAAGTCCGGCCGACCATACTACGCTGTTAAACGTTCTGAGAAGGTTTTCTGCCCTGGTCAGCTTTTCCACAGTGCTTACTCCATCAGTCGTCACAGTAGAATTGAACCAGTCCTGATAGGCAAACATGTTGATCCGGCCATAATCATACCTCAGCGCAGCATGCAGCAATACCGTCTCGCTCAGTTTATATTTGTCGTATGCAAATGCACCAGCGGTAGTCTGCTTGAAGGCTGGCACCAGAAAGCTCCATCCATATATTTTATTGTCCTGATGCTCCAGGTTGGCGCCAACTTTCAGCTCATGTCTGCCCAGGCTGATATGATCCCGCAGGTTTAAACTGTATACGCGCTTGTCAAACTCCCTTTCCAGATCAATTGGAATTTGTAAGTCGGAAGGATAAACCGGCGGCATATAGCCATGATTGACATACTGACTAAACTCCTGTCTGAAATTGTGCTGAAAGCCCGCCTCCAGCTCCAAACGCTGTCCCGGTAATTGGTATTCGGTATGGTTAAGTATCTTAAAATGGTTTACTTCCTGGCTCGGCAGCAGGATGTCGCGGCTGGACCGGTCATGTAAAACCTCATCTACCCGTCTGGGCTCTAAACCGTGGGCATTGGCAAAAAAGCCGCTTTTACTAAATGTGTTACTCAGGTAAAAGATCGAACGAAAGCGCTCGTCTACATACCCCGTACCCAGGTGTAAGTTTAATTCTTTTCCTGCTGTATTGCGCAGCTGGTTGTTGTGCAGGTTTACCACATAATCATATACATATACCCGGTCGGTAGTCACCCGGTAATCCCCATAATCCTGATAGGTTGCTCTGGTGTCAAAAAACCAGTGCTGCTTTCTTCCATACAAGTTCAGGGAAGTGCCGTAAAGGTTGTTGTTGGTCTTGCCTGTCAGATCTACAGAGCCCCCAAAAGTATTTGGAGCAGGCAGTGCTGCAGGTTTTATATCTATGGCTCCGCCAATTGCATCAGAGCCATATACAAATGACGCAGCTCCCTTGAGCAGCTCAACCTCGCCAACAGCAAACTGGTCGATCTCCAAACCATGGTCTGCACCCCATTGCTGCCCCTCATGTTTTACACCCTTATCCACTACGACAACCCTGTTAAATCCCAGCCCCCGGATCAGGGGTTTAGACTGCCCGGAACCGATGCCTATTGTTTTGATACCCGGCAATCTTTCAAGTGTCTTCATCAGACTTCCTCCCAGATTCCGCTGGATGAATGCCGGAGTTACGATTTCCACATTTAGCGATTCTTCCTGTTTGCGGATATCGATGTGTTTGTCTCTGACTTTTACTTCTTTCAGCTGACGATCAGGGCTTTTTTTGGTAGTATCGCGGTCTTGAGCAAGGGCTATTACGCTTGAAAACAGGGGTATAAGTACAATAAAAATTTTCTTCATGCAGAATGAAGTTGAAAGCATAGGAGCAAACAATGGCGCAGGCTGCGTTAGAAAAAACGCGTACCATGGCAAAGGCTGGCTCTGAGATGAATGGAAAAAAATAAATTAGATAGGGCTACAGAACCTTGAAAAGGTTATAGCACATAAAGGGTTTTTACCTGGGCAAGGATTGTGGGCGGGCCTTTATTGGTAAAGCCCTGAAGGGTAAATTTGTAATTACCTATAAATGCTTCTCTCTTGTAGCTGATAGGTTCCGGTAAGGAAATGAATACCACCAGCTCTTGCGAAAGATGCAAGTGTTTGCTTTGTTTATGTGTGAAGTAGTCGCAAATCTGACATTGATCCGAGTCAGAGACTGTATCTTCGTCATTCGAAGATTGTTCGGTTTGTACCGCACGGTTGTGACGGTGGACTGCCTGAACAACAGTAATAGAAAGAAACAGCAGCACCAGGAACAATCCGCCCAGCTGATGACATTTCTGAAGTATATTTCTACCCTGCTTTTTCAAATCGCATCAAAGTTGCATTAAAACATTTGATTTGACAAATCTCTTTTAAATTAATTTTCATCAGGCATTAAAATAAGCTCCCTACAAATTCTTGTCCTTCCGCATCATGCTCAGAAAGGCTGCGGTAATACCGACATAACTGGCGATATGCTTTTGAGCGATTCTCTGTTCCAGCCCAGGGTACTGCTTGCGAAACTGGAGATAACGCGCTTCAGCAGTTTTAGATAAGTTGGAGGTGATACGGCGCTGATACATCTCAAATCCGTTTTGTGTAAGTATCCTGAAAAACCGTTCAAATTTTGGAACCTTAACAAATAACTCTTCAAGTTGCTGTAAACTGAGATAGCATACTTCAGTATCTTCCAGTACCTGAATGTAATTCATGGCCGGTTTTTCCTTAAAAAAACTCACTATATCACAGGCCCACCAATTTTCGGGATAGAAACAGATGGTATGTTCATTGCCCTCCTGATCAGTGTTAAACATACGCAGGCATCCCTTGTTTACGAAATAGATATTCCTGTCAATCTCTCCTGCCCGCAGGAGAAAAGTGCGTTTAGCAATTGTTTGATATTGCAGCAGAGCCAGCACTTGCTCCTTTTCATCAGGAACAAGTGTGATATGCATTGCGAAGTTAGATAAGATCAGTTCAGACATCATTTCCATACCACAAATCTAGAGGGCTTAAAGCAGGAAAAAGTTCAACTGGTTGAAGGTTTTCGTTTCTGCAACCACTTACGTACCGGCTCATCATACCACTTTAATGCAACATAAGCCAAAGCAATCGAGCCTGTTAAAATCAGCAAAGCATAAGGCCATACATCTGCAAGGGTAACCCCCTTGTGGTTACAGATCCAGGCAACGTAAAAGTACACCAGCGGATAATGTACCAGGTAGAGCGGATAGGAGATATTACCCAGAAACTTACAGATCCGGTGTTCCCTCTGACTTTGCATCAGACCGCTGGCACCAAGGTATACGATCAGTGGAAAAACGATGATGATACAAACAGATTCGTAGATCCCGTTCATCCAAAGATGCTCAGCACCGCCAATCCGTGGCATATAGAGTACAGCAGCTATCAAAAGACTGCACCATAAAAAAGCATTTTTGATTTGCGTAGGTTTTGCGATACGTGAGAGTAACAGACCGGCAAAAAACGGATACATCGTGCGGGTAAGCCCAACACGGACCTGCTCTGCGTTGAGTGTCCAGCCCCCACTGACATCCCCATTTGTAATCGCCAGATGTGTCAGCGCGACCGCAGCCAGAGCTACCAGGATGCCCAAGGCTTTTGTAGAGAACTTCCTGATCCAAACCGCATAAAGGATATTGGCGATGTATTCAAAGAATAAGGACCAGCCTACACTATTCAGCGGGTGCATCTCCTCCCAGCCGCGGATATCCAATGATAAAGGTACAGGCAGGATGGTATAACCAATCAGCATCACCAGCAACATCTTCCACAGGGGAACAGTATGAATAAGTGGCCATAGTGTAGAATCCGTAAAATAAAATCCTAGCGCTCCGAGCGTCATCCCTAAAATCACCATGGGCTGCAGACGTATGATCCGGCGTTTGAAAAAACTTCCTGCCGTCATGGTATCCCAGCGGCCGTCATAGGCATAGCCCATAACGAAACCTGATAACAGGAAGAAAAAATCCACAGCCAGATAACCGTGGTTAACCAGGATGTCCAGGTGACCGGTGGCCAGTGGCTCGCTCAGGTGAAAGGTGACAACGATGATGGCAGCAACGCCACGGAGACCGTCTAAAATAGGATAGTGTGGCCTCGTTGCCCGTTCAATGTTGCTCATTAATACGTTTTATATGTTGGTTACCAATTATGACTGGCTCAAAATACAAAAACAAAATTTAAAACATCTACACTTTTTATGGGTTAAACAAGCAAAATCCCCTTCGTTATGCATACTGAAACACTAACACAAACCTATCCTGTAACCACAGGTACGCTCCGTGAAATCACCCTGCGTATCAATGGTGAAGAGCGCAGACTTTCTGTACTGCCCTATGTCAGTTTACTGGACGCCTTACGTGAATATCTTGATCTTACCGGCACAAAAAAAGGCTGTGACCATGGTCAGTGTGGTGCTTGTACAGTGCTGTGCGATGGAAAACGAATCATTAGCTGCCTTACTCTTGCAGTCATGAAGGAGGGAGCAGAGATCACTACTATCGAAGGTATAGACCATCCTATACAACAGGCCTTTATCGACCATGATGCCTTTCAATGCGGGTACTGTACGCCAGGCCAGATCTGTAGTGCCGTTGGCATGTTGCAGGAAGGAAAAGCAAAAAGTCGCGACGAAGTGAAAGACCAGATGAGTGGCAATCTTTGCCGCTGTGGGGCTAATCAACAAATTATAGATGCCATCATGGATGTAAAAGGAGGAGAAAATGAATAATTTTAGCTACCAACGGGCCGCAACTCTGTCTGATGTTGTCGGTAAATCAACGTTTGTTGCAGGGGGCACCAACTTGCTCGACCTGATGAAATATAACCTCAGCAACGCCGATACGCTGATTGATGTGAATGCGCTGACTGATTTTCATGCTATTGAAGAAGTTCCTGATGGCCTCCGTCTCGGTTCCCTGGCCACGAATGCTGACACTGCTTACGATTCTCTGGTAGAAAACCGCTATCCCTTGCTTTCAAAGGCAATCCTGGCAGGTGCTTCGGCGCAGATCAGAAATATGGCCACCAATGGGGGGAACCTGTTACAGCGAACCCGCTGCTATTACTTTTATGATGCCCATGCTCCATGTAATAAGCGTGTGCCGGGATCAGGCTGCTCCGCCATAAAAGGATATAACCGAAACATGGCTATCCTGGGTACCAGTGATCAATGTATTGCAGTTTACCCTTCAGACATGAGCGTAGCGCTTTCTGCATTGGATGCTGTAGTGAATGTCAGCGGACTGAATGGGGAGCGTTCCATAGCCTTTGAAGATTTCCATCGCCTGCCGGGGGATACTCCTGAAATAGATAATAACCTCCAGCCGGGAGAACTGATTACCAGCATAGATCTTCCGGAAAAAACGTTTACGAAAAACTACTCCTACCTGAAACTTCGCGACCGCAGTTCTTATGCTTTTGCACTGATTTCTGTGGCAACCGCACTGGAACTGGAAGGGGATACGATTCAGGAAGCCCGGATCGCCCTTGGCGGCGTAGCACATAAACCCTGGCGTGTAAAAGAAGCAGAACAATACCTTACCGGCAAGAAAACCGACAGGCAAAACTTTGCTGCAGCAGCAGATATCATCTTACAGGGAGCTGTAGGATTTGAACACAATGCCTTCAAAATAGAATTAGCTAAAAGAGCAATTATCCGTAACTGTATCATGGCTCTTGATCCATCCACACAATTACCCGGCGCACAGCCTTCAGCATAAGTACCATGGCACAAATAGGACAACCAATCAGCCGTTTAGAAGGCAAATTAAAAGTGACGGGAGCGGCTAAATATTCCGGAGAATATAACGTGCCGGATTTGCTGTACGGTTATGTGGTAAACAGCACCGTTACAAAGGGCAAAATCGTTACCATACATACCGGTGATGCTGAGGCTTTGACCGGCGTTGTTAAAGTTTTTACCCATTTAAACCGTCCGGGAACAGCCTGGTTTGACATGCAGTATTCAGATATGGATGCGCCACCGGGTGCGCCCTTCCGCCCCCTGCATAACGAGGAGATAAAATTTAACGGGCAACCTATCGCTCTGGTTGTTGCCGAAACCTTTGAGGCAGCCAGACATGGGGCTTCGATGATCCGCGTTGATTACCAGGAAAAAGCATTCGAGACTGATTTGAAGAAAAATCTCGAAGCTGCGCGCGAACCAAAGAAAGGCATGGCAACGATGCTCAAACCACCTCCGCCAAAGCCAACGGGCGATTTTGAAAAGGCATATGCCGAAGCAGCCTTTAAAGCATCGGCTGAATTCATCCATGGCACTGAACATCATAATCCAATGGAGCTGTTTACCACTACCACATTGTATGATGGCAAGGGGAAACTGACAATCTATGATAAAACACAGGGAACAATCAATTGCCAGCTCTATGTTGGCAATGTCTTTGGCCTGCATTTCAAAAATGTAAGGGTGGTATCTCCCTTTGTAGGTGGCGCCTTCGGCTCCGGTCTGAGGCCACAATATCAATTGTTTCTTTCTGTGATGGCGGCACTGGATTTAAAACGTCATGTAAGGGTTACTCTGGACCGAAGTCAGATGTTTACCTTTGGGCACCGCCCGCAAACAGTGCAGTATACGCGCTTTGGGGCAACTGCAGGTGGCAAGATTACTGCGCTCAACCATCGGTCTGTAGCAGAAACTTCACAATTTGAAGACTATACGGAAAATGTAGCAAACTGGTCGCCCATGATCTATCCGGCCGGCAATACCTTACTGGAACAAAAGCTCGTGCCGCTGGATGTAAACAGTCCCACGGATATGCGCGCACCTGGTGGTTGTACCGGTCTTCATGCCATTGAAGCTACCATGGATGAGCTATCCTATAAGCTGAAGATCGACCCGCTTGAACTTCGGCTGATCAATTACAGTACTTTTAATACTGCAGAAAATAAACCTTATTCCAGCAAGCAGCTAAAGGAATGTTATCTGCAGGGGGCAGAGCAGTTTGGCTGGTCTAAACGCAGTGCAGAGCCACGCAGCATGCGCAAAGGCCATAAGCTGGTAGGCTACGGCATGGCAACTGGCATCTGGGACGCCATGCAATTGCCGGCAAGGGCCGAAGCGAAGATTACCAAAGATGGAAAACTCCATGTAAAAAGTGCTGTCACTGATATTGGGGTGGGTACACTCACGGTAATGACACAAATCGCAGCAGATGAGTTTGGTTTACCGATGGAAGATGTGGTATTTTCTTACGGTGACAGTAAGCTACCTTTTGCGCCTATTCAGGGCGGATCTTTTACCACAGCTACTGTAGGAACGGCGATTGTGTTTGCAAGTAAAGCACTGAAAAAGAAGTTGCTCAAAATTGCGAAAAGTAGTAATCCAGCTTTTAAGAATGCCGAGCCTGAAGAGCTTGTTTTTAAAGATGGCTTGATGTTATACAAAGACCACAGGATAACTCTTCTTGAGCTTGTGGCTGCAAATAAGGATAAGCCTGTGCGCACTACCAATCTGGGCTATCCCCATGCGCTAAAATTAAGAAAATACTCCAGGGCGGTCCATAGTGCTTCTTTTGTAGAAGTGGAAGTGGATGAAGAATTGGGATCGGTAAAAGTTACACGTGCCTTAACCGCCGTTGCTGCGGGGAGAATCATCAATCCAAAAACAGCACGCAGTCAGGTGCTGGGTGGAATGGTCTGGAGTATCAGCAAGGCGCTGATGGAAGAGACCATTCTGGATGCCAACCTGGGGAAATACATGAACCAGAACTTTGCCGAGTATCACATTCCAGTACATGCAGATATCAATGAACTTGATGTTCTTTTTGTGAAGGAAGAAGATAAGGTAATCAATGAGCTGGGCATCAAAGGGGTAGGAGAGGTTGGTCTGGTGGCCATGCCGCCGGCAATTGCAAATGCCATTTACCATGCTACCGGGAAAAGGATCAACCAGTTCCCGATACACTTTGACAAGCTCATTGATCTGTAAATTTTATTTTTGCTGGTTAAGTGTGGAACCTGATTTGATCACCGCCTGGTTTACCTCGCGGATGCGTTCCAGGTCCATTTTCTCCACCTTGCGGTCATAGGTCAGTACCCCATTAACCTCATGCTCTACATCGGTCGTCTGCGTATAAACAGCTACGCTTAGCCCCTTGTAGAGCATGAGCTGTTCCACCTGATCCAGTAACATGACGTAGCGGTCCGTCAATGCAGTTTTGGTGGGTTCATAATCGTAGGCGTTATTTTCTACCGGCCACATATGCCCCCTTACGAAAAGTCCTACGCCCCCAAATTCTCCCAGGGAGGCAGCACGCCTGGCGTCAGGTACAGATGCCTTGTAAGGCCCCACATAGATGTGTGTATCTACAAAGTCGCCGTTTTTTGGATCGCCATAGGCTTTCTGATAACTGGGGTTATTGTTAAAACCGGAGTTGCCGTTTACTAAACGCGAAGGGTCATATTTCTTCAGCCAGTCGGTAATGTTCTTCACATCAAAGGCACCCCAGTTCTCATTAAAGGGCACCCAGGTAATAATGGAAGGAGAGTTGTAATGGTCGTCAATCAGTCTTTTGAGCTCCTGTCTGAATGCTTTCCGGGTGTTGAGTGTATCTGCCTCCGGATACCAAATTGCGGGCATATCCTGCCAAACCAGTAATCCCATTTTGTCTGCCCAGTAATAAAAGCGCTGCGGCTCAGTCTTCATATGTTTACGTATCAGATTGTAGCCCGCCTTTTTTGTGAACTCCATATCTGATTTCAATGCTTCTTCAGTAGGTGCCGTCAGAATGCCATCAGGCCAGTAACCCTGATCCAGCAGTCCTACCTGCATGACAAATTCTCCGTTAAGCAAAGGGCGCACAACGCCATTTACCTTTCCAAGTGCCACGTCGCGCATCCCGAAATAACTCATTACTTCGTCAGTAGTTCTTCCATCAGCTGATTTAAGTGAAATTTTCAGATCATAGAGAAATGGGGAGTCTGCCGACCAGGATTTTGGATCTTTGACAGGTATATAAAGTGCAGTCTTTGCATCGCCTTCTGCTTTGGCAACCTCTTTTTTCCCATCAAGCACAATGGCAGAGAGCTTTGAGGGCGAGGAGGCATTAACTTCGATCTTTACCCGTTTTCCTGCAAGGTCAGGCAGGATACGTATGTTCCTGATGTAGGATTTATTTACAGGTTCCAGCCAAACGGTCTGCCATATCCCTGAGCTAAAGGTATAATCCCCACGCGGCCCGTTTTTTCCCGATGGCATGCGTCCATCGTTAAGATCCTGTGCGGCCACGACAATGCAGTTGGTTCCTTTTGTAAGGAGTGCTGTGATGTTTACTGAAAAAGCATCATAACCTCCGGAGTGGCTGATGGCTTTC
>Ga0157373_10003932_pt1 | contig 11223 bp, 10 predicted proteins | sample C65metaG_FD_113460 | JGI IMG/M metagenome (GOLD analysis project Ga0157373, IMG submission 113460) | Corn rhizosphere microbial communities from Kellogg Biological Station, Michigan, USA - C6-5 metaG | ecosystem: Host-associated > Plants > Roots > Rhizosphere > Soil | place: USA: Michigan...
CGTCGCGCTCACCGGCGACGCCCCTTCGGATCGAGCGCGGCGCCGACGGCGTCGCCGAGCAGGTTGAATGCGAGCACGGTCAGAAAGATCGCCGCGCCCGGAAAGAACGAGAGCCACGGCGCGTTGAAGAGCAGCCGCTGGCCGCTGTTGAGCATGCGTCCCCAGCTGATGAGATCCGCCGAGCTGAGGCCGAGGAAGCTGAGCGCTGCCTCGAGCAGGATCGCCTGGCCGACGATCAGCGTGCCGACCGCGAGCACCGGCGCGATCGCGTTCGGGATGACCTCGCGCTTTTTTATCGTGCTCCGGCGACCACCGAGACAGCGGACGGCGTCGACGAACTCGAGCTGGCGCACGCGCAGCACTTCGCCGCGCATGACGCGTGCGACCTGCGGCCAGGCGAGGATCGCGATCACGCCGACGACGCGCGTGAGGCCGGGCCCTGCCAGCGCGACGATCACGGCGGCGAGGATGAAGCTCGGCATGACCTGGAACATCTCCGAGAAGCGCATGAGACCGAGATCGACCTTGCCGCCGAAGAAGCCCGCGACGGCGCCGATCAGGATGCCGAGCACCGATGCGGCGAGCGCGGCCGCGAAGCCGACCGTGAGCGAGACCTGAACGCCCTGGCTCATGCCGGCGAAGACGTCGCGACCGAGCTCGTCGGTGCCGAACCAGTGTGCGCGCGACGGCGACGTCATGACGTCGCTCGAGAGCGCGGCAGGGTCGTGGCTGAGGACCCACGGCGCCGCGATGCCGACCACGACGAGCAGCGCGATGAAGGCGAGGCCGACGACGCCGGCCCGCTGCTCGGCGAATCGCGCCCACGCTTCACGCATGCGCGACTCCGTAGCCGCGCCGCACGCGCGGATCGAGGAGCGCGTAGACGAGATCGGTCGCGAGGTTGGCGAGCACGACCATCACCGCCGACAGCAGCAGGATGCCCTGTAGCACCGGATAGTCGCGGTTGCCGATCGAGGCGACGAAGAGGCTGCCGAGCCCCGGCCACGCGAACACGGTCTCGACGAGGATCGCTCCGGTGAGCGAATAGCCGAAGCTGTAGCCGATCACGGTGACGACCGGGATCATCGCGTTCGGCAGCACGTGCCGCCACAGGATCGCGCGCCGCGACAGGCCCTTGGCCATCGCCGTCGTGATGAAGTCTTCCGACAGCACGCCGACGATGCTCGCGCGCGCGACGCGTGCGACGACCGCGACGAAGAAGATCGTGATCGAGAACGCCGGCAGCACGAGATGCCACGCGACGTCGCGCACGTAGCCCCAGCCCGTCGCGCTGCCGCGCAGCGACGTCATGCCTTGCGCGGGCAGCCAGCCGAGGTCGACCGCGAACAGGATGACGAGGAGCTGGCCGAGCCAGAAGATCGGCACCGAGTAGCCGAACAGGCTCAGCGCCGTGATGCCGCTGTCGAACGCGCTGCCGGCGCGCGGCGCGGCGGCGAGCGCGAGGACGACGCCGAGCACCGACGCAGCGACGAGGCCGGGGATCATCAGGATCAGGGTCGTGCCGGCGCGCGCGAGGAGGAGGCTGAGCACCGGTTGCCGATTGGCGAACGAAAAGCCGAGATGTCCTTGCAGCAGGTTCTGGCCGTAGCGCAGCAGCTGGACCCAGAGCGACTGGTCGAGTCCGAAGTCGTGGCGGATCTGCTCGAGATAGCCGGGCGGCGCAGGAAAGTCGCCGACCAGCGCCTGCACCGGATCGCCCGGTGCGAGGTGGATGATCAGGAAGTTGACGATCAGGATGACGATGAGGATCGGGACGGTCCACGCCAGCCTGGCGAGCAGGAACCGTCCCATCCGTCACGCCGCCCGGCGTCGCGCGTCGCTGTCGGCGAGCAGGTTCGCGAGAGCTGCGACGTCCGCCGCTTCGTAGAGCCGCTCGACGGCGGCGACGATCTCGCGGTGGCGCTGCGTGCCGAGCACCGGCGTGATCAGGCTCTCGACCTTCCGTGCGAGCTCGCCGTCGCTGAGCGGGTTTTCGGGTGCACCCTTGGCGAACGCGATCGCGCGCTCGAAGCGGCGGCCGTCCTTGAGGCGCAGCTCGAGCGGCGGGTAGTCGCCGACGGCGAGCGTGCGGTCGGCAACGACGCGCGTCGCGCGCATCAGCCGCCGGATCTCGGGCTCGTCGGCGCGGCTGGGTGAGAACTGGTCGATCGTCGCGCGGCCGCTGTCGGCGACGACGGCGAGCGCGTACGGCATGCTGAACTGCGCGTCGAGCAGCGTCGCGATCTGCTGGCGGTCGAACTGGCGCACCGTCTGCGCGTTGCCGTGCACGATCATCGCGTCGATGTCGCCCGCCTTGCAGCCGCTCTCGGCGATCAGCTCGAGCAGCGCGTCGATCGTGTAGTGCAGCCCGCGGCAGCACGCATACGGCTTCATCCCCGAACGGTCGATGCGAAACGCGGTGCCGAGTCCTTCGAGCGTCAGCTCGGGAGTCGCGATGCCGTGCGAGTAGGTGCCGAAGAAGCCGCCCCATTCGGCTTCGAGGATCTGGCGCGGGCCGCTCATGCCGGCCTGCGCGAGCAGCGCGGCGGCGAGGCCGTTCTCCGCGGCCTTGCCGGGATGGAAACGCTTGGTGTCGGCGCCGTCGGCGAGAAACTCCCAGACGCCGCCGGTGAACGTTCCGGCGATGCCGAGCGCGTCGGCGGTTCGCTCGGCATCCAGCCCGAGCATGCGCGCAGCGGCCGCGGCGGCGCCGAAGCTGCCGCACGTTCCGGTCGAATGCCAGCCGAGCGCGTTGTGGGGCCGGTAGCCGCCGGCGCCTTCGAGGACGCGCGCCGCGAGGTCGTAGCCGGCAAGGATCGCGACCAGCGCTTCGCGCCCCGAGACGCCGCCGCGCGCCGCCAACGCGCAGACGACGGGGACGACGACCGCGCCCGAGTGACCGCAGCCGCCGAAGTCGTCGAGCTCGAGCGCGTGCGCCGCGGTGCCGTTGACGAGCGCGGCCTGCGGAATCGGCAGGCGGAGGTCGCGTCCCCAGACGACGGCGCCGCCGCTGCTCCCTTCGAAGCCGGTCTGCGCGGCGCGGATCGTGCTCTCGACGACGTCCGTGCGCGCGCCCGCGATGCCCGCCGCCAGCGTGTCGATCAGGAAGCGCTTGGCGAGGCGGACCGCATCGCGCGGCAGGTCGTCGTAGCGGACGCTGACCCACCAGCGCGCGGCGCGCTCGGTGAGCGTGCCGGTCTCGTCTACTCCGACATCCACACGCTGCCCCACCAGACGTAGTTCGCGGTCAGGAAGAGATCCTTCAGCTTGACGGTCGCGGCGTCGATCTCGGCCTGCTGGTGCAGCACGAGCACCGGCAGGTCGCGCGCGAGGATCTCCTGGACCTTGAAGTAGTCCTTGGCGCGATCCTCGCGCGTCAAGCCGTTCTGACCGTGCGAGAAGAGGGCGTCGACCTCGGGGTTGGAGTAGCGGCTCGCGTTGTTGAACGTCGAGCCCTGCTTGATCGACGTCGTGACGTAGAGCCGCGCGATGCCGAGCGCAGGATCGCCCGACGTCGTGTAGTTCTGCAGCGTGACGTCGAAGTCGTAGTCGGTGTAGACCTTCTTCAGCACGACCGGGCGCTCGGCGCCTTCGAGCACGACCTTGATGCCGATCGCCTGCCAGTAGCGCTGCAGCGCCTGCGCGAGCCCGGTGTACTCGGGCCGACCAGCGTCGAACGAGAGGCGGAGCGTGAAGCGGCTGCCGTCGGCGCCGGGCTTGACGCCGGCCTCGTCCAGCAGCGCGGCGGCACGCTTCGGGTCGTACGGATAGAGCTTCGAGTAGCTGACCGCCGGGTTGTGCGCCCAGGCGATCCGGGTGTCGATCGCGCTCTGCGGCACGCCGCCGATGCCGTAGAAGACCGCCTTGTGAAGGAACTCGCGGTCGATCGCGGTCATCAGCGCCTGTCGCACCTTCGCGTTGTCGAGCGGCGGCTTCTTGGTGTTGATGATCGCGAGGTCGTCGCTCGGATAGCTGATGTCCTGCAGGACGAAGTTCTTGTCGTTCGCGAACTGCGCGTGCGCGCTCAGCGGGAAGTAGTACTCGTCGATGAAGTCGACCTCGCCCGCGCGCAGCGCGAGCACGCGCGCCGCCGAGTCCGGCATGATCTTGACGACGATCTTGTCGAGGTACGGCTGGCCCTTGCGCCAGTAGTTCGGGTTCTTGACGAACGTCAGGTGGTCGCCGCGGACCCACTCCTGCAGCATGAACGGGCCGTTGCCGACCGGCTTCGACAGCGTCGCTTCGCTCTTCAGGACGTCGGTGCCCTGGAAGACGTGCGCCGGCAGGATCGGCGCGTTCTGCTCGCACGCGAGCGAGAACAGGAACGGACCGAACGGCTTCGAGAGCTTGATCACCGCCGTCAGCGGGTCGGGCGTCTCGATCGTCTGGATGAAGCTGCCGGGCGCGTTGAACTTCGGGCCGTACTTCGCCGAGACCTGCGTCAGCGAGAACTTGACGTCTTCCGAGGTGACCGGCTTGCCGTCCGTGAAGGTCGCCTGCTCGAGGTGGAACGTGTAGGTGAGCCCGTCCTTCGAGATCTCCCACGACTTGGCGAGGTTGGGAACGATCTCGAAGTTCTTGCCGAAGCGGATCAGCGAGTCGTACAGGATGCAGCCGACGAACACGTCGGGAACGCCGACGCTGATGCCGGCGTTGAGGACGGCAGGATCGGCGCCGAGCACCGTGACCGCGGTGCCGCCGTAGCGCGGCTTCTCGGGCCCGGCCGCGAACGTGGGCCCGGCGGCGAGCGCGCCTGCGAGCGCGAGGCACGCGCCGATCCGCGTCGAGATTGCGCTCATCGAATGTCTCCTCCGGGTCGGCTCTTGTTGCGCTTCGCCTTGAGCAGCGCGAGCGTGCGTTGCATTTCGTTGCGCTGGATCATCAGCGCCTCGTCGACGCCGAGGCCGGGCTTGGACAGCATGAAGTCTGGCCGGCACGCGAGGCCGATGTGGGTGCAGATCCGCGCCGACTGGTCGGTCTCGTTGGCGGTGCCGCCGAGCGCGGCGCCCATGCCGTGCCGCTTGCAGTAGAGCACCGCCTCGATCGTGTTGTTGATGCCGCCGAGGTCGGGCGTCTTGATCTGCAGGACGTCGGCGGCCTTCTCGTCCGTGAAGAGGCGGACGTCCTCGAGCGTGTTGCACCATTCATCAGCGATGACGCCGATCCTGGTGCCGTTCTTGCGCAGCGTCTCGCGCAGCTTGCGGAACAGCTCGATCTGCTCGCCCTGCGTCTTCGCGATGATCGGCGACTCGATGATGAAGCCGTACGGCTTCGTCGTCTCGACGAGCGTCGCCAGGTAGCCGGCGATCCGGTCGGTGTCGTTGGCGAACAGCTCGCCGAGCGTGCCGTAGACGTCGAGGTGGATCTGCGGCCGGTAATCGTCGCCGCCGATCTGGCGCAGCCGCGTCGCCACCGTGTGGGCGAAGGCGTGCAGCTTCTCGCCGGAGCGGCCGATGTGCTCGACCGTCGTGAAGCTCGCGTGCGGCAGCAGCTCGGGGCGCTTGAGGATCGTGCGGTCGAGCTGCAGCGGGTCGTCGCGGTGGCCCGAGGCGAGGATCGCGATCGGCGTCTCCGAGATCGTCGACTCGTACTCGCGAGCGATCACCTCGGCCATCGTCTCGTGGCGGGCGAGCGCAGTGGCGTGCAGCAGCGCCTGCGTGATGCCGTAGCGAAGCGCCATGTGCATCGGCTTGCCGTTGAGTTGCAGGCGATCGAAGGTCTCGGCGTTGGCGCGGAACGCGCTGACGTCGAGGCCGGTCAGGCGCTTGCGGAGCTCGCCCTCGAGCAGGCCGATGTGCTCATCGGCGTTGAACACGCGGTCGCGGCCCGCGGCGCCGGCGAGGATCACGTCGGCGCAATCGCCGAACGCGACCTGGTCGTCGTCGAGGACGAACATCACCGAGATCGTCGTCCCCGGCTCGACGATCGACTTGTAGCCCGGCAGGACCGGCGCTCCGTGGAAGAGAAAGCCGTCCGCCCGCGCCCCGGCCTTGATGGCCATGAGGTCGCGGTGGAGGTAGCCCGATTGGCCGATCGAATAGACGACGTCGCGAATCTTCATTGCTGCTGCCCGAACCCGTGCAAGCGGCCGATTATGCGTAGGCCCGCGCGTCGCTGCGCCGCGCTCAGAGCGTGCCGCCGTTTCGCTGTCGCGTTGGTCGACGGGCCGCTCGCTTCAAGTGACGTTCATGACGCGCTGACCCATGAGCTTGCCACCCACCTTGTCGAGGACGCGAATCGTCGCTTGCCGTGGCCTGAACCCCGGTGGCAGCGTCAGGCTGCCGCGCACGCTGTCGTAAAGGCCGACCGAGACCGGCAACGGCGCCGACGTGACCGTGTCTTCGGCGCGACCCGACGCGCCGGCGACGACCAATTGAAGCACGCCACCGAACGGAATCTTGCCCGCGCGGTCGCGCGACAGCACGACGTTGAAGGCCAGGGTGTTGCCTTGCACCTCGAAACGTGCGGCACGGACCGCCACCGGCGCGTTGCGCGGATCGGCAGGCAGCGCCGCGACGAGCGACGCGATGTCGTCGCGCTGGTGCTGCACCGTCTCGGCGCGCGCGGCGACGTCCGACTGCAGGCGCTTGTTGTCGTCGAGCGTGCCGCGCAGGCGGTCCGAGGTCGCCGCCAGCTCGCCCTGCAGGCGTTTCCGCTCGGCATCCGCGCGCTCGAATGCGTCGCGCAGGCGTGCCGACGCTTCGGCGGTGAGTCGGGGCGGCAGGTAGCGCTCCTGGACGAAGAGGACGCCGCCGGCGCCGAGCGCGATCCCGAGCAGCAAGAGGATGAGCCAGCGCGGAACGCCGCGACGCTGGCGCCGCCGGCCATAGGGATTGAAGGGGATGGGCTTGGAGGATCCGAACATCGGCGAGGGCGCAGGGCAACGAGGCGCGGTGAGCGAGTGGGTCGGTGTCGGCGCGCGCGGCGCTGCCGCCGCCCGGGGCGGCACGTCGCGGGGCCCGGAGGTTAACCGCTGCGCGATGACGGCCTTCCGCGGGCCGGAGGATGTCCCTGCGCTCCGGTTCGGCTCTGAGCTACATCGGCCGGAAGCGGTGCGCGTAGAGCCGGCTGACGACGAGCCGCTCGGGGCGCCCGCGCAGCACGAGCGTCACCTTGCCGGCGTCGTCGCGCTCGGCACGTTCGATCGCGTCGGCGCGCACGACGGTGCCGCGGTGCACTTGCCAGAAGCGCGCCGGGTCGAGCTGCGGCAGCAGTTCGCGCAGCGAAATGCGGATCAGATGCTCGCGATCGCCGGTCAGCACGCGGACGTACTTGTCGGCAGCTTCGAAGTAGACGACGTCGTTGACCGGAACCAGGTGGACCGCCGAACCGCTGCCGGCGGCGATCGTCTCGAGCCGTGGCGCCAGTGTCGCGCCGAGCAGCGCGCGCATGGCGTCGGGCGAGCCGAGCAGGCGTTGCCATGCGGTGCCGTCCTGGTTCGCGCCGAGCGCGGACGACGTCTCTGTCGTCTCGCGGCGCTCGGCCCGGCGCGCGCCGAGCAGCGACTGCACGCGCGCAACGGTGCGCGCGACGCGCGCGGCGTCGATCGGCTTCAACAGATAGTCGACCGCGGCGAGGTCGAAGGCCTCGAGCGCGTGGCGCTCGTAGGCGGTGACGAAGACGACGAGCGGCGCCGGCGTGGCGTCGTCGGGCCAGTCCTCGGCGATCGCCTGCGCTGCCTCGAGGCCGCTGCAGCCGGGCATGCGGATGTCGAGGAACAGCACTTCGGGGTGGAGGCGCAGCGCCGCGTCGATCGCCGCGGGGCCGTGCTCGGCGCGAGCGACGACGCGCAACTCGGGCCAGGCGGCGGCGAGGGCGCGCGCGAGCTCGTCGGCGAGGAGCGGCTCGTCCTCGGCGATCAGCGCCGTCGCGTCCATCGTCACGCGGGCAGCGTGACGACCGCGCGGCTGCCGCCTTCGCCGTCGTCGGCAGGCGCGAGCTCGAGCGATGCGGCGCTGCCGTAGACCGCGGCCAGGCGTGCGCGCACCTGCTCGAGGCCGAAGCGCGTGCTCGTGCTGCCGTCGCGCGCGCTCGCGAGCGCGCTCGCATCGCTCGCGGCGCCGACGCCGGCGCCGGTATCGCGCACCGTCAGCCGGACGCGGTTGCCGTCGCGCGCGGCGCGCACCTCGATGCGACCCTTGCCGACGTGCGGCTCGAGGCCGTGCTTGATCGCGTTCTCGACCAGCGGCTGCAGCACCAGCGGCGGCACCTGCAACGCCGCGAGATCGGGCGGCAGGTCGAGCTTGGTCTCGAGCCGCGCACCCATCCGCGCCTGCATCAGCGCGAGGTAGTCGGCGACCCGCGCGAACTCGGCGTCGAGGGCATGGAACGGCACGCGCGAAGCGCCGAGCGTGGCGCGCAGGAACGCGATCAGCTGGTCGAGCATCGCCTGCGCGCGCTGCGGGTCGACCGCGATCAGCGCGCGCAGGTTGGCGAGCGTGTTGAACAGCATGTGCGGCTCGAGCTGCGACTCGAGCAACTTCAGCCGGGCCTCGGCGGCGTCGCGCTGCGCGGTCGCGATCTCGCGCTGACGGCGCTGGTCGCGGCCGCGCGAGATGAAGAAGTACGAGATCGCGCCCGTGATCGCAGCCGAGAGCACGAGGTAGCTCGCGAGCGTGCGCGGCGAGCGGCGGAAGAACTCGAAGCTCGAGCAACCGCAGTAGAGATCGCCGAGCTCGGTGCCGACGGCGTACCCCGCGACGACCGCGGCCACCTGCAGCACTGCCCAGCGCCAGCCCGACTGCGGATCGACGCCGAGCCCGTAGCGGCCGAGCTCGGTGAACGCCCAGATCGACATGCCGATCGCCTCGGCGTAGACGAACTGCAGCGCCCAGTCGCCGCGCGCGATGCTGAGAGCGATCGCGATGAACGCGCTGAAGCCGGCGACGATCGCGCCGTGGCGGAGCGCGGTGTGCAGCGGCGGCTGCGATTCGGTCACGGCAGTGCGGCGGCGCGCAGCGCTCCGGCGGCGACGTCCGGCGCTGCGACCCCGCCGTTCACCGGTCGCGCCGTCGCGCGCGCGGCGGCCGCCTGGGCGCGGAGCGCCTCGGTCGTGCTGCCCGGCCCGTGCGGGCTCCAGCCCGGCGCCATGAACAGATGGCCGAGGACGGCACGCACGCTGCGCGCCGCCGACAGATCGCGCAGCAGCGCGCGCCACTGGTAGAGCTCGATCCTGACCGGGTTGTAGCCGGTCATCGGAACGACCAGGCCGTAGCGGCACGGCACGTCGTCGCGCTCGGCGCGGTAGGTGCCGAACAGGCGATCGAAGACGATCAGCACGCCGCCGTAGTTGGCGTCGAGGTACTCGAGATTGGCGGCGTGGTGGACGCGGTGCGCCGACGGCGTGTTGAGGACGAGCTCGAGCCAGCCGAGCTTCGGGATCCAGGTCGCGTGGATCCAGAACTGGTAGAGCAGGTTGAGCGAGAGCATCTCGAAGACGACGCGCGGCTCGAAGCCGAGCCAGATCAGCGGCACGTAGAACACCGAGCTGCCGCTGGCGCGGCTGAGGACGCCGATCCGGTACGCCGCCGAGAGGTTGAGCTCGTTCGGCGAGTGGTGCACCGCGTGGTTGCACCAGAACCAGCGCACCCGGTGCGCGGCGCGGTGGAACCAGTAGTAGCAGAGCTCCTGGCCGATGAAGAGCGCGAGCAGCGCGGTCCAGCCGTCGAGCGCGACGACGCCGATGCGGTGCTGGTAGGCGAGCACGATCAGCGGCGTCGCGATCGAGAACGGCAGGAAGATCTGCGTCCCGACGCGCGCGACGAGGTCGAACAGCGACACCGCTGTCGCGCGCCAGTCGTAGGCGCGGATGCGCGCCAGGACGATCGCCTCGAGCAGCGACGCGACGATGACCGTCGGCAGCGCGACGAGGAGGAGGAACCTGTCGAGGCCGTTGAGGTGGGCGAGCACGTGCATGGTCGAGAGTCTAGGCAGTGGCGACGTCGTCGCGCGCGGCGGGCCGGCGCGGGCGCGCTCCGCTCGTCAGGATTCGCACGGCGCGCGCCGTGAACATCCCGGAAAGCGTGCCGTAGACGAGCGCCATCGGCAAGGCAAAGACCGGATCGGCGCGCCACTCGGGGTGGAAGACGAGCGACACCGCGACCGCGTAGCGCAGCGCGAAGATCGAGAGCATGAGCGCGAGCGGCCACGGGCTGCCGGGGATGACGAACGCGTCGCCGTCGCTGCCGACGTCGCGCGGCCAACGCAGCGAGCGGTTGGCGAGCCATGCCAGGCCCATGCCGATCAGCCAGGCGGCGACCACCGCCGGCTTGGCGCCGAACGCTGCCGTCACGCTCCAGAGCGAGAGGGCGCCCATCGCGACCGGCGCGACGAGCAGGCGGCCGCGCGACATTCGTTGCCGGCGCAGCTGCAGGCTGCCGAGGAGGACGAGGGCGGCGAGGATCGCCCAGACGTAGGTGGGCGTGTGCGACAGGATGGCGGCGATGACCGCCGACAGCGGCTGGGATTGCATGGCAGGCTCGAAGTGCGCGCCGGGGCGCGGTGCCGCGACTCTGCTGCCGCGTCGCCGCCGCTGCGACGGCGTTGCGACGAAGTGGCGGAGCGCGGCGCGAAGCGGCGCCGGCACGGCGCCAGGCGCGCAGGCCAGAATCGAGTCGCCCGCCGGTCCACGCCGCCAACGTGTCAACGAGTGCGAACCTCTCCTCGGCGAGCGCCTTCCGCTCGCTTCGCAACCCGAACTATCGCCGCTGGGCGATCGGTGCCTTCATCTCCAACGTCGGCACCTGGATGCAGCGCACCGCGCAGGACTGGCTCGTCCTCGCCGAGCTGACGCCGCACAGCGGGACGGCGGTCGGGATCGTGATGGCGCTGCAGTTCGGGCCTTCGCTCGCGCTGCTGCCGTTCACCGGGCTCGCCGCCGACGTCTTCGACCGCCGCAAGCTCCTGCTCTTCACCCAGAGCGCGATGGGCGTGCTCGCGCTCGGCCTCGGGCTGCTGACCGTGTTCGGCGCGGTCGAGCTCTGGCACGTCTATGCGTTCGCGTTCCTGCTCGGCTGCGCGACCGCGTTCGACGCACCGGCGCGGCAGACCCTCGTCTCCGAGCTCGTCGGCACCGCCGATCTCTCGAACGCGGTCGCGCTCAACTCCACGTCGTTCCAGGCGGCGCGGATGATCGGGCCGGCGGTCGGCGGCGTCGTCATCGCCGCGTTCGGGTCGGGCTGGGCGTTCCTCGCCAACGCTGCGTCGTTCGCGGCGATGATCGTC
>Ga0157373_10003933_pt1 | contig 11221 bp, 7 predicted proteins | sample C65metaG_FD_113460 | JGI IMG/M metagenome (GOLD analysis project Ga0157373, IMG submission 113460) | Corn rhizosphere microbial communities from Kellogg Biological Station, Michigan, USA - C6-5 metaG | ecosystem: Host-associated > Plants > Roots > Rhizosphere > Soil | place: USA: Michigan...
AGATAGGATAAGCGCCCAGCGCATAATAACTTTTACCCTGGAAATAAAGCAGCAATACAATTACGGTTAAATAGGCCCATGCAAAAATTTGATATTTTTTTCTTTCCCTGAAGATTACAAAATACAAACCCGCAATCCAGATAAATACACAGGGCAGGTTCATTAAAATTTGATCTGATAAAAAGCCGGAACGCTGCACATATTGTAATTGAAATTGGTGTAGTTCTTCCATGTGCGTGATTACTGGAAAGCCGTAATGAATTTGCCATAAAAGATTGGGTAGGAATATTACGAATGCAACAATGCAGGAAAAATAAAAATGTTTATTTAGAAAAATTTTTCTAAATCTTGAAATGAGCAAAGCAAGCAAAACGCTTATAATAAAAAAGGCAACTGAATATTTACTTAGCATACCGAGACCGCTGCAAATCCCGAAAATATAAAGCCATTTATTTTGTTGTGTTTGTATGAACCGCAACAGGCTAAAGGCTATCATGGTCCAGAAAAAAACTTCTAAAAAATTCGGCTGAAAAAGAAAATGAATCCTAAGGTATGCGCCAAAAATAAACGGCAGAAAACCGAGTGTAAGCGCCAGCCATTTTCCATTAAAAGACAGAATTATTTTTCCAACTATAATATACGTTAATGCGCCAAAAAGCGATGGCCAAAACTTAACCCAGAACATCCCGGCCCCTAAAATATTGGTTATCCATGCGAACACCGACAGCAGCGGCGGCACTTCCATGTAGCCCCAGGCCATGTGGTGGCCTTCAGCGAGGTAAAGAAACTCGTCTCTATGTGGCGAATAATAAGAATTTTGCAAAAGGAAAGGAAGAATAAATTTAATTACAGCAAGTAAAAATAAAATACGGGTTTCCTTTTTCATTTTACACATTCATTTATGCCTGTTCTTCAGCGGCTACCTATGCGCTTTGTGAACGGTAATTATTGATGCATACATTTTACCAGTAAAGAAACAAATATTTTGTTTTTTTTATTTCCAAAAAATAAAATTCATTACCTTTTCAAATTTATAATGCAATTGTTTTTTATTGAAATCAAATTGTATTGCTGATAAATCAATCAAGACTTTCTTGTAAAGGGCGATAATAAAACATCAACTATTTATGAAAAAACAATCACTCCTGTTTGTTTGCATCATGCTTTCTTTTCAATGCTTTTCGCAAAGAAAAGTTTTATTTGATCAAGGATGGCGGTTTCATCGTGGTGATATAGAGAATGCCAGTCAAATAAATTATAGCGATGGCGATTGGCGAACCATTGACCTTCCCCACGATTGGAGCATTGAAGATTTACCGGGCACGCAATCGCCTTTTGATGCAGACGCCATCAATGGAATCAGCGTTGGATTCACGACTGGCGGGATTGGCTGGTATCGAAAAACGTTTATGCTACCATTAGTTGATGGTAAGTATAAAACAACCGGCGCTGATGAAAGAATTATTATTTTGTTTGATGGTGTCTATATGAATGCAGATATATGGATTAATGGTGCGCATTTGGGCAATCATCCATACGGATATACGTCTTTTTATTACGACATTACTGATAAAGTCAATAAAAACGGAAAAAATGTGATTGCCGTGCAGGTAAAGAACGTCGGCGCAAACAGCCGTTGGTATGCGGGTTCAGGAATTAACCGGCATACATGGCTGATACAAACCAGTTCGATCCATGTCGCTCAATGGGGAACTTTTTTTACCACGCCGGAAGTAAGTACCGCTTCAGCCAAAATAAATGCTGGTATCATTGTAGAAAACGAAACGAATGCTGCGACAAACGTCGCGGTGGTCACCAGGATTGTAAATCCAAAAGGTGTTGAGGTAGCAAAGGTTTCCGACAGGCAAACGATTGCGGCGAATAGCTCACATCACTTCAATAATAATGCGTCAGTGAAATCCCCGGATCTATGGTCAACAAAAACTCCGCACTTATATAAAGCGATTATCCAGGTGTACGTTGATGGCAAACAAACCGACCAGGTAACTACCGCCTTTGGAATCCGGAAGATTTCTTTTGATGCTACAAATGGTTTTAGGCTTAACGGTAAGCCGATGAAATTAAAGGGCGGATGTTTTCATATTGATAATGGCCCTTTAGGTGCAAAGTCGTTGGATCGTGCAGAAATCCGTCGGGTAGCCTTATTGAAAGCCAGTGGATTTAATGCCATTCGTTGTTCTCACAATCCTCCCGCTCCGGCCTTTTTAGCGGCGTGCGACAGCCTGGGTATGTTAGTGATTGATGAGGCATTCGATTGCTGGACTGAAGGGAAAAATCCTGATGACTACCATATGTATTTTAAAGATTGGTGGCAGCGCGATTTGCAAAGCATGGTGCTTCGCGATCGCAATCATCCTTCCGTCATTATGTGGAGCATCGGCAATGAAATTCCGGGAATGGACAGGCCTTCCATCGCTGATACAGCACGGCTTTTGGCCGATTACGTTCGTTCACTTGATAACACAAGGCCCGTTACCGCTGCGGCAAACAGCGTTTCGGATAAAAAAGATCCTTTTTTTGCAGCCCTTGATGTATGTGGGTACAATTATGCAAAAGACAAATATGTGAGCGATCATGAGCGCAAACCCAATCGTATCATGGTGGCTACTGAATCGTATGCTCTGGAACAATTTGATTACTGGATGAACGTGTTGGATCATCCCTGGGTGATTGGCGATTTTGTGTGGACAGGTTATGATTACATTGGTGAATCGAGCATTGGCTGGTACGGATATCCGCAGGAAAAAAATTTGTTTTATCCCTGGAACCTCGCCTGGTGTGGCGACATAGATATTTGTGGCTGGAAACGCCCACAGTCTTTTTACCGGGATGCCCTTTGGAAAAAGGATCAGCTTTCTGTTTTTGTAAAACCGCTTCATCCTTCGTTTCCTGTGAACAAAAATAAATCAGAGTGGAGCAAATGGAATTGGGATGATGTGATTTCAAACTGGAACCTCGATTCAAATACAGATTCATTGAAAGAAAACCCGGATGCGCTTTTTGAAATCAACGTGTATTCTTCGTGCGATGAAGTTGAATTATTTTTAAATGGAAAATCATTGGGCAAAAAACCCACGAACCGGTCAACAAAATTTATGGCGGTTTACCACACTCCTTTTGAACGCGGAGAGTTAAAAGCAATTGGATATGATAATGGGAAAAAAGTAAATACTTATATTTTAAAAACGGCAGAAAAACCATCGCTGATTCGCCTTTCTGCAGATAGAAAAATTATCAACGCTGACAACCAGGATTTAAGTTATGTTACCGTGGAACTGGTAGATAAAAAAGGAAATTTGAATCCAAATGCTGAAAACCTCGTCCATTTTGAAATTGAAGGGCCGGGGACTATTGCCGGTGTAGGCAATGCCAATCCGGTGAGTGTTGGAAGCTATCAACTGCCTCAGCGTAAGGCCTGGCAGGGAAAATGCCTGGTGATTATCAAATCAGAAAAACAGGCAGGGAAAATAATTTTAAAAGCATCTTCGGCAGGGCTACAGTCAGCGCAGCTTGTGATGCAGGCGCAGTAAGTTTTAATCGCAAAATAAAAACAACGGCTAAATATTGCTTTGCTGTTGAGATGGGTGGTTATCCGGTGTTTGCGCTCAGAAAAAAAATAAGGAAATAAAACTCATTTTATAATAATCAGTACTTTCATTATATGAAAGAAAAAAGCTACAATAAAAATCTCGTTACCATTATATCCACAGTGGCTGCAACCGGCGGACTTTTATTTGGATTTGACACAGGTGTGATTTCAGGAGCGATACCGTTTTTTCAGCAGGATTTCCAGCTCAGCAACAGCATGGTCGAAAACATTACTACGGCCGGATTAGTCGGCGCTGTAATTGGCGCTATCCTTACGGGAAGATTGTCTGATATTTTCGGCAGAAAAAAAACTATTTTGGCGGCTGCTGTCATTTTTGTTTTAGGCGCGGCATGGTCAGGATGGGCGCCCAATCCGACTTTACTAATTCTTTCGCGCCTATTTATAGGTCTTGCTATTGGCATTTCTTCTTTTTCAGTGCCATTGTATATTGCTGAAATTTCTCCCTCGCATATCCGTGGCCGGCTGGTATCGTTGTTTCAATTGCTGATTACAATTGGTATCCTCGTGTCTTATTTGAGCGATCTCGCGTTTGCCAATAACAATGATGTTGAATCGTGGCGGCCTATGTTTTATGCGGGCATTATTCCCGGATTTATTTTATTAATAGGGATGTTCTTTTTGCCCGAAACGCCACGGTGGCTGATGAGCAAGGGTCGCGAGGAAGAAAGCCTGCGCATTTTGAAAAGAATTGAACAGCCCGATCTTGTAGATGAATCAATGGCGCGCATGAAGGAAGAAATAGAAATAGCTAAAGAAAAACCCAATATGCGCGAAGTGTTCAGGCCGTGGCTTCGAAAGGCTTTGATCATTTCTGTCGGCATTATGTTTTTTCAACAATTTGTGGGCATCAATACGGTGATTTATTACAGTCCGAAAATCTTTATGATTGTGGGTTTTGAAGGTGCCCGTGCAGGAATCTGGGGCGCCGTAAGTGTCGGCGTTGTGAATGTGGCTTTCACAGTTCTTTCTTTATTCATGATTGATAAATTAGGCCGGCGGAAACTTTATTTCATTGGCTTAAGCGGCATTGTAGCTTCGCTTATCGCCCTGGGCTTTGTATTTGCCTTTCATGACAGCCTTGGAGATACCGGCAAATGGCTTGCCATTGTTTTCGTGTGGGTCTATATCGCTTTTTTTGCTATAAGCCTTGGGCCTCTTGGGTGGCTGATTATTTCAGAAATTTTTCCGCTTCGCGTCAGGGGTATTGGTTCCTCTATCGGGTCGTTATCCAACTGGCTGTTTAATGGCATTGTTGCGTTTACCTTTTTCAAAATTGTGAAGCTATTGACTGCTGCGGGCAGCGGTATTATCACGCATGAAAGCGTGTATGATGCAGCTACCAATACATTTTCTGAACAAGCGGTCAATAATGGAAATCCTGCCGGTGCCTTTTGGTTTTATGCGGCCATAGGAATTATTGGAATTTTCTGGGGTTATTTTTACATCCCTGAAACGAAGGGTATTGCTTTGGAAAAAATCGAAGCTCACTGGCGTTTGGGCGGAAAACCAAGAGAGCTAAAAAATTAGTTGCAAAATTTTGCACAATTAGATTGTTTCTATTTTAGAAAATATTTTCTAAACCTTATCCAAAGAATTTTTTGAGAGATTTGATAATTGTTACATGTTTGAGGCGGCGATTGACCAGTACACAAACAAATAACCTTTATTTTTATTTTACTTATGAATCTCGCTCGTGAAATGGAATTCGATGTCAGGATTGTTGGTACGTTCGGTGTTTAAGAACCATTCACTTTGGGCAAGATAGACCAACAGCCCATCTTTATCGCGGGCGATATTTGAGGATTTAAATTTGATAAATTCTTCCAGCTTTTTAGGATCTTTTGATGTAATCCAGCAGGCTTTGTAGTAGGGGAGTGAATTAAGCTGAACCGACGCGCCATATTCGTGCAAGAGCCGGTACTGAATTACCTCAAATTGCAATTCACCCACACAGCCGATAATTTTTTTGTTACCGCCAAATTGAGTGAACAACTGCGCTACACCTTCATCTGTTAATTGAAGCAAGCCTTTTTCAAGTTGCTTTGTTTTCATCGGATCTTTATTCACTACTTCTTTAAATATTTCAGGAGAAAATGAAGGAATGCCGGTGAAATAAAAATCTTCGCCCTCGGTAAGCGTGTCGCCAATTTTAAAATTCCCTGTGTCAAACAAACCAACGACATCGCCGGGATAAGCTGATTCAATAATGTCTTTATCGCGCGCTAAAAACGAATATGGATTGCTGAACCTCACATTTTTGCTTAGCCGCACATGATGAAAATATTTGTTGCGCTCAAATTTTCCTGCACAGACCCTTAAAAATGCAATCCTGTCGCGGTGCCGCGGATCCAGGTTGGCATGGATTTTAAAAACAAATCCGCTGAATTTATTTTCGTACGGCTCAACTACTCTTGTGGTTACTTCGCGCTCCTGAGGCAAAGGCGCGATTTTAATAAAAGTTTCCAGCAATTCTTTTACGCCGAAATTGTTGATAGCGCTTCCAAAAAAAACAGGAGCCACCTTGCCGTCTAAATATTTTTGCTGATCCAGTTTTCCATAAACGCCATCAATAAGTTCTACGTCTTCGCGCAACCGGGCAGCATCTTTAGCACCCAGTTTTTGTTCAACGATTTCATCATTGATATTATCAATAGGGAGATCTTCTTCTGTGATCTTTTTATTTGGGGTAAAAAGAAGAAGGCTTTTTTCATACAAATTATAAACGCCTTTAAATTCTTTACCCATACCGATGGGCCAGCTTAACGGATGCAATTGGATATTCAATTCTGCTTCAATCTCATCTAAAAGGTCAAACGGGTTTTTCCCATCACGGTCAAGCTTATTTACGAACACAATCACAGGCGTATCGCGCATGCGGCAAACTTCTACCAGCCTTTTTGTTTGTTCCTCTACTCCCTTTACAGAATCAATGACCAGCACCACGCTGTCAACGGCAGTAAGAGTGCGATAAGTATCTTCAGCAAAATCTTTGTGGCCGGGCGTATCCAACAGATTGATCAAAATATCTTTGTATTCAAAGCTCATCACGGAAGTCGCCACAGAAATGCCGCGCTGCCGCTCAATATCCATAAAATCTGATGTTGCGTGCTTTTTGATTTTATTACTTTTCACCGCGCCCGCGGTTTGTATCGCACCACCAAAAAGCAAAAACTTTTCTGTTAAAGTAGTTTTGCCTGCATCCGGGTGTGAGATGATAGCGAATGTCCTGCGTTTTTTGATTTCGTTAGCTAATTTTGTATTTACTTCCGCCTGCATGCTTCTTCAAAAAAATTTTGGCTGCGAAGGTAAGCTAATGTGCTAATTTGAAAATGTGAAAATATGCTAATGCGCCAATTGCTGATGTGCTAATTTGAAATGCTTATAATATTTCACCATACAGTTTCAGCAAATCAATGTACGTTTTAATCCCATCTTCAATCTCATGTAAAAAAATAAATTCATCCGCAGTGTGACTGCGGGCCGAATCGCCGGGGCCGATTTTCAACGCCGGAAAATTCATCAAAGCCATATCTGAACAGGTGGGAGAGCCGTAAGAAGAAAATCCTGCCTGAATTCCGGCCTTCACCAAAGGATGCGTCTCGCTGATGAAAGAAGATTTTAATCTTACGGATCGTGGATGAATTTCGCTTTTAATATTTTCACTGATAACCGCAATAACTTCTTCAAAAGAATACAATTCATTCACGCGAATGTCCACAACAAAGCTGCATTCAGATGGAACGATGTTGTGGGTTTTGTTTTCTGTGTTCACCGAGGTAACGGCAATGTGAACTGGGCCAAGCAAAGAAGAAACTTTGGGAAATTGGAAATGTATCAGCCAATTAATATCGTTAACTGCAATGTACAACGCATTAATTCCCTCGTCGCGCGCTGCATGCCCTGCTTTTCCGTGAGCGGTGCAATCAAGCACCAGCAAACCTTTCTCGGCAACTGCCATATTTAATAGTGTCGGTTCGCCCACTATAGCGCAATCAATTTTTGGTAATTGGGGAAGCAAAATTTCAACGCCATTCTTTCCTGAAATTTCCTCTTCGGCCGTTGCAGCAAAAACAATATTGAAAGGGATATCTTCTTCAAAAAAATGAACAAAAGTTGCGAGCAAAGAAACCAACGGGCCGCCCGCATCATTAGAACCAAGTCCAAATAACTTCCCATCTTTTTCAATTGCCTCAAATGGATCTAACGTATATCCTTTATTTGGTTTTACTGTGTCATGATGCGAGTTCAGTAAGAGAGTTGGTTTATTGCTGTCAAAATTTTTATTAACTGCCCACACGTTATTCAAATAACGGTGATATTCAATTTTTTTTTCTTTAAAAAAAGCTTCAATGCATGTTGCCGTCTTGTCTTCCCCGCGGCTAAAAGATGGAATCGCAATTAATTGTTTTAATAATTTAACTGCATCAAGATATAAATCAGAAATATTTATTGCTTTACTCATGCATTGAAAGTTTGGTGCCACCGCTTCCATTAATTAGCAAACACAATTGTGATGAATTGCCTATCACCACTTCTTTTACGCCTTTATTAATTGCGTCAAATGAATTATCGATTTTTGGCAGCATGCCCGCAAATAATTTGTTTGTTTTTTTCAGCGATGCAAATTTTTCGGGGTTAATATTTGATATGACTGAATTTTCATCATTTACATCTGATAATACACCGTTTTTTTCAAAACAAAAAATTAGACTTACTCCGAAATATTTGGATAGGCTGATAGCAATTACCGAAGCAATCGTATCAGCGTTCGTGTTCAGTATATTTCCATTTCCATCGTGTGTAAGTGAAGCCACAACAGGGTTTAAGCCATTTTCTAAAAATATTTTCCAATTACCGGAATCAACTTTTTCAGTTTCAATATCGCCTGCCCAGCCATAGTCAATTTCTTTTACTTCGCGTTTTTTGGCAGGCAAGACATTCGCATCAGCGCCGGTAATTCCAATGGCATTGCAATGAAGAGATTGCAGTTTGGCCACAATTTTTTTATTCACCAATCCACCATAAACCATCGTTACCAAATCAATCGTTTCATCATCGGTGATTCTCCTGCCGTCAATATATTTGGATTTAATATTTAACTTGTTCCCGATGGAAGTAGCAATTTTTCCACCACCATGAACGAGAATTTTTTTACCGGGAATTTCTGAAAAATCTTTTAGGAAAGAATTCAATTTATCCGCATCATCAATTACGTTGCCGCCAACTTTAATGACAAAAAGTTTTTCTTTATTGTTGGCAAAAGTATTCATGACACCTCATTTAGGATTTCCGATATTACAGCCTGCGCAGCCCACACACGATTGCCCGCTTCCTGAGTAACAATGCTGTTTTCACTATCTAAAATTTCATCACTCAATTCCACATTTCTTCTTACCGGAAGACAGTGCATCACTTTTGCATGATTGGTAATTTCTAATTTTTTATTGTTGAGCAACCAATCATTTTCTACCGGAATTATTTTTCCATAATCCTGGTAACTGCTCCAGTTTTTTACATAAACAAAATCAGCATCCTTTAGCGCGTAGGCCTGGTCGTTGGTTATCTCTGCACCGGTGGTGAATTTTTTATCCAAATCATAACCAGGCGGGTTTGCAATAACAAAATCTGCTTTTCTCCACGCGTTCACCCATTCGGAAAAGCTATTCGCAACGCACTGTGGAAGCGGCTTTACATGAGGCGCCCATGTCAAAACCACTTTTGGTTTTGTTTTATTTTTTAACGGAAGATGTTCAGTAATCGTGATCACATCTGTAAGGCTTTGCAAAGGATGCACTGTAGCGCTTTCAAGACTGATAACGGGAATGCCGCAATATTTTACAAACTGTTGCAAAATTTTTTCTGCATAATCTTCTTCCCGGTTTTTCAGAGATGGAAATGTGCGAATACCAAGTATATCAAAATATTTCCCAAGAATTGGAGCCGCATCTTTTACATGCTCTGCAGTGGTTCCATTCATAACAGCGCCTTCTTCAAATTCAAACGACCATCCTTCCTGTGAAGCATTGAAAACGATGGATTCCATTCCAAGATTTTGCGCAGCAATCTGTGTGCTCAAACGAGTGCGCATACTAGGATTCAGAAATAAAAGCCCAATTCGTTTTCCTTTTCCCAAAGATGAATTTGATAAAGGATTTTTTTTAAAATCCAACGCAAGTTTTACCAAACCATCGATATTACCTGCATCATTTACTGAAAGAAAATTTTTCAATATTTTAGAAAATTGATTTTGATTAAAAACTAATTATGCATGAACTGAAGCGGAAACATTTTCGTTTTGAGAGATGAGAAAGCTAACTTCTTCTTTTAATGCTTTTAAAAATTTATCCGCGTCTTTTTTGCTCAACGCGAGTGAAGGTAATAATCTTATCACATTTGGCTTTGCATGCCCCGTAAATATTTTATGCTTATTTAAAAGATTACTTCTTAATTCTTTCATTTGCTCAGGAACATCAAAACCAATCATCAAACCCTTGCCGCGCACATTTTGCAAAGCAGGGATCTTTTCAATTTCAGTCAATAAATAATTGCCAACATCTTCCGCATTCTTCAAAAGGTTTTCCTGTTTAATTACTTCCAAAACCGCTATGGCAGCGGCACACGCTAAATGATTGCCGCCAAAGGTGGTTCCGAGCATAAAATATTTCGGTGCTATTTCCGGAGAAATGGAAATGGACCCAATCGGAAAGCCGTTGCCCATTCCTTTGGCCATTGAATAAATATCTGCATCCACGCCCGCATGATCCTGAGCATAAAATTTTCCGGTTCTTCCATATCCACATTGCACTTCGTCTGCAATAAAAACCGCATCATTTGCCGTGCACAAATTTCTTATTAATTGCAAAAACGATTTTGACGCAACCCTTATTCCACCTACGCCCTGGATGCCTTCCACGATCACTGCGCAAACTTCTTTTGCATGTTCATCAAAATAATTTTTTAAAGCATCTTCATCATTAAACGGAAGAAAAACTATATTACCAGTTTCATTAACAGGCGCAACAATTGAAGGATTATCAGTCGCGGAAACAGCAAGGGAAGTCCTTCCATGAAATGCTTTCGTAAAGGCGATTATTTTTTTTCTTCCATTGTGAAATGAAGCCAGCTTCAATGCATTCTCATTCGCCTCGGCGCCCGAATTACAAAGAAATAACTGGTAATTATTTTTGCCTGAAACCTTTCCTAATTTATCGGCCAGTTCCTGTTGTAATGGAATTTTAATTGAATTGGAATAGAAGGCAATTTTTTCCAATTGGTCTTCTATTTTTCTTACCCAATGAGGATGTGTATGACCAATGCTGATAACTGCATGACCGCCGTACATATCGAGGTATTCAGTTCCGGCATTGTCCCAAACATAAGAGCCAAGGGCTTTTACAATGTTGATATCATTAATTGGATAAACGTCGAATAGTTTCATTTTTTTAATTTTTTAAATTAAAAGTAATTGGCTTTCAATTTCAAACCTTCTGTTTCTTCAAGCCCAAACATCAAGTTCATATTTTGCACAGCCTGACCGCTGGCGCCTTTTAATAAATTATCAATTGCTGAATGAATAACTACGATGTCTCC
>Ga0157373_10003946_pt1 | contig 11199 bp, 8 predicted proteins | sample C65metaG_FD_113460 | JGI IMG/M metagenome (GOLD analysis project Ga0157373, IMG submission 113460) | Corn rhizosphere microbial communities from Kellogg Biological Station, Michigan, USA - C6-5 metaG | ecosystem: Host-associated > Plants > Roots > Rhizosphere > Soil | place: USA: Michigan...
CATGTGGCGCCAGATGATGGCCGACGTGTTCGACCGCGAGGTGGTGGTGCCCGAAAGCTTCGAGAGCTCGTGCCTCGGCGCCGCGGTGCTCGGGCTCTATGCGCTGGGCCATGTCGATTCGCTCGACGTGGTCGCGGGCATGGTCGGCGCGACCCACCGCCACACGCCCAACGCCAAGAATGCGGCGCTCTACCGCCAGCTGCTGCCGGTGTTCCTCTCGCTGCCGCACAAGCTCGGCGACGAGTACCGGCTGCTTGCCGCGTTCCAGCAGCAGACGGCGGTGCCGCCGCCGCTGCGCAAAAGCTGAGTGCACGCACTTCGCTGTTGCCCTTTTTGGAGATACGGCTTTGCTGAACACGACGCCGCAGGCCTTTGCCTCTCAGCAGGCCTTTGCCTCCCAGCAGGTGTTCGATGCCTGCGCCACGGTCCACTGCCAAAGCGCCTTCGCACCTTCGCCGCGAGAGAGCCATCCGCGCTGCCTGCACGAACACGAGCTGCACCTGATCGGCGCGAGGCCCGCGCGCCTGCGCATCGGCGGTGGCGCGGACCAGGAGACGCACAGCTTCGCACCCGGCACCGTCGTGCTGCTCGGTCCGCGGCTGCCGCACAGCCTCGCGTTCGAGCACCGCGCGCCGCCGGGCGGCAGCGCAGGCGAACTGGTGCTGCGCTTCAGCGACGAGCTGCTGCGCCGCGGCATGGCGCTTTTTCCGGAGCTAGGCGATGCCGGTCCGCTGCTGGCGCGCGCGCGCCAGGGCGTGCAGTTCGTCGGCCTGGGCGCGGACACGCTCGCGCGCTTGCGCCGCATCGAGACGCTGCGCGGGCTCGCGCGTTTTTCCGAGTTCATCGCGCTGCTGAACGAGCTCGCGCAGTGGCGCGACTACCGCCTGCTTGCCGATGTCTTCCTGGCCGATGCCGGCTTCGACGAGGACGGCCGCGCGCTGCGCATCCACAAGGCGATCGACTACATCCGCGACAACTACGCCGAGGCGCTGTCGCTGGCCGAGGTCGGCGCGATCGCGGGCATGCGCGAGAACGCGTTCTCGCGCAGCTTCCGCCGCGCCACCGGCCAGACCTTCACCGACTTCGTCAACGGCCTGCGCGTGGCCAGGGCCTGCCGCCTGCTGGCCTCGACGCGCCAGCAGGTGAGCAGCATCTGCTACGAGGTGGGGTTCAACAACATCTCGAATTTCAACCGGCACTTCCGCCGGATCCAGGGCATGACGCCGGGCGAATTCCGCGGCCGCCGGATGTGAACGCTGGCCGGGGCTGGCACCGGCAGAGCTATCTCGAATTCCACGCAATGGAAATGTGGGGATGCGCGGCAGAGCCCGCATCCCTAAGCTTGGACCCGTCGATGAGAAGAGCCGCAGCGCCGCCCTCGATGCCTGCTTTCTCACATTCCCTTTCGACGGAGACAAACGATGCTGAACCCCATGACGCTGGCGCGCGCCAGGCATGCCATCCTTTTTTCGCTGGCTTGCGCGATCGGCGGCCTGGTCGCGGTGCCGGCGCGCGCGGCCTTTCCCGACAAGCCGATCAAGCTCGTGGTGCCGTTCGCACCCGGCGGCGGCACCGACCTCGTGGCCCGCACCATGGCCATCGCGATGGGGCAGGAGCTGGGGCAGCCCGTGATCATCGACAACAAGCCCGGCGCGGGCACGATCATCGGCACGGACGCCGTGGCCAAGAGCGCCCCCGATGGCTACACGATGGTGATGGCCACCGTGGCGCACGTCGTGAACCCGAGCCTGCAGCCCAAGCTCCCGTACAACCATGACAAGGCCTTTGCGCCGGTCATGCTGGTGGGCATTTCGCCGAACGTGCTGGTGGTTCGCGCGGACAGCCCGCTCAAGTCGGTGAAGGACCTGATCGATGCGGCCAGGGCCCAGCCGGGCAAGCTGTCCTTCGCGTCGCAGGGCGCGGGCACCTCGGCCCACCTGGCCGGCGAGCTCTTCAAGAACCTGACCAAGACCGACATCACCCACATCCCCTACCGCGGTGCCGGCCCCGCCATCACCGACCTGCTGGGCGGACAGGTCGACGTGATGTTCGCGACGGCCGCGGCGGTGGGCAGCTTCGTCGAAAGCGGCAAGCTGCGCGCGCTGGCCGTGACGACCGCCACGCGCTCCACGGCCCACGCGCTGGCAAAGGTGCCGACCATCGCGGAGAGTGGCGTGCCGGGCTACGTTGCCGACAGCTGGTATGGCCTGTACGCGCCCGCCGGCACCCCGGCCGAGGTGATTGCGCGCCTGAATGCCGCGGCGAAGAAAGCCGTGCAGACGGAGGCCTTCCGCAAGCGGGTGGAGTCCGAGGGCCTCGTCATCAACGGCGGCTCGCCGCAGGACTTCGACCGGTACGCCAAGGGCGAGGAAGCGCGCTGGCGCAAGGTGGTCAAGGAAAACAACATCACGGCCGAATGAACGGAGAAATCGAATGAACAGCAGCAGCCTGATCGAACTGGAAACCGCGGACGGCATCGCCACCCTGTGGCTGAACCGCCCCGAAAAGCGCAACGCGATGAGCGACGACATGCGCACCGAATTCATCGCCGCGCTCGAGCATGTGGCCAACGACAAGGCGATCCGCGCCCTGGTGCTCACCGGACGCGGCAAGGGCTTTTGCGCCGGCGGGGATGTCGCCGGCATGGAACGGCGGATGCAGGCGCCCGCGGGCGAGGTCGGCTTCAACGGCTGGAGCCGGCAGCAGCGCGTGCACCACACCCAGTCGCTGCTGCACACCATGCCCAAGCCGACGATCGCTGCCGTCAACGGCGCCGCCTCGGGCCTGGGCGCCGACACGGCGCTGGCCTGCGACTTCATCATCGCGTCGGATGCGGCGAGCTTCACCTGGTCCTACATCCATCGCGGCATCGTGCCCGATGGCGGCGGCATGTACTTCCTGCCGCGCCGGGTCGGGCTCTCCAAAGCCAAGGAGCTGATCTTCAGCGGCCGGAAGGTCGAGCTCGAAGAGGCGCTGCGCCTCGGCATCGCCGATCGGCAGTCGGATGCCCAGAGCCTGGTGGCCGACGCGCAGCGCTGGGCGGCCGAGATGAGCCAGGGTTCGGCCACCGCATTGGCGCTTGGCAAGACGATCCTCAACCAGAGCTTCGAGCTGTCCGCGCACCAGGTGTTCGCGCAGGGCAGCCAGGCGCAGGGCATCTGCTACACCAGCACCGAGCATCGCGAGTCGGTGATGGCCTTCCTGGCCAAAAGCAGCGCGAAGAACGGGACGACGGAATGACCGAACTGAACGCCATCGCCAGGCTGCTCAAGCCGCGCAGCGTCGCCGTGATCGGCGCCTCGGCCGATGCGGCCAAGACGGCCGGCCGGCCCGTGGCCTACTTGCGCAAGCACGGATTCACGGGCGAGATCTATCCGGTCAATCCGCGTGTCGATGCCATCGGCGGCCTGGCCTGCTATCCGGACATCGCCTCGATCCCCGGCACGCCCGATGTGGGCATCGTGCTGCTGGGCGCCGAGCGCGCGCACCATGCCGTGCGCGAACTCGCGGCCAAGGGAACGGCTGCGGCGATCGTGCTCGCCAGCGGCTACACGGAGACCGGCGAGGAAGGCGCGCGCCGCCAGCAGCAGCTCATCGAGGCGGCCGGTGGCATGCGCATCCTCGGCCCCAACACGATCGGGCTCGTCAACCTGAGCGACAACATCGTGCTCTCCGCCAGCGGCGCGCTCGAGATGGAGCACTTTCCGGTCGGCGGAATCGGCGTGGTCTCGCAGAGCGGGGGCATCCTCGGTGCGCTGCTCTCGCGCGCGGCAGCGCGCGGCATCGGCCTGTCGAAGCTGATCTCGACCAGCAACGAAGTGGACCTGGACCTGGCGGATTTCGTCGACCACCTGGCCGACGACCCCGACACCAAGGTCATCGCCCTTTATGTGGAGAGCGTGCGCAACCCGGAGAAGTTTCGTGCCGCTGCGCTGAAGGCCGCGCGCGCCGGAAAGCCGGTTGTCGCGTTCAAGATCGGCCGCTCCGAAGCGGGCGCGAAGGCCGCCGTGTCGCACACCGGTGCACTCGCGGGCGCCGACCGCATGTACGACGCGCTGTTCAGGCAGGTCGGCGTGATCCGTGCGCAGACCTTCGGCGACCTGCTCGACATTCCCGTCGCGTTGGCCACGGGCCGCAAGCTGCGCGGCAAGCGCGTGGCCATCCTGACCTCGACCGGCGGCGCGGGAACGCTGGTGTCGGACGACCTGGGCATGCAGGGCTTCGAGACGCCGGCGCCGGATGCTGCAACGGCGCAGGCCTTGCGCGCGCTGCAAAGCGGCGATCACGCGGTGCTCGACCGCAACCCCATCGACGTGACGCTGGCCGGCCTGCAGCCGGACCTGCTGCGCGGCGCCATCGACATCCTGCTCGAGAGCCCCAGCTACGACGCGCTGGCGATCATCGTCGGCTCGTCCAGCCTGGCCATGCCGGAGCTGATGGCAGGCGCCATCCAGGACTGCCTGCCCCGCTCGGACAAGCCGGTGATCGCCTACGTGAGCCCGCATGCGCCCGAAGTCGCGGCCCTGCTCACGCAGCGCGGTGTGCCCGCCTTTGCCGCGGCCGAGAGCTGCACCAGTGCGCTCGGCGCCATGCTGAATGCCGGCCGCTGGCGCGAGCCGGATCCATCCCGTGCGCCTGCCGCCGCCGTGCCCATCGACGACCTGCCGGCCGGCTCCCTCGATGAAGCCCAGGCCAAGCAGCTGTTCACCCGCTTCGGCGTACCGTGCGCGCGCGAGATGGTGGTGGCCACGCCGGCCGAGGCCGAAGCCGCGGCGCGCGAACTGGGCGGGCGCGTCGTGCTCAAGATCCTGTCGGCCGAGATCACGCACAAGAGCGATGTCGGCGGCGTCGCGGTGAACCTGTCGGCCGAGACGGTGGGCGCGCGCCTGCAGGCGATGGCCGCCGAAGTCGAGAGCAAGGCCGGCGTGCGGCCCCGGCGCTTCCTGGTGCAGGAAATGGTGGGCGGCGGCACCGAGCTGATCCTGGGCATGCACCGCGACCCGCTGGGCACCGCCATCCTGCTGGGCATGGGCGGCATCACCGCCGAACTGTTCAAGGACACCACGATGCGGCTGTTGCCCTTGCAGGGCGGCCTGAGCCGCGAGGATGCGCTCTCCATGGCGCGCGAACTCAAGACCTGGCCGCTGCTCGATGGCTTCCGCAGCCGGCCCAAGGCCGACGTCGGGGCGCTGGTCGATGCCATCGTCGCCTTCTCGGACATGGCGGCGCGGCTCGGCGAGCGTTTGCTCGAAGCCGAGATCAATCCGGTCTTCGTGCTGCCGCAAGGGCAGGGCGTGCGCGCGGCCGATGGCGTGGTCGTGCTGGCCGGTTGAACGAGGCCAGGCAAGCCACCCCCCGGAGTCATCCAGATGCACGTCACACAAACATTCGCGCGCTACGCGGCCGACTTCCAGCGGCAGGATCTGCCGGCCGAGGTCCTCCATCACGCCAAGCGGGCCGTGATCGACTGGTACGCCTCGCTGTTCCCCGGCCTCGGCGCGGCGCCGGTGCGCCAGCTCGAGGCCGCCCTGAACGAGGACCTGGACCGCGGACGCGCCTTTCTCGTCGGCGGTCGCCCGGCCACCGCGCGCGCCGCTGCGCTGATCAACGGCACGGCGGCCCATGCAGCGGAGGTGGACGACAGCTTTCGCGAAGCCATGTACCACCCGGGCGCAGCCACCATTGCCGCCGCGCTGGCCGCAAGCCATGACGCCGGCGCAAGCGGGCTGCAGTTCCTGCGCGGCGTGGTGCTGGGCTATGAAGTGTCGACGCGCATCGGCGTCGTGATGGGCCGCGCGCACTACCGGTTCTGGCACAGCACGGGCACGGTGGGCAGCTTCGGCGCCGCGGCCGCTGCAGGCGTTCTCATGGACCTGGACGAAGCCGCCTTCGCGCATGCGCTGGCCACGGCCGCCACCTTCACGGCCGGCCTGCAGCAGGCCTTCCGCATGGACTCCATGTCCAAGCCGCTGCATGCGGGCCGCGCGGCCGAGGCCGGCGTGCTCGCAGCCCAGCTCGCGCGCAACGGTGTCACAGGCTCGCTCGACGTGCTCGAAGGAGAGGCCGGGCTGGGCCGGGCCATGAGCGACGGGCCGGACTGGTCGCAGATCGGCGCGACGCTGGGGCGGGACTTCCACATCGCCCGCCTGACGTTCAAGAACCACATCGGTTGCGGACATGCCTTCGCGGCCATCGACGGCGCGCTGGCGTTGAAGCGCCGGCATGGCATCGAGGCCGGCGAGATCGCGCATGTGCACGTGGCAACCTACCGCCCGGCGCTCGACATCGCCTGCTACACGCAGCCGGCCACCGCCAACGAAGCGCGCTTCAGCCTCGGCTACGTGGTGGCGACCGCGCTGGCGCATGGCAGCGTGCGGCTGGCGGCGTACGAACCGGCGCGGCTGCAGGACGCGGCCACGCGTTCATTGATGGAGCGCATCAGCGTTGCGGTGGACCCCGAGCTCGATGCCGCCTTTCCGGGCCGGCGCGCCGCGCGCGTGCTGATCACGATGCACGACGGCCGCCGCTTCGAACACCTGCAGCCCAACCGCAAGGGCGATCCGGAAGAGCCGCTGAGCGATGCCGAGCTCGAGGACAAGTTCATGGAACTGTCCTCGCCCGTGATCGGCAGCGCACCGGCGCGGGCGCTCTTGCACCGGCTCTGGACGCTGGAGCGCAGCGCGGCGGCGCCGAGCTGAACTCCGGCGCTCGGCCGGCGGGCCGCCACCGAGGCCGCCACTCAGGAACTGCAGCTGTAGTTGGCCGCCAGCTTCGCCGCCGCCGCATCGTTGGCCGGGCCCGTGTAGCGCGGATATTGCGGGTACTGGCACAGCGGCCGGCTCAGCAGCACCGCCCCTTGCGCATCGCGCTTCTCTGCGAGCAGCGTGGCAGGTGCCGCGCTCTTGGTCACCCACTGGTCCAGGGCCGTCAGCAGGTCCGAGGTGTCGGCGCCCGGTCCGCCGGCGCAGTGGTTCACGCCCGGTGCGACATAGAAGCGCGTCGATGCGTCCGCGGTTGCGGCGCCGATGGCGTTTCGCATGTTCCCGTAGTACTCGGTGGTCGACCGCACGCTGAGCGCGGAGTCGTTTCCGCCGTGCCACAGGATCAGCTTGCCGCCGCTGTTGATGAACGGGCGGATGTCGGCGTTGGTCGCGTCGTTGAGTGCGGCCATGGCATAGAGGGCATTCTGGTTCTGGTCCCAGGGCGTGTAGGCCAGCGAGTCCACGGTCCGGTCGCGGGCCAGGTAGTTCTTGACCGTCGTGTCCTGGAACAGGAACTGCAGCGCCGACGTGACGCTGCCGTCGCCCGTGAGCCAGGTCCGCCAGGCGCCGGGATCGTCCTCGTTGCCGGTCAGGTTCCAGCCCGCGTTGCGGAAGGTGGGACTGCCGGTGAACGAGGCCTCGGTGGTCCAGGACGCGACCACGTCGAGCTGCGCGTCCGACAGGCAGGTGTCGCCCGTGTCGGTTCCGCCGGCGCAGCGCAGCGCAGCCACGTTGGCGAGCGCCGGCGTGCAGGCGGCCTGGTTCGACACCACGCCATCGACAAGCCCGTCGAGCCCGTCGCAGGCATCCCGCACATGCTTGCTCAGGAGGGCCGTCTTCGCGGCGCTGAATGCACCGCCGGGCGCGGCCAGCGCCCTGGAGTTGCGGTTGAAGGCGCCCATGAACCCGACCCAGTTGTAGGCCGGTGCGCGCGCGATCACGCCATCGAAGAGGTTGGGTGCGCGCTGCACCGCCATCAAGGCTTCGCGGCCGCCGTTCGAGCAGCCTTCGAAGTACGACTTGGCCGGCAGGGCGCCATAGGCCGCCGCGAGGGTCTCGGTGGCGGTCGACATCACGGTGGGCACCGAGAGGCTGCCGAACAGCTGCGCGGCAAAGGTGTCGGTCAATGCGAAGTCCGCGCTCAGTACATTGCCCTGGTGCCCCGAGTCGCTTGCGACCACGGCATAGCCCAGGCCCAGCGCCGGCACCGAGGGCGGCGTGATGGCGCCGTTGTAGCCGCCGCCGCCCTGGTAGTAGAGCTTGCCGTTCCACGCCTCGGGCAGGGAGATCTGGAAGTTCAGCGCCGGCGCGATCGTGCCGGTGACCTTGCAGTAGACGGGCGCGCCCGCGGCCGCGTCCTGCATGGCGGCCGTGAGCGCGGCGCCCGCCACGGTTTTTCCGTTCAGCGCGTTGCAGGCCTTCTGGGCCGTGACGGCCGGTGCGGGCGGCGGGCTGGCGGGCTGCGCCGCAGGCGGAACGGGAAACAGCACGGGGACCGCGCCGCGGTGATCGGAGCCGCCGCCGCAAGCGGCCAGCATTGCTGCGCCGGCCGCCGCCGCGGCAACGGCGTGGAGCCTGGTGCGGGCCCGTGATTCCCTGGAGGAGGAGAAGAAGTGCATGTCTCGATTCCTTTGTCGGTTGTCAGCCTCTGCACCGCAACGACATGGAGCGATGCCTGCGTGATTCTGAAAGGCGAGACCCCGGGCAACTGTTCCGGGACGGACATTCGGGCCACTGATTTCTAAGGAGAAACCCTTCGGCTTCCACGCTGCACCGCCGGCGGCTCAGGGATACCTGGCAAGCGCCTGCCGGTCCATCACCGTGATGTAGCCGTAGCCCCGCCGGATGAGGCCGGCGCTTTCCAGTTCGGTCAGCGCGGCGTTGACGCGCTGGCGCGAGATGCCGACGAGCGAACCGATCTCCTCCTGGTTGATCCGCAGCGTGGAGTCGGTGTTCGGATAGAGCACCGGATGGAAGAGGCTGGAGATTCCCCGCGCCACGCGCGACGTCGGCTCGAGCAGCCGGTCGAACTTGACCATGGCGATGAACTGCCCGAGCCGCTCGTTCAGATGGGAGAGCATGAAGTGGTTGAACGGAATGCTTCGATCGAGCAGCCAGGAGAACGTGGCCCTCGGCAGATGCACGGTGACGGTCGGCCGCGTCGCCATGACCTCGTACTTGCGCTGCTCGGGCTTCAGCAGCGAGCCCTCGCCGATCCACCCGCTCGACGCAACCCCGGTGAACATGATCAGGCGGCCGTCCACCGTGGTGTCCTGCACGCGCAAGAAACCTTCGAGCACGCCGATCCAGCTGTCGGCGGTCTCGTCGCGCCGGCACACATAGGAGTGCGCTTCATGGTGGCGGATGTACAAGGCCTCGAAGGCCTTGGTTCGCTCGGCCTGCGTCAATGCGCGCGGCCAGATGCAGCGCTCGAAGAAGGCGTGGAGATCCTTGAGGGGCAGCATGCGTCACCACCGGGTGGAGCGGGAGGCCTCGGCACGGGCGAAGAACAAACCGGATCGAGCGCGCATAGCGAATTTCCTTGGGCTGGCGAATCCTATGGCACACCAGCGCGTGGAGTTTGTAGCTCGGACGACATTTGCGTTCCCGCATCGTCGGGACAAACCCGGGGGGCGGGCAGGCAAAGGCAGAATGCCGAGATGCAGCCCAGCAAAGCCACGATCATCCAGCTCGACATTGCCTCGGACCTGCAGAAGTGGCGCGCCTTCCTCGCCATTGCCGAACTGGGAAGCCTGACGCGCGCCGCGCTGTTCCTGGACAGCAGCCAGTCGCTGCTGAGCCGCCACCTCAACGCCCTGGAGCGTGAATGCAACGCGCGCCTGTTCAATCGCACGGGCCGCGGCGTGCAGCTGTCGGAGGTGGGCCAGCGGCTCTTTCCGCATGTGAAGGCGCTGCTCTCGGATGCCGAGCAGCTCCAGCTGGAGATTCGCGGCGAGGCGCGCGAGCCGGCCGGCCGCGTCACCATCGGCTCGCTGCCCTCGGTCACCAATCCGATCGTCGGCAAGCTGTTCAATCGGCTGCAGGCGCGCCATCCCGGCATCCAGCTCAAGATCCTCGAGGGATCGAGCGGACAGGTGGAAGAGTGGCTGGCGGACGCGCGCGTGGACATCGCGATCCTCTATCGCTACGGCGCCGCGCTGCCGGAGCAGGAGCAGGCGCTTGCCACGGTGGACAGCTACCTGGTCGGCGCCGCGGGCGACCGCCTGACCGCGAAGCCGGAGCTGCCGTTCAGCGCACTCGACGGGCTCCCGTTCATCCTTCCGAGCGCACCCAACGGACTGCGCAGCGCGCTCGATGCGCTCGCCCGCCAGCAGCACATTGCCCTGTCGCCCGTGCTCGAAGCCGACTCGCTGCCGCTGATGCGTTCGGTCGTGGCGCAGGAGCGGCTCTACACGGTGCTGCCGCTGCACGCGGTCTGGTCGGAGGTGGAGGAAGGCCGGCTGCAGGCTTCGAAGATCGTCTCGCCGGGCCTGCAGCGCATCGTCTCGATGATCCTGGCGCGCAGCAAGGGGCCGGGCAAGGCGGTCCAGGCCGTGGCTGCGCAGATCGTGCAGGCGGTGGAAGAAAGCACGCGGCAGGGGCTCTGGCGCGCGGGCGCGCAGAGCGGCTGAAGAACCGCGGGCCGTGCGCCGGCGTGCATAGCAGTCTTCCTCGCCGGGGCATAGGTCGCGCACGCATCCTGGCCTACCCTCCATGCACAGGCCGCGCCGCAGCCCCGCCCGGAGGGCTGGAGGCGAGCGGCCGAGGAGATCACAGGCCATGCCCATCGATTTGCCCGCCTCACGCCGGCGCCGTGCCGCACTCGGCGCGCTGGCCGGTGCCTTCGCGGCGGGCGCCTGCGCGCCTTTCGCGCCGGCGCGGACCGCCCGCCAGCGCGTGCTGCTGAGCGAAGGCGCCGTCCGCATCGACGTCATCGTCGAGGGCCAGGGGCCTGCCGTGGTGCTGCTGCCGTCCTCGCAGCGCGACTCGGAAGATTTCGACGGCCTTGCCGAACGCCTGGCGGCCTTCGGCTTCAAGGTGCTGCGCCCGCAGCCGCGCGGCATGGGCGCATCGGCCGGGCCGATGGACGATCTCACCTTGCACGTGCTCGCCGGCGATGTCGCGGCAACCGTGCGACAGCTTGGCGGCGGCCGTGCCGTGCTGGTCGGCCATGCCTACGGCCACTTCGTGGCGCGGGTCGCGGACCTCGACCATCCGGGCCTCGTGCGCGGCGTGGTCATTGCGGCCGGCGCGGCGCGCACCTTCCCGCCCGGCGTGGCCCGGTCGCTCGCGGTCGCCAGCGATCCGGCCCAGTCGCGCGACGCGCGGCTGCGCGGCCTGCGCGAGGCCTTCTTCGCGCCCGGCAACGACCCCACGCCCTGGCTCGAGGGCTGGCATCCGGCCTTGCGCGAGGCCTACAGCCGCGCCGGCCGCACGC
>Ga0157373_10003949_pt1 | contig 11198 bp, 9 predicted proteins | sample C65metaG_FD_113460 | JGI IMG/M metagenome (GOLD analysis project Ga0157373, IMG submission 113460) | Corn rhizosphere microbial communities from Kellogg Biological Station, Michigan, USA - C6-5 metaG | ecosystem: Host-associated > Plants > Roots > Rhizosphere > Soil | place: USA: Michigan...
AACTTGGAGCAACAAGTATTACCAAAGGAAGAGGTATGAGTTCATTCACTCAAGACCAGCTAGCGAATATTAAGTCAATGTCCTTTAATGATTTTAATTTCGGTGCTATGGGTATAAGATTAACAGTAAATGAGCAGGCAGAACCTAAGGGAGGATACTTAGGAATCTTGGGAATGCCTGTCATAAAACGGTTTAATGTCATCCTTGACTATGAGCACAAGAAAATCTATCTTAAACCAAATAAAAATTATGATGATCCTTTTACGTTAGAAAAGATCCCGTTAAAATTAACCCAGGAAAGTAAGAACTTCCTGGAAAAAAACAAAACTAAAAAGGGAATAAATGTCACAGCTTCAGGATTACAGTATAAGATATTAAAAGCAGGTAAGGGTGCTGTGCCTACTATGCAAGATCGGGTCAGTATGCACTTTTCTGCGAAGGTATTTAACGGCCAACAATTATGGAATACCCGTGAAGATAACAAACCCTGGATTCACCATCTCGATAAAGCGCTGGTAGGAGTGAAAGAAGCTGCTCTTATGATGCCTGTCGGGTCTAAATGGGAACTATATATTCCCTCTTCTTTAGCTTTCGGGGATGCAGGTTTTGAAGAAGTACCTGGTGGGGCGGCATTAGTCTATGAAGTGGAAATTCTTGATATAATCAAATAAACGCTTATATCGAATAAAAATACCAACCAATGCGAAAAATATACTTATACCTCTTAGTTTTCTTTTTTAATGTCAAAATATCCTCGGGACAGCAAATCGCTGCAATGCCTAAGCCAAATTGGTATAATCTGGATTTGACAGATGACCACATGTTTGGCATCAGTATGGATAAGGCCTACAGGGAGTTGATGGCAAGTAAATTCCCTTCTCCTGTAATTGTTGCAGTAATTGATGGCGGCCTGGATATTAGTCATCAAGACCTGAACAAGGTCACATGGGTCAATAAAGGAGAGATACCAGGAAACGGAAAAGATGATGATAAAAATGGCTATGCTGATGATGTATATGGCTGGAATTTCCTTGGTTCAGAAAAAGAGAGTTTCGAATTTGATAATGATTTGATAGTTAAAGAAATAAGGAGGTATAATATCCGGTTTGGTGGTAAAGATAGCACTGCCATCAGCAAAAAAAATCTGGTCGACTATCGAGCTTATATTTCAAAAAAACATGAGCTCTCCACAAGTCTAAAGAAAATAAATGAGAACTTGGATAATACAAATAGGTTCCTTAATGACCTTAACGAAGTTTTAAAAAAAATCGGGAAGACACAACCTAAATTGGATGATTTTACATCATTCACTCCCACAAATGAATCTGAAAAAAAATTGCAAAGATTCATGATCCAGGTACTCAAAAGCAACCCTGACTTTGACGCTTATATGGTTCAAACAAAATCGCAATTTGAAAGGTACCAGGTAGATCTTAATTATCATCTTAATCTTAATTATGATGTAAGGGCACATTATAAAAAAGAATATCGTGCAGCAAAGGATAAATTTTACGGCAACGGAAATATTGCAGGAACAGTTCCGCCTGCACACGGGACTCATGTCGCTGGGATAATTGCCGCCGAGCGCGGGAATAATATTGGCATTGATGGAATTGCGAATGCGGTATTACTTATGCCAATCCGGGCAATTCCTGACGGTTATAGTGATGATAGGGATCAGGCGAATGCAATTCGATATGCAGCAGACAACGGGGCGAAAATCATAAACATGAGCTTTGGATTAAGTGTAGCGCTAAACCGGAAGTTAGTTGTGGAGGCTGTAAAGTATGCATTGAAGAAGGATATTCTATTTATACAGGCTGCAGGAAATGGTGGTGAAAATCTTGATTTGAAGAGTGGATATCCTAATCGGACAAATCCAAAAGATAAATTATTTGTAAACAATTTTATTAAAGTTGGTGCTTCTGGCTTCAACGATGGAGCAGATCTCGTGGTTCCTTTTTCAAATTATGGGAAACAAAGTGTTGATGTTTTTGCACCTGGCCTAGCCATTAACTCTACCATACCGGGAAATAAATATGAGCAACATAGTGGTACTAGTATGGCTGCTCCGGTAGTTGCTGGTTTGGCCGCTGTAATTAGGGAATATTATCCTAAATTAAAGGCCTGGCAGGTTAAGGAGATTATTGTAAAAACTGTCTCAAAGAGGGAGAGTTTGCAAAAGTTGTGTATTAGCGGTGGGGTTGTTAATGCATACGCTGCATTGAAACTTGCACAAACCTATTAGACCATGCTAGTTAACTTACGTACCAATCTATCCAGGTGTTCAAAAATTTTACCTGTTCCGTCAAATAGTTAGGATGTGACCGTTCTTTGAAATGTTCATAATCATAGTCCAGATGGTATAAGAAAAAAGCAAACCCGAAATAGGGAAACGCTTTGATTTCCGCGTCATTGATCGGTCGTACCTTGGTGTAGTTTTTAATTAGTAAAAAAAAAGCATGATTTGCTTCTTCAACTGTTGCCAGCCCATGCATAACTTGTAGAAAGTAATGTGCAAAAAATGAAACGATGTCGTTGATAAGGTAACCTCTGGCTGAAAGTTCGAAATCAAAAAAAGTCACGTCCCCATTGGTATTGAAATGATAATTATGTGGTAAAAGATCATAGTGACAATAGCCATAACTTAATAATGAAGTGTCAAGTGCATCAATCCTATTTCTAACAAGTTGTGCATTGTCACTTAATTGTTGATAGTCAAGTTTTAGATTTTTGAATACCTTTTTTAATCTCCTAATTGGTTGAGTGATCAGACAATCGACATTCAATTCTTTTCTATAAAATCTTAATTTAAGATTTGCCGTTACCAAGTGCATCCTTGCAATTTCACGACTAACTGTGGCGATTTGATTATCATCCATGTTATAAGACACTATGTCAGGTGCAAATTCGTAAAGAACACCATAACATAGTTCATTTTTAGCATGTATAATTTGTAGAAAATCCCCATTACTATTCGGTAATGGAGAAGAGACATTTAAACCATGCTGGTGAAGGATCAGCAACAATTCTACCTCTCCCTCCACCTCATCTTTTGAACTAAATTGATCCCGGTAAATTTTTAGAATAAATTTTGAATTTGCAGTATTGATTTGATGAACTTCAGAAAGTGTATTCATTAAAAGAATAGTGTCTACTCCAATTAAATCAAATTTTTCACGTAGCAACTGCCGCAGCGTGAAGTTAGAAATTATTTGATTTTTAGAGATTATGTTTTTCATGATACACAAAATACAATTTGATGCGCGTTGAATTTAGGGCTAAATGGGACTTTCCACTATGGTATTGTTTTTCCTTTCTTTTGAAATCTCTTTTAGTGGAATGATTTTTATAGGATAACTTGTAAATATGAATAAAGAATTAGAGAGAAAGCTAATTGAGATACGTCAGCTTCTGCATAAAAATCCAGAATTAGGTTTTTGTGAATTTGAGACTTCAAAACTGATTAGAAACCATATGGATAAACTTAAAATTTCATATGAGACCCTGGCGCTAACTGGCACCCTTGCCACCTTAAGAAAGGGAGAGGGACCAACAGTAATTCTCAGAGCAGATATGGATGCCCTTCCAATAGCTGAAGATACGGGATTAAGATTCACCTCAAGTAAATTAGATATCATGCACGCCTGTGGACACGATATTCATACCACTATGTTAATTGGCGCTGCCTATCAACTAAAAGATATTGAATTTGCCGGAACTATTAAATTTCTCTTCCAACCTTCGGAGGAAGGTAATTTACGTAGCCCTCAAGTAGGGAAATCGGGTGGGCAGATTATTGCGGAATCAGGAGTCATTGAAGGAGCAAAGACAGTGATTGGTCTACATGTTGATCCATCCATGGATGTTGGTACAATTGGCTTCAAAGGAGGCGAAGCTTTGGCTAATGTGTGCAACTTTATTATCACCGTGAAAGGGAAATCAGGACATGCTGGTGCACTTGAACATGTTACTGATCCTGTTTTAATCAGCAGTCAACTAATAGTTTCCGCACAATCAATTATTTCTCACACAGCACCTGCACGACCAGCAGTTTTGGCATTCACTAGTACAGAAATTTTGGGTGTGCCTGCCTATAATATCGTACCTGAAACGGTTATCCTCAAAGGAAGCCTTCGTGTTTTAAATCTCGAGATTTATAACATCATTATAAAAAAACTAAAGTTGTTGATGGCAGGGATGGAGGTGTCTTACGATTGTCAGATCAATATGGAACTTACAGCATATTATCCAAGCCTTCTAAATGATCCAAAAATTCATCAGTTGCTAGTCCCTGTTCATGAGGCAGTATTTGGAAAGGGGGTTTTACCCCAAGAAGGGCAACTTATTGCGGAAGATTTTGCTTTTTATTCCAGAAAGGTTCCTTCAGTATTTTATTTTCTAGGTGCTAGAGCAAAAAATAGAGAAACGTATTATTTACATCATCCAAAAGTTGAGTTCAATGAAGATTGCATTGCTTTTGGCGTTCAGTTCTTTTGTGAGGCCGCACTAAAAATTTTGAAATAAGATGTTTATGACAATGATCATTTAAAGATCAAAGGAGGCGGGACATCCATCCCGCCTTACCCTCATGCTCATCATTCAAAAAAACAATTGTAAATAACCACGCGAAATAATTAATATTTCATAGCTCCAACAGTACAACTCCTACCAGAGCGATTAATGTTAGCATTATGTTCACTTTTAAATGTTTGTACCATCCAAGACGGCCAAACAAGCCACCACAAGCACAGGGATAACGATCGTAAATCTGAAATACGGCTCCTCCAACGTATAACGTAAAAATAACCATTAAGAAAAGCGAGGCATACATCCCAAAAAGTCTCGTTTGAGGAATTAATAATAGTACCACTAAGACGATTTCTGACAAAGGCAATAGATACATTAAAATTTTACCTACCCAACGTGGAAACACCTGCGTCATCATTGCTTGTTCAAATCGTTGAAAATTCAAAACTTTTGAAAATGCAGTATATGCCCAAAGAATGATCATCAGACCTGTAATTAAAATTATAAATGGATGTATATTCATATGTTGATGTTTATAATAACCCGGTTTAAAATTTTTATTTGCACCAAGTTAAGCTTGACTAAAGCAAAAAAAAAGGACAGATGACTCAAAGAGTGGTCATCTGTCCTAACTGGGTAAAAGTTTTTTCAATTATTCTACATCCTCCTCGTCCTATTTCTGATTCTGTTTAGTGTTTTGCGGGATATGCCCAGGTAAGAAGCAATACTTTCAACAGAAGCTTTCCTAAAGAGCGCAGGAGATTCCTTAATCAAATGTAGATAATGCTCCTCGGGAGAGTATGCAGCGAATTCCAATATTCTTCTTTCACTCATGCGTTGGTATTCATGCATAACTTTTCGAATGTATTCGTTCGATTCTGGAAAAGTCTTAATAATCTCGCTGACATTTTCATAAGAGATAGATATTAGTACACTAGCTTCCAGTAATTCGATATATGATTCAGAAGGAAGTTGATTGAAAAAGCTGTTCAACGAGATCATTACTTGTCCCTCATTCCAAAACCAAAACGGCACCTTTTTATCTTCTCTATAAATTAATCCTAATGCAGCACCTTTCTCAATAAACCAAGCTTTACTGGATATTTGTCCTGGTTTCAGAATTACCTGGCTTTTATTATAATATTCCCTTTTGATCATTTCGCTTAGCCTCTCCTTTAATTCAGGACGTAAGGGGTAATTTCCTGCTAATAATTTGAACAATTCCTCATTTTCCATTTCATACGTTAATTTAAATATGACACGAATTATTATTTAGTTAAAAGTTGAAGGACAGGCCTAGCCTGCTCCAAAACTGAGTTTAAATTTGTCAATGTATTTAATCTCTTATGTAGGGGGCATTACAGTTTGATTCATAGCTGTTTATATAATTGGTGATGAACAAAATACGAAAAATTATTCTTAATGAATTAATTTACTTTGAAAAAATATTAACATTCGATGTTGGTAAAATACCACTGTTTTTGCTCGTCCAAGAGATGCATAATGTAAACAAAATAAGAATACTATTTATCAATGTAGCCTTCGCCTAAATTTATGTGATCTTACGATAGGAGATTATTTAATACCTACATACTTCTCAAGTATACAATTAAAATAGTAGCAGTTACCAATTTAATAATAATGATACGTAGATATAGATTTGTCACCTTATTCTTCCCTATTGTCGGATTTATTCTCTTCTTAAACTTGTTTGCTTCAATTGCGCAGGAAAAGCCCAAACCTGGGTGGTTTAAACTTGATTATGGTACAGATAGTGTTTATGGAATAAGCCTAAACAAAGCGGAGAGAAATAGTTTAGATAAGAAGACTGATAGCATTGTCATAGTTGCGGTCATTGACGGGGGGGTGGATATAGATCATCCAAGTTTAAAAGAAAGTTTATGGACCAATGTTAAAGAAATACCAAATAACAGAATAGATGATGATGGAAATGGCTATGTTGATGATATTCATGGATGGAATTTCATGGCATCTTCCATGGGTAGTTTTCAATTTGATAATACGGACTTGATCAGGCAATTGCGTCAAGAATTAAATAAAGATAAACATTCATCAAAATCTCAAGAGCTGCAAAAAGAGGTGGACTTTAAACGGGCGACAATATTACCTGCACTTCTTGAAACTAAGAATAATATCAGGATTTTAAATGCCATCAGTTCAAAAATTGGAAAAACCTACCCTTCAGAAAAAGACTTGAGGAACTATAGTTATCAAAACGATGCCGAGCTTAAAGCTTTAATGATGTTTATAAAAGGATTAAAGACTGATGTAAATTTTCTCCAGTCCTATAGTAAACAGTATGACAGGTATAAGAATGAACTTGATTATTTACTTAACATTGATTATTTCCCAAGATCAGACTCAAACTTTGTCGTCAAATATCGCGGTAATAATGATGTCAAAGGTCTCGATCCTTTCCATGGTACTTGCGTCACTGGTGTCATTGCTTCCGGAAAACCTATCGACGGTGTAGCTTCGGGTCGGTGCAAGATTATGGTTATTAGAGCAGTTCCAAATGGCGACCTATTAGACGCTGATATGGCTATGTCTATAAAATATGCAGTGGATAACGGTGCAAAAATTATCAACATCAGCGCTGCTAAATCTTCTTCCCCTAATCGTCGTCAAGTTGATGATGCGGTTAAATACGCAATGGACAAGGGTGCATTAATTGTACATGCAGCAGGTAATGAGGGGATTGAAGTTCAGGAAGAGTATGGTTACCCCAGTCGAAATTATATGGATGGAGGTAGGGCTGATGCATGGATCGAAGTAGGTGCTTCCGGAATAAAGAATGATGAATTACTATTGCCTTGGTTTTCCAATTATGGGAAATCTGTCGATGTATTTGCACCGGGGGTTGATATTTATACCACAGATAAAGACAATCAATTCTCTTATGAAAGTGGAACGAGTGTCGCGGCACCAATTGTGTCAGGTCTAGCAGCACTAATATGGAGCAAATATCCTTTTTTGACAGGATTGCAGGTCAAACAAATAATCCTCAAGTCAGTATTTAAACCAATTGTCCAGGTTAAATCCGTCTCCGGAAAATCATTCAACTTTGTTGATTGCAGTATATCAGGGGGAATAGTAAATGCATATGATGCTTTACAGCTGGCGGCGAGTGATTATGCAAATGGCTCAGTGCAGCTTAAATAACATACTGATTCAAGTAGAGCGTCCCAAACTTACTTTTTTTTAGCTGAATACAAAATTTTATATACAATTTATACCTGATTTATATGATATCACAAAGATCAACTTTTTTTATTTTCATCATGTTTAGCGCAATAACTTGTGCCATTGCTCAAGATATCGGTAAGGCTTCAAATTCAAATCCTCGGCCATTATTTGACTTCGTAGCAACTAAACCTCCCTTTAATTTCACTGATGAGCAGCAAGCAAACAAGAATCGCATGTTGCGATTTGTGATTCTAACAGGGTACCGAGAAGGCGTTGAGCCGGTGCGCGGCTTGGCTAACTTTACTAGCTATGCTGATAAAAAAAATGGCACAGCGAAAACTTACATGTATAACCTTTCAATACAAGACATGCTGACTTTCGGATTTTATAATTCTAGTCGGATTATATTGGAAGTTGAGGATCCAAAAAAATATCGATACGATATTAGTCAGGGAGATTACCTTACCTGGATGCGTAAAAATGCTCACTGTTTTGAAATGATGCAACCACTTGGTGCAATTAGAGACGCTGAAGTTATCAAGAGTGAATTAGCACGACTGTTTAATGTTAAATTTGGCCTGCAAAAGAAATTAGTCGATGTGCTGGTGCTTACTCGTACATCAGATAAAGACAAGCTGAAATCCGTCGGGAATGGTGCTCCCGAGTATGACTTATCAGGTCACTTGAACAATATAAAATTGGACAGATTGAGTACCATTTTTTATGAAGCACATTTTCCACCATTAGTAGATGAAACGGGTTATACAAATCCTGTTGACATGGATTTGCATTTTGATTCCAAAATAGGAATAGAAGGTCTTAGAAAAGAATTGAAGCGGTATGATCTGGATATCCAGCCAGGGAAGCGAGAATTCGAAATGTTTGTAATAACTGAAAATAAAAAATAAAGAGTTTATGAGATTTATAATTCTGATCTTAGCATTGTTAGTTGCAATTGAAACTAATGCACAAGAAAAAAAAGAACTTTCAGTAGGGGCTGAACTTCCGGTAATCCCAATGATAAAAATAATTCCTGAAAATAGTTTCAAATTAAATAGCATAACAATTAATAATAAATTGTTGATTCTTGATTTCTGGTCTACCAGCTGTTCCAGTTGTATTGCCGCTTTTCCGAAATTAGATAGTCTGCAAAAACAGTTCAGCGAAAAAATTAAAATTTTACCAATTACCGAAGAGAAGGAAACATATGTTAACGATTTCTGGAAATCCAATAAGTATACAAGAAATTTAAAATTATCTTCGGTCGTTGAAGATACTGTATTTAAGAATTATTTTAAACATCGTGGTGTTCCGCATGAAGTCTGGATTTATAAAGGTAAAGTTATTGCCATTACCGATGCCCAGTATGTCAGTTCTGAAAATATACAAAAAATTTTGAAAGGTGATCCAATTTCCTGGCCAGTAAAAAATGATTTTAACAACTATCCTGTTGAGACTCCGCTATTCACCTTGGATGACAGCCAGATAGATACTAATAACACATCCTTCCAGTATGCTGCAATTTCTGCCAGTCTGGCAAAAGAAAATTCGCCATACTTGAGTTCACAAGGTTTTGTAAGGAGTAGGTCAGGTCGGTCCATTCGTAGCTATATGATAAATACGTCGATTCTGGATGCCTACATAACATGTTTGTTTAATATTCAGAAGGAGGAGCTGGTCAGACCCTCCAGAATTCTTTCTCCAAATCAAATCATTTGGGATGTTGCAGATCGATCACGTTACCAATATGATAAAAATTATGGTTATCGTCAAGATTGGTTGAAAGAGAATGCAATATGTTTTGAATCTTACACTGCCGATAAAGGTCAATCGGATCAACAACTTTATCAGGAGATACTTGCCAATTTGGACGGGCTATTTGGTTTGAAAGTCCGTTGGGTTAAAAGGAATGAAAATGTGTTGATTCTAAAGAAAACCTCAGGCAACACCCTTCGAAATCAAAATAAGACCCTAGGTACACCATACTGGTTATCAAGTGTTGTATATAACTTAAATCAGGTAGCAAATAATCCTTATGTTTTTATGGAAGAGAATAGTGTTCAGGATAAGTTGGTACGTCTGAATGGTATCTCTTGGAAAAATATATCGGGCTTAAATACGGAGCTAAAAAAACATGGATATACCTTAGAGGAAGTAAACCGTGATGTTGACAAATTGATATTTAGCGAAATTGACGGTGGCCTAATTATAGATTATAAACTTCAGAAGAGATTTCAAGAATTGAAACAAGAGCAAGTAAAATTACCAGACCCTACAGCAGAAGAAGGTATCAACTTTTTGAAGAGGAATAAAAGTGTTTCGGGCGTTGCAATTTTGCCTTCAGGGCTCCAATATAAAGTTATAAAGAGTGGATCTGGAAGCAAGCCAAATCTTAAGAGTCGTGTCAGAATTAACTACACTGGTAGATTAATAAATGGAAAGGTTTTTGAAAGCACTGATCAGTATGGTAGGCCTATAGAAATAGGTGTGCAAGACGTTATTCCAGGCTGGACTGAAGCACTTCAAATGATGAGTGAAGGTTCTAAATGGATCATATATGTTCCTGCTGAATTAGCTTATGGAAACCACACAAATCGTGGAACATTTCAACCTAATTCAACGCTGATTTTTGATATTGAATTATTAAAAATAGTGTTATAATTTATTGTGTGCAATGATAAACAAAACAGCAGGTATTACCTGCTGTTTTGTTTGAAATCAATTGGAATATTAGTCTTTCTTGTATACGAAAGCTTTTTGTGGAGATGCAGGGTACTGCGTAATCAGATTACTAGCAAGTGCTGCGATAACATAACTTTGCAAGTTTTGACTTAGTGGAGAATTTGGATTGCTTCCGCCAGTAGGTGAATAAATTGCACAAATCTCATTCACCCCAGCACATGTAGGCGAACTACTAAGTAATCTATAATTTGCACTATTTAATTGAGGTTGTGTTCCCGAACCTCCAAGATATGCATACCAATATCTAGACATAATTCATAAATACTTTTATTAATCAAAAAGTATCAAAAAACTTTAATTGTACCTACTCTGTATGGTTTTCGGTTTCCCCATTTGTGAAGCGTAAATCATAATAGCCGTCATTACTATGCGGCCGGATCTCTCAGCTACAAAACAAATTTAAATTGAAAATTATGCAAATTCTAGGGTCATAGGTGGCTAAATATGACCTTCCTTTTTTTAGTTATAGGAGAGTGCCCTATTGCGATATACTAATAATCTGTAGAAGGTTGAAAAACGGGGATTGGGTTTAATCAGATGCTCAGCAAGAACAGGAGGTATAATAATGAAGTAAGAATCTCGAATTGCATTTTATATAACTCACTAAAGTACAATTAATTAAATGTTTTACATAGGGAGCTTTATTTTTTATTAAACTTCCTTCACACCAAATTGATATAGAATGAAACTTTTTACCCACAAGCTGGCACTTAATGTGA
>Ga0157373_10003956_pt1 | contig 11193 bp, 10 predicted proteins | sample C65metaG_FD_113460 | JGI IMG/M metagenome (GOLD analysis project Ga0157373, IMG submission 113460) | Corn rhizosphere microbial communities from Kellogg Biological Station, Michigan, USA - C6-5 metaG | ecosystem: Host-associated > Plants > Roots > Rhizosphere > Soil | place: USA: Michigan...
CCGCCAGGCCGGTGTCGCTGTCGATGCTCGCGACGCTGCTCGTGGCGCTCGGTGCGGCGACGTGGGCCGGAACGGCGCTCGCATTGGGGCGCGACTAATCACGCGGGCCAAAGTTTCGGTCGCGGCTTCGCCGCTCCCACGATACTTTGGCCCGATCGGTAAGGGAATCGGCTCGGGGCGGCCCTTCGCCGATGGCCCGGCAACGGCGCGTGGGCTCGGGTCTCGCGTTCGCGAGACCGCTCGCCGTCAGTCCGTCAGCGTGAAGTTGATCTCGACCGAGGCCTGGTACTTCGCGCCTTCGGCCGCGCACTTCCAATCGACGAGCGTGTCGCGCACGACGCGGTCGAACACGCGTGGCGGGTTCGAGTTGACGATGCGCACGTCGGTGACGTTGCCCTGCTCGTCGACCGTCAGCACCGCGTCGACGCGTCCCTTCTCGACGTGCGCGCGGATGGCCTCGCGCGGGAACGACGGCGGATCGCGCTTCGTGCATGAAACGCCCTGGCGGATCGCGGGCTTGGGCGGCGCCGGCGGCGCAATCACGACGGGCGGCGCGGGCGGCGCAATCACGACCGGCACGGGCGGTGGCGTCGGCGCGACGTTGGCGATGACCGGCGGCGGCGCCATCACCGGCGGCGGTATCTCCGGCGGCGGCACGTACGGCTGCTCGATCACCGGCTTCGGTGGCTCGATCATCTTCTTCGGCGGCGGTGGGGGCGGCGGCGGCGGTGGCGGCGGCGCCTTGATTTCCTCGATGATCTGCGCCGTCAACGGCTTCTTGACGACCTGGATCACCTTCTGGCCGAGACCGGTCACCAGCGCCCAGATCACGAGCGCGTGAAAGAGGATCACGAACGCGATTCCGATCAAGTGCCGCGTCGGATCGCGTTGCTGCCGTGCGAAATCCATTTGCCTGTTCGACTCCTGTAGGCGTCGCTACTCGACGAACTGCTCGCTGCCCACGATGCCGATCTTGGTCAGCCCGAGCCGCTGCGCCGAGGCCATGACGCCGGCAACGACCGAGTACTTCGCGAGCTTGTTCGGCCGCAGATGCACCTCGGGCTGCACCGACTGCTTCGCGGCTTCGCTGATCTTCGCTTCGAGCGTTGCGCGATCGGGCAACACCTCGCCGTTCCAGTACACCTTGCTCTGGTCGTCGACATCGATCTTCACGACTTCGGGCAGCGTGAGCGGCGGCGGCGGATTGCCGATCGGCAGATTGAGATTGACCGCATGCAGCTGGATCGGAATCGTGATGATCAGCATCACGAGCAGCACGAGCATCACGTCGATCAGCGGCGTCGTGTTGATGTCGATCATCACGTCGGGATCGGACGAGCGGCTGGGGGCGGCAACGTTCATCGCCATGGCAGGAATCCTCGGATGATTTCGACGGCGCGCATCAGCTCGCCGCGGCCGCGCGCGGCGGCGGCTCGGTAATGAACGACACCTTCGAGATGCCCGCGCGCTGGCACGCATACACCACGCGCCCGACACCCTCGTAGTTCCCGCGTCCGTCGCCGCGGATCTGCACCTCGGGCTGCGGCGACAGCACGGAGATCTTCTTCAGCCGGTCGACGAGCGCCTGCGTCGATGCCATCCGCAGGTCGTTCCAGTAGATGTGGTCCTGCGCATCGACGGAGATCACGATGTTCTCGGGCTTCGATTCGCGGATCTCGTTGCGCTCCTTCGGCAACTCGACCGGGATCGAGTTGCGCACGACCGGCACCGTGATGAGGAAGATGATCAGCAGGACCAGCATGACGTCGACGAGCGGCGTCGTGTTGATCGTCGACATCACCTCGTCGTCGTCGCCGTCGGCGGTCCCTACGTTCATTGCCATGGCGTGACGTCCCTTCGCCTGGCGATCAGGACCTGGCCGGCGATTGGGTTGCCGACAGCAGCACCGCGTGCAGGTCGGCGCCGAAGCCGCGGACACGCTCCATCGCGGCCTTGTTGCGGCGGATCAGCCAGTTGTAGCCAAGCACTGCAGGCACGGCGACCGCAAGACCGATCGCCGTCATGATCAGTGCCTCGCCGACCGGCCCGGCCACCTTGTCGATCGACGCCTGGCCGGCGATGCCGATTGCCGTGAGCGCGTGATAGATGCCCCAGACGGTGCCGAACAGGCCGACGAACGGCGCCGTCGAACCCACCGTGGCGAGGAACGCGAGGCCGTCCTGCGTGCGGCTCTGGATGTTGTCGATCGCACGCTGGATCGACATGCTCACCCAGGTATTCATGTCGACGTTGCCGAGCAGGCCCTCGTGCCTCGTGGTTGCCTCGAGCCCCGATTCGGCAATGAAGCGGTAGGGACTTCCCTCGCGCAACTCGACCGCACCCTTCTGCACGGACGCCGCTTTCCAGAACGAGCGGTCGGCGGCGCGCGCCTGGCGGTTCATCTTCGACTGCTCGTACACCTTGGTGACGATGATGTACCAGCTGCCGGCCGACATCAGCACGAGGATGCCGAGCGTGATGCGCGCGACGAGATCGCCGCCCTTCCACAGGGCCTCCAGGCCGTACGGATTCTCGAGCACGTCGGTGGTCGCCGGCGCGGCCTTGGCCGTGGCGGCCGGCGCGGCCGGAGCAGGTGCGGCCGTGCCGGCGGGTGCATCGGCCGGAGCGGCGCTCGGAGGGGTCGTCGTTTGCGCTTGCGCGGTGGCCGGGAGCGGGGTCGCCGCTATCGGCAATGCAAGCATCAGGGCCGCGGCGAGGTTCGCCAGACGGTTCATCTTCAACATGTTGTCTCCATGCGAATGTTGGTCAACGATCTTCCGGATATCCAGACGATGCGCACGGCCGCGGTGCCGAATCGCGACGCGAAAGCCCGAGGCGCGCCGTACCAGCGTTCCCTGCACGGTTGGCAGGTGCATCCGGCCCCGGCGCCGCGATGCTGAGCTGCGGCCCAAAACCCCTTGGGGGTGCACCCGAAAAACATCCGGGCCCCGCCGGAACGGGGCCAGACAACGTCGGAAAATCGCGCGATTCTACACAATACGGCGAGGAAGTCCACCCGGATGCGCCATGCAGCGCCGCCCTTCGTCGCGCGGATCGTGCACTCGGCCGCGTAAATCGCGGTTCCGTCGCATCCGGGTTGCCGCGTCGCGCGCACGCCGTCACGATGCGCTCCATGCAAGGTTTGCGTGCCGAGATTCGAATCATGAATCCGGTCCGCCGCGAAGATGCATCGAACCGCAGAGTTCGCACGATCGACCCCACGGAGCCGCAGATGAACCGCTATGATCCCCGCACGCCCCGCACGCTGTTTGCATTCGCCGCCGTCGCGATGACGGCCGCAACACTCGCCATCTCGGTGCTCGCACCCGCGGGAATCGAGCGCGCGGCGGCGCAGGGCGATCTGCTCACGCGTGTCGAAAGCGAGACCTGCTCGCCGGCCGGCAACATGGTTGTCACCGCGATCGACGTCGTCGCGGTTCGCGCGGCGCACGTCGCACCGGTTGCGCAATCGCGCGGTGCCGAGCGGCACCTCGCGCGAAGCTGACGCAAGCGCGTGGCGCGCGCTGCGTTCAGTGAACCAGCGGCACCGCCGACGCCTCGTCGTAATCGCGCACCGCGAGCATCTTGTCCTCGAGCTGCAGATAGCGCGCCGCCTTGATCGCCGGCAGCGCACGCATCACGCGACGCGCAACGCGCAGGTGCGCCTTCGCTTCGGTGTCGTAGATATTCACGAGCTCCAGCATCAGGTTCTTGGCGGCGAGGTTGGTCGTGGGGCTGTCGCGCATCACGAGATCCTTGAAAACGACGACGCGTCGCTGGCTGGTCTCGTCGATGACCCGCTGGTAGCTGTCGTAGATCGGCCAGAATCGCTTCGCTTCAGCGTTCGTCAGCGACAGCATCGATGCGACGTAGGCGCGCTTGTCGGTCCTCAGCGCATCGCGGACCGCCTGGATGTCCGTTGCACCCGCACTCCTGTCCTGTGCACCCGCCGGGGTCGACGCGAGCGCGATGCCGAGGAACACGGCGACGACGAGCGGATTGACGAAACGGTTGCCCAAATTACGCAGATTCATTTGCACGCCTGGCTCCTCGAATGACGGACGATGCGGACGGATGACGCGAATGGCGCGAACCGTGTGTCCCAGGGCCCGGACCGCAACCCCGAAGCTCATCGCGCCTTCTGCACCCAGAATATATACATGCCGGTGAAGGCCTGCGGCAGCAGCACTTCGAGCCGATCCCAGTTGCCGAGATTCTCCATGCCCGGATCGTCCGGGAATTGCCCGGCGTAGCGGCTCGCCAGGTCCTCCTCCAGCACGAACCCGTTGAAACGCAAGCCGAGCGCGTCGATCGCTCCCGCGATCCGGGGCAGCGTGAAGCGATGCTCCTGCACGTGAAACAGGAGGTCGCGGCATTCGCCGGTGACATAAAAGTCGCTGCGCCGCGTGAGGCGATCGATTCGTGGGGAGCGATCGGCCGCCAGCAGATCCTGGCGGCAGCGCCGGATATCCGCGTCGGTCGGTGCGTATCCCGCGGCGGCGATGAAGGCGCGCGCCGCCAGCACGTCCTCGCGCGAGCGCTCGCTGTAGAGGCCCACGAGCATATGCCCGCCGGGCGCCAGCACCGAGACGAGTTCCCGCCACCCGGCCACCGGGTCGGCCAGATGATGCAGGACGCCCACCGACGAAATCACGTCGAATGTGCGCGCGAGCGCCGCGACGTTCATGATGTCCGCCTGCGCATGCTCGAGGTTTGCAACATGCAGTTCGCGTGCCTTGCGCTCGGCATACGCGAGGCTCGCAAGGCTCAAGTCGATGGCGAGCACGCGCGCGCGGGGAAACGCGTACGCGAGCTCGATCGACTCCTGCCCCGTGCCGCAGCCCGCGACGAGTATGTCGAGATCGCGCCCGTCCGATTGGCGCAGCTCGCGCGGAAAGCGCCCGCCGGGACCCGCACCCGGCGGCAAGGTCAGCGCCGGCAAGGGCAGCCGCATCCACCTCGGATACGGATGCTCCTCGTATTGGCGGCGCACGCCGATGGAGACGCGATCGTCGATATCGGTCAACCGGCGAAGGCGCTCGCGGATGGCGCGCTCCTCCGATGGCTCGCGCAGTTGCTGCGTGAGCAGCGCGTCCAGCGGTTCCGGCCACGTCCGGGCGAGCATCGCTTCACGCTGCGGCATCGAAATCAGCGGGAAGTACGCTGCGACGACGGCGACGTGCACCGGCGCAACCGTCTCGCCGCGCTCGAGCGAGGCGGCAACGGCATCGCGCAGCGCGGATGCACGCTCGATCTCCGTATCGGTGTAGGCCAGGACGTAGTCGTCGATGAAGCACTGACGCGCCACGGCGCAGCAGAACGGCAGCGGGTCGTGGTCCGCGAATTGCCGGCCGTCGGCGACGGCATCGAGGAGCGCGAAGCGTGCGAGCGTGAGAAAGCGCTCCACCGGCAGATCGCACACCGGCGCGCTTTCGAGCAATGCGCGAAGCAGCGCGTTATCGAAGACGACGCCCGGATCGACCGAGCCGAGCAAGTCGGCCCAGGCGATGCGCGACGGCCACGCGTGCCATGCGCGATCGATGCATTCGCGTATCGGCGTGCCGCTCGCAACCAGGCGAATGCACGCGGCCGACAGCTCCGACGGCCGCGCCCACGGCGTCAGCAGTGCGCGCAGCGCCATTCGGCGCACGTCGTCATCGGCGCGGCGCAGTTCGGCGCCGACGAGCGATTGGACGAAGCCCGCGATGGCACCCGGCGTTTCCCGCCGGCTCAGCGCCCTCGCGTACGCTTGTGCCGCATCGTCGAATGCGCGAAGGTCGCCGAGCGCGCTCGCGAGGTTGTACCAGACGTCCGGCACGTCGCGGGTTTCTAGGGCTTTCCGATAGATCTGCACCGCTTCCGCGGCGCGTCCCTGCTCGCGCAGCACGTTCGCGAGGTTGTTCTGGGCATCGGCGTAGTCCGGTTTCAGCGACAAGGCCGTGCGAAAGCTTGCGATGGCCTCGTCGAACCGGCCCTGATCGTGGAGCGCAATGCCAAGCCCGTTGTGTGCGCGCGGATAAGCGTGCGCGAGGGCGAGCGCCTGGCGGTAGCGTGCGACTGCCGCATCGTACCGGCCGAGCGCATGCAGCACGATGCCGGCGTCGTTGTAGTACGTGGGATGAGCCGGGTTGATCGTGATCGCGCGATCGATCAGGTCGACGGCCGTCTCGTCGCGCCCGACCTGGTGTGCGATGAGGCCGAGCCGATGCAGCGCATCCGGTTGATCGGGCACGCTTTGCAGCACGCTGCGATAGCCCGCCTCGGCCTCGGCCAGGCGTCCGTGCGCGTGATGCTCGAACGCGTCGGACAATGCCTTTGCAAGCGACGATCTCATGTTGCCTGAACGATAACGCTGCGCGGCGCACCGGACAACGGCGAAAAAACGGGGGGCCGAAGCCCCCCGCGAATCGACTGCCGTAGTGCCGTTCTTCGTCGCTTATTTGAACCGATAGCTGACCTGGCCGTAGACGAAGCGGGCACGCGGATCGTAGTACGACGGATCGAAGCCCACGATGAACGTGCTCTGCTGGTTCGACACCGGCGGATTGGTGTCGAACAGGTTCTTCACGCCGAGCGTGAGCTTCAGGTTCTTGAAGCCCGTGTACGAGCCCTGCAGATCCCACAGCGACAGCGAGCCCACCTTGCGCAGGTTGCCGTCGAGATCGGTCTGCTGGTCGATGTACGACGTCTGGTACGTGTTGGCGATCGTCGCCGACCACGGGCCGAGATCCCACGTCGCCGACACGTATTGCTTCCAGCGCGGCGTGATGCCCGTGACCACCTGCTGGTACGCGGTGCCGATCTGGCTCACGAACGAGCCGTCGTTCTGCTGGTTGTCGTACTTCGTGTAGTAGGTGCCCGAGCCGTCGAGCGAAATGCGGCCCCAGCTCGTCGTCGGCGTACGGTAATGCCCTTCGAGATCGAAGCCTTCGATCTTGACCGTGCCGAGGTTGATGTACGTTTGCAGGATCGACGAGATGTGACCCGTCGCATCACGCGTGACGAGGCCGCCGAACTGCGCGAGATCGCCGAGGATCGTGATCGGCGAAATGCCGTTCGTGATCGCGTCGGTCAGGTTGATCTTGAACCAGTCGACGCTCATCGAGACGTTGGGTATCGGCTCGAACACCACGCCGGCGCTCGTCTGCTCCGACTTCTCGGGCTTGAGGTTCGGATTGCCGCCGAACAGCACGTTGAACTGCGCGTTGCAGTCGAACGTCTGGTCGTTGGTGATCGGACAGCGGACCGGATCGGTCAGGCCCGGCTGGCTCAAGCCGGCGATGTTCGGCGTGAACAGCTGATAGAGGCTCGGCGCGAGGAAGCCCGTGCCGTACGACCCGCGCACGAGCAGCGTGCGCGTCGGCTGCCAGCGCAGGCTGTACTTGGGGTTGGTGGTGCTGCCGAAATCGCTGTAGTGGTCGTAGCGGACGGCGACGTCTGCTTCCAGCGTTTTGACGACCGGAATGTTGAATTCGGTGAACGCCGCCCATTGCTTGCGCTCACCGCTGACGTTCTTGATCTCGCCGCCGTAGCCGGTGATGAAGCCGGATTGAATCCCTTCGGCCATGTTCTGCGTCAGCTCTTCCTTGCGCGCCTCGAGACCCACGGCCATCGCCAGCGGACCGGCGGGCAGCTTCCAGATTTCGCCCGACGTCTTGACCTGCGCGCCGTAATTCTTCGACCTGCCGGAAATCGTATCGCCGACGAAATTGGTCGCGCGGAGCTGGTTGACGATGTCGGGCGTGTTCGGTCCGAACAGGTTGACCGTCCCGCTGTTGAGCAGCGGCAGCAGCAGCCGGTAATCCTGGAAGCCGCTGTTCAGGTGCTCGACCGTCGTGCCCTCCGCGTAGAAGACCGAGCCGTCCCAGTCCCAGTTGAACATGCTGCCCTTGACGCCGAGGATGCCCTGCCAGTGCTCGTTGGTGTCGGTCTGGTCGCGGTTCCCGTTGTCGAACGTGCGATAGCGCACGTCGAGAGGTTGACCGTCGACTCCGAAGCCGGCCGCGAGATTGTGCGGATAGAACGGGCTGGTCGGCTGCAGCGTGATTTGTGCGGCGAGGTCGCCGCCGGGCCCGTACGATATGGCGCTGGAGATCGGCCCCGGCTGGATGATGAGGCGCGTTTCTTCGTGTGTGTACAGCCCCTGCCCGTACAGTTGCCAATCGTTGTTGATCTGGAACTTGCCGCTGCCGAAGAAGCTGTACGACTTGTCCTCGGGAATCATCTCGACGCCCTTGTCGTGCGACGGGTCGTAGAAGCAGTTCGTGCCGAGGATGTCGTCGTTGACGAAGATGTTGTGCTGCCCGCAGCTTTCCGGACTGTTGCCGATGACCGCCGTGCCGCTGCTGTTGTTCACGACGTGGCGGCCGGCGCCCGGGAACAGCACGTTGCCCGGGAACGTGTTGCTCGATACGCCGATCAGGCCGATTTCCGGCCGATAGGAGCTGTTCGAGAATTGCCGCGACGCCTGGTCGAGCGGCCTTTGCTCGTTGTATTGACCGGAAATGAAGAAATTCCAGCGATCCTTCGCAAGGTCGCCGGCGCCGGCCGACGCGCTGCCCTGCCACTGCTCGCCGCCACCCCCGCGGGTTGGCGCGCCATAGAAGCCGGTGACCTCGGCGCCGGTGTAGTCGGAGCGCGTGATGAAGTTGATGACGCCCGCGATGGCGTCGGAACCGTACACGGCCGACGCACCGTCCTTGAGGATTTCCACGCGCTCGATGGCGTTGAACGGAATCGACGACAGCGTGACGCCCTGCACCCCCTGGATTTCACCCGGGAAGCCTTCGATCCGATGCCCGTTGATCAGCACCAGCGTGCGCCCGCCGCCGAGGCCGCGCAGCGACGCCGTTTGCGCCGAAAGCGTGGTTGCGCCGACCGAATTGGAGATGTTGACCGCGCCGACGCTGTTGTTCGCCGAAATCTGCTGCAGCAACTCCATCGGCGTGGTGGCGCCCGACTTGTCGATCTGCTCGCGCGTGATCACCGTGACCGGCAACGCGCCCTCGCCTTCGACGCGCTTGATGTTCGAACCCGTGACCTCGACGCGGATGTCGGGCCGGGCTTCGGGTCTCGTGTTCGATGGCACGTCCGGATTGACCGCTTGCGCGAGCGCGCCGGACATCGCCATCGCGCCGCCGACGCCTGCGATGCAGGCGAGCGCGGCCGCGACCTTCTTGCGTTGGAAATTCATGTGGAAACCCCCGAAGGAAAGTGGTACTGGAAGGGACGAAATATTCGCCTTTCGGCACGCAGTAGCAACGTTACAACAGCGTGATTTGAAGCGGCAATCAAACTCCCCGATTCCTTGCCCCTCAGCGGCACTTTTGTTGCAATTCCGTCAAATGCCCATCCGTCATGCCGCGCCGGGAGACCTCCCGGAAATCGTCTCGATCTACAACGCATCGATTCCCGGGCGCATGGCAACGGCCGATCTCGCCCCGGTCAGCGTCGCCGAGCGCAGGCAGTGGTTTGCCGAGTTCGATCCCCGCCGCCGGCCCCTCTTCGTCTCCTGCGCCGACGATGACCCGGCGCCCGTGGCCTGGCTGTCGATGCGCTCGTTCTACGGGCGGCCGGCCTACGACGAAACGGTGGAAGTGGGTCTTTACACCGCCCCGGCGGCGCAGCGCCAGGGCCACGGGCGCCGACTCGTCGAGCACGCGCTGCGCGAGGCGCCTTCGCTCGGCATAACGACGCTCCTTGCGTTCACGTTCGCGCACAATGCGCCAAGCCTCGCGCTGTTCCGGACGGCCGGCTTCAGCGACTGGGGGCGGTTGCCGCGCGTCGCGAAGCTCGACGGCGTTCGTCGCGATGTGCTGATCCTCGGCAAGGCGTTGTGACGGCGCAACAGTCGTGTCGGTGAGCGCGAACGTTCGTTCGTTCAGGATCGCGCCGGCCACCGGCGCCGACATTGCCGATCTGCACGCGCTGGTGCGGGCCCTGGCCGAATACGAACGGCTGGGCGCCATTTGCACGTCGACCGAGCGCGACCTTGCCGACGCGCTGTTCGGGCCGCACCCGGTCGCCGAGGCGATGATTGCACGTCTTGACGCGAAATCTGAGGAATGCATCGGATTCGCGTTGTTTTTTCATACTTACTCGACCTTCCTTGGCCGGCGGAGCCTGTGGCTGGAGGACCTTTTCGTCAAGCCGGCCCATCGCGGCGGCGGCGTCGGCCGCGCGCTCCTCGCAAGCCTTGCCTTCCTCGCGCACGAGCGGGGCTGCGGCCGCTTCGAGTGGTCGGTCCTCGACTGGAACCGCCCGGCCATCGCGTTCTACGAGGGGATCGGCGCCACGGTCCTGTCGGATTGGCGGATCGTTCGCCTCACTGGCGCGGCGATCGCGCAGCTTGCCGCGCAGGCCGTCCCGCAAGCAGGGGCCGGCGGGGCCGGTTTCGCCGATCGGCCATAATCGCGTCTTTCGCCCACGACCCGCCGGGCGCCCTCCCGCCTTCCCGGTCACCCATGGAAAACACTCGCCTCCCGGTCCTCGCGATCGACGCCGACTACTGGTCGCTGCGCTTCGTCGAGGAGACGGGCCAATCGTTTGCGGTTCGCAAGAACGTTCCTCAACCGCTGTCGGTCGTTACCGATCGCGGCGTCATGGCGTCGGTCTACGCCGAAGGCGGCTACGGGTATGCGGCGAGCCCCGACACGTCCGAGGCCGGGCTGCGCAACGTTCTCGAGCGCGCCGCACGATGGGCCCGCGCCAGCGCCCGCTACGCGCTCGACGATTCGCGCACGCTGCCGCGGCCGGCGCCGCGCGGCGGCTACGCGTCACCGTCGATCGATGCACCGCTGCCGACGCGGCGCGAATGGTACGAGCTGCTGCGACGCGAATCCGAAGCGGCCGGCTGCGATCCGCGCATCGTCGACTGGGAAGCGCTCGTCGACGTGCGCAATGCGACGCACCGGCTCGTCACCAGCGAGGGGGGCGACGTCGTGCAGCGCTACCGCTTCCTGTTCCCATCGGTCAGTGTCACCGCGCACGCCGACGGCGTCACACAGCAGCGCTCGCTGAACGGCCATCGCGGCATCTGCCAGCAGGGGGGCGTCGAGATCCTCGCGCGTTTCGGGTTCGAAGGTGCCGGCCGGCGCGTCGCGGAGGAAGCGCTCGAGCTCCTCGCCGCGCCGAACTGCCCGTCCGGGCGCATGGACGTGCTGCTCGCACCCGACCAGATGGTGCTGCAGATCC
>Ga0157373_10003960_pt1 | contig 11180 bp, 10 predicted proteins | sample C65metaG_FD_113460 | JGI IMG/M metagenome (GOLD analysis project Ga0157373, IMG submission 113460) | Corn rhizosphere microbial communities from Kellogg Biological Station, Michigan, USA - C6-5 metaG | ecosystem: Host-associated > Plants > Roots > Rhizosphere > Soil | place: USA: Michigan...
GCGCCTCAAGCTATCGACATTACTTTAAATGTGAAACAGGTTATGTTGGATGAGGTGAATGTGGGTGATAAATCTCAACGCGAAAAGTATGTTAAAACGTTTACCCAATCCTTCATGGGCGAGTCGGCTAACGCTAAATATTGCAGGATAACAAATCCGGAACTGCTGGAATTTTCTACCGCAAAAGGCGTTTTAAAAGCTACCACGTCCAATTTTTTGATCATTGAAAATAATGCTTTAGGCTATCGTATCAAATATTTGTTGAAATCGTTCTCTCACGAATCGGCCAGGGATATTACTGCTTACGATGGCGACTACAGCTTTGAACAAATGACCGGCACGCCTGAGCAGCAGCAAAAGTGGAACAAGAAAAGACAGGAAGCTTATGCGGGCTCACTGATGCATTATTTGCGATCGCTATATGCCGGTAAATCGCGCGAGGAAGGTTTTTTAGTCTATAAGATATTGAGCCCCATTTTTCCGTTGGTTTATGAGTCGATACCCATTGTTGCCGAGCAGATCATTAAACGCCCGGAAAAGAACCTCATTACATTCAGATATGACAAGCGCTTTTACATTGTGTACGATAAAAAGGCAGCTGCAAAATCAGACCCCAAACATGCTAACGAAGTTGTAGTGGATAACCTGGACTATTATGGTTCTATTTTTAATACGGATGCCCGTGTAGACAGCCGTGGCGCGCTTACCAACTATGATAAATTGCTGATACAAGGTTTCTGGGGCCGCAAGCGTGTAGCCGACCAATTACCTTGGGAGTATATGCCCGGGGTTGTTAATTAAATCTTTCTGTCATCTCGACCAACGGGAGAGATCTATACACACGCAAAGCTTGCGTGACTATCCGTGTATAGTTTTCTCGCTATGCTCGAAATGACAACGTCTCTATGAATTATTTACAATTTCGTAAACCAACCCTTTTTCCAGAACACAAATACCTGTATAATGCCAATAAGCACCATGCCGCCCAGGGCGTAAACATAGCCGTGCGGCGAATAAAGTTCCGGCATATTGGCCGGCATTACCTTATTTGTTACCGGGTCAACACGTGCGAAGTTCATGCCGTAAACGCCGGCTATAAATGTTAGCGGGATGAATATTACTGAAATGATGGTGAGCACCTTCATGATCTCGTTCATGCGGTTGCTAACCAGCGACAGGTACAGGTCTATAATACTGCTGGCAATCTCCTTATAGTTCTCAATCAGGTCCATTACCTGAATGGTATGGTCGTAGGCGTCTTTCAGGTAAGTTTTGACTTCGTCGGATATTAAAGCGTTGTCAGAGCGCAGAATGTCATTGATTTTGTCGCGCTCAGGCCAGGTGATGCGACGCAGAATGATGAGCGTGCGTTTTAGCTGCTGGGCATCGTACATGATAGTTTTATCAGCATGACTGTATACGCGATCTTCAACGCTATCCAGCTCATCGCCAATACGGGCAAGCAGCACAAAGTAAGTGTCAATAATGGTGTCGTTAAGTGCATAGGCCATATAGCCCGGTCCGGCGGTACGTATGGCGCCCTTGCCGCCTTTTAGCCGGGCTTTTACACCTTCAAAATGCTCGTCGTGAGTTTCTTCAAAACTGATGATAAGGCCAGACTTTACAATGGTCGAAAATTGGTTGTTGCACAGCTCGCCATCAGCATTAAAATAAATCTGACGGGTGACGGTGAATACATAATCATCGTATTCATCAAATTTTGGCCGCTGATGCGTATTGGCTATATCCTCCAAAACCAGCGGATTGACTTTGAGATAAGTGCCGATATCTTCGATCAATTTCTGATCATTCAAACCACGTATCTGTATCCAGTGGGTATGATCGGTACATTTTTTAAACTGATCGAGTATTACTTTCAGATCGTGCCCGTCGGCACAAACCAATTCATCCGCATTATAAGAGTAAACGGTGATTATCGGCTTTACCGCATCATCAGCAATGACGATGGCTCCCGGATGTTCGCCCACGTTTTGGCGTCTGACGGTTCTGTACCGTACTCTTTTGATATGGCCCATTTACAGATAGTTTATAGTTTGCGGTCCCTGGCTAAACAGCAGGTCTGCAATGCTTAGGTTCTTGATAAAACCGTTGCGCTCTTCAAAAACCTGAAAATACGGTTTTTGTTGCAAATCGTATTCTTTTTTGGCACTCATAGCATCGCGCAAATCTTCCAGTTGCGGGTACCGGGCTTCGTAAGTTTCGGTATATTTCAACTCAAGCGGTAGTTTGATAAATTTTAAGATCATCTGCAATAACTGTTCATTATAATCAAACAGGTATTCGAATTTCTTTTCATAAAACGGCGCAAAGTCATCCTCATAATATTCAAAATAGGCCGAGCGGCGATAACAGGTTTCCAAACTCATCCAGTGCAGGCGCTGCCAGTTAAAATCATAACTTATTTTAACGTCCTTAACCTTGGTGTGCATTTTTGAACCTTTAATAACAGGCACCGTGAGCGATAACACACCGTCCGGCGAGTAAATGTTGGCCCGGTTTCGGTAAGTCTGTTTCGGAAAATGCTCTTCACGTTCAATCACAACATCAGGTCGCAGATTCTTGATAGTCGAAAAATATGCGACCGGCGGAAGATAAAATAGGGGCAATACGGCGCCTTTATCGATCATAAAAATTATGTTTGTAAATTAACCCCCAAAACTAATGATTAATAAAGGGCTTTCAAGACTGGGGACGGTCTTTTTGTACCTGATTTCACTTTTGCCCTTTTGGCTGCTGTATTTATTGTCTGACACTTTGTTTGTGTTGCTTTATTATATAGTTGGCTATCGCCGTAAGGTAACACAAGAAAATCTTCGAAATTCATTTCCTGAAAAGTCTGATGCCGAGCGCGCCGACATCGAACGTAAATTTTATCGCTATCTGGCCGACCTGTTTATAGAGACCATTAAAATGGCGACGATCTCGCGGTGCGAACTACAGCGTCGCGTAATTTGTACCAATCCTGAGGTAATTAAACAGTATGAGGCCGCCGGTAAAAGCGTAACGGCTGTTGCCGGTCACTACTGCAACTGGGAATGGGCCGGTCTTGAATTTAGTACCCGTGCACGTTTATTTGTGATTTATAAAAGCCTGGCTAACCATGTTATGGATAATTACTTTATTAAAAAACGTACCCGTTTTGGCGGCATAGCAGTACCCATGGCGCAAGCCCTGCGTAGTAGCGTAGCGCATAAAAACGAATTTACGATAGCTGTTTATGCCGGCGACCAAACACCCACGCTTAATACAGCACATTACTTTACTGAATTTTTGAATCAGCCCACGGCGGTGTTTCTGGGGATAGAAAAAATTTCAAAACTAATCGATTCGGCGGTAATATTTTACGATATGCGTCGCGAAAAGCGTGGTTATTATACCTATACCATTGTGCGTTTGGTTGAAAACTCAAAAGAAACCGCTTTGCATGAAATTACAACCGCGCACCTTAAATATCTTGAAGAAATGATACGCCGCGAGCCGCAGTACTGGCTGTGGTCGCACCGCAGATGGAAACTAAAACCCAAGGATTAATGTCCTGATTAAATCTAATTAATGTAAAAAGTTAATTTACCCGACTCTAAAAAGCCGTATAGTTTCTGCCGATATTTTAAGTTTGCAGAAATTTACCTTACCTGTGTTTAAGAACGGACTACAGCGCATTGCCATCTTCTTTATTTATCTGTTCTCATTATTACCCTTTTGGGTGATGTATGCAGTTTCAGACTTGCTGTATGCGCTTTTCTATTATCTAATTCACTACCGGCGCAGGGTGATTTATGAAAACCTGAAAAACGCATTTCCCGAAAAAACGGAGAAAGAGATTCACCGCATTCAACGTGAATTTTACCGTCATCTGTGCGATCTGATTGTCGAGACCATCAAATCGGTTTCTATTTCTGAGAAACAATTGCGTAAAAGGGCGGTACTTACAAACCCCGAGGTTATTGCAAATTATTATACCCAGGGGCGCAGTGTGGTAACCATTGGCGGCCACTATTGCAATTGGGAGTGGGCAGGGCTTAGTTTTCCGTTTTATACTGATAAAAAGTTTTTGATAGTATATAAGCCATTATCAAATGCGATATTCGATCGTTTTTTTCAGCAGGTACGCGCCCGGTTTGGTACTATACCGGTGGCTATGAACAGGGCCATGCGCGAGTTGGCCAGGTTAAGGAACGAGTGTACAACCATAGCTCTGCTGGGCGACCAGACGCCATCGCGGGAGGAGCTGGATTATTTTGTGGATTTTTTAAACCAAAAAACTCCTGTATTTTTGGGCGTCGAAAAAATAGCACGCGCTACAAACAGCGTGGTTCTATATTACGACATGCAGCGGGTTAAACGAGGGTATTATACCTATACGTTATACACTTTATTTGAAGAACCAAAACAAACAGCAGAATACGAGATCACTAAAGCACACGTGAAGTTTCTCGAAAATATAATAAAAAGAGAGCCGGCTTACTGGCTATGGTCGCACCGAAGGTGGAAGTTTAAGCCGGAACACGTGAAATACAAAAGATGAGTCAAAACCCCAAAGTAGCTATAGTGATATTAAACTGGAACGGTTTAAAACACTTGCAACAGTTTTTACCGTCGGTATTATCGTCGGCATGGCCCAACCTGGATATTGTTGTGGGTGATAATGGCTCAACCGATGGCTCTGTCGAGTTTATCCGTGAAAACTATCCAATCATTCGCATTATTCAAAATGATAAGAATTACGGCTTTACAGGCGGCTATAACCGCGTGCTGGCTCAGGTAGATGCTGATTATTATATTCTCCTAAACTCAGACGTTGAGGTTTGTCCGGGATGGATCGAGCCGGTTGTTGCCCTGATGGAAAGCGACCCGCTTATAGCTGTTGCCGCACCAAAAATTAAGGCTTACTATCAAAAAGATAGTTTCGAACATGCCGGCGCAGCCGGTGGTTTCATTGATAGCTTTGGTTACCCGTTTTGTCGCGGGCGGATTGTGAATGAGATTGAAACGGATCATGGTCAATACGAACAATCGGGCGAGGTGTTTTGGGCCTCTGGCGCATCTATGTTTATCAAAAAGAAATATTGGGACGAAGCCGAAGGTTTTGATGAACAGTTTTTTGCCCACATGGAAGAAATTGATCTTTGCTGGCGATTAAAGAACAGCGGATACAAAGTGATGTATTGTGCCCAGTCGGAGATATTCCATGTAGGCGGAGGCACACTGAATACTGAGAACCCGTTTAAAACTTACCTCAATTTCAGAAATAACCTATTGCTGATTAAAAAGAACCTTCCATTTTGGAAAGGTTTCATTGTTATAACTGCCCGTTTCTTTCTGGATTTTGCTGCGTTACTACGCTTTATGACTGAAGGTAAACGCAAGGATGCCGGCGCCGTTAGCAAAGCACACCGCTATTTTGTGCGCCACCTGTTTGATAGCGGCGACCATGCTTCAAGCACTCATCTCAAAAAATATAATTCCAAACTTACAGGCATGTACCACGGCAGTATCATGTGGGCATTCTTTATTAAAAAACTCCACAAGTTTACTGATTTAGAAAACCGACGCTTTTATTAAGCCTGTTGATCGGGCGATGTATTACTCTTTGCAGCACTTCTGTCGTCGCCCAGGCTTATTTTGGTTCCGTCCGGTAGTTTTAGGTTGATATCGTGCGTTGGGTATGGGATATCTATGCCTTCTTTGTTGAAGATGGTATAAATGTCGCTCAATACCATACTTTTCAGGCCCACCCATTGGTTAATGTCGGCTGCCCAAAACAGTACCCTGAAATCAACCGAACTCTCGCTCAAATTGTGTACAAATATCACCGGCTCCGGATCTTTCATAATATCATCACGTTTACTCAGGATGTCTTTAAGTAAACCCTTCACTTTCTCAATATCGGTACCGTAAGCAACGCCTACCATTAGCTCAACGCGGCGGTTGTTGTTGCTCAGCGTCCAGTTAATTACATGATGCGAAATCAAGTCGCCGTTAGGCACAATAACTTCGGCGCCGTCCGCAGTGGCAATTTTGCTGGCGCGGATGCCTATCTCTTTAATAACTCCCGAGCGACTGTCCACCTCAATAATATCACCGATCTGCACCGGTCGCTCAAAGGCCAGTATCAGGCCCGATACCAGGTTGTTAACAATGTTCTGCAAACCAAAGCCGATACCTATACCAAAGGCACTGATAATGATGGTGATCTTATCCAGCGGAAAGTTTGAAGCAAATACAGCCAGGAAAAAGCCCAGGGTAAACACGCCGATCCGGATGAGCAGGGTAGAAGTACGGTTTTTCTTTTTAAGCGATTCGATGTCTGAACGCTGTGCCGCGAGGTCATAAAAATAACTGATGATCCGCGACGCTACAGACGACAGCCAGATTACCGCAATAAAGATCACAAAGCCACCAAAGGTAAACGAAGCACCGGCAACCGTATGCGGCTGATTTACCAGATCAGTAATATAATCGCTGGCCGCATCATCTATGTTTAAATTTTGAAACAAGAAGAACAGCCATATCAAGGTTGCCAATACATTTAATACTTTCCTGAATTTGCTTTGCAGGAGTTTTTGGTCTATCCAGCTGATAATGCTGTCGTCGTCCTTTTTGGTGTGGAACTGCAGCAGCAGGCACTGGCTTATAATCTCCACCACAAAATGCAGGCTTACTAACAACCATAAGTTATAAGTGGCCGTTATAGCAATAATTTTTGCTAAACTGAACCTGCCACCCACATCGCAAGCCAAAGCAAGCATCTGTAAACCGATAAATATCTTTAAAATAATCGGAGTGTTTTTAGGGTAACGCTCGGGGTCATGCTGCACCTTTTTATAGAAACGGTAGGCTATTATAACTCCCGCAATGGTTAAACCCAGGATAACAAAGCGGTCAAGATTGGTTATCTGCACCAAAAGGTTACTTGCGCTGTAAACTATGGTGAGATAAAACAAACGTACCAACGCCTTGAAAATCTCCGGATCAAACAAGCGCTTCGCAAACATCAGCACTAATACAATCGATGTCAGGAAAAACATCTCCAGAAAGATAACCGGTGGGTGGTCATAAAAATAAGGAATGATGGCTACCGGTACCAATAGGGCCGACGTTACCGGATATTTGTAGATCAGTTCTGCCTGCCCCGCAAGCAGATCGCAGGCTTCCCGTTCATGTTTTATTTTCTCGCGGTTATAAGCAATCCAAATAGCTATCAGCACAAAAAAAACAATACTGATAAAATGCGTAGTGGTTTCTTTATTAATAAAGTAATAAAGCTGTGTATTGTTAAGCGCTACAGTGCCCTTTACCGCTGTTTTGATGTTGTTATAACTCGGGTCGACTTCCCATATATAACCAAATTCGCCGGCGAGGGCCCGTTTTGCAAATCGTTTTACTTTGTCGTCTATCTGATCCGTTTCGTCCAATGCGTTGGCATAGGCTACAGCCACTTTGTTTTGCAGAATGTTGATTTTAAACAGATTGTGCCTGTTGGTCGAGTCGATAGCAAGCCACAACAAAATAACCTCTTTGCGGCGCTCAAAAAAACGCTGCCTCAACAAACTGTCGGTAGGAATGGTCTTTATCAATAAAGAATCGCTGTTAAATTTGATCAGGTCTTTCTGATTCTGTACCAGTTTGTCGTTAATGTCGTCCAGGTCGCCCTGCCAGCCGCTAAGCAGGTCCTGGATATGGTCAAGGTTATCCCTTAAAACAAAAAGATACCTCAAGGTGCTTGACTTGTGGGTATTGGCTTGATCCTTTATTTTATTCAGTCTTCGTACGGTAGATGCAATGCGACTGCTTACATCGGCAGTATCTAGTGCGTTGGCAAAACCGTTTTTTATCTGGATAAAAGTGCTGTTATACTGTTCAAGCCGTTGCAGCAGGTTGCTTACAGACGTATCGGCGCCGTTAAAAGAGCGCAGCACCGAGTCGCGTGTGTGTTGGGCCCTGCGTTCTTTGGCACTTGCGGTTGTTAATTTTTGAGCGCTTCCGTTAATGTGAAAAACGGAAAGCAGAACAGCAATAAATAATACAGGTTTGAATAATCTCTGCATTTTTGAAAGGGCTAAAACAGTTTATTTTGGGCGATGCTCAACAGCATAGCTCTATAATGCTACGGCAATGACAACAAAACGTTTAAAATGTTTTATTTAGCCGTCAAACTTTCAATGGCCAGGCGGTAGCTATCCATGCCAAACCCGGCTATAACGCCCCTGCAGTTAGCAGCCAGCATACTGTGGTGCCTAAACTCCTCGCGTTTGTAAACGTTGGAGATATGCACCTCAACTACCGGCGTTTTAATGGCCGCAATAGCATCGGCAATAGCAACCGAGGTATGTGTATAGGCGCCGGCATTCATGACTACACCATCAAAGCTGAAACCAATTTCGTGCAGTTTGTTGATGATCTCGCCTTCTACATTGCTCTGATAATAAGCAATGTTAAGCTCAGGATAGCGTGCTTTCAGCGTTTCCAGGTAGCTTTCAAAGCTGCTGTCGCCATAAATAGATTTCTCGCGAACGCCCAGCAAGTTTAAATTTGGGCCGTTAATTATTTGTATATTCATTAGCTCAAAAGTATAAAACATTAAATTAAAATCAATTGAACTGGGCATCGTCAATAAAAGGATTTCAGGCTTACCTAAAATTAGAGCGTTCGCTCTCGCCAAATTCTATCGCGGCCTATACCCGCGATATAGAGCGGCTATATGAATTTTCTGAGACACAGCAGCCAAAGTTCAGCCCTGAAAGTGTTACCCTGACTGAGCTGCGCCAATTCATTACCTGGGTTAATGAGCTGGGTATGATTCCGTCGTCGCAGGCCCGTATACTGTCGGGCATTAAAGCTTTTTATAAGTATATGCTGACGGAAGATCTGATAAAAGCCGACCCTTCAGAACTGCTTGAATCGCCAAAAATAACCCGTAAGCTGCCGGATACATTGAGTTATGCTGATATTAATAAACTTATTGACGCTATCGACCTGTCAAAACCCGAAGGTGCCCGCAATAAAGCCATCATGGAAACCCTGTATGGCTGCGGACTGCGGGTGTCAGAACTAACTGAACTTAAACTGTCCAACCTTTACCTCGACATAGAATTTATTAAAGTGCTGGGCAAGGGCAGCAAAGAGCGACTGGTACCCATCGGCGGCTCGGCAGTAAAAGCGTTAAAGATTTGGATTGAACAGGTGCGCGTTCATAACCCTATCAAAAAAGGCGAGGAAGATTATGTTTTCCTGAACCGCCGCGGTTCAAGACTAAGCCGGGTTTATATTTTTATGCTGATTAAAAGCCTCGCTGAGCAAACCGGATTGAAAAAAACAATTAGTCCGCACACCTTCAGGCACTCATTTGCCACCCACCTGGTAGAAGGCGGCGCTGACCTGCGCGCCGTACAAGAAATGCTGGGCCATGAAAGTATTACCACAACAGAGATTTACACGCACCTGGACAGGGAGTATTTGAAAGGGACGATTATTCAGTATCATCCGAGGAATTGATGAAGTATATAAAACTTTGTCATTGCGAGGAGGAACGACGAAGCAACCGCACGCGTTCAAGGCAAGTGCACAATCTGTCCTACTTGCGGTTGCCGCGCTACGCTCGCAATGACAAAATGTGTGATTGCTAAAGCAAATTTGTATTTTGCATAATGCCTAAACAACATTTGTATTATGTCTACATCTTAACCAATAAAAATAATACCGTAATTTATATCGGGGTAACCAATAACCTCCAGGACCGCGTTTGGCAGCACAAGAAAGGCATTAATGACGGTTTTACGAAAAAGTACGGCTGTAATAAGTTGGTTTATTATGAAGAATACCAGTTTATTCAAGATGCCATCGCAAGGGAAAAACAATTAAAGGCCGGTTCTCGCCAAAAGAAAATTGATTTGGTGAATGCTGAAAATTCTGGTTGGGCTGATTTGACTGATGGTTGGTATGATGGTTGGGAATGACATCGTACACCTGAGCTTACTTGCGGTTGCCACGCTACGCTCACAATGACAAATTGTTGCATTCAACACATCTGAGCTTACTTGCGGTTGCCGCGCTACGCTCGCAATGACAGGTTTGTTATTTTGTCGCTTTTACCATCCTATCCCTGTCGCTCAAATCCTTTCTTATCTCAACATCTTTAAATCCTTTATCGATTAAAAGCTGCGCAGTTTCTTTGCCCAAACTTTCATTGATCTCAAAGAAAAGCAAACCGCCGTTTTCTAAATTGCTAAGCGCGAAATCGGCAATTGCCCTATAAAATATCAGTGGGTCATTTTCCGGTACGAATAGGGCAGTATGTGGCTCAAAGTCTGTCACATTGCGGTGCATCAGTTTTTTGTCTTCGAGCGTAACATAGGGCGGGTTAGAGACGATGACCGAATAGTGATTGTTAGATTGATAATTTAAAATATCCGCCTCAATAAAATTCACCTTAACCTCATTTAAAGCGGCATTTTCTTTAGCGGTATTCAATGCATCAACGGAAACATCCATAGCCGATACCTGCATACCCGCTAAATTCTTTTTCAGGCTGATGGCAATACAGCCGCTGCCGGTGCCGATATCTAAAATGCTTAAGTTGTCGCCGGTAACTGAATTTATCACCCATCGTACCAGTTCTTCCGTTTCGGGCCGTGGAATGAGCGTTGCAGGGTTTACCAAAAATTTTAAACCATAAAACTCGGCATAACCTAAAGCATATTGCAACGGCTTGCCCGTTTGTAGCTGCGCCAGGATATCATCAATCTTGTTCTGTTGCGCAAAGGTGAGGTGTCTGTCACCAACGGCCTTAATCATACCGTTGGATGTATTGAGCACTTCGGTTAAAACCATCATACTAATAGACGATATTTCGTTTGAGTCATAGATGCCCGAAAGCCCTTGTTTAAATTGGGCAAAAGCGTCATTAATGGTTTTCATACCGGCTAAGTTAGCCATTTACCCCTAATCTCTGACACTATCTTTACCTACTAATCTCTGATCAACTAATCACTAATCACTATCTTCGTCCCATGCCTCAGCACGAAAAATATATGCAACGCTGTCTTGATCTGGCCATTTTGGGTGCCGGCAACGTTAGTCCGAACCCTATGGTGGGCGCAGTGATTGTACATGCCGACCGCATCATAGGCGAGGGCTATCACCAGCAGTACGGGCAGGCC
>Ga0157373_10003963_pt1 | contig 11177 bp, 8 predicted proteins | sample C65metaG_FD_113460 | JGI IMG/M metagenome (GOLD analysis project Ga0157373, IMG submission 113460) | Corn rhizosphere microbial communities from Kellogg Biological Station, Michigan, USA - C6-5 metaG | ecosystem: Host-associated > Plants > Roots > Rhizosphere > Soil | place: USA: Michigan...
GGATGACCTAAGGCACAGTGTGCAATCAACTGCAGGTTACGAACAAAAAGATCCGTTGGTTATTTATAAGATTGAAGCATTCAATGCATTTAAGCAATTAAATGATAAAGTGAATAAAGATATTGTAAGTTTCCTTGCGCATTGCAGCATCCCTGTTGAGCAAAACCAGGCCGGACGAATACATGAGGAGAGAAGAAGAAAAACAGACATGAGTAAAATGCGCCAACGTAAAGAGGAATTCGCCGGCGCTGCTGGCGGCCCCGAGTATCTTTCACAGGAAAACGAGTATAACGATCCTTCAGAAAATATAAAACAGGAACCTATTAAAGTAGGCCCTAAAATCGGCCGAAATGATCCTTGCCCATGTGGAAGTGGAAAGAAATACAAACAATGCCACGGACGGGAAGGGTAATAAATGCGGTTTCTCAATTTAACAGCTCATTTATTTTTACAAACTTGTAGCCGCGTTTTTCTAATTCAAAGATTAATGCGGGCAATCGATAATAGAATTTATCGGTGCGTCGTGGATCGGTGCCGATATGAACAAGTAAAATAAATCCATCCAGGCCATTAGAAGAACTCTGTTCATAATTCAGGATAGAAGCCATTATTGTATCACTGCTGAGATATTTATTGCCCATTTCAGGATATGTATAATCAGCATTACTACGGGTTCCCGGTGAAAAATTCACTAACTGTAACCCCATTTGCTTCATCCATTTTGCAATAGAATCATTATACCATTCGTAAGGAGGTAAAAAATAGTGAGCATCTTTTTTACTAATGTTCCATTTTTTTAATTCGTTGTAAGCATGCTGTAAATCTTGTGTAAACTGCTGATGCGTCACCAAAAGACTGTCTCTTTTTATCCAATCGCAATACAACAGGTGTTTGTCAGAATGGGAACCTAAATAATTCCCATCTTTTTTTAATTTTCTTATAATTGATTTGAATTTCGGATTTCTATAGAAATTCCCAGTGAGAAAAAATGATCCATGAATATTTTGTTGCTCCAACGTTGTAGCGATAAAATTTCCTCCATCAGCAAATTCATCGCCGGTAAAAACCAGTGCAATTTTTTTTGATGTAGTATCACCCCGAATTATTCCGCCGTTAGAAACTATTTCGTGGTTTATCACAAAGTTTTTTTTTGCTTCCTCTTCTTTTGCCGCCATTAAATAAATTAAGGAAGCTGTTCCATCCATGGTTGGTTCATTAGTGCTATAGTCACCGGCATCATCATGATACACTACGTAATCAGATTGAAATGCTGCATAAGCATCCGCATGCAATAATTTTAATCCGCGTAAATTTTTGTAAATACTTCCATAAACCGGTCCGTCTACCAATCCGCCATCTAACGGATAATGATATAAGTATGATAAAGAAGAATGAGGATCAGTTGGCGTATCGCCATTTGCCGGCATGCCATACACCATACTGGTTCCCCAGGGGTTACAGCCGAAAAGCCAGTCATAGCAGGCTTGTTCGAGTTCTTCATATTGTCGGTCACCGCTTAATTTCCTGTACAAATAACATTGAATTGCGAATGACGTATTTAAATTATTTGAACACCATATAAAAGGAACGCCGCGGAAAAATGCATTTTGCTTCGCCTTCTTCCAGACCCTTTCTATACCTTCTTTATAATAGCCGATTAATTCACCTCTATTTTTATCATTCGAATTTTTTGCCAATTCATAATGACCAAAATTGTGGAATGGATACCATTCATAATGCTTTGCAGTATCTGCGCCCATCCAGGGCGTTACTTTTTCTTTTGAGCTGTATTGCAGCGATTCGTTATAATACTTTTTGTTGCCGGTTAATTCATAGATGGCGGCAGCCCCGAGTTCCATATCGTCTGTCCAGTTATCTTCTTCGTAATAATAAGGTTCTTTGTTTGGTGCAGTTTGGCAAACACCCGGTTTATCCAATCCTAATTGAAATGCAGATAAGGCTTTTTCTTTTAAAAGATTTGAAAATTGTTGATCAATTTTTTCATACAAATTAGCACCAAGCGCAAATGCACTGGCAAATTTCCCAGCAGTAGAAGCTACGCCGGTTGAATGATTTTTATATTTTCCTAACCCTTGTGGTTTGCCTGTTGCAAAATAAACGGGACGGCCGTTACCCGGTCCCAAACCATAATCAACAGAATCCTTATCTGGCAATCGAAATCCCTGGTGGTCGCGGTCATCGGCTAATTGATTAAACATCCAATCTTTACGTGGATGCATTTTCAGTAACCAATCTAATCCCCATGTGGCTTCATCGAGCACGTCTGCTTTTCCATTACTTCCATCCAATCCGTTTGCCAAATGTGTATCGGCGAATACATTTGGAAAATCGCGGTAAGCTGCCAATAAATGATAGGTTGCGTTGGCTGATGTTGTTACGTATTGGAGATAATCTGTGGCATCGTGCCATCCGCCCCAGACATTGATGTGCGTACTGTCGGGCATCGGGCCATACATCGTGTAACCATCATGCGTATGGCAAGAATCTTTTAAGAAAGGATTAAAACCACTGCGCTGCTGTCGCATATAACGAAGGCTAAAATCCGCAGTTCCATCATTTACGTCCGATGCAATTTTAAATACAGGCGAAACCGCGGAACCGCATTGCAGGTAATAACTCCCGGGTTTTTTAAAAGATGAGAAATTCAACCTGCACGATTGGGAAAATGGTCCATAACTTCCAAATGATTTTCCTGTTGATGCCGTGAAAACAACTTTAGAACTGCTACTGTCTATTAATTGAAAATTGCCAGGTAAAGTTGAGACCTTACTTACCCACACAGCGACTTTTATTCCGCCGGGAGTATAGCCCAATTGATTAATTCTTATCCACGAATTCTTATCTTGTTTTTGTTTGAAAGAAAATATCAGTAGTAGAGTAAACGTAAAAAGTATGAACTTTTTGATGTTTTTTATGGAGAGATGTGATTGGTTCATTTGTGATAAAAATTTTAAGAATGATTTCAGGATACGCCTGATCCAAAGCTAATGAAAGAGGAACGTGATTGGACTAAATATTTTCATTTTTTAAATTGAGAAAAATACAACTGTCGATTTTCAAACACGATAAATAAATTAAAAAGATAACTTTTTAAAATCTGTTATCTAAAAATTAAAATTTACTTTTAAAGCCCAAAAAAAATTAGGATTTGAACATAAATTCATATATCGATCATACCATACTTAAACCCACCACCACGTTGGCGGAGGTTGCAAAAATATGTGCTGAAGCAGTAGAATACCAGTTTGCAGCGGTTTGTATTCCTCCTTTGTTTGTAGCAAAAGCTGTTAGTTTGGCGAAGGATTCACATGTGAAAGTGGCTACTGTAATTGGTTTTCCTTTTGGATACAGCGCAATCGAAGCCAAGGTTGCGGAAATAGTTTTGGCAATGGTTGATGGTGCTGATGAATTAGACATGGTTATAAACATCTCGGCAGTAAAAAACAATGACTGGAATTTTATTGCCAATGAAATAAATACAATTATGCCGATTGTAAAAAGTAAAAACAAAATTGTAAAGGTTATTATTGAGAGCGGCATTTTAACTGACGATGAAATTGTAAAGTGCTGCGATATTTATGGTATGGCCGGAGTTGATTATGTAAAAACATCTACCGGGTATGCTGAAAAAGGTGCAAGTGTTCATGCAGTAAAACTGATAAGAACGCATCTTGCTGACTCTGTAAAAATAAAAGCCAGTGGCGGAATTAAAACCTATTCTTTTGCAAAAGAATTGATAGATGCAGGTGCAGACCGGCTTGGATGCAGCAGCAGTGTTCAAATTGTAAAAGAAAGTATTGCAGCAACTAACAGTTAAAATCCATTTCTATTTGCAACTAAATTGTGAAAATTATATTCTGTAATATGAGTCTGCCAATATTATTTGTATCTTTTTTGATTAATGCCCATCGATAAATTTATGAAACACTTAATCATCTTATTTTTAGTTTTTTTGGTAAGTCACCAGCTAATCGCTCAATCAACAGATTCAACTGCAGCAAATAAAATTGTTGTTCAACAGGATTATCGAATGGATATATTAGCGAGGAAAGAAGCTGATATAAATACGGCTATTTTAAAAGCACAGGCAAGACTTGCAAAGGGATACAGGCTCATGATTTTAAATACTAACGATCGCGGATATGCCATGAAAGTAAGAGGAGAATTACTGCAGAAATATCCTGATCAAAAAACCTATATGTGGTTTGCAAATCCATACATAAAAATAAAATTTGGCAATTTTAAGACGCAGGACGAAGCTGAACCTTATAGAAAAGCGATAAGTAAAATGTTGAATGGGGCAACTATTTATTATGTGCCCGAAACAATTGAAGTGAAGCCTGATAAAGATTTTGATCCCGATAATATACAATGATCACGGCCATATTTCAAAATATTAAAAAGAGTTTCAATTACTGAAACTCTTTTATTTTTGAGGTTATAAAAGATGCGTGCAAATTAAAAATGTAGAATGATACAAGACAAAATAAAAGAACTGGCTTCAAAATATGCAAATGAATTTATTGATGTCCGCCATCACTTGCATGCCAACCCCGAATTGAGTTTCAACGAATTTAAAACTTCAGAATTTGTACAGGCAAAACTAAAAAGTTGGAACATTGATTATCAAATATTGGCTACTACAGGCGTTGTTGGAGTCATCAAAGGAAAAAACCCGGAAGAAAAAGTTATTGCACTTCGTGCGGATATGGATGCACTTCCAATTAATGAATTAAACGAAGTCGAATATAAATCCAAAAATATTGGAGTAATGCATGCCTGTGGCCACGATGTGCATACAACCTGCCTTTTAGGTGCAGCAAAAATTTTAAATGAATTAAAAGATGAATGGAGCGGTATGGTGAAATTAATTTTTCAACCTGGTGAGGAAAAGAATCCGGGCGGTGCCAGCATCTTAATAAAAGAAGGCGTGTTGGAAAATCCTTCTCCTGAAGCAATTTTTGCAATGCATGTTAATCCTTCATTGCCTGTGGGGAAATTAAGTTTTCGTAGCGGCATGGTCATGGCAAGTGCAGATGAAATTTATATAACAATACGGGGGAAGGGGGGCCATGCAGCAGCTCCACATTTAACAGCCGATACTATTCTCGTTGCATCGCAGCTGGTTGTAAATCTGCAAGAGGTCGTAAGCAGGATGAACAATCCGTTTAATCCATCTGTACTATCTATCACATCTATACAGGGAGGAAATACCACCAATGTTATTCCTTCTGAAGTGAGGCTTATCGGAACATTCAGGGCTATGAACGAGGAATGGAGATTTAAGGCTCATGACCTGATAAAAAAAATATGCAAAAATACTGCTGAAATGGGCGGGGCTGAAATGGATGTTCATATTGATGTTGGTTATCCCTTTGTAATAAATAATGAGAAACTAACAAATATGGCTAAACGCAAAGCAATGACGTTTGCCGGAAACGAAAATGTAGAGGAGACTGAAATGCGAATGGGTGCGGAAGATTTTGCCTTTTATTCTCACAGGATACCTGCTTGTTTTTTCCGGCTTGGCGTTGGTAATATTGAAAAGAAAATAACGTCTGGTGTTCATACACCCACCTTCAATATTGATGAAGCCGCTATTGAAAATGGCATTGGTATTATGGCGTTTCTGGCGGCATCAGCTTCAATCACTTAAATTAACTACATTAAGTATCTTTACTTTTCTAAAAAGAAGCAGTGAACGGATAATCGTTGCACTTTAATATTCAGTATGCAAAAACAACTTCGTAAACAGGAAGCACTTGATTATCATTCAAAGGGAAGGCCAGGTAAAATAGAAGTGATTCCTACAAAAGCTACCAAAACACAACGAGATCTTTCACTGGCATATTCACCCGGAGTAGCCATACCGTGTTTGGAAATAAAAGATAATCCCGACAGTGTGTATCAATATACCGCAAAAGGAAATTTAGTTGGCGTAATAAGTAATGGAACAGCCGTTTTAGGACTGGGTGACATAGGCCCTGAGGCCGGCAAACCGGTTATGGAAGGTAAGGGGGTTTTATTTAAAATATTTGCCGATATTGACGTATTTGATATAGAGATCAACGAAAAAGATCCTAAGAAATTTGTTGAAATCGTTGCTGCATTAGAGCCGACTTTTGGCGGTATTAATTTGGAAGATATCAAGGCTCCTGAATGCTTTTACATTGAGAAAGAGCTAAAAGAAAGATTGAAGATTCCGGTGATGCACGATGATCAGCATGGAACAGCTATTATAAGTGCGGCGGCATTATTAAATGCTTTGGAAATTCAGCATAAAAAAATAGATAAGGTAAAATTTGTTGTAAATGGCGCCGGTGCAGCAGCAATGGCATGTGTGCAACTTTACGAAGCATTGGGTGCAAAGGCTTCCAATTTTTTAATGTTCGACAGGAAAGGAATTATTCATTCGGGCCGGCCGGAACTGGAAGAAGCCAAGATTAAATTTGCACAAACGAGCGATGCCAATATCACTCTCGCTGGTGCCATGAAAGATGCCGATGTATTTATTGGTCTTAGTGTGGGAAATGTAATAACTCCCGAGATGATAAAAAGCATGGCTAAAAATCCGATCGTTTTTGCTATGGCCAATCCTGATCCGGAAATTACTTATGATAAAGCTATTGCTGTTAGAAAAGATCTTATTATGGCTACCGGTCGAAGTGATTTCCCTAACCAGGTAAACAATGTTCTTGGGTTTCCTTATATTTTTCGTGGGGCCTTAGACGTTAGAGCCACCCAGATTAATGAGGCAATGAAACTTGCGGCTGTAAAAGCGTTAGCAGATTTAGCGAAATCCGTCGTTCCTGATATTGTCATACTTGCTTATAACGAAAAAAGTATTGTTTTTGGGCCGACTTATATTATTCCCAAACCTGTTGACAACCGGTTACTTTCAACCGTGGCTCCTGCCGTGGCTAAAGCGGCCATGGATAGTGGTGTTGCACGGTTACCAATAACCGACTGGGACGATTATACAAATAAGCTCAACGAAAGATTGGGTATAGATAACCAACTGCTCAGAGTTATCGGCGCCAAGGCACGAAAGAACCCTAAAAGGGTGGTATTTGCGGAAGCTGAAAATCAAAAAATATTAAAGACCGCTCAAATGGTACTAGATGATGGTTTCGCATACCCGATACTGTTAGGCGATCCAAAGAATATAGCAAAAATTGCGTTGGAAAATGGTATTGACTTGGAAGGCATTCCGGTAATTGATCCTAAAAGTGATGAAGCAGAAGCTAAAAGAACAGAATATGGAGAACTATTCTTTAAGAAGCGGCAGAGAAAGGGATCGAATTATTATGAGTCAAAGAAGATAATGAGAGACCGGTTATACTTTGGATGTATGATGGTAGAGACAGGTGAGGCAGATGCAATGATATCGGGGCTTTCAAAAAACTATCCCGATACAATCCGGCCGGCGTTACAAATAATAGGGATGGAAGAAGGCTCCAAAAAGGTGGCCGGCATGTATATCATTATGACAAAAAAGGGGCCGATATTCCTGGCAGACACGACTGTCAATTTTAATCCTACAGCAGAAGAACTTGCAGATATAACAATGTTGGTAGCCAAAGAAGTCAGGAATTTTGGGATTACGCCCGTTATTGCAATGCTCAGCTATTCTAATTTTGGAAGCAGTGATTCCCCTGAAGCAAAATTAGTAGCGCAGGCAAGAGAAATTGTTAAACATGGAGACCCGTCTCTTACTGTAGACGGAGAAGTGCAGGCAAACGTGGCATTCAATAAAGAAGTAATAAAAGATAATTATCCGTTTAGCGAACTGGTAAATAAAGATGTAAATGTGCTGATATTTCCAAATCTCGCTGCCGGTAATGTGGCTTACAATCTGTTGCAGGAAGTAGGTGGCTTCGATGCTATTGGACCTGTGCTGTTAGGGTTGAGTAAGCCCGTACATATACTTCAGTTGGGAAGCCAGGTTCGCAGTATATTTAATATGGTTCTCATTGCCGTAGTAGATGCACAAATGAAATGCGAAAATAAAAACGATGAGAAAGATCTGCCATCGAGGAGGTGGAGAAAATTAAAAAAAGTAACACCGGAAGCTTAGAAAATTTTTTTTCAGAACTTTTATTACATTCATTTAAAAATCTTTAAAAAATAAGATGACATTATTTTCCACAATTGGAGGCTATCTTTTAATGATGAAAGGAATGTTCACCAAGCCCGAAAATTTTAAAATGTACTGGAAAGAACTCATGCACCAGTCAGTTGAAATTGGTATGGGTTCGTTGGGAATAGTGGCTATTATTTCGGTTTTTATGGGTGCAGTAAGTGCGGTTCAAACTTCCTACCAACTTACCAGTCCGATCCTTCCGAAAGAAACCATTGCTTATATAGTACGGGACACGGTAATTCTTGAATTTGCCCCAACGCTTGTGTGTATTGTGCTTGCTGGAGTTATAGGCAGTAAAATTGCCGGAGAGTTGGGAAACATGCGGGTAAGCGAGCAAATAGATGCGCTTGAAATAATGGGTATAAATTCCAAATCTTATCTTATAATGCCAAAAATACTAGCAGCACTTATAACCATTCCTTTACTGGTGATACTTGCTATGGTTTTAGGAATTTACGGAGGCAGATTGGCGGGAAGCCTGGGAGGCATTCTTTCTACCGATATTTATGACCGGGGCCTCACACAGCAATTTGTTGCAAAAAATGTTTGGTTCGGGCTTGCTAAAGCATACACTTTTGCGTTTATCATAAGCAGTGTGTCTTCCTATTACGGTTACCATGTAAAAGGTGGCTCTTTGGAAATTGGCAGAGCCAGTACAACAGCGGTTATTACCAGTTGCATCCTTATATTATTTGCGGATTATGTACTTGCTTTTTTCTTATTGTAAAAAGAAGAATGATTGAAAAAGAATACCTGATAAGAGCTTTACGATAACTATCGGGTATGCTTAATAGTTAGAGTTTAACATCGCGTCATTGGTGCGATTAATAAATAATTGTTTTTTGCTGCTATTATGATAGAAATAAAAAATGTAAGTAAAAGCTTCGGAGATAAGGAAATTCTCACAGACATAAGCGCCATAATGGAAACGGGTAAAACCAACCTGATTATCGGAACCAGTGGAAGTGGTAAAACTGTTTTGCAAAAATGCATGGTAGGCCTGTTTGAAGTTGACAAAGGTGAAATTATTTTTGATGGAAGAAGCCTAACTAATATGCAGGAAGAGGAAAGGAAAGAACTGCGGCAGCAGATAGGAATGCTCTTCCAGGGTGCGGCACTTTTCGATAGCATGACCGTACAGCAAAATGTAAAATTCCCCCTGGATATGTTTACCAATTGGAGCCACTCAAAAAAAATAGAAAGGGTGAATGATGTACTTGACAGAGTGAACCTGAAAGACACGAACGAAAAATTTCCTGCAGAAATAAGTGGTGGTATGAAAAAGAGGGTAGGGATTGCCAGGGCGATTGTACTAAAACCAAAATACCTGTTTTGCGATGAGCCTAATTCCGGCCTTGATCCGCAAACCTCGATGGTTATTGATAAATTGATTCATGAGATAACCAAAGAAAATAACATGACCACTGTTATTAATACTCACGACATGAATAGTGTGATGGAGATTGGAGAAAATATTCTTTATCTCTACCAGGGAAGAAAAGAATGGGAAGGAACCAAGAAAGAAATAATTTATAGCAAACACGAGAAACTAAATGAATTCATATTTGCATCTGAATTTTTGCGTGATGCGAAAGATATGAGAATGCTCGAAGAAAAAGGTATTATTGACAATGACAGAAATATGGATGAAATTCTTCGGGATGGTGGTGCAAATCTTTTAATGGATGAAACTGACAAGGACGATAATGGTAAATAATTTCAATTGTTGATTCCAAAAATTTGCGAAATTGAAATGGTAAATACATGGACAAAACTTACTTAACGACCTGGAATTTTCCTGATTCGACCACATCCCCCTGTGCATCGCGAAGCTGGAAAATATAAACGCCCCGGTAGTATTCAGTTAATGAAACTGTAATTTTTTGATCGGCCGGTTTTAACTCTGTCATTTTCTTCCCGATAAAATTGTAAATAAGAAGCGTATAGGATTTATTGTAATCTTTTTTAAATTCAAAGTTTATGAAACTCGAAGCGGGGTTAGGATAGAACTTGACAGTCTTAACTGCCTCATCGCTGATAAACGTTGATTTAACCTGCGCAGCGCTGCTGAAATTAAAACCCGCAATAAAAAGAAATATGTAGAAAATTCTTTTCAATAGTTTTTTGATATTTGGCTTAAAGTTACAACTTTTATGACAGGATCAAAATAACCCCCTTCCAGTCAAAGTAAACTAATAAGATATGATTAATTATCTACTAAACGTAAGATGGGCGCTATAAATTGTAAAAGCCTTAAAATAATAAGATTAGTGCCGCAGACAGCCATTGAAAATCAATTAGTTAATACTCTTAAGCAATCTGTAATCGCCTGAAAATTTGGCTGTTTCCCCTGCATTTTCAAGAACTTCAGCATACTGGATGGTACCTTCTCCGTCAATCACAAATGCACTCCTTTTGCTTACGCCTTTCATTTCCATGGAAAAGGTTTCGTAAATGCATCCGTACATTTCGGAAACTAACTTATTAAAATCGTTTATTAACTGGAAATTAAGATTTTGATCTTCTTTAAACTTCGCCAATGTTTGGGGAGAATCTACTGATATGGCAATTACATCCGCATTTGCGTTATTATAAATACTAATAGTATCTCTCACATCGCATAATTCTTTGGTACAAACGCCGGTAAGGGCCAGCGGGAAAAATAATAAGACAATATTTTCTCCCGATAATCTACCAATGATACCTTTTCCTTTTCCGAGCTATATAGGCTAAACTCCGGTGCAATCGGACCTACTTCGATTTTCATAATGCATAAATTAATCTGTAAAAATAAATACGTAGTGAGCTATACCTTTTTAGCAAAAGAATCCATAAGGACCAATGAAGTATGCTACCACACTTCGTATGAAAGCAACTCATTTTCAGTTTTTATACGCTGTCCTTCTCTAATAATGAAGACACATGCCGCTGCTGTAACAGCGGTAATGGCAAAAAAATATAATACACTTTTAGCTTTTTTCTTTTTTTTAGATTGACAAGAATGGCCCATAAC
>Ga0157373_10003964_pt1 | contig 11177 bp, 9 predicted proteins | sample C65metaG_FD_113460 | JGI IMG/M metagenome (GOLD analysis project Ga0157373, IMG submission 113460) | Corn rhizosphere microbial communities from Kellogg Biological Station, Michigan, USA - C6-5 metaG | ecosystem: Host-associated > Plants > Roots > Rhizosphere > Soil | place: USA: Michigan...
ACATTGCGGCGCTGTCGGTGTTCGTGTCCACCTGCCCGGAAAACACGAACACCGACAGCGCCGCAATGTTGCTGACAAAGTTCATGCTGCGTGCCACGCCGCTGGCCTTGACCAGATCGATCGGGTAGAGCAGCAGGCTGCTCACTGTCCAGAACGCGCCCGTGCCGGGGCCGGCCACGCCGTCATAGAAACCGAGGCTGAAGCCTTGGCTCGATTGCCATTTCTTTTTGATCGGTGCGTCGCTGTCCAGCGGCGCTTTTGGCGTGCCGCCGAACAACAGATACAGGCCGCAGGCAAACACGATCACCGGGAGCATTTTGTTCAGCCATTCTGCCGGCAGGTAATGCGCGACGATGGCGCCGGCCAGGGCGCCGACCAGTGTGCCGACGATGGCGTGGGTCCACTGACGCGGGTGGAACAGCTTGCGTTTGTAGAAGGTGAAACTGGCAGTGGCCGAGCCGAACGTCGAGCTGAGTTTGTTGGTGCCGAGCACCAGATGCGGCGGCAGGCCAGCGGTCAGCAGGGCGGGCGTGGTCAGCAGGCCGCCACCGCCGGCGATGGCATCGATGAAACCGGCAATGAAAGCGACAAAGGCCAGAATGGCGAGGGTGGTGAGGTCAACGCTGAGTTCGAAAGGCATGGAATCGGCTTATTCGGCAGGGCGCAGATTTGGCTGCGGGGAGGGCGGTCATGTTACCTGTATCCAACTGTTGCGGCGACCCGTAAAGCCCAATCGCGAGCAGGCTCACTCCTACAGGGGAACGCATTCCAAATGTAGGAGTGAGCCTGCTCGCGATGACGTCAGTCCGGCCACCCCATCACCCACTGTTGCCCACTCAACATCCAGCCAACAAATCCCCCCTCCACCAAACATCAACTCCACCCAAAAAACCAACAAAACCGGGCATTTCCAGGCTGGCACGCTTGCTGCTCTACCACTCCCATCTCCGCAAATGTCCCGAGGACACGCCAATGAGTCAGCAAGCCGTAAAATTTGCCTACTGGGTGCCGAACGTCAGCGGTGGGCTGGTGGTCAGCAAGATCGAACAGCGCACCGATTGGGGCATCGACTACAACCGCAAACTGGCGCAGCTCGCCGAGGCCGCCGGGTTCGAATACGCGTTGACGCAGATCCGTTTCACCGCCGGGTATGGTGCGGAGTTCCAGCATGAATCCGTGGCGTTCAGCCACGCATTGCTCGCGGCCACCAGCAAACTCAAAGTGATCGCCGCGATCCTGTCCGGCCCGTGGCAACCGGCGTTGGCAGCCAAGCAACTGGCGACGATCGACCAACTCACCAACGGCCGCATCGCGGTGAACATCGTCAGCGGCTGGTTCAAAGGCGAATTCCAGGCCATCGGCGAGCATTGGCTGGAGCACGACGAGCGTTATCGCCGTTCCGAAGAATTCATTCGCTCACTGCGCGGCGTGTGGAGTCAGGACAACTTCACCTTTCGCGGCGATTTCTACCGCTTCGATAATTACAGCCTGAAACCGAAACCATTGGGTCGTCCGGAAATTTTCCAGGGCGGCAGTTCCCGTGCCGCGCGGGACATGGCCGCACGGGTTTCGGACTGGTATTTCACCAACGGCAACAGCGTTGAGGGGATCAAGGCGCAGGTCGACGATATTCGTGCCAAGGCAGCGGCGAACAATCATTCGGTGAAGATCGGTGTGAATGCCTTTGTCATCGCCCGTGAAACCGAAGAAGAGGCGCGGGCGGTACTTGCGCAGATCATCGATCAGGCCGATCCGGAAGCGGTAAACGCTTTTGGCGATGCGGCGAAACAGGCAGGCCGTGCATCGCCGGAGGGTGAGGGCAACTGGGCGAAATCGACGTTTGAGGATCTGGTGCAGTACAACGATGGCTTCAAGACCAATCTGATTGGTACGCCGTTGCAGATTGCCGAGCGGATTGTCGCGCTGAAAGCGGTGGGTGTGGATCTGGTGCTGGCGGGGTTTCTGCACTTTCAGGAAGAGGTCGAATATTTCGGGCGACGGGTGTTGCCGCTGGTGCGCGAACTGGAGGCAGAAAAGACTGCCGCTGTTGCCTGAACCCTATGCAAAACCTGTGGGAGCGAGCTTGCTCGCGAAGGCGTCCTTTCAGTAAATACTGTGATTACTGATAAACCGCATTCGCGAGCAAGCTCGCTCCCACATTGGATCTTTGTGAATCTACAGACCGAGGTCAGACAGCCCCGGATGATCATCCGGGCGGCGGCCCAGCGGCCAGTGGAACTTGCGTTCGCTTTCCTTGATCGGCATGTCGTTGATGCACGCGTAACGCTGGAACATCAGGCCTTGCTCGTCGAACTCCCAGTTTTCGTTGCCGTAGGAGCGGAACCAGTTGCCCGAATCATCGTGCCATTCATAGGCGTAACGCACGGCGATGCGGGTGTCGGAGTAAGCCCAGAGTTCCTTGATCAAACGGTAATCCAGTTCCTTCGCCCATTTACGGGTCAGGAAGGCCTTGGCTTCTTCGCGGTTGTTGGCGAATTCGGCGCGGTTGCGCCATTTGGTGTCGAGGGTGTAAGCCAGCGATACCCGTTCCGGGTCGCGGGAGTTCCAGCCATCCTCGGCCAGGCGAACTTTCTCGATGGCTGATTCACGGTTGAAGGGCGGCAATGGCGGACGTACCTGGGCTGCAGTAGACATATCAGTCTCCCGATCTAATTAATAATTGAACAACAAGTCCGGCTTATTAAGGCGTTACAGGTCCAATAACTTTCGCGCCATGCATTGCGCATTATCGGCGGCACTGTGATCACCCATCACAAGCGCTACGGTAATGGCACCGTCAATCAGGATCAGCAGCTGTTTGGCCAGCAGTTGCGGATCCTCGGCGCCATGTTCGGTACACAGCTCGCACACGTAGTCGAGCAGCTTCTGTTTGTGTTCTTTCGCCACCAGCCGCACCGGGTCCTGCGGGTCACCGGTTTCGCCGCTGGTGTTGATGAACGCGCAGCCGCGAAAGCCTTCGGAGGCGAACCAGCTCTTGAGCACGGTAAACAGGTTGAGCAGGCGATCGGCCGGGGTTTCGGCCTGATTGACAGCGCTTCTGTACCAGTGCATCCAGCGCACGTCGCGACGTTGCAGGGCGGCGACGGTCAGCGCGTCCTTGTCGGCAAAGTAACGGTAGATGCTTTTTCTGGAGACGCCGGCGGTTTTCACCAGAAGATCCATGCTGGTGGCAGCGATGCCACTTTTGTAGATCAACTTTTCGGTGACATCCAGAATGATGTCGCGTGTGTCATTGCTAGTGATTTCGTTCATGCAGTGAACAGTAGAACGATTGTTCTCCTTGGTCAAGCGGGTATTTTTGTCGACTGTGAAATCGTCTTCGCGAGCAGGCGCGCTCCCACAGGGGAATGCGTTTCAAAGGTGGGAGCGAGCCTGCTCGCGAAGGGTTCATTACAGACACTGACAAGACCCGACGGGAGCGATGGTGTAAGCTCTCGGGTTCTTCGGATTCGACCCATTGCGAGCCCTATGCCGTTGCTTTTCAAACGTTCCTTGCTGCCCAAATTGCGCAGCTTTCCGCTGACCGCCGAGGCCGTGACCATTCTGTCCGGCGCCGCCGAGTTTCGTCGTTGCCTGCTGGAGAAAATCGCCACGGCGACCCAGCGCATCTACATCGTTGCGCTGTATCTGCAGCAAGACGAAGCCGGTCAGGAAATCCTCGATGCCTTGCACGTCGCCAAGCTCAAGCGCCCCGAGCTGGAAATCGCCGTGGTCGTCGATTGGCTGCGCGCCCAGCGCGGGCTGATCGGTGCCGGCAAGCAGCCGGGCAATTCGGCGTGGTATCAGGAAATGACCCGCACGCACCAGAGCGAAGTGCCGGTGTACGGCGTGCCGGTGCAGACCCGCGAGTTGTTCGGTGTGCTGCATTTGAAGGGCTTTGTGATCGACGACTGCGTGGTCTACAGCGGTGCGAGCCTGAATAACGTTTATCTGCACAAGTTCGACAAGTACCGTTTCGACCGTTATCACGTGCTGCACAGCGCTGAGCTGGCCGACTCGATGCATCACCTGGTCAAACATGGCCTGATCGAATCGAAAGCCGTGCATCGCCTCGATCTGCCGAACCTGCCGACCACACGCAGCCTGCGCAACGACATCGGCGATCTGCGCAGCCGTCTCAAATACGCGACGTACGACACCGCCAATGGCAGCACCGCCAGAGACGGCCTGTCGGTCAGCCCGCTGCTCGGCGTCGGCAAGAACAACCCGTTGAACCGGGCGATTCTCGAACTCATCGCCAGCGCGCAAAAACAGCTGACCATCTGCACGCCGTACTTCAACCTGCCGCTGGGTGTGATTCGTGAGATCAACCGAGCGCTGGCCCGTGGCGTGAAGATCGATATCGTGGTCGGCGACAAGACGGCCAACGACTTTTATATCCCGCCGAGCGAGCCGTTCAAGGTGATCGCAGCGTTGCCGTATCTGTACGAGATCAGCCTGCGGCGCTTTGCCAAGCGCCATCAGCGCAACATCGACAGCGGTCAGTTGAACCTGCACCTGTGGCGTGACGGCGACAACACCTATCACCTCAAGGGCATGTGGATTGATCAGCGCTATACGTTGCTGACCGGCAACAACCTTAATCCACGAGCGTTTCGCCTGGATCTGGAAAACGCCTTGTTGATCGATGATCCGAAGGGCGAATGGCTCGAGCCACGGGCGAAGGAACTGGAAGAGATTTTCCGCCATACCACGCGGATTGACAGCTTTCAGAGCCTGGAGACGCTGCCCGAATACCCGGCCGCGGTGGCCAAGTTTCTCAAGCGCGTGAGTCGGGTGCGGATTGAGCGGTTGCTGTACCGGATTCTCTAAAAAATCAAAGTTATTCAGTGCGGCTGAAAATGCCTTCGCGAGCAGGCTCGCTCCCACAGGGGGAATGCATTCCAGATGTGGGAGCGAGCTCCCTCCCACAGGAAAATGCATTCCAAATGTGGGAGCGAGCCTGCTCGCGAAGGGGCCAGACCAGGCGCTAAAAAACTTAGTTCAGCCCCAACTTCCCACGCAACGTGGACAAATCTTCCGCCAGTGTATTCACCGGCCCGACCAGCGCTTTACGGTCGTTATCCTTCACCTTGTCATACGTCTCGAAACCACCGTCCTGGGTCTTGTACTTGGCCAGAATCTTGTCGACCGTGGCAAAGTTCTTGTCCACCTTCGCAGCAAAAGCCTTGTCCTGCTGCTTGATCTGCGGACGGAACAGATCAACGATTTTCTTCGCGCCGTCGATGTTGCCCTGGAAGTCATACAGGTCGGTGTGGCTGTAGCGATCTTCTTCGCCGGAGATCTTGGTCGCGGCGACTTCTTCCAGCAGCGCGGCGGCACCGCCGACGACTTTCTCCGGCGGGAAAGTCAGGCCGGCGACGCGGGTCTGCAGATCTTTTACGTCGCTGTTGAGCTTGTCCGCCAACTCGTTAAGGCCCTGAGTGCTTTTTTCCGAGAACAGCGAGTATTCGATGCGGTGGAAGCCGGTGAAGTCGTCAGCCTTTACGCCTTTCTCGTGGTCGTCGACACGGGAGTCGATGGAGGCATCGAGGTCACTGAACAGCTCGGCAATCGGCTCGATCGACTCGTAGTAAACGCGGGTCGGTGCGTAGAGCTTTTGCGCGGTGGCCAAATCGCCTTTCTTCACGGCATCGGTGAATTGTTGGGTGTGGCTGCCCAGCTCATCCAATTGCTCGGTAACGTAAATCTTGTAGTCCGAAACCGGCCCCACCAGATCCAGCGGTGCAGTGGCGGCGAATGCCGACAGCGGGGTGTTGAGCAAACCAAGGGTCAGCAATAACGCGAGTGGCGTCTTTTTCATCGGGGGCGGCTCCAGTGTCGAGATTGTTTTATGCGGCTGTTTTCGGTTGTGTGGCGTTGAGCAGCGAGCGACCGATAAAGTCCTTGTCGCCCGTGACACCCGGCAGGGTGAAGAAATAGCCGCCGCCGACCGGTTTGAGGTATTCCTCCAGCAGCTCGCCGTTGAGGCGGGTCTGCACGGTGATAAAGCCTTTTTCCAGGTCGGCCTGGTAGCAGATGAACAGCAGGCCCATGTCGAGCTGGCCGTTCTTGTTCACGCCATTCGAATAGTTGAACGGCCGGCGCAGGATCAGGTTGGCTTGGCTCGCGGCGGTGCGCGGGTTGGCCAGGCGAATGTGCGCGTCGAGCTTGGTCAGCTTGCCGGCCGGGTCTTTGCTGTAGTCCGGGACTTCAGTCTCATGCTGCGCACCCATCGGCGCGCCGGTAGTTTTGACCCGGCCGATGATGCTTTCCTGTTCCTGCAATGGCGTACGGTCCCAGCGCTCGACAAAGTTGCGGATGATCCGCACCGCTTGATAGCTGCCGTGAGCAGCCCAGGCCGGTTCGTCACTGCCCGGTTGCACCCAGACCAGGCGATCCATGGCTTTAGCGTCGTTGGAATCGGGGTTGGCCGAGCCATCGCGGAACCCCAGGAAGTTACGCGCCGATTGCGCCGGCACACCGGCTTTTGCCGGGGCTTGCGGCGGTACGCTGCCTTCCTGCTTCCAGCGCACCAGCAGCAGGTCGGGAAGGTTTTTGACGATATCGCGCAGGGCGTGAATGTTGGTGTCGGCGGTGTTCGAGCAGAACTGCAGGCTCAGGTCGCCGTGGCAGCAATCGGCGTCCAGCGCATCGTTGGGAAACCCGACCATGCGCATCAGACGCTTGGGCTTGGCGTCGGCCAGACCGAAGCGCTCGTCGAACAGCGACTCGCCGACCGAAACGGTGATGGTCAGGTTGTCCGGGGTTACATTCGGGCCAAGGATGCCGGAGTCCGGCGGCGGCAGTTTCGGATCGATCTGCGCCACCGGGCCGCCCTTCATTAGGAACGCGATGCGCTCGTTGAGGGTGCGGAACAGCCGCTCCAGATCTTCACGATCACTGGCCAACACGTCGAACGATACGAGCATGCCCGACGCCGGGCGCGGGGTGACGATGCCGGTCTGGTGGATGCCGTGGAAATCGTGACGGTCTTCGGTCTTGTCACTGCTCGGTGCTTCGGTGACTTGTGCCGGCGCGGCGGCCATGGCCGGACAGCTCAGGGCCGAGCCGGCGAGGGCGACACCGGCGGCGCCCATGCCCATCAGGACACGGCGACGTTGCAGGTTGAGTGGTTCGCTATCTTTCATCGTCAAATCGTCTTCTGCTTACAGGCCGGAGAGGCCGAGGGCGGGATCGATGCCATCCAGAGCGTCGGCCAGAGCCTGGGCCTTGTCGGCAATCTGCTTGCGTTGTTCGCCGCTGATGGCGTCGTAACTGGCGTAGCCGTCCTTGATCTTGTAGGTATCGAGTTCGCTGTCGAAGTCCGCCAGTGCCTGGTCGATGTTCGGCAACAGCTCGGCCGCCGACTTGGTCAGCATTGGCCGCAGCAGATCGACGACTTTGTGTGCGGTTTGCGCGTTGGCAGCGAAACCGTTGAGGTCGCTGTGGCTGTAGCGTTCTTCTTCACCGCTGGCAGCACGGACGTCGGCCAAGGTGTTGAGGTTGCGCACGATGATGCTGACCAGTTGCTCCGGTGGCAGGCTTTGCGCGAGCAATTGCTGTTTGAGCGTGGTGACATCGCTGAGCAGGCGCTGGGCAACGGGCGCCATTTGGTCGAGATTGCGCTGCTGGAACAGTGCGTATTCGATGCGGTGGAAACCGACGAAGGCCGAATCCTGTTCGCGCTTTTCGAAGTAGTCGGCGCGGGCGTTGATGCTGTTGTCCAGTCCCGCCAGGCGTTGCGCGGCAGGGGCCAGACGCTGATAAGCCGCGCGGGCCGGTAAGTACAGCGCTTGAGCCTGACTGAGGTCGCCGCTTTCAATCGCTTGATTGAGCGCGGTCACGGCTTTGATCAATGCGTTGCTCTGGCTGGCCAGGTACACGCGAAATTCCGACAGCGGCCCGACGAAGGCGACCATCGACGGCTTGGCTTTGGCCGCAGCCTCAGAGGCGGCAGTTGGCGTCACGTGCAGGGTGCCGCGCGGGTTGCTCAGCAGGCCGCAGGTGATCGCGTAATCGCCCGGTTGCAGGTTGGCGTTGATCACTTGGCTGAGGCCTGGCGCAATGTTTTCCCGCTCCTCGACAACGAGCACGCCGTCGAGGATTTCCCATTCCACGGCACGGTCGGAGCGGTTGACGATGCGGAAACTGGCGCGGCCGGCCGGCACCGTCAGCGCGTTGGGTTCGCAACTGCCCGGATGAATGTTCACCACCACTTCATCCTGGTTGTGCTGACGCTTGGCCGCAGCCATTTTCGAGGCGTAATAAAACAGACCACCGGCGGCGATCATCACCACCACCGAGCCGGCCACCGCCCAACGCAAGGCGCGAGGAGGGGAGGCCTGAGGAGTATTAGGCTTTGACATGAATGCCCTTATTGGCTGGAAACGGAAGACGATTGTGCGGAGGGCTTCGGCGCGGGAGCCGGGTAAAAGAACATCACCAGCGCCACCAGCAGATAAAGCAGATACGCACCGAGGGTGCTGACGGTCGGCGCATCCTGATAACCGAACATGCCGGCCAGCACCGAACCCAACGGGCCATCCATCGGCAGCGTCGCGCTGAAGTCGAACAGCACGGTTTGCAGGTGATTCCACAACCCGGCTTCATGCAACGCCTGCACCGAGTTGGCGAGAATCCCGGCGGCCACCACCAGAATGAACAGGCCGGTCCACTTGAAGAACGCCGAAAGATTGAGGCGCATGCTGCCGCTGTAGATCAGGAAACCGACGATGATCGCCAGAATCAGCCCGAGCAGGGCACCGATCGGCGCGCCGGGGCCTTCACTTTGCTGGAACACTGCGAGCAGGAAGAACACCGTTTCCAGGCCTTCGCGAGCGACCGCGAAGAACACCATGGCGATCAGTGCAATCACCTGATGTTTGGAGGAAGTCAGCGCGTGATCCAGCGAGGCTTGCAGCGAATGCTTGATCGAGCGCGCGACCTTGCGCATCCAGAACACCATGGAGCTGAGAATGCCTACGGCCACCAGCCCGACCACGCCTTCGAACAGCTCCTGCTGCTTTTGCGGGAATTCAGCGCTGACCAGCTCCAGACCACCGCCGACCAGCAGGGCGAGGGCGGCGGCGAGAAATACGCCGATCCACACGGCAGGCATCCATTGACCACGGCCAGTCTGTTGCAGGTAGCTGGCGATAATGCCAACGATCAGCGCGGCTTCAATGCCTTCGCGCAGCATGATCAGGAAGGGAACGAGCATTCGGTGTCCAGTAAGTCATTCGAAGAGGTTACAAGTTGTAACATAATGACAAGCATTCTCACATGACAATGATTGGCATAAACCTGAACACAAGCTGAACAACCTGTTTTTTGCCCCTGCACAAAACCCTGTGGGAGCGAGCCTGCTCGCGAATGCGGTGGCTCAGAAAAATCAATGTTGACTGACACGACGCTATCGCGAGCGGGCTCACTCCTACAGGGGATTCGTGTTGAATTCGTGTCCTGCGGTAAGATGCCCACCACTCAAAAACAACAAGGTTTGCCGCGCTCCATGTCGGAAAAAGACACCATCGCCGTGCAACTGGTGCGTGAAGCGCTGCTGCAAAGTTGTGCCCCGGGCGCAGCCACCGAAGAGGTGTTGAACAAGGTCGGGATTGCTCCGCTGCTGCTGCAATCCGAACACGGCCGGGTGCCGGCCTCGCAGTACGCGAAACTCTGGCGCTTGTTGGCCCGACGCGGGGATGACGAGTTTTTCGGCATGGACCCGCGCAAGCTCAAGTCAGGCAGCCTCGAATTCCTCTGTCGCAGCGCGATGGCGCAACCGACGCTGGCGGCGGGTTTGAGCGCGGGGCTGAGCTTTCTGTCGCTGATGCTGGAGCGCATGCCTGCGCAATTGGTGCATCAGCAAAGTCTGGCGGAGATCGTCCTGCTGGAGGATGACCACGAACCGCGTCGCGCCTTCACCTATTTCACCTACTGGATGATCGTCCACGGTGTGGCCTGTTGGCTGGCGGGGCGGCGGATTCCGATTCTGGCGATCGAACTGCGCTGTGCGGCGCCGGCGTTCACCGATGACTATCGAGTGATGTTCTCGGAAAACCTGCGTTTCGAGCGTCCACGCACGCGGATGATCTTCTCTGCCGATTGCCTCGATCTACCGATCAAGCGCACCGCCGAAGAACTGAAACGCTTTCTCGCCCACGCCCCGGCCAACATTCTGGTCAAGTACCGCGACCCGGAGAGCCTCGCCAGTCGGATCAAGCACGATCTGCGGGAGTTGCCGGCCGAGCAGTGGCCGGAAACCGAGACCTTGGCCCAACAGTTGTGCATGTCGGCTTCGACGTTGCGCCGGCGCTTGGCGGAAGAAGGGCAGACCTACCAAGGGCTCAAGGACAGTGTGCGCAAAGAGCTGGCGATTATCTGGCTGGCGGAGCCTTCGATCAGTTTTGTCGAGATTGCCAGCCGCTTGGGATTTGCCGATGCGAGTTCGTTCTACAAGGCGTTTCGCAAGTGGTCGGGGTCGAATCCGGGCCACTATCGCCAGCTGATCCTGAATGAGGTTGTCTGACCCAACACATTCCGCCGCTTGATCGTTCCCACGCTCCGCGTGGGAATGCCTCAAGGGACGCTCCGAGTTCCAGCTCTGGAGCGGACGCAGAGCGTCCGAGGCTGCATTCCCACGCAGAGCGTGGGAACGATCAGTGTGGTAGCGGTCTTGGCCAAACCAGTCAGCCACATTGATGGCTTTGACCATTGCCCCAGCCCCCGCACAGCGCGACTATCCCCCTGTTGTTTACGCTTCCCAGCCTAATAAAAAACAGAGGGATTCTGGCAATGCGCGATTACTTGTCTGCCACCGCACAGTTCAACTATCAGCACACCGTGGATGCCGCGCTCAGCGGTACGCTTGCGGCGCTCAACGCCTGCGTCGAATGTTGCGACCGTCATGCCTTGCCCGGGCGCATTGCGCTGTTCTGGGAAGGCCGCGACGGCGCCAGTGCGACGTACACCTTCAGCGACCTGCAGGACAAAGCCGCGCGTTTCGCCAACTTCCTCCTCGCCCAGGGCGTGCAGAAGGGCGACAAGGTCGCCGGCCTGCTGCCGCGCAACATCGAATTGCTCATCACCGTATTCGCCACCTGGCGCATCGGCGCGGTGTATCAGCCGCTGTTCACCGCATTCGGCCCCAAGGCCATCGAGCATCGCCTGAACAG
>Ga0157373_10003965_pt1 | contig 11173 bp, 7 predicted proteins | sample C65metaG_FD_113460 | JGI IMG/M metagenome (GOLD analysis project Ga0157373, IMG submission 113460) | Corn rhizosphere microbial communities from Kellogg Biological Station, Michigan, USA - C6-5 metaG | ecosystem: Host-associated > Plants > Roots > Rhizosphere > Soil | place: USA: Michigan...
AACGAAACAGCGGCGTGAAGATCCACTGCTCTTCTCGTTCAATGCCGTAATACGTCAACACTGCATCTCGCTTGCTACGGCTCGCTACACCAACGAATGGGCCACTCGCGTCATCGTCAATCGACGACGTGCTGCGCGGAGCAGAGGCCACGCCAAGATTGTTGGTAGCGATCATTTGAGGAACTGCAAATTGTTGTAAGGACGTTAGTTGCGGATCGCGCAACTGCGGAATGACGTTGTTTGTATAGAACAGGATCGACTGCTGGAAGTCGAGCAGCGCGTCACTGCGCGGTAGGATGTAACGCCATTCACCTTCGAGCGTTAATGGATCTCTTGCAGCAGACGGACGAAGAATTTGCCGGTTCTTTGATCCACCTGGAACCGGTATCCCGTCAAGCAGTTGGTCCATCGACGTTGGCAGTGCTTGAGGACTGCCACCGCCTACCATCCGCGACTTGTTGACATAGTATTGACGAATCGCATCGGCCACTTGCTCGCCACGAAAGATCGCTTCCTGCTCTCGTTCGCGCTGCGCTTGCTGCTGCACACTTGGGGCTGCGGCCATCGCGAAAAGAGCGAGCACCGTCATCAGCGCCAGGAGTGCGACGAGCGTGTAACCACCCTCGGAGCGCCTCCGCGCCTCCGAAATCGAGACAGACGGCGCGACTGAAACACTCAAGCGCGACCCGCATATCTTGTGGTCGGTGATCTGTTTAAGGTTCGTCATCTTCAGCATCAACTTTTGGCGTCGGTCGTGCCAGAGCACCACCGGATTTGTCGCCTTCCGTCATCGGCAGCACGTGTTTGATCTTCAAGCTCGTGTCTACTACGACGAGTTCCTTCTCCGACATGCTGGTCACGCGAAACCTGCCACCGATAACGTCGCCACGATAAACGGACGTGATGTTGCGGTTGGTGCGATCCTGCACCAGCGCCGTGTCAGTCACGCGATCCTGCTTACCGATGATGCCGATGTAGGTGTAGTTAGGTGTCGGCGGCGGCGCAATGTTGATCGCCAGTTCATTAGAATAGAGACGGTTGTCAGGCGTACGAACGACGATCTGGCGCGCACCGGGATTAGCGATCAATGATGCTGCGATCGTGGTCGAGAGCTGTTGCGGTCCCTTGTAGGTCGTGGGTAGTTCGCGACCATCAATAAAGATGCGCATGTCAGGTGTAAACTTGTCACCGGCGGCTTCGAGTTTGAAATCACCCGTGCGTGCGTAAACGTTGGACGGCGAAACAGACGCGAGCAGAATCGGAGGCGGTGGCGTCGGAGTCGGCGTCGGCGGCGTCGCGACAGGGGCGCTTGGCGGTGGCGGTTCGTAAAAAGCAAAGATGTTTCGCTTCGCCTCGGGAGCGTTGTACGATACAGGCAAATACTCAATCGGCGCCATGCTAGCGGCCTCGAGCACTTGCTGCGATGCCGGTGCAGCAGCGGGCCGCGTCGTGTTAGTTGTAGACTGCGGCTTCGCGCTCGCTGTGGTCGTCGTCTTAGTGACAGGACGCCGGCTGTCGAACCCGATGAGCGCCCAGTAAAGGACGAGGATAGCTCCGAGTCCGAGCACCGCGGCGAAGATCAGCTTCTTCTTTTCACCTGGTTTGGTTAAGTCTACCAGTGCCATTTCGTTTATTCCTGAGTTGCCGCCGCGCTATTCAGTCGCGCTCGGACGCTGAAAGTAAGTCGCCATATTTAGTTGGAGCGTCACGAGCGACCCGCGCGTGCCCGACCCCGCAGCTCCGCCGCCGCCGGCTTCCGCCGACACGGGAGCGTTATTCTGAGTCGCGCGCTGAAGTTCGACTTCATTGATAACTACAAACTGCTTGCTTCGCTCGACGTCACGAATGAAGTGACGCACGTTCTGATATTCCCCCTCGACCGTCACCATCACCGCGATGCCCGGATAGAAACTCTGCCACTTCGTAACCACGGTCTTACCGGAATTCGACTTCGCTCCCGCGGGATCGAGCTGCGTATAAGTCGGGCCCGACGTGTTGCGCACATTGTTCTTCACGATGAGTTGATTCAACTCTGAGTACAAGACCATGCGACCCTCGTCGACGGGCATGAGGTGTTCACTCTCAAACTTGTTCAAGCTCGCCGCGGCGCGGTCAACCGTCTGTTGCGTGGTCTGGTCCTTTTGAAAAACACTGCCGAGTGTTTGCAAATTGGTCTGCAATTGCTTCAGCTCCGTGTTCAATGAAGCCAGACGAGAACGAGCGGGCACGAGGAAATACACGTAACTCAGGAGGACGAGCACCAGCACGAAGCAACTGCCAGCGAGTGCGACAACTTCCGCAACGCCGAACATCTTGCCGCGACGTGAAGCCAGAAACTCACTCACTCGCAACTGATAACCAGCCCGGCGAGGTTCAGCCTGCACTTCGGCGCTCATCTTGAAACCTCGCTTCCTTTGCTGCCAGCCTCAACTTCCGCCACGTTCTCCGATGAATAACCGGCACGGGCGCGGTAAACCACTGCGAGCTCGTATTCGGTTCCGGCCTCGCCACGACCTTTCGCGAGGTTCTGGTTATGAATCTCGGCGTAGAAAACGCCGTCCTGTTGCCATGTCTTGAGCAGGTCGCTCATCGTGGTGGGGTTCTTCGTAAACAAGGCCATGTCGAGTTGCGCAATCGTCTGGTCACCTTGCCGGTTTATGTCGCGCACCGCGATGCGGGTAACCTTGACGTTCGGCGGCAACGCCGACTCGAGATCAGCCAACAATCGCGACCAGGAAAACGCCTTGCGATCGACGAGTTGGTGAGCGGCCGGTATCGCCTGCTGCTGCTCTGGAGTAAATGATTGCTTCACTTCGTTGGCGGCGTCGAGCAGGATGTGTTCACGTTGTTTGAGCTGCGTGATCTGTCCCTCGACGAGCGCGGTCTCTCTTCTGGTGTTCGTCGTGAGTTGCACGACGACGAGCAGGCCGATCAGCGACACAAAAAGAATCATCACCGTGAGAGTCCACGGCACAATGCGATTACTAAATGGTCTTGAGGCCAGGTTAAGACTGTTATTCACTGGAGAAAACCTCTTTGCGAGCCTACCGGCAGGCCAAACTTGTGAAAGAATACACGGCCTGTGGAAATAATCGCAAACCCGGAGAATCTACACGCACTGAGATGCTATTCGTTTCCGAAATGATTGTTGTCCGCAGATTACGCATATCGGGCAGATCGGGAGCTTGTGGCTCGTCGCGTCTTCCTCCTATAATCGCCAATTCAATTTAACTTTGTTTAGTCTCCGTATCGTTATGGAAGTACACTCATCGCAAAAACCCTCCGCAGGGACGTGTTGCGACTCAGTTGACACGGGCTCGATCCAACGGGTTGCAGTTGCTCATTTACCTACGGAATGGGGCGAATTTCAGATTGCCGCATACCGCTCACGCACCAGCGAGGAAGAATTCGTTGTCCTCTTTAAAGGAGAAATGCGCCGCGACGTTCCAACACTGGTGCGCATCCACTCTCAATGCCTGACCGGCGACGTGTTTGGCTCGACTAAATGCGACTGCGGCCGCCAGCTTCATCGCACGATGCAGATGATCCAGCAGGAAGGCCGGGGCGCAATCGTCTACCAGCAGCAGGAGGGTCGCGGCATCGGCATCGTCAACAAGATTCGCGCGTACGCGCTCCAGGATCAGGGCGCCGACACCGTTGAAGCGAACGAGCAGCTTGGTCTTGCCGTGGATTTGAGAGATTACCGGCAGTGTGCGGAAATCCTGTTCGACCTCGGACTTTGCCAGGTGAAGGTGATCTCTAACAATCCGCTGAAGCTGCGGGCAATTGAAGAAGCGGGCTTGAAGATTGTGGAACGAGTCTCGATCGAGGTCGACTCAACTGAAGACGCCGCGGAGTACCTGCGCACCAAGAAAGAGAAGCTGGGTCACTTACTCGAACTCAAGGGCGATTAAACCGCGGCATCCGTGATTAAAACTATTGGTTTTTGTCTCTGAGTTCTTTGATGGTGCCCTTGATCTTCTCAGCGTCAGCCGCCTTCGGATCAAGTTTCAGATATTTCTCCAACTCGTCCGCCGCCTCCTTCGGTTTCTGCGACATCCACAAGCCACCCAGATACTTGTGCGCGAGCGCCAGGTTTTCACCGCCATTAGCGATCGTAGCCTCAAACTCCGGAACGGCTTCCGAATAGCGTTTGACACTGATCAGCGTCAATCCCAGATAGTAATGCGCGGAGGGACCAGCACTCTTCAACTCCAGTGCCTTGCGCAAGTGTGTCTCAGCATCTTCAAACTTCTTTTTGTTGAACGCGACGATGCCGAGATTCAAATGTGCATGGGGATCGTCGGGCTTGAGTTTCACCAATGCTTCATACGTGTCACCCGCTTTGTCCCACTGCTTCAGGATCAGGTACTGCGCGCCGAGCTCGTTTAGCGCGATGGGAAAGTTTGGATACGCCGTCACCGCAGCACTGAGCGACTCAGCCGCAGCCTTCGCATCGCCTTTGTGCGCCGCTGCTGTGCCCTTTTGATAAAAATTCAGGGCGTTCGACGGGACTCCTGCAAAAAGCGGATTCGAGGAATCGACCTTCGGCTGCAGTTGAATCGAAACCTGAACGACTTTACTCGTTCCCTGATAGATGCCGACGGATTCGCGCGCCTTTTCAAACTCCGGCCCAGCATCAACCACCACAGTGTAGTTTCCGGGCACAAGGCCATTGAAACGGAAAACACCATCCTGATCCGGGACCGCAGTATTGCCGCCGCCAAATGCACTCGCGCTATCAAGACTCACTTTGATAGTGCGCCCACTGGCAGTCTGTCCGGACGGAAAATAAATTCGGCCCTGGAGCATGACGTTGCCTTCACCGCTCGGCAGTCCGCCGTTGCGCGAAGCGCCTGGGGCCTGTGCGTGTGCGGCGACGGCCGCTGAAGCAATCAGTGCTACGTACAAAAGTAACGACCCAACTCTATTTAGGTTCATTGATGAAGTGCTGTCCTTTCTTATATGGCTAGTTAGTCTTGCTACGACCGCTTAGATCTTTGATCGTTGCGCGCACGCGGTCAGCATCGGGCGCATTCGGCGTGAACTGGAGATATTTCTCGAGCTGCTCGATCGCGTGCGGATAGTCCTGTTTGCGCCAGTAGAGTCCGCCGAGATAGTAATTCGCCATACCGAGTTGTGCCGCATTGGCTTTCGTGGCAGTAAACAACTCTTTCTCGGATTCTTCAAACTTACTCTGCCGGAGCAATGCGATGCCGAGATACATGTGCGCAGTCGCGGAGTTGATGTTCTGCTTCAACGCCACACGCAACTGCTCTTCACCCTGCGCAAACTGTTTTGCTTCGAGCAGAGCGATGCCGAGATTCAAGCGCGACGCGAAGGCATCGGGGTCGAGCCTGCATGCTTCCCTGAGAGCCTCGATAGCCTTGTTGATCTGGCGCAGCTTCAGATACTGCACACCCAGTTCGTTGAATGCGAGCGGAAAGGTCGGGTAAAGCGTCACTGCCTGTCTGAGGCTATCCGCTGCTTTCGCAGCGTCGTCAGCACGTGATTGCGCCACGCCTCTCTCGTAAAACTTACGCGCCTTTTCCGGCACTGCGGCGAGGGCGGCATTCACCACGCCCGGCTTTCCGATTGCGCTGTTGGGTTTCAACTGAAGGTGCACCATCACTGTGAACCTTCGCGATGTCGGCGGCAGCCGAGCTCCGACGCGCGAAAGATTCAAATCGCTATCGATGTAAACACCTTCACGCGCGATTTCATACTCGTCGCCCGCGTTGATGACGACTGTGTAGCTGCCGGGCGCCAAGCCTGAAAATTGGAACGACCCGCTCGAGTCTGGAATAACCTGCAGGTCTCCGTACTGGAGCGAGGTTAACTTCACGACGATGGTTCCCTCGGCTTTGCGTCCTGAGGGAAAGAAGATGTAACCCTGAATGACGTGATTTCCGCCGGTACCGCTCGACGATCTGCCGCTCCCCTGCGCGTTCGCGCTGGGAGCTAAGAGAAGCATGCCAAGGGTAATGAACAGGAGTCGGGTAGAGAGAGTGTGGAGGGACAACTTACATGGCATGGAGACCTCCTTGACTGTCCTGGATAAGTCAGATTTAACTCCCGTCACGCGGGAAAGATCAAGTCAGAAATTCGCTTGTAAATCATGACAATCCTGAAATCCTGTAAGACGTTTACAGGATTGCACGATTCGCAGGATTTACCCGATTAATCGGAAAACAAATTGGGGAGAGGGCCGTTGGCGCCTCTCCCCTCACCCGCAATGGCTTTCGCCAAAAGACGGAAGTTAGTGTGTTAGAACGTGAACTTGGCGCCAAATCGGAATGACGAAGGAGCCTGAACCAGCAAGGCCGATCCGAAGAACGGATTTCTTGTGTTCGGTACTCCAGCGACGCCGCTGGTGATCTCAAAGGTCTGATCGAGGGTAACAGCACGCTGGCTATTGAAGACGTTGAACCAGTCTCCAGTCAGTCGCAACTCTTTACCTTCACCAACCTTGATCGGGTAGTAAGCACCCAGGTCCAGATTCATCGTGGTCGGCGTGCGGTTGCTACCGATGCTCTCCACAACGTTCGGGAAACCCGGCTCAGACGCTGACACGGTCGGAACGATCGCGGTTCCGCGCGGTACGGCAAAGCCTTCGTTGTTGCCATAGATGGGATGCGGAATCAGGCTGTTGAACGGCACGCCAGATTGCGCATAGAAGTTTCCGCTGACCAGGAGTTTGAACGGCGTGCGATAGCTGCCGTTGAACTTGAACTGGTGCGGACGATCATTCGGCAAACGTCCATAGGTGTTATCGAGCAAGCTCTGCAGGTCGAACAACGAAGTGATGTTCGGGTCAGACTGGCCGTTGTCGTTTCGGAACAGGCCCTCGTAGTTTCCGATCAAGCTCGAGTAAACGTAGGAAGCGATGAACTGATAGTTATGCGTAAATCGCTTCGTGGCGCTGAACTCGATAGCGCGATAGAAACGCTGAGCACGGCCAAAGCACCGCGGAGCGCGCGGAGGATCCGTTGTCGGATCGCCGTCGCAGGCTCTTTGTTCGGTGGTGCCTGGGCCAAGACGGCCGGGGTTGAAGATGAAGTAAGTGTCGCCGTCGTCAAATGAACCGTCTTCGATGACGTTGACCATCGCACGGTAGATACCGCGAGTTCCGAGCGTGATGTCTTTGCCGACTTCATACTCGGCGCCAAACGTGTACTCACGAATGCTCTGCGGCTTCAGACCGGCGTCCGGCGGTGTCGCATCGGAACCCAGGTTAGTGGATCCGGTGCTGACGCCCGGAAGGATCAAAGCGCCTGATGGTGCATTGAGTCTGTCGACGTTGAAGTTCTTGTCCGTTTGCACGTCGCCGCCGCCTGCGCGGACGTTGACGTCGAGCGGCACGGGAGCTTCGATGAACTGCGCGTAGTTAGCGAAGATTTTGCCACGGCCTTTTCCGGTGAAATCCCAGATGAAGCCGAAACGCGGCGCAGCGTTGTCGTCGAAGTTGTTGAATTTCAGGTAGCTGTTGTCGTTACCATACGACTGCTGGTAATCCCAACGAATACCGTAGCTGAGCTGGAAGTTCTTGGCGAATTTCCAATCGTCACCGACGTAGAAGCTCTCCACGTTCGTATACGTCGAGCCAACGAGCTCGAAGTCACGTACACGCGTGGTGTTTCTGAGCAGGAACGGGGTGCCGAAAGCTTGAGCAGTAGTAATCGTTGTCGCGGTGGGATTCACGGTCAACCCCAACGCGGCCAAAGTTGCGGCCGGAATGGCCTGAGCGCGAACAACACCCGCAGTGCTCGGGCAGGTAATCTGCGAACTGATAACCGTGCAGACCAGCCAGTTATTGGTAATACGTGATCCGTTGGTCACGTTGGACGCACCATTCGTCGGCGATAAAACCGAGGTGTTTCCACTGGTCCCGCTGAAATTCAACTGGCCTGGCGTGAACCCATAGGTAATCGCCGGACCACTCGAAAGAGTGTTGATGTTGTAATCGTTTCGGTTGAACTCAAAACCCCACTTGATCGTGTGGCTGCCCCAGAGGATGTTCTGCATGTGTGCGCTGAGTTCGTACCGGTTGCGATCCTGGTTCGTGTACAAACCGAATCCTGGACCACGAGTGAAGTTGCGCTGCAACGAACCGCCGCGGCCGTCGACGAAGTCAATGAATCCAGTTCCGACGCACAGGCTGCGTGGATCTACGTGACCATTGTCGTTCGGATTTGGATTGCTGGGACAGACAGCGAGGTTATTAGCGTAAACGCCGGTTGAAACTGGCGCCAGCACTGAACCACCCTTCAACACCGCGAAGTTATCGGTGATGAGTGATTTGTCGATAGCGCGTGGAATCGTATTCGATCTTTGGAAGTGCATACCGCCCGAAAACTCAGCGATGAAGTTGTTCGTGATCGTTGAGTTGAGACGGAAAGCGTAGTTGTGTCCACCAGTCTCCTGGCGTCCTTCGAACGCGGTGGTATCGTCACCGAAACCGCTGATGTTCTGAAGCGCCAAAATGTTGGAAGCCAGAAAACCATCGATCTTGGTGAAGTCACCGAACGTCGAAGCGGTGAACGTGTTTTTCGTATTGATTGCCCAGGTGATCTTGCCGGCGTAGAACGGAATCGTTACGTCGTTCTGCACGGGCGCGTGGAACGTCTGGGTCAAATAGTAGTTCTTGCGTTTCTGTGGATTGAAAGCGCCGAAGAACCACAGTTTGTCTTTCACAATCGGGCCACCGATGTCACCACCGACGTCAGCTTCTGAGAAGCCACTGAACGCCGAGCCGGTGAACGGGAAGTTCTTCACTTCGCGCACCAGGCCTTTGGTAGTTCCGTAGCCGAAAATGTCGCCGTGAAATTCATTGCCACCACTCTTGGTGATGACGTTGAAAATACCGCCGGTCGATTTTCCGTATTCCGGACCATAAGCACCGGTCTTGATTTCAACTTCCTGCACAAACTCGAACGGAAGGTTCGCACCTGAACCGCCGAAAGCCGGGTCAGAGGTGTTTACACCGTCGAGAATGTAGTTGTTTTCCGGACCAGACGAACCGCCAACCGAAGGATCTCGGTCGCGGCCGGTCGCATCGCGGAGACCTGAGCGCGTAACGGTCGGAGCGATCGTGTAGAGGCCCTGCACCGTGCGCTGTGTTGGGAAGTTTGAAAACTGATCAGACGAGACGTTCGACCCGGAGGTGTTGTTGCTAACGTCTACAGCAGCGCCGGCCGTGTCGGTAATCGTCACACTGGCTTGCGCGCCTGCGGGTTGAAGTTGAATCTCGACTGACGAGTTTCGGGAAAGATTTACTTCAACATCGTTCTTCTCATACTTGGCAAATCCCTTAGAAGCTTCAACTGAAACAGCATATCTTCCCGGAGGAAGATTCAGGATCTTGAAACGGCCACTATCATCAGTGGTAGCCGTCTGAGCCGAAATCAGGTTTGGACTGGTGACCCTGACCGCGACTCCCGGAACGGCAGCACCGGTGGTGTCGGTGACCGATCCTTCTATTGACCCTGTCGTCGACGTCTGTGCGAACACGCTGCCAGCAAACAGCGCAAAGCACATCAGAAGCGCAGACAGAGCAATGAACTTAAAAACATTCTTCATTTTCTACTTTCCTTTCTTGAACTAGACAAAGGTGCTGCCCCCTCCTGTGAAAAATCTCCCTTTTTTGTTGGCAGCACGAAGAATTCCAATACGAGCGGCTAAAAAGAGGCCTCGTCGGGCCGCTGTTTTGGCAAGCCGCATGCCCACGTGGCATTTTGGACGTTTCTTTAAGGTTTCGGAGATTAATCACGGCGTGGTCAGGTCGGTCCAACGCGTTCAAATCCAAAAAAATGGGAAAATCCAGAAATTTCAACCGGATGCGAGGATGGACGCCTGGGCTGCAAGTCGTTTGTACTATTTAGGGTGAATGCGCCTGTCTGTTAATATTCGCGCAATGCCTGAACGCATCTATCGCGATCCAGTTCACAACATCATCCGTCTGCAAACTGATTCTGATGAAGGCGAGTTGATGATGCGCCTGATCGATGCCGCGGAGTTTCAGCGTCTGCGGCGCATCAAGCAACTCGGTCTTGGTCTCTTCACGTATCAGGGCGCCGAACACTCACGCTTCACTCATTCTCTCGGCGCATTTCATCTCATGACGCGCGTGCTCGATCGCTTGAGTGAAACTTATGCAATCGATCCCGAAGATCGAGTCGCTGCTCGCGCCGCCGCTTTGCTTCATGACGTGGGCCACGGTTCTTTCTCACACGTGATGGAGAAGGTGCTCAACTTTCATCACGAACGTTGGACCGTGCAAGTGATTCTCGACGAGCACTCTGAAATCGGAACGCTGTTGCGCTCTCACTCGCGTGACCTGCCTCGTAAAGTCGCATCGATCATCGAAGGGAAATTTCAACCGGCAGCATTGGCCCAACTCGTCTCATCACAACTCGACGTCGACAGGATGGACTATCTGCTCCGCGACTCGCTGATGACCGGCGCGAAGTACGGGATCTACGATCTCGAGTGGATCATCAACGCGCTCGCGATCGACGAAGCATCGGATCGCGTTTACGTGCAGGCACGCGGCATCTACGCGGTCGAGGAATATCTGCAAGCTCGTTATTACATGTTTCGCCAGGTCTACTTTCACCGCACGCTGCGATCGGCAGAGGCTGTGCTGCGTTCAATCATGCGACGTGCGCTGGAACTGCTGGGCCAGGGCAAAGAAGTGTGGCATGCGCCCGGAACTGCTTTCGAGAAAATACTGCGACGCGAAGAGCTAAGTGTTAGCGACCACATGCAGATTGACGATTCGGATTTCGTGTTTCATATCAAGCAGTGGCAAAACTCGAGCGATGCGATCCTGAGGGATCTGAGTCGGCGCTTCATTTCGCGACGAATGTTCAAAGCGATCGATCTCGATATGCCGGTGGACCAGAAGACTGAGTTCCTGAACTCCGCGCGCCAGGCGGTCGCGCGCGCCGGTTTCGATCCGGATTATTACTTCATCGAGGATCGCGCCAGCGACGTGCCTTATTACGGCTATTACGAAACGGAAAAAGCGGAACCGAAGACACACATCTACGTGGAGAGCGGTTATGCGTCGACAGAGATTCGAGAGATCAGCGAGGTCAGTAACGTAGTGCGGGGACTGCAACACGCGTACGAGCTTCATCGAGTGTGTTTCCCTGCCGAAGTCAAGAACGAC
>Ga0157373_10003966_pt1 | contig 11172 bp, 8 predicted proteins | sample C65metaG_FD_113460 | JGI IMG/M metagenome (GOLD analysis project Ga0157373, IMG submission 113460) | Corn rhizosphere microbial communities from Kellogg Biological Station, Michigan, USA - C6-5 metaG | ecosystem: Host-associated > Plants > Roots > Rhizosphere > Soil | place: USA: Michigan...
AGCAACACCGCCACACCGCCCGGACCATAGCCCTCCAGCGTGAACTCTTCGTAGTTCACTCCCGGCAATTCGCCGGTGCCGCGTTGGATGGCGCGTTTGATGTTGTCGGCGGGCATGTTCTCGGACTTGGCCGCGAGAATAGCCGTGCGCAGGCGGGGGTTGGTGTCGGGGTCGCCGCCATTTTTGGCAGCAATGGAAATTTCCTTGATCAGCCGGGTGAAAATTTTCCCGCGCTTGGCGTCGAGCGCGCCCTTTTTATGCTTGATTGTGGCCCATTTTGAATGGCCGGACATGGAAATACCTCAGTTCAGTGAACTTGAATTGCGCTGGTTTGGATGCTCAGGACTCGCCTGTCAGAAGGGAGCATTTTTCTGCCCTCCGTGCCTGGAACCGCAGGCGAACTGAAATTATAGCACGCCGAATTTTACACTCCCTTCACACCCTCCACAGGGGTGAGGTGTATATAATTCGGCGATCGGCGGCGGCCCGCTTGAACTTCCGGGTTTTTCGGGGCTTTCTGCCAGTGATCTAATTAGTCTAAGAAAGTCCCAGGTAGCGACACAAATGATGTGGGCTCGCGTGATTGCGGTGGGGTTGACGTTTATTGCCGGTACAGCAGTCCTTGCTGCCGACGGAGAATTCCGCGGATCGACGCCGCGAAAGCAGCCCCTCGATGTCCGCCTCATTGCACTCGCGGTGACCTACCCACGCTCTTCATACTTCGCCAACGACGAAGTTTTCATCGCTGAGCAGGAATTGGCGAGAGACGAATCGCGCTTCATCAAATTGGTGTACGACTTTCTTCCCTACCAGTCCCCCCTGTCCAGCTATGGGCTCGATTACTCACTGGTGCATCGCTTCCATGCGGTGCGTGACGCCAGCTGCGATGAGAACTTGTGGCAAATGCGGTGGCTATTTGAACAGCACAGTCCGAACGCTTCTTCAAATTCAGAATGGAAATATTCCGCTGAGTCGCCGATCTTTGACTTGGACCGGCGACAAGCACGACTTCGCTGCTATCGGGTGACCTCTGACGATTACGAAAAGGCGCAACGCACGCCACCCAACGAAACGCCCTATTAAGGGTCGAGACAGCAGCGACTCCTACATAGATCCACTGGCCGTTGCGCCTTTCGATTGTTCGTAAGCCTTCTGGAGATAACGCCTGGCCTCGTCGATAGCGCCCTGAGTGTTGTCGTTGGTCTGAATTGCCTGACGGTATTCGGCTGTCGCGCGCTCGCGTTGTCCAGTAATGTCGAAAATCTTTCCTAACTGAATATGGCTCCAGACCTCGGTCCATCGCGGATCGCCGTCGCCGTTCAGACTATCGCGATAGGCATTTGCTGAGGCCTGGTAGTTGTGCTGCAAGAAAAAAACTTCGGCGATACGGTAATGCGCAAGCGAGCTGTTTTTATTGATGTCCAGCGCTTTATTGAACTCGGAGAGAGCGCCGGTCAGGTCGCCCTGTTGCACCAGTGCTTGCCCCCTTTGAATCCCAGCGCGTAACCGCACGTCCGATGAATTCTTTAGAAGCCGATTATCAGGGTCGATGCTGATGCGTCGAGGACGTCCGAATGTGTCCACGCTGAATGCCGAGTCCGTCCCGGTCACATCGATGCGCTTGGTTTCGGTTTTTCCGTCGGTGTCGATTTTCAATTCAACCGGCATGCGGAAAAGATCAAGGTCCTGCGCCACCTGGCCGACCACGCGAAATCCCTTGTTGTTTCCTAGGCGATAAACCGTGTACTTAGTCTTGAACTCTGGCGCGCCGGTGGAATCCAGCCATTGCGAGAAAAACCACGTCAGTTTGTTGCCATAATCGTTCTCTGCAATGCTTCGAAATTCGTCCGTTGTTGCCGGCTTGCCCGCATACTTTGCGAAGAAGTCACGCATGGTCTGATCAAATTTCTGGTCTCCGACCACCCAGCGCAACATGTGCAGAATCATTGCACCCTTGTCAGTCGCCAGCGACTGGAATTCGGGCGAGAACAGGTCCAACTTTCCGGAGCTCGACAGCGGCACCGTATCATAAGAGAGCGCCCCAACTGACATGTCTTTTATTGCTTCCTGCAGGCCGCCTATGCCGGCAGCGGTCTCAATGTAGCGTGCCTCGGAATAGCGGGCGAATCCATCTTCGAGCCACCAATCGTCGCGTGAGGCCGGACTCACCGATGTTCCCCACCACTGATGTGCAATCGTATTGGCGAGCAATCTGTAATTTGTGCGCGGCGTAATTCCTCGGCTGGCCATCGCGGCCAAATCGGGCGCCCAGGCCGAAGGCACACTGTCATCAGGAATCTCAACTACTCGCAGCACGTTTGAAGCCGGGACACCGTACAGTGTTATGAAATAGGTGAATTCCTTTACCGCAGATTCCGCGTAGGCGGAAGCCAGTTCCTTGTGCGTTGGCTTGAAATAGACGTGCAGATCCATTCCGGCTTCGGTGCTTGCATAATCGTCAAACGCTCCCGCGATAATGGTCCCCGGAAAGCTGGCTTTGTCGTATTTCAATACGTAAGTCTTGGTCGGTCCTGGGGAGGCGGGGACGCCTTTGATCGCTGACGCTTGGCCGGTGGTGGTCGCGCCGCTGCCAATAACGATCATGTGCGCAGGAACAGTCACGCTGATGGTGGCAGTGAAGCGGTCAATTCCGTACGCATTCACGGGAAACCAATCGCCGGCATACAGCAGATACGACGTGTCTTCGTTAATCGAAGTCAACTTGAGTCCCGGCACAGGCGAATCGTCGGCGGAATCGAGCACGCCCTCGTATTCGAAAGTCAGAACGGTGGAATTGCCCTTCGGCAGGGGCTTATTAAGCGAAATCCGTACGCTGGAATCACCTGGGTTGCGGTCGGCGGGGAGCGCCTTGTTGGCGGCGTCAGTAACCTTGCTAAGCCGCAAATCATTGTGGAGCTGAAAGGTCGCGATATTCAGGTCTTCGAGGGCCGTAATCGTGACTTTGGCAACTGCGGTAAGCTTGTGGTCATGAGGACTTAAGATCGCGTCGATCTGGTAGTTGTCTGCATGAAAATGGGTCTTTTCCGCGGCCCAAGACGGCAGGCTAATAACAAATAAGGCCAGAATAAGACCGGCGAGCTTCCGCCGGCGTGGTGGCCAAGGTACAAGTTGCATTTTTCGGGATCTCCTAAAATGGCTTCTCCAATTGTACGATGAGAATTCAACACGAAAAGATGCTGTAAGCACAACCATTTAGCCATTTTGAGACAATCCGCGATTCGTATAAAGCTGCTGAATCGCCTGCGCCGCGCGTTCGGCTGGGTGCAAGCTCGAAGCCTGGCCCCCACTCAACAATTGTCTAACGCGCTGCAATCCTCGAATCATCTTCTCGCGTGGGGGCGCCTCGCCAATAATCTTATTTAGTTCTCTGATTACGTTCTCAGCTCTGAAATTCCGTTGCACCAGTTCGGGCACAATTTCCTCTCCGGCAATCAGGTTCACCATAGCAAAATTAGGGACCTTCACGGTCGATCGACCCAGCAAGTAGGTGAGAGGCGTAACCCGGTAAACCATCACGAAGGGAAGTTCCATGAGGGCTGCTTCCACTGTGGCAGTTCCGCTGGCGATGATCCCGGCCCGCGAGTGGGCAAGTGCCGGCAGGGCGTCTGGTACAAGATAAATGGATAGTTCGGTACAGTCAGTTTGGTTCATGAAATCTAAAATCAGCGATTTTGAAACCGTTGCGGCGACAGGAATCAGAAAGTTGTATTCGGTGCCCAGGAACTTTGCAGTTCTTAACATCTCCGGAAGATTCATCTTTACTTCTTTCCTCCGGCTGCCCGGCATCAGCGTGATCCATGGCTTTGAAGGTACAAGGCCGTGCTCTGCGGCGTAGTGTTCGCGTGTAATGGCCGGCTTCGCCAGGTCGGCGAGAGGATGTCCTACGAATTCCGCATCTACCCCGCGATCGCGATAGAACTTTTCTTCGAAAGGAAAGATAACCAGAGCTTTGTCTACATACTTTCGTAGCAGACGTGTGCGGCCCTGACGCCAGGCCCAGAACTGTGGGCAAACGTAATACGCAACCGGAATCCCTCGTTTTTTCATTTGGCGTGCAACCCGCCAGTTGAAAGCCGGAGAGTCGATCACGATAGCAAGCTCAGGCTTGCGACGGTCAGCTTCGGCGATAAGCTTATGAAACAAGCCCCAGATTTTGGGAAGATGACTCAGAATTTCGGTGATGCCGACGACCGAGAGGTCCTGCGCATCTACGACTATGTCACATCCGGCGGCGCGCATCTTGTCACCGCCAACCCCGAAGAATTCGATCTCTGGATCATTCCGACGCAGGGCTTCCATCAGTTGCGCGCCATACATCTCGCCCGAAGCTTCACCCGCCGAGATCAGAATGCGCACGCCAGCATTGTAATGGCGCCGACCCTGCTTGATCTCAACCGGTCAATCTTAAAGTCTTGGCCGTTTCCTGGGAAGCGCACAAACGCGAGCCCGGTAACATCATAACCATCGGTTTTGAAGGCCGATAATGGAAATGAATATCGCTTCCACTCCGGTCGACAAAGGGCTAAATGTTAGGCATTTGTCCGCTCCTAACGGTATAGGTGTTGCAGTTCCGCTCAGGAGGAAGAAAACCGGGTCTCTTATTAATCGTCTGCGTTAATCGTCTGCGCCAGCCGTGACTTCGGGTCGCGATGAAAGGGATGCGCCGATCTCCTGGTCTTTGTACTGCAGCTGGTAAAGCTTGTAGTAAATGCCGCGCTGCGCCAGCAATTGCTGGTGCGTACCGATTTCCCGAAGCTGGGCCTTGTGCATCACAATGATTTTGTCTGCGCGTTGAATCGTCGAAAGCCGGTGCGCGATCACGATCGACGTTCGGCCCTCTACCATCTTGCTAAGAGCGTCGCGGACCTTGAATTCGGTCTCCGTGTCCACGCTGGAGGTGGCTTCATCAAGGATCAGAATCCTGGGTGAATGTGCCAGCGCGCGTGCAAACGAGATGAGTTGCTTTTGACCGGTGGACAGCGTTGATCCGCGCTCGCGGACTTCTTCCTTGTAAGTGTTGGGCAGATTGTGAATGAAATCTGCCAGATTCACGTCTTCAGCTGCCTGCCTGACTTGGGCATCATCGATCCAATCCGTGCCAAGACGAATATTGCCTTCGATCGTGCCCGTAAAAAGGAACGGGTCCTGCAGGACAACGCCAAAACGGCGTCTCAAATCAGCGAGGGCCATTTCTTTAATGTCCACACCGTCAATACGAATAGCGCCCCGCTGCACGTCGTAGAAACGCAGCAGCAGGGAAATGATGGTTGTCTTTCCCGCACCGGTGTGTCCAACGATGGCGACCGTCTCGCCAGGTTCGATGGTGAAGCTCACATCTCGCAGCACCCAGTCGGGCTCTCCCGAAAAGCTCTTCGAGCTTTGCTCGATCGGACGGCCGAGGGCGCCCGTCTTAACGTGAGCCGCGTCGTCACCCACCGGAACATTTCTGTACGCGAACCAGACATGATCGAACTCGATCCGCCCGGGGCCATCAGCAGTCTTGGTGTCCACGGCTTCAGTAATCTCCACCGGTGTATCCAGCAGCTTGAAGACGCGCTCAGCTGCCGCCATGGCCGATTGCAGGATGTTGTATTTCTCGCTCAGGTCCTGTATCGGACGGAAAAACCGCTGGGCATATTGCATGAATGCGACCAGGACGCCTAAAGAGATTGCCTCACTCACTAGATGAAAGGGCCAAAGTTTGTTTGTGCCCCCTCCAAAAGCAATTCGCGTCACATGGAGTTGTTGCAGCACATCGTGGCCGCCGAACCAGATCACACAAGCAATCGCAATCGACGAAAGTATTTCGACGACTGGGTAGTAAACCGCGTGGGCCATGATGGCGTCTTTAAATGCGTCCATGTGTTGAGCGTTTACGTCAGAGAAAGTGTCGAACGCTTTCTGCTCGCGATTAAACAGTTGCAGCACTACCATGCCGCTCACGTTTTCCTGCAAGTGCGCGTTGATGCGTGCAATGGCCACGCGAATGCGGCGGTAGGAATCCCTCACCCTGTCCCGAAATAGTTTTGTTGCGTAGAAGATGAACGGAAGTACCGCGAACGTGATCAGCGCAAGCTTCCAGTTCACTGCAAGCATAATGGCCAGAATTCCCGCGAGAACGAATACGTCTTCGAAAATGGAAACCACGCCCGACGTGAACATGTCATTCAGCGCATCCACGTCGGTGGTGACGCGCGTGACCAGACGGCCCACAGGATTCTTGTCGTAGAAAGCGATGTGCATGCGTTGCAGATGGCGGAAAATCTCACTGCGGAGGTCGAACATCACCATCTGCCCAGCCCACTGCATGAAATAGGTTTGCAGGTATTCGAGCAGGAAACTGAAAAGGATTAATCCGACGTAAATGGCCGCGATTTGCGCAATGCCGATCAGCGGGCTGGGGTTCAGCCATTTACCCAAAAGCGAGGGCGCTTCGTGAGTCGGCGCCAGGTATCTGTCCACCGCAACCATGGTGAGGGCAGGGCCGAGCACGTCCGCCATCGCTTTCAGGATGATGGACGCGAGGGCGACACCCACCTGCCATCTATACGGGCGCAGATACCGAAGCAGCCGCTTCATCAGGCGGCTGTCATACGCTTTTCCCAGAACCTCTTCGTCGTGTTGAGATGCCATTCAGACTATCTTAGATAGATGTCACAAGTCGCGATTGGATGGAAAAGTTAACAGGTTTTCGGCTCCGCCGAACCCGGGTCTTAGCGGCACAGACGCAGGCAGCTAGATGGTCCACCGCAGCAGCGTCGCTCCAACCGTAAAGCCGGCTCCCACCGAGGCCAGCAGGACCAGGTCGCCCTTCTTGAGGCGTCCCTCTTCAATTGCGGTTTGCATTGCCAGGGGGATTGTTCCGGCAGTCGTGTTTCCGTACCGGTCAATGTTGATAATTACCGACTCCGGTTTCAAACCCACACGCTCCGCGGTGGCGCTGATGATTCTCTGGTTCGCCTGGTGCGGGATAAAGCAATCGATATCGCCGGCAGAAACTCCATTTCTCGCCAAGACCTTTTCGCAGGCCTCACCCATTTTTCGGACCGCATACTTGAAGACAGCCTGTCCGTCCTGATGAACGAAGTGCATCTTCTTGTCCACAGTTTCGTGGCTTGCGGGATTTAGGCTGCCGCCGGCAGGCATGTAAAGCGAGCAGCCGCCGGAGCCATCTACTTCGTGATGGAAGTCGATGATCCCCGCGTCGTCCTCCGATGGTTCAAGTATCACAGCCCCGGCGCCATCGCCGAACAAAATGCAGGTTGCGCGATCGGTGTAGTCGAGAATCGAAGACATCACGTCGGCTCCAATTACCATCACTTTCTTGTGGGTCCCGGTCATAACGAATTGCGCGCCGGTTTGCAATGCGTAAACGAAAGCCGAACATGCAGCCGAAAGGTCAAAGCCCCAGACGCTTTTAATCCCGAGCTTGTTCTGCACCAGACAAGCGGTAGAAGGAAAGAGCATGTCAGGCGTTACCGTCGCCACGATGATGGCCTCGATCTCCTGGGGATCGATACCGCGCCGAGTCAAAGCGATCTTCCCAGCTTCGGCGGCCAGGTCGCTGGTAGCCACTCCCTTATCCACGACGTGGCGCTCGCGGATTCCGGTGCGGCTTAGAATCCACTCATCGCTGGTTTCCACAATCTTCTCGAAATCTTTATTTGTCATGACCCGGGGCGGCACGTAAGTCCCCAGACCAGTGATTTTGGCCCGCCGCATTTGGCTCACTTGCTTACGTTCTCCTTTGGAATTGAAACGTTATTGTACGCACCGCATCCTGAATCTCCAACCGCTTGGCGAGGTTACAAAGACGGGACAAGACTGGAAATGCACGCAAAAACTTTGCAGAGCGGAATTGCGGCGTAGGAATCCATGCTAATTACGCGCACTCGTTTTCAGCTCTTGAATATTTGGGCCGGGAAGAAGAGATCGCGCCAGGAAAGCTTCAAAATATCATCGTGGGGCGTTCTAGCAACAAGTGTTTAGCCAGGCACCGGGAACCCACTGCACACGCAAGAGCCCGTTACCGTTGCTTCCTTCCGGACCTGGCGGGGTTGGCGGGAAGACGTCGCGCGGGACCGATGCCTGACCTCTCAAATCTTAACATCTGAATGTCCTATTCATATTTCGCCACTCTCCTATCAATGCATTTAAAACGCACGCGCAACCCGGGTGCGCGCCGCGTCGCTTCCATGTTCTGGTAATTACGGGTTTGCTGACGCCCGATACCCAGCTGGCATACAATGCTCAATTGAGATGTCCGGACTCCCAGAAAACCTAGCGGTGCTGAAAGATGACATGGTGGCCTTCATCGAAGGCCACGGTATCCGCCGTTTTCCCGGCTACGTTGATCATGAAGAAGTACAGACGGTCATGTGGAAGCCGGGGGATGACGCCGCAGAGGGCTGGAAAGATTTCGTGGAGCTGGCCAAAGCCGCCGGCACGCCTTTTATTATCATGGATTCGTGGACGCTGGAAAAAGAAGAACTGGACGGCATTATTCAGCGTCTGAGCAGCGCCGAGTTTACCAGTGACGAAGATCTCGAAGATGCCCGCTGGCTGCGTACTTATCTTGGGAAGACCGGCTTTGTCCAGCTAGGCTTTGCGTTTCAAGGCGTCATGATGCTCTACGAAGCCGCGACTGAGTGGTATGACCATTATCAGCGCCTGGTCGAAGTTTCTGAGGATTTCGGCGGCATCGCGATCGACGGGTCCGGCGCTGACGACGAACTTTAGCCGTGCGTTGGAACCTTAGAGAGACCTCTCCCGAACGCGTTCAATCTTTAGCAACAGAAATTTCCTCTCTGCAGCTGTTTCGGGAGAAGCCCAAAGCTCGCAACTCGGATTTTTACGCGATTATTGCCAGACTCCTTCTTTTCCGAAAGATTGACACGCCGGAAGCCGCAAGAAGTTTCTTGCTCCCCTCTATTGACCATCTCCACTCGCCTTATCTGATGACCGGCATGAAGGCCGCGGTCGAACGTTTGGATGCAGCGATCGAGCGCAAAGAGGGAATCCTCGTTTACGGCGACTACGACGTTGATGGCACCACTGCGGTGGTAATCCTGAAAACGGCGATCGAGCTGTGCGGCGGCGCTGCTGACTTTCATGTGCCGCATCGCATCCGCGAAGGCTACGACTTGCGCGGGGACGTAATCGAGCGTGCCGCTGCGGCCGGCATTCGCCTGGTGATCAGCGTAGATGCAGGGACTCGTGCCTTTGCCGCTGCCGAGAGCGCGCGCCGCGCTCGGGTGGACCTCATCATCACTGACCATCACCTTCCCGGCGCAGAGGGGCTACCGAATGCTTTCGCGGTTGTTAATCCCAATCAGCCGGGTTGTGAATATCCCTGCAAATCACTCTGCGGGGCAGGCATTGCGTTCAAAGTTGCCCAGGCCCTGCTCGAAAAACGGCTGACAAATCGGGATCAGAAACAGCTTCTGCTCTCGTTCATGAAGGTCGCGGCCATCGCTACGATCGCCGATTCCGTGCCCCTGGTTGGCGAGAATCGCGTCATCGCCAGCTTGGGTCTCGACGCTCTCCGCAAAGCTGTCAATCCCGGGCTTAAGGCGTTGCTGGAGGTTGCGCAGCTTGAGGGCAAGCCTCTGACTTCTGGTGAGGTCGCGTTCCGGATCGCTCCCAGAATCAATGCCGCCGGGCGCATGGACATTGCCCGTGACGTGATCGACCTGTTTAGCGTGAAAGACGCGAACCAGGCCCACGAAATTGCAATCCGGCTCGACAAGCTCAACAGCGAGCGTCAGGAAGAAGAGCGCCGAATTGTGCAAGCTATTGAGCAAAGAATGACCGATGATGCGACTCTGCGCGATGCGTTTTGTGTGGTCATCGACGGTGAGGGCTGGCACCGCGGTGTGATTGGAATTACTGCGACGCGAGTGGTGGAGCGGTACGGACGGCCTGCGCTGATCATATCTCTCGACGGAGAGGAAGCTCACGGGTCCGGCAGATCAATCCCGTCCTTTCATTTGCTCAATGCGCTCGAATCTGCTGCCGGTCTCTTTACCCGCTTCGGCGGCCATGCCCACGCGGTGGGGTTTTCCTTAGCCTCAGCCCGAATACCAGAATTGCGCGCGCAACTAGATGCCTACGCACGCAGGTGTCTAACGCTTTCCGACTTCGAACCCGTTCTGAACCTGGATGCCGAACTTCCCCTGGACGCGATTACTCCCGAGCTCTTCGATGTGCTGCGATGCTTACGGCCATTTGGAGCAGGAAATCCCGAGCCTGTGTTCTGCGCTAGTGGCGTGAAGCTCGCCGCGCAACCCAGGATTCTGAAGGATAAGCACGTCGTCTTCAAACTGACGCCCGGATCCACGAACAGCGACGCGCCCGGTTGGCGCCGCTCGCTCACTTACAAAGCCATGGGTTGGCGCATGGCGGAGCAGATATCGCAGACGAAGCTGCTCGCCGGCGATCTCCTCGACGTTGCGTTTACGCTCGATCGAAACGAGCATCCTGAGTTCGGCGGAATTGAATTGTCGTTGCGGGATTTCAAGGCTAGTGTTGTCGCGCAGAACGCGCTCGCGGCAGAGGGAATCTGACTATCTCGGTTTCCGTTTTTCCAGTGCGGCTTTGGCTTCTTCGGCCAGCGGGCCCCAATTCGCGGCTAGTTCTTTCAGCAACGTGTCCGCGAACGCCGAGCGGTGGTTGGTGAGAGCAGTTAGTGAAGCCTTCCGCAGTCCAGGCTCCAGTTCTTCCATCCGGAACAGTCGCGCCAAAGCGTAGAGCGCGCCATCGTCCTGAACCGAGCCCAGGGCCTGCAATGCCTTTCGCTTGGACGCAGGGCTGCTTTTCGCGCTTCCGACAAATTCTTCCAGATCCGTGATTGCGCTGGCGCTCGCGTTTTTCAGGAACATAAGCTCGTCTATTGCTTCATCCAGAACATTGGGGGCAAGCTTGGGGAGTGCAGCTGCTAAGACCGATGCGGTTTCCGGTGCGCGCGTCTTGACCAGTGCTTTGAGCGCGGCCTGCTGCACGCGAGCATCAGGGTGCCGCAGCGCAGGCGCGACATGCTCGACCAGATCAGGATCTTTGAGTTCGGCCAAGACGCCGCACATATTTCTTACCACATACCAGCGCTCATCTTCCAGATACCGGCAGGCCACTTCGATTCCGCCCTTTCCCAAT
>Ga0157373_10003967_pt1 | contig 11171 bp, 8 predicted proteins | sample C65metaG_FD_113460 | JGI IMG/M metagenome (GOLD analysis project Ga0157373, IMG submission 113460) | Corn rhizosphere microbial communities from Kellogg Biological Station, Michigan, USA - C6-5 metaG | ecosystem: Host-associated > Plants > Roots > Rhizosphere > Soil | place: USA: Michigan...
ACTCGGTGCCGAAGAACGGCGTCGCCATGTCGTAATAGCCGTTGAGCGAGAGCACCTTGAGGTACGGATTGGTGCGCATCGCCGCGGCGAGATCGAGCGCCGTGTTCGGCATTTGCAGCCCGAACCGAACCCCGGGCGCCTTGTGATTCCAGTCCCACTTGAAGCCGTCCGCGTCGCTGGCGCTGAGCCGGTAGGGCATGTCGGTCTGATAACCGAGGTCATGCACCAAATAGCTCTGCAACGTGCCGACGAACGCGCCGCTGATCGCGACGTCGGAGGCATCGAAATCGGGAGCGTCGCCTGACGCATCGGGGTCGACGCCGGTATAGCGCGAATCGTAGCGGCCGACGGTTAGACGCTGGTCGCGGAGCAGCTCCTTACGGAATGCCGAGAGGCTCACCCGCAGGTCGGCATTCTCGATGAATTGCGGCGAAAGTCCGGTCAACGCGCTCATCTGCTGGGCGACCGAATCTTCCTCCGCCTTGCTGATCGTCTGTCCCTTCTCGAGCGCGGCGGCATACGGACCCTGCGCAAACGCGCGCGCTTCGGCGGCGGCCTCCTCGACGGTGGCCGGCGGGTTCGACATCTTGTGGTGATACCAGGCCGTCGTCGCGAAGCTCGGGATATAATTCAGGAAATCGCGGTCGAGGCCGGGCTGGCGGCGGCCATAATTCATGATCGACGAAAGGAGGATGACGCCATTGAGCGCCATGCCGCGATCCTGCAGCTGATAAGCGAGCGCGCCCGAGCGCGTCGTGCCGTAACTCTCACCGAACAGGAATTTGGGGCTGTCCCAGCGTCCGAACTTGGTCACGTAGCGCATGATTGCCCGCGCGAAGGCGTCAGCATCTTCATCGACGCCATAGAAGTCCGCCGGCTTCGCATCGCCGAGCGGCCGCGAGTAGCCGGTACCCGGCGCGTCAATGAACACGAGGTCGGTGGTGCCGAGCAACGTGTCAGGGTTTGCCGTGAAGTTGAAAGGCGCCGGGCGAATGTAGGATGCGTTCGTCGTCTGGATCCGCATCGGCCCGAATGATCCCATGCGCAGCCACAACGAGGCCGAACCGGGACCGCCGTTGTAAAAGAACATGACCGGCCGGCTACCGCTCGGAACGCCATCCAGCGTGTCCGCAGTGTAGAAGATGCTCGCGGTCGGCTTACCCTCGGGGTCGCGGATCGTGAGCGTGCCGGCGGTCGCGGTGTATGGCAGCGTCCGTCCGTCGACGAGAGCGCTGTGGCGCGACGAAAGCGTGCGCTCTTCCACCGGCGCGCCTTGCCAAGCGCTGGCCGCGGCCTTGGCGAGGTCGTCCTTGTGCAAGTCTTCGACGCTCTTGCCCTTGTCCTTGTCGCCGCCGCCTCCGGGCGAGGACTGTGCGAGTGCGGGCGAAACGGCGAGAGCGGCGGCGGCACAAAAAAGCGAGAGCAGGCGCATCGGCAGAATTCTCTTGGCTGGAGGCGTCAGGAAAGACGCGGGCATCTTGGCAAAGAAAAGTTTCGACGGGCAACCCTCTTCGTCGACGAACGGGCGGTGCTCATCTGCGAGCGGCGGAACCCGCTCAGGCGAGCGCGAGGAGTTCGTCGCGCTTGGCGATGGCCTCCGCGAAATCGGGACCTTCGGAATCGACCATCGTGATGGCCATCGCCCGGGCAAGCCGATCCCCCGCCTCGATCGTCATTTCGCCAAGCGACTTCGCAATCTCGACATTGTCTGAAATGACGCCGTTGCATGGCAGCGCCACATCGCAGCCGGCCGCGACACATGCCGCAGCCCGCTCCCCCTGGCTGCCCGTAAGCGCATTCATGTTGCTGTCGTCGCTCATCAGGAAGCCGTCGAAGCCGATCCGCTGGCGCACGATGTGTTCGATCACAAACGCCGACTGGCTTGCCGGATGCTCCGTGTCCCAAGCCGTGTAGACGACGTGAGCCATCATCCCCATCGGCGCCGAAGAGAGGCGCTCGAAGGGCTCGAGATCCATGTCGAAATCTTCTGCACTGGCGGTTACGATCGGGAGCTCATGGTGGCTGTCGACGAGCGCCCGGCCATGGCCCGGGATATGCTTCACGATCCCGACGACTCCCGCCGACGCCAAGCCGTCGAGCACGGCGCGGCCGAGCGCCGCGACCTGCATCGGTTCGGACCCCAGCGCGCGGTCGCCGATGATGTCGCTCGCGCCCTCCTGCCGCACATCGAGGAGGGGCAGTGCATCGACATTGATCCCCACTTCGCGGAGCATCAGTCCGATTGCGCGTGCGTTCGAGCGTGCGGCCTCGATCGCGGACGAGGGGGCGGCCTGGTACAATTGCGCGAAGCGTTCGGCGGCGGGAAAAGCGGCCCATTCCGGTGGCTTCATTCGCGCGACGCGACCGCCTTCCTGGTCGATCAGGATCGGCAGGTCGGGACGGCCGGTCAGCTGACGCAGGGAGTCCGTGAGAGCCCGCAGCTGCTCGCGAGTCTCGCAATTGCGCTTGAACAGGATGAATCCGGCAGGATCGACGTCGCGGAAGAAGTCGCGTTCGCTGCTCGTCAGCTCCGGCCCTTCGAACCCGTAGATCGCTGGAAGCATCGAGCTACTGCGCGACGAAGCAATTCTCGCCGGCGGCCTTGAGCGTCTGGCAGGCCTGCTTGGCATCGGCCGGCGAACCAGCGCCAGCGCGGAGCCGGATACCACCGGGAAACGGCACGATCATCTTGGTCATCGCCGCGACGCTCGGGAAGCGCGACGACAACGCAGTCCACGCCCGCTCGGCCTGCGCCTGGTTCGCGAACGCGCCAAGCTGGACCACGCTTCCGGTAGCGCCCGTGGGCTTCACTGCGGGCGCAGGAGCAGCCACGGGCGTCTTGGTTTCATTCGACGGGAGATGCTTCGGCTCTTCCTTTGGAGCCGTCGCCACGGCTTCCTTGCCGAGCTTGCTCGTGTCGAGCTGGGCATTGTTGTCCTCGCCGGCGCTGGTCTCGAACGCGGTCTCGCTCTCGCCGCTGATGTCGAGACCGCCGGCGGTTGGCGGCTTCACCTTGTACGGCCCGGGCGGCGCATGGATCAGCTCGGGCGGACCGCTCACCGCGGTGTCGCGCCGGCCGAGCCAGAAGAAGGTCCCCGCGACGATTGCCGCAGCCAGCAACACGACCGTGAGAGCGGCGAGCATCTTGCGCGCTGAAATCCCGCGCGGCTCGTCCTCGTCGTCGACCGGCTGAAGCCAGGGCAGCTGCTCGTCGTACGGGCGAGTATCGGTCACCGCTCGACGCCCTTCGGGTTCCACGGCAGGCCGACGACCGCGCAGCTCAGGTGGATCCGCTCCATGCGCTGGCACAGCACTTCCGAATGCGCTTGGGAGGTGGTGCCAATTTGGAACCGGTAGAAATGCCGCCCGCGCGAGTTTCGGTCACCGACCACGGTCGCTTTGAGATGGGAGACTGCGGGATAGGCCTGAACCATATAGCGCCAGCCGACCTTCGCCTGCTGGCGGCTCCCGAACGCCCCGACCCGGACGATTCGTCCCTTCGAACCCGCCGACTCTGAGGCGGGCCACGCCTTGAGCGGCCGTTCGGCGGCAGCGGCGGGTTTTGCTGGCGGCCGGGCGGTCACGGCCGGTGTTGGGGCCGTGCTGTCGTCAGTCGCTTCTTCTGGAGGCTCCTCGGGATTTCGAACGATGATCTGCCTGATCGGCCGTGGCCGCTCGATCCGAACCTGGCGCTCCGGCGTCGATCGGACGTCGCGTGCAGGCGCGGGCCTCACCTCCGGCTGAGGTGAAATCTCGACCTGCGGCTGCGCTGGGGTGGTCGCCTCGGGCAAGGGAGTGACGACCCTCGGGGTGCTTTCGGGCGCCCTCGATTGGTCATTCGCCGAGCGGGTGCCGAGCCAATAGGAGGCCGCGGCAAGCAGCAGCATCAATGCCGCCGCCAATGCCCACAGGTTCGGAAGCGCCGGCTTCTTGTGGACCTTCGGCTTCGCGGGCGCTGGCGCGGGTTCGTCGGTGAGCCATGGCAACCGGTCTGAGCCGAGTGCCGCCCGGCTGTCGGTCATATCAGCGCATCTCCTCGGCGGCAGCGACCCCCATCAGGTCCAGACCGCTCCGGATGATCTGCCCGATGCCGAACGCGAGTTCCAGCCGTGCGCGCGAAAGTTGTGGATTATTTTCAATGAGGAAGCGCCGCTCGGGATCGTCGTTGCCCCGGTTCCACAGCGCATGAAACTCGGCCGCGAGGTCGTAAAGATAGAAGGCGATCCGATGCGGCTCGTGCGCCAGCGCCGCGCCTTCGAGGACTCGCGGATATTGCGCGGCGCGCTTCACCAGCGCCAGCTCTTCCTCGTCGAGCAGGTCGAGGTCGGCTTCGGCGTCGAGGTCGACGCCGGCGTCAGCCGCCTTCCGCCTCAGCGAGCTGATCCGGGCATGGGCATATTGGACATAGAAGACCGGGTTATCCTTCGAAGCCTCGACCACCTTGGCGAAGTCAAAATCGAGCGGCGTATCGGCGCGTTTGGTCAGCATCATGAACCTGACGACATCCTTGCCGACCTCGTCCACGACGTCGGCGAGCGTGACGAAATCCCCTGCCCGCTTTCTCATCTTGGCCGGCTCGCCGTTGCGGAACAGCCGCACCATCTGGATGATCTTGACGTCGAGGTCGACGCGGCCATCGGTCAGCGCCTTCACCGCTGACTGCACGCGTTTCACCGTGCCCGCGTGATCCGCTCCCCAGATGTTGACGAGGTGATCCGCGAGCTGCGCCTTCTGCCAATGATAGGCTGCGTCGGACCCGAAATAGGTCCAGCTTCCGTCCGATTTCTTCATCGGGCGGTCCTGGTCATCGCCGAACTGGGTCGAGCGGAACAGGGTCAGCTCCACCGGCTCCCATTCGTCGTGCGGATCGAGGCTCTTGGGCCGTTCGAGCATGCCTTCGTAGACCAGGCCCTTGTCGCGCAGCACCTCCATCGCTTGCTCGACTGCGCCAGATTCCTGCACCGCGGCTTCCGACGCGAACTTGTCGTGATGGATGCCCAACAGCGATAGGTCGTAGCGGATGAGGTCGAGCATCGCCTTGATCGCGCAGCTGCGGAAGACCGGCAGCCATTCCTCTTCCGGCGCCTCTGCATAATCGTCCCCGAAATCGGCGGCGAGGATCGTCCCTACGGGCTTCAGGTATTCGCCAGGGTACATTCCTTCGGGAATGTCGCCGATGTCCTCGCCGAGCGCTTCGCGGTAGCGGAGGTAAACCGAGCGCGCGAGCGTATCGACCTGCGCGCCTGCGTCATTGACATAATATTCCTTGGTGACGCGGAAGCCCGTCGCTTCGAGAATGCGCGCCAGGCTGTCGCCGACCACCGCCCCCCGGCAATGACCCATATGCAGCGGCCCCGTCGGGTTCGCTGACACATATTCGACGTTGACGCGCTCGGCGCCGCCGATGTTCGAAAGGCCGTATTGCTCTCCCTCGAGCAAGATCGTCCGCAGCTCGTCGCGCCATGCGTCGAGCTTGAGGCGCAGGTTGATGAACCCCGGGCCGGCGATCTCGACGGAAGCTACCGGCGGAAGCGCTTCGAGCTTCGGTTTGATCGCCTCCGCGAGCGCGCGCGGGTTCGTGCCGGCAGGTTTCGCGAGCACCATCGCGGCGTTGGTCGCGAGATCGCCGTGCGCCGGGTCTCGCGGCGGCTCGACCGTCACATTCTTCCGATCGAGATCGGGCGGAAGAGCGCCCTCGGCGACGAGGTCGTCGAGCACTCCGTCGAGAAGCGCGGCATATTGGGCGTAAAGGCTCAACTTCGATCCCGAATTGGCGGAAAGCGTGGGCCTCTAGCGCAGCGCGCGCCGCGCGTCACGAGTCAGGCGATTAGTGTCGCTGAAACAGACGATCCGCGGCTTTCCGGGAACAAGGTCGCCAAGGCCCGCGACGGCTCTAGCCCGTAATGTTGCGAGAGCGCTGCAGCGATGAGTGCGTCGAGCCCCGTCGTCGGCTTGAGATCTCGCCCCTCATAAAGTGCGGCGGTCGAAAGGCCGGGCCAATCGGCAATCACCTTGCCGCCTGCAACGGCCCCCCCGAGCAGCATCGCCAGCGAGGCTTCGCCGTGATCGGTCCCGCCGGTGCCGTTCGGGCGCACGGTCCGCCCGAACTCGGTCGCGACGATGACCAAGGTCCTCGCCCAATCCGCGCCAAGGCCGGCCTTCAGCGAGCCGGCGATCCCATCGAGGTTCCTGAGCTGCGCCGCAAGCCGGCCGCGCTGGCCCGAGTGAGTGTCCCAGCCGCTGGTTTCGATCATCGCGATGCGCGCGCCCTCGGCGCCCGACAGCAGCTTCGCCGCGACGGCGCCGGTCGCTGCCCCGTTTTGGCCGGCGGCATTGATGTCGCCCGCGGTCGCCCGCGTCGCAAGAGCCGCATTCCACAACTCGTGAAGCTGCGAATCCGGCTCGTACATCGCAGAGACGCGCTGCAGGAGGTCGTCGCTCGGATCGGGCAATTTCGACGGAGCATAGGACGAGACTTCGTGGCTGCCGCGAAGCGCCATCGGCACTGTGTCCGATAGCGCGAGCGCTTTCGCCTCTGAGCTCGGCAACAGGCCGAGCAGGCGGTTGAGCCAGCCGTCCCTCAGGCGGTACGCCGCCGATCCCCCGCTCTCGAGGACATTCTGCCCGTCGAAGTGCGAGCGGTCGCGGTACGGCGATGCAACCGCGTGTACGAACAGCGCCTGCTTCTCCGCGTACAGCTTGCCCATGCCGGCAAGCGCCGAATGAAGCGTGAAGAAGCTGTCGAGCCTGGTCCCGTTCGAAAGATCCTGGTCGAACGAGCCGCGAAGCGACGCGTGCGCCGGATCGCCGGTCGGGCCGAGAATCGACAGGCCGTCGGCTGCCCCGCGCTGAATGATAAAGATGAAGCGCCTATCGGTATTCGCCTTTGCGACGGCGATCCGCGGTAGGGCCATCGCCGTGAAGCCGGCGCCGCCTGCAGCAAGGAAGAACCTGCGGGTCAGCATGCTCATCTCCTCACGAACTCGGGGCTGACAAGAAGCAGCGCGAGACCCTCCTGCGGGCTTTCGGCACGCGCGATGGCGCTGCGCGTCGACTCGGTCAGCGCTCCCGGCAGGACTTTCTCGGCGAGCGCCCGGGCGTCGACGGACGATCCGGCGTGGCTGGCGAAACGCTGCGCAATCTCCACCCGGCGCATCAGCGCCTCGGGCGCGGCCCAGCTCGCCGCAATGTCGTCCCAGCCCGCCGGCGATCCGGGCTGCCAGGTCGGCTGGCCGAGCTGTTTCAGCATCGCCGCGGCGATGGTCGGATCGAGTTCCTTTTGCCCCACGGCCCGGAGCGCGGACACCGACCACTCCCACGGAGTCTTGAACTTCACCGGCTGCGGCGCCCACGCCTCGGGAGAATCGATCACTGCGCGGTAGACGGTGGGCAAGTCGCCCCCGCTCGCCAGGAAGGCGCTGCTGAGCCGATCGACCATCGGCTGCGGCGGATCGTCGCCTGCGAAATGCCGCGCGAGCTTAGTCGCGATGTGGCGCGCCGTCGCGGGATTCACGGCGAGATCGCGCAAAACATGTTTCGCCTGGTCTTCACCGGCGGCGCGATACGTCTTGCCCATGATCACGCGGTCGCCGGGCTCATGAAGCGCTTCGGCGAACTGGAATTGGCCCGGAGCTCCGCCGATCAAGCGTGCAACCGGCCCGCGCGCGATCCCGCTAACCGTCCAGCCGGTCAACGCGCGCGCGAACTCGGTTACGTCCGCCTGCGTGTAGCCGGTGCGTACCCCGAGCGTGTGAAGCTCCATGATTTCGCGGCCGAGATTCTCGTTGAGCCCACGCGGCTTGCCGCCGCGCTCCGCAATCCGCCGTCCGACGGGCGAATTGGGGCCGATCGACTGCGCCTGGTCGAGATAGACGAGCATTGCGGGATGCTGCTCGACGGCGATGAGGAGGTCCGAAAACCGCCCGAGCACATGAGGCCGGATCGCTTCGAATTCAAGCAGGCCGGCAAGGCCGATGACCGGGAGCTTGTCGACCGAGACGGCGAAATGGTTTGCCCAGAAATGGACAAGCCGCTCGATGAAGGGCGTTTCGGTGGTGAGCGCGGAATCGAGCCGCGCTGAATTCATCGCCACATAGTCGTCGCGGATGCTTTGCCGAAGATAGCGGCGCAGCGGGTCTTTCTGGGCATTTGGCGCTGCAGCGTCTGCCCCGGTCGGCATCGATGCGGGCTGCACATCGCCTTTCGCTCGCCGATCCATCCGCGCTTCGCCGAGATAATCGGCGAGCTGAGCGACCACCTGGCTGCGCGCCGGAACATTGGCGAGAGCGCTCGGCCGAGGCTGAAATTCAGCCAGCTGGTCGAGCAGCCATTTGCGCGGATCATCCGACAGCACGGATATTGGCCGAGCGCCGAGGCCGAAGCGATTGAGAGCGATGGCGGCGGTCAGCATGTCTATGAGCTCCGGAAGACGAAGCTTCATCAACACGGCTGAACGGGTTGTGAAGAGCGCCGTTATCCCGTGGACAGCTTAAAAGCGGCCTTCGGGCAGGTTGACCGGCCCGACCAGTTCCTCGTGACGAGCGATCGCAAAACGGTCGGTCATTCCGGCGATGAAGTCGCCGATGGTCCGAAGCTGTTCGATGCGGTCGCCACCGTGGCGCCATCCTTCCGGGAGCAGGCTTGGATCGGAGCGATAGGCGTTGGCGAGGTTCGCGACCACGCGCTCGGCTTCCTCGCGAATGGGCGTAAGTTCGGCAAGGCCGTAGAGGCGCTCGTAGAGGAAGCTCTTGAGTTGGCGCTCTTCGGCTTCCAGCGGTTCGGAGAAGCCGGAGAGCGGCATGCCCGCGGAGCGAATTTCATCAATGGTTTGGACCGCGCTCTCGCGCACGCGCTGCTCAGTCTCGGCGAGAACATCCGCGACCATTGTTCCGATCATGTCGCGGACGAGTGCGCGCTGGCGCTTCTCGAGCGAAATCCCCTGGTGGCGGGCACCAATGGCGTCCCACAAACGCACGACGATCGGCAGCTGGACCAGCTCGTCGATATCGAGCAGCCCGGCGCGAAGGCCGTCGTCGATGTCGTGGTTGTCGTAGGCGATGTCATCGGCAATTGCCGCCACTTGCGCCTCCAGACTTGGCCAGGTCGAAAGCTCGAGGTTCCATTCCTCGTCGGCCTCGACCATCGCCCAGGTCGGCGCAAGCACAGGGCCATTGTGCTTGGCGAGCCCTTCTAGCGCTTCCCAGCTGAGATTGAGGCCGTCGAAGCCCGGATAGGGCGTTTCGAGCCGCGTCAGGATACGGATCGTGTGCGCGTTGTGATCGAACCCACCGGCATCGCTTAGCGCCGCGTTGAGCGCATCCTCGCCCTGATGGCCGAACGGCGGATGGCCGAGATCATGCGCGAGGCACAAAGCCTCGGTGAGGTCTTCATTGAGGCCGAGCGCGCGGGCGATCGTGCGTCCGATCTGCGCGACTTCGAGGCTGTGCGTCAGCCGGACCCGATAATGGTCGCCGTCGGGCGCGACGAACACCTGCGTCTTATGCCGGAGGCGGCGGAATGCGACGGAGTGGATGATCCGGTCGCGGTCGCGCTGGAAGATGTTGCGCGGGCCTCGGGGGCCGGAGTCGCTTTCAGGATGAAGGCGGCCGCGTGACTTCGTTGGATCGGCTGCGACCGCGGATGGAAGGCTCATTCAGACGCGAGTGGCACAATCCTGTCGGAAGCGGAATTGGTCCATTTGAACGCATCGACTCCGACGCTCTGCAAATCCTCGGCAAAAATATCGGCGTCGGACGACCCGCGGAACGGACCGATCAGAAGCCGCGCGCGGTCCGCGTCTTCTTCGACATAGCCGTCGATACCCTTGAACAGATCGCGGTTGCGCGACTTAATCCGATGGAACTGTCCCGAAAGCGCGTCGGCGTTCGATCCGCTTGCCAGCTGCAACCACACCTTTTGCTCCTGAACGGCAGGGGTGCGCTGAACGGTCGCAGGCTTCGGCGGGGCCACGTATGCGACCTGCACCGGTCCCGGCTGGGCTGCTGGCGGCGCTGCGGGCTGCAAAATCGAGGCGAGTCCGGACAGACGATCGGTGCTCACGCTGCTTGCAACCCCGATCGTCGAAGGTGTCGCGGCCGGCGCGCTGTTGTAGGCGTAAGCCGGCTGGTTCGAATCGGGGAAGATGCCGAGATTGACGGCTGCGGCTTTCTCACCAGCGGGAAGCGCGGAGAGGCGCTGCAGGAACGGCGCGACGCGCGACCAGCTGCCTGGCATCGCGGCGTCGATCGCGGTCATGGCGCCATTCGGATCGCCGGTCAGCGCGAGAACGAAGGCCCGCACCCGGTTCGTGGTTGAATCGCCCTTGGCCGCAAGCGGCGCCAGAGCTGCGAGGGCGTTGGCCCTGTCGCCGCTGATCGCGAGGCTCAGCGCCAGTCGGCGGCGAGCCTCATCGGAATCGAGACCGCCCAAGGCGGCGCGGTAGTCGCTCTGCGCCCTGGCCTGCTGCCCGAGCAGATCGTAGGCCAAACCGCGATCGCAGCCGAGCATCGCCTGCGACGCGCCGAGTTGCTGCGCTCGCGTGAAATAGGGCATCGCCGCCTGTGCCTGACCGTTGGCGACCTGGACTGCGCCCATGCCTTCCTGAGGCATCGGGCTCCTCGGGTTGACCTCGTCGGCCCGCGCAAAGAAGCCGGCGGCGGCTTGCGTGTCACCAAGCTCGAGCGCGGCCTTGCCGGCGCCGATCAACGATTGAAAGTCCTTCGGGTCCGAAGCGAGCGCGCGAACGTAACGCGCAAGAGCCGCGGCGGGGGTCTCGTTATAGGGCGAGTAGCTCCCCTGCGCCGAGGCCGGCGCAGGCGCGAGCGCGGCCACGCCTCCAGCGCACGCAAATAGCGCTCCGACGAGTTGAATCTTCCCCAGTCCCCGCATCGATCCTCCCGGTGGGCCACAGAATCTTGCCGAAAGCTTTCTGCCTAGAGGCTTTACGGTGAGCTGTGCGTGAGGGTCGGCAAGGCGCGCAGGAATCCTTCAAACTCACATGGGGTAAACAAAAAGGGCAGCCACGCGGGCTGCCCTTCATTGGCGACGATCCTGTTCGCTTACTGATTGTTCTGCCGGTTGAGGAAGCGCGGAATGTCGATCGGCTCGGGCTTGTAGCTCTCCTCGTCCTCGTCGATCTGCGCCTTGGGAGCGCCGCGCGCGATGTTCGACAT
>Ga0157373_10003970_pt1 | contig 11166 bp, 18 predicted proteins | sample C65metaG_FD_113460 | JGI IMG/M metagenome (GOLD analysis project Ga0157373, IMG submission 113460) | Corn rhizosphere microbial communities from Kellogg Biological Station, Michigan, USA - C6-5 metaG | ecosystem: Host-associated > Plants > Roots > Rhizosphere > Soil | place: USA: Michigan...
AAAAAGGATCTGGCTTCGCTTGGATTTATCCAGCACGTTTGCCAGCCAGTTTTTTGCTGCCTTTGTAATTTCACCGCCTGCAACGATAAATGCGTGATCTACCAGCACGTTCTTCCCAATCTCCGGGTCAAAGATTTCATGGGCAAGCATCATCAGCAACTGGTTATGAATCTCAGCAATGTTAGAATTACCACTTTTGGTCATTCCGGCAGCATCCAGTTTCCCTTTTTTGACCTGAACTCCAAAGTAAAGCCAATGCTGGCTTGGGAGCATAAATTTCATCCAAATATCCTTTCCGTATTCCAGCTGTTTATCTTTATGTCCTGCCACTGAGATCTTGTGATACCCCAGTTGCCTATAAAGTGGCAAAAGGATTTCCTCAATAAGTTCGTCCTCTGAGCAACTGGCCAGATAATTAACCAGCAATTCCCTCCTTTTGATTTCTGAGTTCGTAAAAGGTCTATGTGGACTATTAGCAGGTTTCAATACTTTCTGAGAGGGAATATGCTTGAGGTAACATTTGTTGTCATCTGCATAGAAAGCCTCAAAATTATCACGCGACAATGCAGTATTGAGTTCTTCCAGTGCATTCAGTCTTTTTTTATCTTCATTATGGGCATCTGCTCTTTCCATTAACACCTGGATAACCCTGCAAAATGCCTCTGGAGGCATATCGTTACCAATGCTAGGTTCTTTAAGAATTTCAGCCAGCGTTTCTGCAACCCATTTTGGCCGGGTCGACCCATCATGGGCATAATCAGTGTCTGCATCGCCAAAAAATTCGGTCAAATAAAAGCTACTGCGGTAAACAAAATACGAAGTTTCATTATTTTTGATGTCCCCGCAGATCATCTTTGCGAGCTGGTTGAGCGTACGAGCTTTAAATTCCATATGAGTAACTATTGTAGTTTTACTTTCAAAAGTCTGCTATTTTTCTGAAAAAACGAATAAGCGGATAAGTTCAGCAACCGACTTATTATCCAGCTGTCTCTACCATTTTATAATTATACTGATATTACCTAACTAATGTCACATACTCTGAACACTTACTGATGGCGAAAGTCGATAAATTATCTAATTTTGATAATTATCTAGAATTGATACTTATATAGAATCAAAACAGCAAGAGAGTTGCTCTTAAATGGAGATCTTGACGGTATCGATTATAAAATTGTCAAGTTAGAGTGTGAAGAAAAAAATAGCTATTTTAGAATAACATTATTGGACGTTGAAAGTCCCAAAGTCAACATTGAAAATCAACTAAAAACAGCTAGAGATGTGTTATTAAGGCTAGATTTACTATATAAAAATGGAAAAGTTGCCCTGAAAAGAGAGATTATCGGTTTGATCTTTCCAGCAAAATTGAGTTTTGATGGAAAACAACATCGAACCAGTCGTTTGAACGAAGTAGTATCAATTATATGCATGATATCCAGCGAGTTAGAAGGACAAAAAGGGCAAACATCTTCGAAACGTGTTTACCAACTAGGATGGACACAAATGGGCGCTTTTCGAACCATTTCCTTTCTGATCTATGTTTAATCGCCGATTTAGCAAAAAAATCCATAAGAATTTTTAATGAGTCAAGTGATTTGAGAATTACTTCTCAAATCACTTGACTCATTAAAAATATCATTGTCGGATAAAGTCTATAGAGAATGCTCAATTAAATATCTCATTTAAATCTCTAGTTTGGGAATAAGGAAGGTTTGTTTGAAATCCTTTTGAGGTTAAATTCACAATTTAAATCATATTCGCTAAACTAAAGTTCTTGATCGCCGCAAATGTTCTGGGGAATGAAATCGTCCAAAATAGCTTGCTAGCAGATTCCTCACCAAGACGGAATGGTCATAACAATCGTTTTCGGTACTGTGGCTGCAAATTCGACAATAGTATCCCTTTTCCTCAAACAGAAACCTCTGTGGCTCATTTTTTGGCCGCGCATCCAAAGTTGGGTGAATTGGTATTGTGATTATCCTATGTAGGTACAATACTAACAATAGATAATACCTTTTACTTGGTTAAGTCTACACGCTCTATTAGTGCATCCATATCATCAGTGGTGAAGTAATCATTTTGGTCTGATACTTCCCATTTATAACCCCTTTGAAAAATACGACCATAGTAAAACCTATCTATGTAGATTTGGAAATAATCTCCTTTTAGGTAAGTCAATTCAACCTTTTTATCTGTATCACCAAATGCAGCGATAAATACACAATCCTTCATAATGTAAATTTTATTTTTGCAGCATAGATGTAATGTGCCTGGAATCTGAGAATGATGTTCAATCCTGATAAGTTATTTTTGACTGCCCACTGTTTGAGTATAGGCGTTATCTGTTCAACAAAGGATAGACAATATCTTTGAAAGTTTGGTTCTACAAATTTTTCGTTATACTTCTTATCAAGGTATGTCAGATGAACATGAAGATTATGCGTCCCTGTAAACTCAAATAAATTAGAAACCTCTTTAGGTAGATGATTCTTCATCTTTGATGCATAAGCCCACTCTATCAATGTTGGAATCATTGAACCCATTGCAAAACTTCCCATTTCCATATCTCAAAATTATACTAAAAATATTAGTAAATCAATTGATGTTGAAAAGTTCTGATTATTATACTTTTTATATGCTTACATTAATAGGATAAATAAACGAACTATATGAACTTAGAAGAATTTAAAGAAATTGACAAAATCATGCGCTTATTGCGCAACAGTACTGATTCCTTTTTAGGCATGCACCGAAATGAAATTATTGAAAAAACAGGTTTGGGAAAAATGACTGTTATGGGATATCTGGACTACTTAACCCATAAGGGATTTATAACTAATCCCTGGCAGGTTGAAGAAGATACTGATGATATCTATGCTAAACTAACCCCTGATGGAATTGTCTTTTTCAGTGAAACTAGTTTTGAAGAAGAAATGAGTCCAAAAGTTAGTCATGCTTCAGCTGTTACTTTCAATTTAAATGGAAATAATCATGGTAATCTTGTTGTTGGAGAAACTATTAAGGATGTTGTACAAAAGATGACTTCAGAAAATCATCAAGAATCAGCAGAACTTATTAAAGTGATTCAGTCATTCATTGAAGAAGCAAGAAATCAAGAAGCCGCGACCGCATTTGAAGAGTTCAACAAACAGCTGTTAGAACCTAAACAAAATAAAACCCTAATCAACATACTTTGGAAAAGTATTGAAACAGCCATTCCACATATACCAGGACTTATTGAAGCTGGTCATAAATTATTATCTACTTTGTAAAATTTAACGTGAATATACAATGACATTAGAGGAGTTACAATATCATACGGAACAACCGAAAGAGTTATTCCTTACAGACACGACGATAAATATCGCTTATGATAGTGATAGAGAAGAAGAATTAGATGCAGTGGTAGATGATTTAAATGAACTATTTAAAGGCAAAGAAAACTTTATTTTTATCACCAACAATGGACGTTTCAGAGCTGATATGAAAGTTTGCAAAGCTGATAGTTCAATAATATTAGAATTTATTGATGTCCCCTGCCCTAGTTTAGCATTGAAAGATATTGCCAAAATTGCGAACACTGAAGAAACTGTCACAATTAATTTCTTTCTGTACGACAAAGAATCAGAGCGGGTATACGAAGGAAAGACCTACTATGAACGAAACATTCATAAAATAATACTAATCGGTACGTTTAAAATAAAAACAGCATATTAATAATTAAATACATCAAATTCAGCACCTACAACGGGTAGCCACTTCTGAGTAGTCGGAAAATAAAGGTGACTACCTGTTGCTGTGAACCTATTCAATCTTATCCTGATCTGGGCACCAGCACCAAGTTTACCTGATGTTGGTAGATAAACAGTTTTAGCTGTTAAAGTAACTCCAAATGCTTTATCATGTTGCTTCACAGACAAAGTTTTCAATCCATTAATGGTACTGTTGATATCGCTGGAACTTATATCACTATAATAGTGGTCTTGTCCTAATAATAGCATTAGGCGTAGTATTAATGCCTGTGGCTATCACATTTTGTTTATAGTTTGTCCATGACTATAAATAGTGCGGTACTTTAGAAAGTGTTATTTTATTTTAAAATAAATTATAACATGAAATAAGTACACAATAAAAAAACCCTAGCTAATTAAAACTAGGGGTCGCAAATAATATTAAAACCTTCTATAAATAACGTTCAAACATGAACTGGTTGAATATCCTATCAATATCATGTCCATCTGCTTTTATAAGTTCAATCATTTCGGGGCTTGTCTTAAATTCATATCTCATTGCTATATCATCAATAGCGATAAAATAATTCCTGGCGTTACCTTTGGCAAATTCATAATCAAAAAGCCCCAGGTCAAAGTATAATACATTGTTCTTCATAGTACTCTTCGATATTTCACCACCTTCACCATCCAGGCTATACTGATGTAATGTTGTTTCACCTTCAACTATTAAACGTTGGTGGTCAAAGTGTGAAAAGGTATTGCGGAACATATCTTTAAAATGCTTTAATCCAGCTTTTTCAGCTTCATTGATAATACCTAATTCTTTTGCTGCAACTATATTATCCCATAGATTTCTCTTATTGTATAACTTAATCCCTCTCTCCCTTTGCTCTGTAAACTTTTCGGTATCAGTCATCATAACATTCACTTCACTATTGATCAGGGCAACCTTCAGAAACTTTTCCATATAATGATTGGTCAAAGTTATGGATGCCTGAAAATTTTCAAATATTAAAGACTTTCGAATCTCATATCTTATTATGCTAAATGCTGATGAAGGCATATCTACATCAAATCTCTCAAACAAGAAATCATACATTGCCTGGTTTTCAGGTTTATTAAAGTGATTTAAATATTCTTCGAAGCGTTTTTTATTATCCATGAACCAATATACTTTTTAATCTGCAAATAAAAATCCCCATACTTTGGAGCAGAGGTTTTATAAATCATCGAATTGAATGTTACTAAAAGATATCATAATCTTCACCACGAAGTTCACGATTGATATGATAGATTACACTTCTTTCTACTATTCCAAAGTTTTTGAATGTTTCCATTACTTCAGGAAATACTTTAATGTAATCTGCAATGAAGATTGCAATCATTCTGAATGCACTAAATAAATTATGTTGTACATGGTTGAAATTATTATCACTATCGACTTCAAATAAACCAGAGAATTGAAATACCGAGACATATGAAGGGTGTGCACTTAAAGAGAAATATGTATAAAGCTGTCCCAATAATTCAGATTCAACACCTGTATTATTCATTAAACCCTGGAATCCAGGTAGACTATTAGCAACACCATCTTTGAATAGGATATAATAAACCTTGTTCTTAATGGCATTATCTATTGCTACCTTTCCTCCCACTGGTTGATTTTGATATAATTCTGTTGACTTGATTCCAGCTATCAAGTCTTCCAGGAATTTCTTTTCCTCTTCTCCCTTGGCTATATTAATTCTACGTATTTTTTTCGCTGCCTCACTTTTGTCAGGGTCGAGTTCTAAACTAGGTTTTACAAATTTTTGTCTGTAATTCAAACCAGCTACAGCCCATAGTGAATGCAGAATTAACTTTTCCTCTTTAGTTTGAGGTGATACCCATATAACATGAAACATTCCAACAGTCTCGAAAAAAGCCCGAACTGAACTAGATATTAGAATGGGGTCGGTGATATTATTCAGGACGTGACCATCTGATGAAGTAAAGCTAATACCATGTGAAGATTCTTCCAGGTGCGCTAACTTAGAAAACATCATTTGTATAACCAGACGTGCATTAATCTCTGATAGGGTTGATTCCTCAGTATTCTGATGCTTGTACAAAAATTGAAATAATACCTCTTTGTACATTGCAAAAGCAGCAGCAATCTCTTCCTTTGTTTCTGGATGTATCAGGCTTATAACCTGTGCTTTCAAATCGTCTGTTGTCATATATCAAAGGTACTAAAAACACCTGGTCAATTATGACAGGGGTTTCCAGACCAAATATTATGTCCCATGTGTAGTACTTGTTATATATTGTAATACTTTTTCAATCAATCAAAAAAATACTACATGGTTAATATTGGATCTTCGATCCAATGGCTATATTAGAAATATGGATGTAACCAAGAAAGATAACTTAATCGTATACATAACCAGCAAACTGAAGAAATCAAAAGTTGCATATAAATATATAAGTGAAGCTGCAACCGCTACTGGTAAGATACACCTAACATTTGAAATAACTCAAACAGGGGATATTTTTATTGTGGAAGTTGGTGATTGGTATAAACAAATACCGTCAATGACAGGTATTACGCTACAAGTAATACATATAGATGAAAGTGAATATAAATGTAAGCTTCAACATGATGTAAATGATGCTATTTATGAATTAGAACATGAATTGAGTAGTGGTAAATTTGATAAGTTATAAATAATCTCTCCTGTTTTCTCACATCACTGAGTAAGTGTTTCACGTTTATTACATTAGAATATTTCAATGGTTAACTAATTGATATCAAAGGGGTAAAATGATTTGCAGATTAGTGAATTTTATATTAACAAATACCTAACAATCTGATTTGCGGATACTTAATTATTATTGTTCATTTGCATCAACAAACGCGTAATATATGAAACCAATCCTAAAAGAAATAATAAAAGAGATTGATGATTTTTTGAAAGAAAAGATGATTATATCTTATAAACACAATGGCAGTCACAGAGTAATTAATGATGGTGCAAGCTATCTGATATCATTTGAGGTAAGTACACAAAGTAGAGCAGATAAAATAAATCTATTTTCATGGTTTCAACAAAGTGATGAACAAGATTTGAAACACCCAGGATATGAAATCAACATTCAGGCAGAGCAGGTAAAGAATAATGAGTTTTACAATATTCCTGAACTGCGCAAACAAATTGATTCAGATATTAATGAATTACAATCTTATCTGAACAAGCCATGATAACAACAGCACAACAGCAGCACCTGGAAAAGATATTATTATTTGAATTTTAACAGTCATTGAAGATAAATGTAGACCTGGAGAATTATCTAGTTTGTGAATCATTACATCAAGCTGCGCTTGATCTCGAATGTAAAATTGATTTGAATAATGAAAATACCTAGCCACATCAAAGGATTTATTGCTTTGCTCCTGCTGACATTTATAATAGCTGGCCTATCAACCTATTTTAAACACTACGTTGGATTGAAGGAGAATTTAAGATACTTCGGGCTATATTGTTTTACTGGGTTTCCTGTAGCGTTTTTGGTTTTGCTGTTTGGTTATGTTTATTATCCAAGAAAAGAAGAACCCTATATTAGGAAAGAACCAACACAACCGCCTACTTATGGTAAATTTTTTATGAATAAACCAAAGAAAGATAAATCTAATCCTGGTTAAAGAGCAACCCAGGATGTATACCTAACTTTTCGGCAACCAGATAGATTGATGATCTAGTACTATCATACTTTGCTAACTCCATATTCGAGATTTGGGTACTGTCTACACCACATTGAAAAGCTAATTCAACAATAGTAAGTCCTTTCAATTTCCGATACTTTAGGATATTGTCATCAACTATTTTTAGTGCTTTAACATTCTTCGCCTTTTTCACCGTGCGAAGGAATATATAAAATATGACTGGCAAAATGGAATGCATTCCATTTTTTAGAGTTTTATTTAAACTAAAACTTACGAATGATTTAAATGGAATACTACCTGATCAGCGGATGCTGTACGATATACTGCACCCTGATAATACAATGAATGACTACCATTGGCTGTTACTTGACACTCTTCTTCAACCCAACGTGAAGATAACAAATTGACCTTATCTGATAAGCCTATTCTCATCAATACGATTAATAAATACTAACTTCCTCTCATGAAAAAGGGAACCTGTAAGCTTTGCGGCCAGCACAAAAATCTGCTCAAACAGTCCCATATCTATCCTTCATTTCTTTATAAGGGCCTTTCGATCACACCAAACGTGACACACTTGCAAGTCTCAAGGATAATCGAGCGCCTAGGTTATACCAGACCGGTTTTTACGATAAGAACATCCTATGTGAAAATTGCGATAATGTTGTAATCGGAAGATTAGAAAGGTACGCCGCTTCTGTTCTTCCACCCCCAAAAAAAAGCGAAAATATAAAGGTTGTCGCCCATACCGAAAACGATCAGCTAACAACCCTTCACATCATTCAAACTCCCGCTGCACCGGTTTGGGGGCACCCTTTATAAAAAGCACTGTGTATTATCCCTCTTTAGAATAATTAATTTTAAAATTTTTTTTGATGTATGATAACTAATATATACTTTTAGACATTAAAAGGATATATATTAAGTTATGGAGATTGAAATTTTTACACTGAATGCTCAGGTTGAAAGAATAAAAACTTTGGCATCCGAACTGGAACTTAATCCCACATACGAGGAACTTGCAGAGAGATTTTTCTATGCTTTTTTAACAAATGTATGTGAATCTGAATCTGAAAAAGGGATATCTAAGGGAACATGTGAATTTCAAAAAGAAACGTTCCGAAAGCTATATATTTTTTTCTGCGCCGTGATAAGAATCCTGAAATTGATAGCAGCTCTTTCTGTAAGCAAGTTGCCACGAACAGTACTAGATTATAAAATAGTATTCAGGACAAAAATAAACATTTTCTTCAAAAACCTCGATGATACACATGCTGGTCCTTCTGTAAAAACCCACTTTATAACAGAATTATTAGACAATTACATGATCATCAAATGGAACACGATAAAATTGAAAACGCAATCGAGATTGCTGATAACATATTACAAGAGGATTTAACCGAAGAAGCCAGGATTGGCCTGTTACAAATTAAGTTGAAATTGGAAAGCGCGCTCCAAAACCCAGACATGACGCCTGGGGCCGTGAAAGCACTTTTAAAAGAGTTAATAAGTTGGCTGGTAATCTTCTTCCCTCTAATTGTTGAGATTATAAAATTATGGATATAGCACAGACAGTACTCATGCTGAGGAAAAAAAAGGGGTTGAGCCAGGTCAAAATGGCTAAGATGATAGATATCACACAAGCATCTCTATCCCATATTGAATCCGGAAGGAAAATGCCGCATAAGAGTACTATTGATAAAATTTGCGAGGTCTTGGAGATACCATCTAATTTGTTCTTTTTGTTGGCTACACAACCCGAGGATCTTCCTGAAGATAGCAAAGGGAAATATAGTAGTATAGAAAGTAAATTGAAGCAACTAATTCTTGACGCATTTTGATACGAGGGTATCAGTTCAGCTTTGGATCATTTGGTAATAGTGCGGGGTGGTTCATTAGGGGATAAGATAACTTCAAACCCACCCCAAACTGATCCACACATTTCATCGAGCTTGCTCGGCTGCTGCTACTTGAATCATCTATGCTTAATAGTAAATTTTGTTATTGACTGATTATTGTTAAACTTCAGTCAGTAAACGTATATTTGAAAAATGACGTTAAAACTTGGAATTTACAGACACTACAAGGGAGGACACTATAATGTAATCGGTTTTGCAAAACATAGCGAGACTCTTGAAGAATTGGTGATATATCAGCGCCTTTATGGTGATTTTAGTACTTGGGTTAGACCAAATGCTATGTTCTCAGAAACAGTTAAATTTGAAGGTAATACTGTAAACCGCTTCGATTATTTAGGTGAAAAAACGCTCTTACTGCCTTTATAATGAGTGATAAGATAACCATTATGATCAGTTCTTTAGGCATTAGACTTAAAGGTGAAAGACTGGCGCTAAAAGAAGCATTTAAAGATAACGATTTCGTCAAGCTTTTAGGTTCAGATCCATATAGTGAGGCATCTATATCTAGCAGCCCTTCACAAGAAACGTTACGAATTGCAAGAGAATGTGATTTGTATATACTTATACTCTCTGAAACATTTGGTTTTAAACTCCCTGATGGTAAATCAGCCACAGAAGTAGAGTTTGATACAGCTTTTCGGGCCGATCCTACTAAAATATTAGTATTCATTAAAAAAGATCTTAAGGATGAAGATATTGAGCCAGAGCAACTGACCTTTATCCATCGAATATGCGATTATTTTCAAGGTTATTGGAGAACTGAATTTGCCAACACAGAAGAACTTACAGATTTAGCACAAAAATCCTTTCAAATCTGGCTTAAAAAACGTGCTTCACTGGGTTCTGATTTGACATATTTAGATCATTTCGTGCGAATAGCCAAACAGGAACGTCCAGAACCGCATGCAGAGGTACTTTATACTGTTACTAAGGACGAAGTGAAAATTACTTACAAATATTTCAAGGAGAACCATACTATGATTTTTGACGCTAAAGAAATCTATAAAAATTTTTGGGGTTGCATCAGTGAACTTTTACTAAAGTTTAGAGAATGGAACGCGTAGTAAAAATCAAGGAAAGCAAGTTCATGCAAAGTCTAACGACGCTGGTAAGAAACAAGGAAACAGATAGTAATGACCTTCAAAATCTGTTATTTGAAATCGGACGAATTATAGGAGCCGAAATAGTGGGTGAAGAATTTACTAAAATTGACAACATTACAACCCCAATGAATAACCCCTTCATAGGGTTGTCTGTTACCTACAAAAATATAATGATCATTGGTACGCGTGATGATTTTGAGTTTTTTCTTAAAGGCTTGGCAAAAATGTTTCCTAACGCAGATATTGGGTATATGGATTTCAATGGTCAGCGTGGCGTGGAAACTTATACAGCTGGGATAAGATCACTTGTAATACCAGAAACACCACAGGGCACCCTATTTGATGCACTCATTATAGCTAAATCTGTTCTTGCTACCGGGTGTACAGCTGTGAGTTTGGCTAAAGAGGCTATAGCTCAGCTAATGCCTATTAAAATCATCATAGCCTCTTGCTTCTACTCTGACAGAGCAATAAAAGAGGTACACGATCAATTACCTCTCGCAAAGTTATACCTGTTAGGCGAACCAGATACACTGAATGATGACGGAATGCTTGTTCCAGGTGTGGGTAATATAGATGAGCGTATGAAATCCAACTAAGTTATTTCCCAAATGTGATTAACTGTAATTATATTAATACGATGGATAAATTCAATATTAATTTTATTGTTGATAACGGTTGGATGGAATATCCTAAATCAAACATGGCAC
>Ga0157373_10003972_pt1 | contig 11158 bp, 10 predicted proteins | sample C65metaG_FD_113460 | JGI IMG/M metagenome (GOLD analysis project Ga0157373, IMG submission 113460) | Corn rhizosphere microbial communities from Kellogg Biological Station, Michigan, USA - C6-5 metaG | ecosystem: Host-associated > Plants > Roots > Rhizosphere > Soil | place: USA: Michigan...
AACGGTAGCGGATGGAGCAGCACTCGGCGTTCGTCCCCGGCGAAAGTTTTGGAGAGTTGCGCGATGGCGGCTTGTGCTTCAGCGCTCACCTCGTGGCCAAACATGATCACCACGTCGCCCGCACTGTTTGCGATTGCTTGTCGAGCTGCGTCAATCTCGCGCGCTTCGACGCCTGCTTTTTGTGCTGCGAGTCCGTCGTTGGCGGAGTCGGCAAGTGCGAGAGCGATCGCGTCTTCTGTTCCCGGTCTCACATGCAGAAAATTCACGGCCTGTTCGCGCAAGCGAATCGGAACTGAATTGACGAGCACGAATTTGGCGCCGCCGTTTCGCACTGCCTGCCGGATCGCTTTGCCCGTCAGCGGTTGCAACTCGCTCGGATCGCCGCCGATCTGAACGATCGTTTTCGCGTATCGAATATCGCGATGCGTTGCGAGCGGCGCGCCGAGATTATTGAAGAAACTCTGAAGACTGTAAGGATCCGTAGTCGTGTAGTTTTCAGTGCCAACCAGATCGACCGCAAACTTTCGCAGCACAAACAGCGCTTCATTCGTCAAACGCGGACTGCCGACAACGCCAATCGAGTTTCGTCCATGATTATTCGCGATCGTGTCGAGACGCTCGGCGACGTGACGAATAACTTCATCCCACGTCGCGGGAATCAGCTTGCCGCCTTTTTTGTAGCGAATCATCGGCGTGCGAATACGCGCTTCGTGGTTGATGAACGGATGTGCGAAACGTCCTTTCACGCAGAGAAACTCGCCGTTGATTCCGTTGACGTAACGATCGCGCGCGACGGCGCGCCGCACTTCGCCACCGCGCGAGCCGAGTGACATCTGACAGCCGTCCGAACAGAAATTGCACGTCGTGATCGTCTGGGCCAACTCCCACGGGCGCGTTTGATGGCGGTACGTCGCGTCGAGCAGCGTGCCAGTCGGACAGACTTCAATGCAGTTGCCGCACTGCGAACAATCGAGCCACCCGAGATACGTTCCGATAACGGTGTGCGCGCCGCGGCCGCCTGCTTCGATCGCATCCTCCCCCATCCACTCGTCGCAGACGCGCGTGCAGCGTTTGCAGAGAATGCAACGCTGCGGATCGTTTGCGACCATCGGCGAGAGATAGCGCTCGGCGTAGTAATTCTTCTGTTCGGTGAACCGTTCCTCGAGGCCGCCCCAGTCGAACGTCATCTCCTGCAGCTCACATTCGCCACCGCGATCGCACACAGGACAATCGAGCGGGTGATTGGCGAGCAGGAACTCGGTCATCCCGCGCTGCGCCTTCTCGATCTCTTCGCTTTGAGTGGTGACGATCATGCCGTCAGTGCAAGTGATGGTGCAGGAGGTTTGCAGCTTCGGCATCTTCTCGATCCGCACCAGGCACATTCGACACGACGCCTGCAGCGCGAGATCGGCGTAATAACAGAACGATGGGATATCAAACCCCTTCTCGCGACACACGTCGATCAAACGCGCACCCTTCGGCACGTCGAAGTCTTTTCCGTTAATCGTTACTTTAACTAGATCCGTCATCTAATATCTGTACACAAAAAGCACAAATTATTCGTTGCCATTTAAGAGCCGCTTTTTAAAATCTTCGGGAAACCTCTTGATTGCCGACTGGATGGGCCACGCCGCCGCATCGCCCAGCGGACAAAACGACTTGCCCTCGATGTTGTCGCAGAGATCGAGCAGCAGTTGCGCGTCCTCGATCCGTCCGGCGCCGCTGTCGATTCGTTTGAAAACCTTCACCAGCCAGTCAGTGCCTTCGCGACACGGCGTGCACCAGCCGCACGACTCGTGTTTGTAAAACTCGGTCAGGTTCTTCGTCGATTCGAACACGTCGACGGTCTCGTCCATGACGATGAAACCACCCGAACCGACACTCGAGCCTGCAGCGACGAGTCCTTCGTAATCCATCCGCACGTCTTTCCCGATAATCTGATCGGCGCGCATGATGTACACGGACGAGCCGCCCGGAATCACCGCTTTGAGCTGCTTGCCGTCGAGCATCCCGCCGCAGTCTTCCATGATGAACTTTTCCATGTCGTCGTAGCCCATCGGAAGTTCGTAAACGCCTGGTTTGTTGACATGGCCCGACACGGACCACAGCTTTGTGCCGCCACTCTTCTCGGTTCCGAGTTTCTGATAAGCCTCGCCGCCCATGTTGATGATGTCAGGCACCGCGGTGAGCGTCTCGACGTTGTTCACGACAGTTGGGCACGCGTACAAACCGGAGACAGCAGGGAAGGGAGGCTTCATACGCGGATGACCACGCAGACCTTCGAGCGAACTCAGCAGCGCAGTCTCTTCACCGCAGATGTACGCGCCGGCGCCGGTGTGCGTGTAGATCTCGCAGGAAAAATCGCTGTTGAGGATTCGGTCGCCGAGAAGTCCCGCTGCACGCGCCTCCTCGATCGCGACGTCCATGATGTCGATCAAATATTTGTACTCGCCGCGCGTGTAGATGTAATTCGTCTTTGCACCGAGCGCATAAGCGGCGATCAGCATGCCCTCGATGAGCATGTGCGGATCGCGTTCCATCAAGTAGCGATCTTTGAATGTGCCGGGCTCCGATTCATCCGCGTTGCAGACGACGTATTTCGGTTTTGGCGAGTCTTTCGGAACGAAGCTCCACTTCATCCCCGTCGGAAAACCCGCGCCCCCGCGCCCGCGCAGCGCCGACTTCTTCACTTCGTTGATCACGTCGTCGGGCGACATGCCGTCGAGAACTTTTTTAATCGCCGCATAACCGCCGTTATTACGATACACGTCCAGCGCGCGCGAGTTCTCGAGATGAACTCGACGTAACTGGAGTGGTTCACATCCGATAGCTTCGATACGCATTACGGCAATCCGTCCAATATCTGATCGATCTTTTCCGGCGTCAGCTCCTCGTGATAGTCGAAGTTAATTTGAAACATCGGCGCGGTCCCGCACGAGCCGAGACATTCAACTTCGCTCAACGTGAAACGGCCGTCCTCGGTTGTTTGACCCGGCTTGATGCCGAGCTTTTGAGAACAGTATTCGGTGATCTTGCCCGCGCCGCGGATCTTGCACGACAGCGTGCGGCAGATCTGAATGTGATACTTGCCGATTGGCGACATCTGGATCATCGAGTAGAAGGTGGCGACTTCCCAGATGTCTGTGACTCGCAGTTTCAGACGATTTGCGAGATAGAGCACGCCCGGTGGATCGAGATACCCGCGCTCGCGTTGCACGATGAACATCAACGGCAGGATCGCCGAGCGCGGCACAGGGTACTTCGCGAGATGCTGATCGATCTCCTTCTCGACTTCCGGCGAGAACGTCGCCGGCTCAACACCCAGATCGACGGGTTGAGATAGCGGTTGAATGTTGACGATCTGCGTACTCATCAGTTTTTAGCCACGGATGACGCGGATTTATTACCGATCGATCTCCCCAAGCACGATATCCAGCGAACCAATGATCGCGACGATGTCCGCCACCATCTCTCCTTCTGACATCACCGGCAGCGCGGAGAGATTCACGAAGCTCGGACCACGGAAGTGAACACGACTCGGTTTTGGTCCACCGTCCGACTTCATGTAAACACCTAACTCGCCCTTCGAAGATTCAATCGGGAGATAAACCTCGCCCGCCGGAACATCGAAACCTTCAGCCACGATCAGGAAGTGGTGAATCAAAGCGTCCATGTGACTCTTCATCGCTTCACGATCGGGTAGCACAACCTTCGGCGCATCCGCCTTCACCGGCCCCGGCTTCAAACGCCCAAGCGCCTGTACCGCGATCTTGTGCGACTCTTTCATCTCTCGCATGCGCACCATGTAGCGTGCCCAAACGTCGCCATCCGGTTCTGTCGGAACCTCGAAGTCGTAGTTCTCATATCCCGAGTACGGATTCGCACGCCTGATGTCGAGATTGACGCCGCTGCCGCGCAAGCACGGACCGGAAAGTCCCCAATCGATCGCACTCTCGGCGGAGATTAGTCCGATGCCTTGAGTTCGTCTTTGAAAGATCTTGTTGCCGCTCAGAAGCTTGTGAAACTCATCGACCGCTCTCAGAAAGTCGTTGAGAAATTGCTTGCATCGATTCTCGAAGCCGGCGGGCAAGTCCATCATCAAGCCGCCGATGCGGAAGTAAGACGGCGTCAAACGTCCGCCTGACGCGGCTTCAATCATGTTCAATATCTTTTCGCGCTCGCGGAAGCAGTAAAAGAAGACTGTCATCGCGCCGATGTCGAGCGCGTGCGTTCCGAGCCAGACCAGATGTGAAGCAATGCGCTGAAGTTCACACATCAGCACGCGAATCGTTTGCGCGCGTTCGGGAATCTCGAGGCCGAGCAGCTTTTCACCGGCCATGACGTAAGCGAGGTTGTTGCCGAGTGGATTCAGGTAATCCATCCGGTCGGTGATCACGATGCCTTGCTGATACTTCTTGTACTCGAAGAGCTTCTCCATGCCGGTGTGGAGATAGCCGATATCGGGTGTCGCCTTTACGACCATTTCGCCGTCGAGCACCAGTTCGAGACGCAGCACGCCGTGCGTCGAAGGGTGTTGCGGCCCCATCGAGATCGTCATCTGCGTGTCGAGCGGCCGATCGACAACCTCGAATTGTGGTGGAAGCGTTGCTGAACTCATATATCCGTTTGGACTTTGATCTTTGGTCTTGGGCCTTTGGTCTTGGGCCTTTGTTGTTCAAAGACCAAAGTCCAAAGACCAAAGACCTCTTCATTTCAAGCTATACGGCTCATAACCTCGCAACGGAAAATCTTTCCTGAGCGCGTGTCCCTGCCAGTCATCAGGCAGGAGGATGCGTCGCAGGTCCGGATGCCCGTCGAAAATCACACCAAACAAATCAAACGTCTCGCGTTCGTGCCAATTCGCAGTTCTCCACACACCAGTGACGCTCGGAACATGAGCGTCCTCCTCGTTCAGCAACACCTTCAAGCGAATGCGATGGTATTTAGTGGTTGAGAAAAGGTGGTAATTGACTTCGAAGCGCGGCTCCTCTTCAACTCCACGATCGGCGCCGCAAATGTCGGCAAGAAAATCGAAGTGCGCTTCAGGCGACGTCTTCAGGAACGAACAAGCATCGACGAGCTGGTCGCGCGGCACAACAAACGTCGTCTCGCCGAACGCCTCAATAACTTCAGAGAACCACTCAGGATGTTCATTCTGTAGCGCCGTCACTAACGGTTGCATGCGCGCTTGTTGCTCGACTCTCTATGAAGAACGACGCCGCTCGTGCCTCGAGGCGATCGTATAAGGCCGTGATTCGGGCAGCGTGTTCTGCCGCGCAGTTGAACCATCGGTCACGGGCAAAGTTCCTGGCACAACGGCTTCTCGTGCTTCCTCTTCCGGTATATCTCTGCGATCGCGCACGCTCTCTTTCGACACTTTATCCTGGAGCATCATCACTGCGTGGATCAGCATCTCTGGTCTCGGCGGACAACCTGGAATGTAGACGTCTACCGGAACAATCTTGTCTACACCTTGAACGATCGCGTAGTTGTCGAACACGCCACCTGACGTCGCGCAAGCACCCATGGAAATAACCCACTTCGGCTCCGGCATCTGATCGTAGATTCGACGCAGCACGGGCGCCATTTTCCGCGACACGCGGCCAGAGACGATCATCACGTCAGCCTGTCGCGGGCTCGCGCGAAACACCTCCGCGCCGAAACGTGCGAGATCGTTTCTGGACGTCGTCGCGTTCATCATCTCGATCGCGCAACACGCCAGTCCGAAAGTTGCCGGCCACAACGACGACTTCCTCGCCCAGTTGATCAGCGAGTCGAGCCGTGTGGTCAACACCTCGGGCAAAGCTTCTGCAATGACGTTTTCCAGACCCATTTAAAAGTTCTTACGCTGCTGGCCGCCTTCTTCCCAGGCGCCGCGCTTCTTCGAGATCGGCCAGCGCTCTCGCCTCAGCCTCCGCTTCGCGCCGTGCTTTCTCACTCCAATCGAATGCACCCTTCTTGACGATGTAGATGTAGCCGACGAACAGCAGTCCAACAAAGATCATCATCTCGGCGTAAGCAAACCAACGCATCGCGTCGCCTTGTGCTGCCAGCGTCTTGTACACAGCGGCCCACGGCACGAGGAAGATGACTTCGATATCGAACAGGATGAAGATCATCGCGATCAGGTAGAACTTCACTGAGAACCGTTCGCGCGCTGATCCGACCGGGTCCTTACCACACTCGTAGGGCATCAGTTTCGTCCGTGTTCGTTTGCGCTGGCCTACGAACGTAGAGAGCACCACATTGCCAACTGCGAAGCCTCCGGCCACCACAAACATCAGCAGAATTGGCAAGTAGTCGTAAAGACGAAACTCCATGCAAACACACCTTCACCGACCGCAGACTAGTTTGTGTGCGGACAGTGCCACTCGATCCACGAGATTGAGAATCATTGTACAAGCTGATGCTAGTCGAACTGATCAAGGGTGTCAAGCAACCTTTCCCGCAAGAAAAATGCTGATTGACCGTGAAAAAATGCTTGTGTTACCGTTCAGGAAAACCCGCGTTTGAACGGGTTTGCGCGGCCTCATGGATTTCAGCTTGCAGGTGATTTCAAGAGCACAAAGTCCTGTTAACTTGTGATTACTGGATTCAACACCGACATAGAACATGATGGCGTTATCTATCATGTGCAAACCGAGGACAAAGGGCTCGACACTCCAATCATACTTTCGCTCGTCTACGCCGGCGGTACCATCCTCGCAAGCAAACGTGCACCGTACGAAGATCTGATTGCCGAAGGCTTCAGCGACGAAGCTCTGGCCGAACGCCTCAAGCGGCAGCATCGTTTGATCTGTGCGGCGATCCATTCAGGCCGAATCAACGATCTGAAGCGCATGAGTGGCCGCCGGAAAGAGGCGATTGTCGAGGAGGAAACTACTTCAGAGGCGCCCGAGGAAGTTGAAGCAGCGGCGCCGGCGAGTGTCGAAGAGCCGTTCGAGATCGAGTACTGGCCGGTGGCGCAGGAGTGGGCGCCTCCGCCTCCGCAGCCAGCACCTGAAGAGACGGTTGTGGCTGAAGGTGAGCAGGAGTTTGAACTCGTCGACGAGCCTGGCTCGAGCACCGAGGTCACTGCCGAACACGAACTACAGCCAGAGGAGTTGGCGAGCGAAGACCTGCTTGAAGATGGTTTACTGATCGGTTTGTTGGACGACGATGAGTTTTATTCGGGAGAGCGCTACACGCTGCGAGTTTTGATAAGCAACCGCGTGAGCGGCGATGAGAAACCGCTTCAGAACGTGGCCGTATCCGTGAAAATTCTGGGCACTACTTTCCGGCCGCTGATTTACACTTTGAAGACTGAGAGTGACGGAGTGGCGAGTCTTGCGACCGAGATTCCGCAGTTCACGTCGGGTCGCGCGGCGGTGCTGATACGTGCGGTGACGAAGGATCAGGCGGTCGAACTGCGCCGCATAATTCATCCGGCTCAATAATCTTTACTCACAACTTTAGCCACAAAAGGCACAAAAAGCATCAATCAAGTTGATTAGCTTTTTTGTACTTTTTGTGCTTTTTTGTGGCTAATGAAAGTGTTTATAAACGGCGAGGCCAGGGATTTTCATGGCACTTCTTTGACCGAGTTAATCACACAATTGGATCTGCCACCGGCACGAATCGCTGTCGAACTCAATCGTGAAGTCGTGCGTCGAAGTGATTGGGACGGTATCATGTTGAAGGACGAGGACCGATTGGAAATTGTTCATTTCGTTGGCGGCGGATCGGAGTAATTAATGTCAACAGCAGCCAGAGCAACATCGCATCAAGAGAAATTGAACATCGCGGGGCGGATGTTTTCATCACGTCTGATCATCGGAACAGGAAAGTACCGCAGTCACGATGAGATGCGTCGCGCGCACGAGGCATCGGGAGCGGAGATGGTGACCGTCGCAGTGCGGCGTGTGCCACTCGATCGCAGCAGCGAGTCGTTTCTCGATCACCTGAATCCAGCGCTTCAGATTCTTCCCAACACAGCAGGCTGCTACACCGTGGACGACGCCGTCCGCACGGCGCGTCTCGCGCGCGAAGCTTTACAGACAGATCTCGTGAAGCTCGAAGTTATCGGCGATCAAACGACACTCTTTCCTGACAATGAACAGACACTCGAAGCAGCACGCATCCTCGTCAAAGACGGATTCGTCGTCCTGCCTTACTTTAACGACGATCTGATCATGGCGAAGAAACTGCTCGACGCCGGCTGTGCGGCCATCATGCCTCTCGCGGCGCCGATCGGATCGGGTTTGGGTGTTCAGAATCCTGCTAACCTCCGAATCATGCGCGAGCAGTTGCCGGATGCGACGATCATCGTCGACGCCGGCGTTGGTACAGCCAGCGATGCTGCGATCGCGATGGAGCTCGGAGCCGACGGCGTGTTGATGAATACTGCGATTGCTGAAGCCCAGGATCCTTCGAAGATGGCGACGGCGATGAAGCTCGCGATTGAAGCGGGCCGCCTGGCGTATGTCGCGGGCCGCATGCGGAAGCGACTTTACGCGAGTGCGTCGAGCCCCGTTGAGGGTGTTATTTCGGCGTAAACTTAAACGATTCGAAGAAGCGGTCTACATTCTTAGTCTCATCCACATCCTTATATACAAGCGCCACTGTCTGGAACATTCGATTTCCGACGAGGAATAGCTGTGACCTCACGTTGTGAGCCGGCGTCTCACTGGTGAAGTCTATTCCGGTGTGACCGTCGACAGTGATTTCGCGGCTCGACTTCATAGTCGCCTGAAGGCTCTTGTTGAATTTATCGCGATTGGCAGTCAGCGCCGTTTTTGGATTCAGCTTGCCGGGCTGGTAGTCGCTATAACTCGCAAGGTAAGTCGCGCGACCGACGGTGACCGTGAAGGAGTGCATCGTGTACGACGCCTTCTCGTCAACCCTCTCCGCAGCGGCCGCCGGAACGTCGACGGAAAAGCCCGCACCCTCCGGCGCTAACGTCTCCCATTTCGCTTGCAGGACCGTCTGCGCCGACAGACTGTTGAGGAGAGCGACCAGAACAATCAGTCCGAAGGTAAATTTGCGCATATCGCCATGATAAACCAAGTACGCCCTGTCGCGGTGCTGGATTGAGCCACAGAAAGCACAAAGACCGCAAAATACCACGGACGTTTTTGTGCCTTTTTGTGACTCAACTGCCATTCACAGGAAGAGCGAGTGTTACTTGCTCCTGTTCGCGCATGACGCGATCGCCGAGATCGGTGGTGGAGATTGTCGGATACGCGCCGCCTTTCACGCGCAGGCATCGAGCGCTGACTAGCACGTCGATGTAAAGCTGTAGTTCATCCTGCGCCATGTCTTTGAGAAGTCCATAGGTCGACAACTCGTTGAGCTGCGCGGTGAGCACTTGCTTCGCCTGCGAGCCGCGCAAGGTCATCACCAGCATCTTCTTGCCAAACTTACCATTCATCCGTTTGGCGCACGCGAGTATTTTTCGCACGCGCAGCAGCTCGTCCGCAGTCAGCGTGCGTGGTGATAAATCAATAGGCTGATTTGTGACTTCAAGACTCTCATGGGTGTGGTCCAGGGGTTCTTCTGTGCTGGGCCGGCAGTTGCCGCACGTGCCGCATTGACGCTGATGCTGGCGGTCGCCGAAATACCTGAGGATGTGCGCGCGATAGCAGTAGTCGGTGTAGCAGAAGTCGATCATCTCGCGCAGCTTCCGTCGCTCTAACTCTCCACGTCTTGACACGTCTCTCGCGTCGACACGCAACTGCGTTGCAGGAAGATTGTCGAGCATCACGATGCTGCGACCCTGTTGTGCTCCTCCGCCAGAAGCGCGATGGAGTGCGGGCGCGGTGCGTTGAATGTGTCCGGCGCGTTCCAGCAGGTAGAGAGCGGACTGAATGGCCATCTCGTTGCGCTCGCCTGCGCGGCGCGCGATCTCCGCGGTCGAGAGCTCGATGCGCTTCAACTCCGTTGACGCGAGCGAGTCGTAAACCTGTTTGATGACGCTGAGGTCCGGGTAAGAGCCTTCGATAAAGAAGTCGTGGGTGTTCTTGTCCGCGTAATTGAAAAGCAGCACGCAGGTTGACGGCAAACCATCGCGGCCGGCGCGCCCAATCTCCTGGTAGTAAGCTTCGAGAGAGCCGGGCATCTGATAGTGGACGACGAAACGAATGTCGGGTTTGTCGATGCCCATGCCGAACGCGTTGGTCGCAACGATCATCTGCTTGCGACTGCTCATAAACGCGTCCTGCGCCTTGATTCGAAGCGAGTCGCTCATGCCGGCGTGATAGATCACGACGCTCAGTCCGGCATCCTCGAGTTTGCCGCCGACTTGCTCGACAGCTTTTCGCGTCGAGGCATAAATAATCCCCGAGCCGTGGATTCTTTGAGCGAGACGCTTGATGTGCGCGATTTTTTCGCGCTCCCTCTCCGTATGCTTCACTTCGATCGAGAGATTTGGACGATCGAAACCGCTGACAAATGTTTGCGGCTGGTCGAGACCCAACTGTTGAATGATGTCTGAGCGCACGTAAGGCGTTGCAGTCGCGGTGAGCGCGAGCGTCTGAACCTTGCCTAACGATTTGATCACATTTCGCAAGCGCAGGTAGTCGGGACGAAAGTCGTGACCCCACGTTGAAATGCAGTGTGCTTCATCGACGGCGAAGAGCGAGATAGGAATATTTTGCAGCGCCGAGTTGAAGCGGCTGCTGCGAAAGCGTTCGGGAGCGACGTACACGAGCTTGTGTTCGCCTCGACGGAGCTCTTCGATGCGCGCGCGCTGCTCCGACTCCGAGATCGAACTATTGATAAAAGTTGCGGGAAGATTACGGGCTTGCAGTGCATCCACCTGGTCTTTCATTAACGCGATGAGTGGCGACACGACGAGCGTCGCTCCGTCGAGGATCATCGCGGGGAGTTGATAACAGAGAGACTTGCCGCTTCCGGTCGGCATGACGACGACGGCGTCTTTGCCTTCCAGGATCGATCCAATCACGTCGCGCTGGCCTTCTCGAAAGTCGTGGAAGCCGAAGTGCTTTTGCAGCGAAGAGATCGCATCTTCGAGAGAGTGCATGTCGGAATATGCTGCCACAAAGACGCCCAAAAAGCTCCAGAAACTTTTGGTAGTGTCTCAGTTTGAAATTTGTTGAGAATACGCCGAAGGCGTTGGCTAATTCTGAACGCCGAAGGCGTTGGCTAATTGCAGCCCAGG
>Ga0157373_10003975_pt1 | contig 11151 bp, 12 predicted proteins | sample C65metaG_FD_113460 | JGI IMG/M metagenome (GOLD analysis project Ga0157373, IMG submission 113460) | Corn rhizosphere microbial communities from Kellogg Biological Station, Michigan, USA - C6-5 metaG | ecosystem: Host-associated > Plants > Roots > Rhizosphere > Soil | place: USA: Michigan...
GAGGGCAACGACCTCTATCACGAGATGATCGAGTCCAACGTCAACGTGGACCCCAAGGAGCACGGCGGCTCGACCGAGGGCTCCAAGTGCGCCTTGGTCTACGGCCAGATGAACGAGCCTCCCGGCGCCCGCGCCCGGGTCGCGCTGACCGGGCTGACGCAAGCCGAGTACTTCCGCGACGTGGAAGGCAAGGACGTGCTTCTGTTCATCGACAACATCTTCCGCTTCACCCAGGCCGGCTCGGAAGTGTCGGCGCTGCTAGGCCGGATCCCTTCGGCCGTGGGTTATCAGCCGACGCTGGCCACCGAGATGGGCAACCTGCAGGAGCGCATCACCTCGACCAACAAGGGCTCGATCACCTCGGTGCAGGCCATCTACGTGCCAGCCGACGACCTGACCGACCCGGCGCCCGCCACCTCCTTCGCCCACCTGGACGCGACGACCGTTCTGTCGCGCGATATCGCCGCGCAAGCCATTTTCCCGGCCGTCGACCCGCTCGACTCCACCTCGCGGATCATGGACCCGCTGGTGATCGGCGAAGAACACTACGCGGTCGCGCGCCGCACGCAGGAAATCCTGCAGCAGTACAAGGCGCTGAAGGACATCATCGCTATTCTCGGCATGGACGAGCTGTCGGAGGAGGACAAGCTGACGGTCGCCCGCGCCCGGAAGATCCAGCGCTTCCTTTCGCAGCCCTTCTTCGTGGCCGAACAGTTCACCAACCAGCCCGGCAAGTTCGTCGAGCTGGCCGACACCATCCGCTCGTTCAAGGCCATCTGCGACGGCGAGTACGACCACCTGCCGGAAGGCGCCTTCTACATGGTCGGCGCCATCGAGGAAGCGGTCGAGAAGGCCGAGCGCATGGCGGCGGAGGCCGCTTAAGTCATGGCCGAGAAGCTGCACTTCTCGCTGGTCGCGCCGGAGCGTGAGCTCTTCGCGGGCGATGTCGACCAGGTCGATGCGCCCGGCACGGAGGGCGACTTCGGCGTGCTGGCCGGTCATGCGCCGTTCATGACCGCCTTGCGAGAAGGACGTGTCAGCATCCATGACGGCGGCTCGGTCAAAGTGTTCGAAATCCACGGCGGATTCGCCGATGTGACGCCTGAGGGCTTGACGATCCTCGCTGAGCACGCTGTGGAATCCGCTTAACGCCAAAAGCTGGCCGCAAAGAGCTGGCAACTTACGGTTTCAGGGGGACCATCGGCCGACGGGCCGACCAGCAAAGTTCGAGGAAACGCCATGCGTAAGACGCTCGTCAGCCTGATCGCGCTTGGGACCGCCGCGGCGGTTTCCGCCGCCGCCTTCGCGCAGGACACCACCACGACCGCCACTCCGCCCGCCGCGACGCCGCAGGTCGAGGGTACGCCGGTGACGCTGCCCGCGCAGCCCGCCGCGCTGCCGGCGCCCGCCGCTCCCGCCGCGGAACCGGCCGCGCCGGTCGTGGAGACGCCTCCGGCGCCGCCGCCCGCGCCGACCGACCCCACGACCATCCAGGTCCTCAACATCGTCGAGCAGATCTGCAAGCCGCTGGTTCAAGGCGGCGACCTGCAGTCGCTGGCCAAGCCGCTCGGCTTCAAGAAGAACCGCGACGGCATGTGGGTGCTGTCGATGGGCAAGCCCTACCAGATCGGCGTCCTGCCGCCCGGCTCCAACAAGAACGTCTGCGACATCGACATCATGCACTCGGTGGGTGGTGACGAGCCGCTGACCGTGGGCGTCCACAACTATGCGATCGCGCGCGGCTATACCCTCTATCGCAACGACGAGTTCACCACCGACCTTAAGCGGCACACCCGCTCGTGGGAGCTGACGGCGAACGGCAAGACCGAGGCGCTGGTGCTGGTGACCGAGCGCAATCCCGACGGCTCGTCGGTGGGCAAGAACGCGGATCACTCGACGCTGATGTACAGCATCCGTGACGCTTCCTGACCTCGCCGGCGTGGCGGGGGTCGTCATGATCCTCGCCGCCTACGCGGGCGCCACCTCCGGCAAGCTCGACCCCAGGCGCGCGGTTGCGCTGACGCTGAACCTGATCGGCGCGGGACTGATCCTGTTGTCGCTGGCCTATGACTTCAACCTGTCGGCGGTTCTGATGGAGTCCGCCTGGGCGCTGGTGGCGCTGGTCGGGTTGGGGCGTCTGGCGTTGAGGCGCTAGGCGGCCGCTTTCGCCTTCACCGGCAGCCACTCAAGGCAGGCCTGCGCGACCTCGTCCCAGCCGGGCTCGCCGGGAAGCCAGTGGCTCATCTCGCGGAACACCCTGAAGTCCGCCGAGAGCCGCGCAGCGGTCTGCTTCACCGTCGCGGGCGGATGGATCACGTCGCGGCCGCCGGCCAAGGCCAGTACGGGCGCGGCGATGGCGCCCGGCGGGACCAGCGTGGTCATGAAGGGGTCCAGCCACCAGTTCAGCGTCTGCCACAGCGCCCTGCCGCTCTCGGGCGTCATCCGTTCGAACACTACCTTGCGGTCTTCGGGCGCCATCCGGTCGAGGCTGTAGAGCTTGGCCAGCGCGTAGTCCGGGTCGATGGCCTGCAGCCAATAGGGGCCGAGCGCATAGAGGCTGACCGCCGAGATCGCCTCTTCCATGGAAGCGCCCGACACGCCCCAGGGCGGCGAGGGCGCCAGCAGCACCAGCGCCGACACCGGCGTGCGCGCGGCGGCAAGTTGCGCGACGAGGCCGCCCATCGAGTGGCCCATCAGGACCGGAGGCTCGGCCAGGGCCGCGCAGAAGTCGGCGACGAAGCGGGCGTAGTCGACCATGGTGAGGTTGGCGACCGAACCCGAGCCTTGGGCGTGACCCGGCAGGTCCGGCGTCAGCACCGCATGCCCCGCGGCCTCGAACGGTTCGCGGAAGCGCTCGAACACCCAGCCGCCGCAGAAGGCGCCGTGCACCATGACGATAGGCGTGGCCATGCGGTCGATCACCCGTTGCGCGGCCACAAAGGACTCAGCCGCTCCCCCGTAGCGCAGCCTATCGCAGTTGCGTTCCCATGCTAGCGCTTCTTGGCGGCGGGCTTCCTGGTCTTGGCGACAGGTTTGGCCGCGGCCTTGGCGGATTTCGCGGGAGCCTTCTTGGCCGCGGGTTTGGCCTTGCCCGGCGCCGCGGCCTTCTTCGCAGGAGCCTTCTTCGCCGGAGGTTTCGGCGCGGCCGCGGCTTTGGGTTTCGGCGCGGCTTTCGCCTTGGCGGCGGGCTTGGCTGCCGCCTTGGGTTTTGCGGCCGGAACCGTCCTGGGTTTGGCCGCGCCCGGCGCCACGCCCTTGGCGTCCAGCCAACCGGCGATGTCGGCGATCACCTTGTCCGTGCCCGGTTCGTCGACGATCCAGTGGCCGTTGTTGGCGTATTCGCGATAGTCGGCGCCCACCTTCTTGTACTTGTCAGCGCACTTCCTCACGTCCGCGATGGGCGTGGTGCGGTCCCTTGAGGCGCCGATCACCAGCATCGGGACGGTGATCTTCGATTCATCGACAAAAGCGGCGCGGTTGGGATCCTCGTCGGGGTAGGCAAGGTCGGCATAGACGCGGCCGGAGTCATAGCGCGACTGGGCGAAGATCGCCGCATGCCGTCCCTTGGGCACGCAGTTCAGCACGCCGGACGTGAACCCCGTCTTCCAGATGCGGTGCGAGCGATTCTCCGGCCGGCCGCTGAACAGGATGTTGGCGAAGGTCACCGCCTGGGCCAGCGAGCGTCCCGCCCGCGCATCCGGCGGCGAGGCCGGGGTGATCAGGACAGCCGCGCGCGCCAGCCCGGCCTCGGCCAGCTTCTGGGCCAGCATGCCGCCCATCGAGTGGCCCATGACCACGGGCGCGGCGCCATCCTCGGCCGCGATCTGCCTGGCCAGCGCCGAGGCGTCGGCCACGTAGTCCGCCAGCGAAACCTTGTTCAATTCGGCGGGTGGATTGGCCGTCGGCCGCAGCGCGTCTCTCAGCGTCGGCGTCACCACCTTCCAGCCGCGCTCGCGGAAGGCCGGCGCCAGCTTGACGAAGGCGTCGGCCGAAGAGCCCACGCCGTGCAACATCAGGATCGTACCCATGATCGCCCCTCTCGTTCCTCAGGCCGCCAGATCGCGGAAGGCTTCCACCACCTTCTCGTAGGCGCCGCGCTTGAAGGGTATGACCAGTTCGGGGGCTTCGTCGAGCCGCCCCCAGCGCCAGGCGTCGAACTCGATGTCGTGGTGGTGGTCCAGCCGGATCTCGGCCTCGTCGCCGGTGAAACGCAGCGCAAACCACGCCTGCTTCTGGCCTTTCCAGCCGCGCGCGGCCTTCTTGCCAGCATATTCGGCCGGGAAATCGTAGGCGATCCAGCCGTCGGTGCGGGCCAGGAAGGCGACCGAGGTCACCCCTGTCTCCTCCTCGAGCTCGCGCAGGGCCGCGGCGAAGAGGTCCTCGCCGTCGTCGACGCCGCCTTGCGGGAATTGCCAGCGATGCGGGCCGTCGGCCCCCGCCCGGCGGCCATACCAGACGCGGCCGTCAGGGTGGAACAGGACCACCCCGACGTTTGGCCGGTGCTGCGGATAGTCGTCCAGCGAAGCCCCCGAGCGCGCGCGGCTACTTCTTCTCGTCGCCCTTGGGCGCGACCACCTCGGCCAGCTTGGAGCGGGACACCGGCAGGCGAGGCGTGTTGGCGACGCCGCCGTCCTTCAGCACCTCGAGCGCGCGGGTCAGCTGGAAGTCGCCCTTCTTCTCGTCGAAGCCCACGGGCGGAGCTTCGGCCGGCTGGTGAGCGCCCTGGCGGCTGCGGCCTTCCTCGGCGTTCAGTGCGTTGCGGAAGCTCGCCTCGCTGAACTGGAAGGAGTGGTTGGCGATCAGCTCGGCCTGATCGCGCGTCGCGGCGACCTCCAGGTCCGGATCGATGCCGGTCTTCTGGATCGAGCGGCCGGACGGCGTGTAGTAGCGCGCCGTGGTCAGCTTCAGCGCCCCGTCGGCGCCCCCGCGCAGTGGGATCACCGTCTGCACCGAGCCCTTGCCGAAGGTGGTTACGCCGACGAGCTCGGCCCGCTTGCGGTCCTGCAGGGCGCCGGCGACGATCTCCGCCGCAGAGGCCGAACCGGAGTTGACCAGCACCACCACCGGCAGGCCGTTCAGCACGTCGCCCGGGCGGGCGTTGTAGCGCTCGATGTCGCGCGGATCGCGACCGCGTTGCGACACGATCTCGCCGCCGTCGAGGAACAGGTCCGACACGCCGACCGCCTGGTCGAGCAGGCCGCCGGGGTTGTTGCGCAGGTCGAAGACGAGGCCCTTCATGTGCGGGTTCTTCGCCTTCAGCCCCTCGATGGCCGCCTGCACCTCGTCGGTGGCCTTCTCGTTGAAGCTGGACAGGCGCACGTAGCCATAGTCGCCCTCCATCCGCGCGGTCGCGGCCTTGGGCTTGATGACCTCACGCGTCAGCTTCACGTCGAACGGATCGGACTTCTCGCGGGCGATAGTCAGGGTGACGGTCTCGCCCACTCGGCCGCGCATCTGCTTGACCGCGTCGGCGACGCTCATGCCGAGCACGCTCTCGCCGTTCACCGCTGTGATGTAGTCGCCGGCCTGGATGCCCGCCTTGGAGGCCGGGCTGTCGTCCATCGGCGAGATCACCTTCACCACCCCGTCCTCGCTGGTGATCTCGATGCCGAGACCGCCGTACTCGCCGCGGGTGGTGTCCTGCATGTCCTCGAAGCTGTCGGGCGACAGGTAGCCCGAGTGCGGGTCGAGCGAGGTCAGCATGCCGTCCAGCGCCGCCTCGATCAGTTTGCTGTCGTCGACGGGCGTCACGTACTGGCGCTCGACGGTGTCCAGCACGTCGCCGAACAGCTCAAGCATCCGGTAGGTCTTTGCGTTGGGGGACGCCGTCGCGTGGGCGGCCTGGCTCACGTAGGCCATGGAGCCGGCGCCGAGCACGAAGGCCGAAACGCCGATGAGGAGGTACTTTCTCATGATGCCCGGAAGGCTCCTTTGGCGGCGAGACGCGCCGCATAAACTTCAATGACGCCCCGCCCAGGGCTCGAACCTTATACACTACCCGATCGACGTTCGGCGAAAAGGCCCTTCAGAACCAGCGCGTCGGGTCTTGCGGCGCGCCGCCCTGTCTGACCTCCATATAGAGATCAGATGGCGATTTTCCGGCATTCCCCATCCGACCGACAGGGGCGCCGGACGCGACCGATTGTCCGGGGGCGACGGTGGCCTCCGACAGTCCCGTCAGCACGATGTGGTAAGGCCCCCCGGCGCCGAGGATCACCACCACGCCCCAGCCGGTCACCGGCCCCGCGAAGGCGACCACGCCCTGGGCGGGCGCGCGGACGATGGAGCCGTTCTGAGGCCTGAACGCGACGCCGGGCGCGCGCTCCCCATCGGGCATCGGCGAGCCGTAGGGGCGGACGATCGGACCGGGGACGGGCGGCGTCAGGTGTGTGAAGGCGCGGGTCTGCGGGCCCTGCGGCAGTGTGGTGGTCATGACCCCTGGCGAGCGGGCATAGAGCTGGTCGGCCGCCTCTCCATCCATCAGCCGCTCGATATCGGAGCGCTGCTCGGCCTGGACGCTCTCGGCGGAGAACAGGTCGGCGTTGGCGGCGGCGGCCTCGCGGCGCAGGGCGGCCAGCGACTTGGCTTCGGTCGTCAGGGTCGCGGCGCGCTGCTCCAGCGCCGGCGTCATGGCGCGGATCAGGATGACGGCGCGCACGGCGTCTAATGCGTCGTTGGGGCGCACCAGCAGGGCGGGCGGCGGGTCTCGCCTGAACAGCTGCAAGGCCGAGAGCAGGTGGGCCAGGCGGTTTCGGTCGTCGCCGAGTCTGGCGTCAAGCGCCGTCTCGCGCACGCCCAGCGCCTGAAGCCGGGCGCGGGCGGCGGCGACCTGAGCGGTATTCCTTGGACCCTCGGCGGCGATGCGGCGCAGTTCGGCGCGGAGCGCATCGATCTCCTGCTGGGCGGACTGTTCGGCGGAGACAGGCGCGCTGGCCGGCTCCTGGGGCGCGGCGGCCGAGATCGCCGGGATGGCGAGGCTCAGGGCGGCGATGGCGGCGAAACGGCCCATGGGCCAGTGGTACCGCTAGTCGCGGTGGTAGGGCGAGCCGGAAAGGATGGTCACGGCCCGATAGACCTGCTCGGCCAGCATGGCGCGCACCAGCGCATGCGGCCAGGTCTGCGGCCCAAAGGCCAGCGTGCCGTTGGCGGCGGCGATGAGCCTGGGGTCCAGCCCGTCCGCGCCGCCGATCACCAGCACCAGCCTGCGCACGCCGTCATCGCGGAGTTTGGCGATGTGGGTTGCGAAGTCGCGTGAGGTTCGCTGGGTCCCGTGCTCATCGCAGGCGATGACGTGAGCGTCCGTCAACTGGGGCGTAAGGACCTCGGCCTCGGCCGTCTTGCCGGGCTTGCGGCTCTCGACCTCGACGATCTCGACGGGGCCCAGCCCAAGCGCGCGCCCTGCGGCCGTTGCGCGCTCGGCATAGTCGCGGGCCAGCGCCGCTTCCGGTGCACGGCCCAGCTTGCCAACCGTCAGCAGCGTGATCTTCAGTTCGCGCTCGCCCGGGTCGGCGGTTCGACCGACCAGATCTTTTCGATGTTGTAGAAGGAGCGGACCTCGGGGCGGAAGAGGTGGACGATCACGTCGCCCGCGTCGATCAGCACCCAGTCGCAATGCGGCAGGCCTTCGACCCGCGCCTTGCCGCAGCCGGCGTCCTTCAACGCCCGCAGCAGATGGTCGGCGATGGCGCCGACATGGCGGTGTGAACGGCCGGACGCGATGATCATCGCATCGGCGACCGGGCTCTTGCCCCGAAGATCGATGGAAACGATGTCCTGGGCCTGGTCGTCTTCAAGCTTGGCCAGAATGACATCTTCGAGTGATCGAATATGACCCTCGACGGACGAGGGCTCGCCGGAAACCGGGGCCTCCTGCGCGCTGGGCGCCAACTCGCGATTCAGCGGAATACTCCTTTGGTGACCTCGCAAGGGGCCCACCCTAGCACGGACTTGCGCCCGTGGTGAGGGGGCTCTTCGGACTCAACGGCGAGTTTGCGACAGCCGTTCCCGAAGCGCCGTCGACGAGGCGAAGTTGAGCGGGGCCGAGACCCACGTCCAGGCGGGCGGTCTGGCGCCGAGCAGCGCGCCTGGAGCCACCCGCGCCGAAGCGAACCGGCGGGCGGCGGGCGAAGTCAGCGCCCGTTCCGCGCCGGGCCGTGAGACCACCGCGATGGGAATCTCGCGGAAGATTTCCGTCCAGGCCTTCCAGCGGTGAAAGGCCGCCAGGCTGTCGGCCCCCATGATCCAGACGAACCGCACGCCGGGAAAGCGGGCCCTCAGCAGGCGGATCGTATCGAGGCTGTAGGTCGTCCCAAGGCGAGCCTCGGCGTCGGAGACGACCATCGAGGCTCCGCGCGCAAAGTCTCTCGCCCCGGCCATTCGCTCGTCCAACGGCTGCGGCGAGGCCGACTTCAGCGGGTTCTGCGGCGAGACCAGCCAGATCACCCGGTCCAAACCCAGGCGGATCAGCGCGGTCTGCGCCACATGCGCATGGCCCTCGTGCGCCGGGTTGAAGGAGCCGCCGAACAGGCCGACCCGCATGCCGGGCACAAGTGAGACTCCGAGCCGCAAGCCGCCGGGGCGGCCCGCCTCAGGGACGCGTCTGGCCGGTCCCGCGGACCACATATTTGAAGGTCGTCAGTTGCTCGGCGCCGACCGGCCCGCGCGCATGCAGCTTGTCGGTGGCGATGCCGATCTCGGCGCCGAAGCCGAACTCACCGCCGTCGGCAAACTGGGTCGAGGCGTTGACCAGTACGATGGCGCTGTCGACCAGCTGGATGAACCGCTCGGCTGCGGCGGCGTCTTCGGTGACGATGCAGTCGGTATGGCCCGAGCCATACTTCGCGATATGCGCCGCCGCGCCCTCGACGCCGTCGACCACCGCGATGGCGATGATCGGGGCGAGATATTCGCAGGTCCAGTCGGCTTCGGTCGCCGCCTCCATCGGAAACAGGGCGCGGGCCCCTTCGTCGCCGCGCAGCTCGCAGCCGGCGGCCGTCAGCGCTTGCGCCACCAGCGGCAGCAACTGGGCGGCTCCCGCTCGGTCCACGAGCAGCGTCTCGGTGGCGCCGCAGACGGAGACGCGCCGCATCTTGGCGTTCACGGCGATGGCCTGGGCCTTCACCGGATCGGCCGCCGCATGGATAAAGGTGTGGCAAAGGCCCTCGAGGTGACCGAGCACCGGCGCGCGCGCCTCGGCCTGCACCCGCGCCACCAGGCTCTTGCCGCCGCGCGGGATGATCAGGTCGATGTTGCGGTCCAGCCCGGCCAGGATCATGCCCACCGCCGCTCGGTCGGCCGTCCTCACCGCCTGCACGCACGACGCAGGCAGCCCGGCGACCTCAAGCCCCTTCACCACGGCCGCGTGGATCGCGAGGCTGGAGTGCAGGCACTCCGACCCGCCGCGCAGGATGGCCGCGTTGCCCGAGCGCACGCACAGCGCGGCGGCGTCCGCCGTCACGTTTGGGCGGCTCTCGTAGATGATGGCGATGACGCCGATGGGCGTGCGGACGCGGGCGATGTCGAGGCCGTTGGGCCGTGTCCAGCGCGCGGTCTCGACCCCCAGCGGATCAGGAATGTCGGCTACCGCCGCGACGCCGTCCGCAACGCCGTTCATCCGCGTCTCGTCCAGCATCAGCCGGTCGAGCATGGGGCCGGAGAGGCCATTGGCGGTGGCGGTTTCGAGATCGCGCGCGTTGGCGGCGAGGATGGCGGCGGCGTCTGCGCGGATCGCATCGGCCATCGCGCGGATGGCCTTGGTCCGCGTCTCGCCACTCGCGAGCCGCAGCGCCAGCGCGCCTTCGCGGGCTTCGCGGCCCATGGCGCTCATCGTCGCCTGCAGGTTGGCTCCAGCGTCGTCCATTCCCTGTGCTCTATAACGAAGCCGCTGCGGTTGCACCCTTCCGATTACCCCGGCGAAGGCCGGGGCCCAGATGAAACCCACCAGGCTCTCCGGCTGTATCTGGGCCCCGGCCTTCGCCGGGGAAACGGATCATGTGCGTGCGGCCGCGCCCTCCCTCGCAAGTGCTAGATCATCCGCGTGAACCAGTGGCCCGGCGGTGTATCCGATGGCGGCCTCTATGGAGTCGGAACGCAAACCGGCGATCTTCGCGGCGTCGGCGGCGTCGTAGCGGGAGAGGCCCCGGCCGATCTCGCGGCCGGCCTCGTCGCGGATGGCGACCGCGTCGCCCTTGCCGAACGCGCCCTCGACCGCCTTGACGCCCGCAGCCAGCAGGCTTTTGCCCGACAGCAGCGCCGAAGCCGCGCCAGCGTCCACCACCAGCGCCCCGCCGGGGGAGAGCGATCCGGCGATCCAGGCCTTGTAGGCGGCTGCGGGCGTGGTGGCGGCCTCGATGATGGTGGCGAGGTCGCCGTTCTCCACCGCGCGCAGGGGCTCCTGCCGGTGGCCGAGCGTGATGACGGTCTTGCAGCCCGCCGCCGCCGCGATCTTTGCGGCCGCGAGCTTGGTGGCCATGCCGCCGGTCCCGACGCCGGCGCCCGCGTTGGCGCCGCCGGCGGCGGCTTCGAGCTCGGGCGTCAAGCGCTGGACATTGGGGATGTGTTTCGCCGCCGGATCGCGGCGGGGGTCGGCGGTGTAGAGGCCGTCGATGTCGGACAGCAGCACCAGAACGTCGGCGCCGATCATCTGGGCGACGCGGGCGGCCAGCCGGTCGTTGTCGCCGTAGCGGATTTCCTCGGTCACCACGGTGTCGTTCTCATTGACGACGGGCAGCGCGCCGAGGCCGAGCAGCGTCTCGACGGTGGCGCGCCCGTTCAGCCATCGGCGGCGGACCTCGGTGTCGTCGCGGGTCATCAGCACCTGGGCGCAGGCGACGCCGTGGGGCTCGAAGGCCTCCTCCCAGGCCCGCATCAGGGCGCTCTGGCCGGCGGCGGCGGCGGCCTGTTTCTCAGGCAGCGTCAGCGCCTTGCGGGTCAGCTTCAGGCGACGGCGGCCGAGCGCCACGGCGCCCGACGACACCACCAGCACCTGCTGGCCGCGCGCGCGCATCCGCGCCACGTCGGCGGCGAAGGCCGACAGCCAGGCGCGGTCGGGCTCGCCCGTCTCGCCGTGGGTGACCAGCGCCGAACCGACCTTGACCACGATGCGTCTGGCGTCCGAGAGCCCGCTCAGGGCGCCCATCCCTGCGGCTGGGC
>Ga0157373_10003976_pt1 | contig 11150 bp, 7 predicted proteins | sample C65metaG_FD_113460 | JGI IMG/M metagenome (GOLD analysis project Ga0157373, IMG submission 113460) | Corn rhizosphere microbial communities from Kellogg Biological Station, Michigan, USA - C6-5 metaG | ecosystem: Host-associated > Plants > Roots > Rhizosphere > Soil | place: USA: Michigan...
AATATCAGGAAGACTTTTATCTAAAAGAGAATGATAACATACAGAGACCGATTATTTTGAAGGACATTGCTGATAAGATAGGTATGGATATTTCAACCGTATCGCGTGTGGCAAATTCAAAATATGTACAAACAGAACATGGCACCTTCCTGTTAAAATCTTTCTTTTCCGAAGCTATCCAAACTGAAAGCGGCGAAGAAGTGTCCAATAAAGAGGTGAAAAAAATTCTTGAGGATTGCATTGGCAATGAAGATAAACGCAAACCTCTGGCTGATGAAAAACTGACAGAAATCTTAAAGGATCAGGGATATAACATTGCCAGAAGAACGGTAGCTAAATACAGGGAACAAATGAATATTCCTGTAGCGAGATTAAGGAAAGAGCTTTAGGGAGATCCGCTGTTTAATTCGTGCCAGCACAAACGGAAATCGCCGGAAAGTGAATCCAGATGTGCGAGCTTTTCCTGGAAATTCTCGATACCTGTTTTGAATTCGCCAGCGCTAGGTATATTAGATACGGGAACAGGATCCATCGCAGTATCCCTGTTCAGGAGTTTTCCTATGATCTCCCCTATCTTTTCCTGATCAGGTGTATCCAGGCTAAATTGATCGCTGGATAAATAAATGGAGGTAATTACCGCATTTATTTTGTACAGGATCTGGCGCATGGATTTCATTGCGCTGATATTAATTCTCTTTGCAAGCGGCTCCACAGATGCATTATCCAAAGCCTGCGAAAATCTATAAATCGCCACATTAGCCAGTTTCCTGGACAGCCGTTCATGGGTGATATCCCGCGCAGCATGACTGTGCTTTTCAACCGCAGCTTTAAGATATTCACAGCTGTCGGTTACCGCCCATCCAATCATCTCATGCAAACGTGTGGCATCCCATATCGGAAAAAGAAAGATCGTTGCCAGTGATACAAAACAGCCTGAAAGTGTATAGATAAAGAGCGAAAGCAAGATATGGTTGATCTGCCCGGTATATACCACCAGTACCATGGTCACGGTGAGGGTAACAAAAAATGCACTTACCCCATAATTTAACCTGGTCGTACCATAAAACCCAAGCAATGAAATAGCCACCAGCGCCAGAATCACAACATTGGAACTGATCAGAAAACATAACAGCACCGCCACCACCAAACCACTTAAACTCCCCTCCAGCCGCTGGATATTCCGCTTCTTTGTCTGGGCAAAACCTGGCCTTGACACAACCGCGATCGTTAAAAATGTCCAGTATCCATAATCAGATTTTCCAATAGCCATCAGGAACAAAAATGTAATGGCAAAGGAAATGGCCAGCCGCAGCGAAAACCTGAATACCGGTGAACTGAATGACAGTGCAGAACGAGTGACGGGAGCGCTACGGTCTACAAACTGATCATAGGCGATGGTTCCCAAGTTATCTTCTACACTCAGTTTCTGTGAGGGCACATTAGCCGTAATTTGCTCCAGCACCTCTGCAATCTGATCAAGATTCTTCGTCAGTCCCTCAACAATGTGTAATTGTGCTGCAGTAAGATTTCCTGATTCTGCATCCAGCTGAGACCTTTTCGCCGTAAACATGGCATGATTAAAATCATGAATTAAATAGGAACTGCTGACTTTACTGCGTTTATAGATCAGATCCATTTCCGTTCCGAGCAGGTTGATCAGATCATGCACTGTCTTCAGCGCTGCAGTATCAGCCATAGTATTTCTGATATACGTATAATCGAAACTGAGCGCATTGAGCCGCTCATGCAGATCGATCAGCAGTAGAGCACGCCCTAATAACACCTGTCCATTTTCATTTTTGGTATTCATGGTCAGGTTATCCGTCAGCAGGAGACTTCTTAAATACTCATGTTGCTGATTGATGGCTACATGCAGTTTGATTGCAGTAGTCTGATGCTGATCAAAAGGAATATCCAGGTTATAATATTTTGCCTTTTCCCTCAGATAAAGTGTACTGGTCTTGAGGCATAAAAGGATGGCATGGTTCAATGATCGGTATGGACTGATCTGGGACTGAATGACGCTGAGCAGGAAATACCAGATACCACCAATGGCAACATAGGCTGTAAACAGGTAGGGATTTGCTGGCTTTATGCCGAAAACTACGGTTGCCAGCACAATGGCTACGCTACCAATCACAGACATCTTATCACCGAAAATGCTGAGCATAGAGAGGAAAAAGGCAGCGGCAACGAGTGTGATTGCTGACAGTGCAGGAAACTTAACAGTACAGGCTACGATAAACGCGGTAACCGTAAACACTACAATACTGCTCAGCGCAGTCCTGATTTTATGGGTCCTGTTATCAGGCAAATCAGTAAGACAAATCAATAAAACTGTTGCAGCAATCCCGATTGCGGCCTCCTTATTGCCCGCAACAAAAAATACGACCAATGGAACAATGACAGAGATCGTGTTTCTCAGGGCATCAGAAAAATGTTCACCACGCAGGAAATCAAGAAAGGAAGATTTCTCCTGTGAAAATCTTAAGGGGATCTGTGTGAAGCGCTTTTTCAAGCTCAAAGATAACAAAAATGTAGCTATGAAATGAGAAAGCGCTCAGTCAACTCTATTACTGGGGAGCTAATTCCGTAGCAATAGCCAGCCTGTTCCAGCCGTTGATGGTGATCACGGCAATCATGAGTTGCGCCAGCTGGTTATCATCATAAAATGATTTTAGCTTTTGATAAGTTTCATTTGACAGACCACCATTGGCAATCAGTGTCATCTCCTCTGTCAGTGCCAGTACAGCTCTTTCCTCATCTGTATAGATCCCATGAGCTTCTCTCCAGGCATTCAGCAGGTAAATTCTCTGTTCTGTCTCACCATTTTTTCTTGCATCTACGGTATGCATGTTGATACAGAAGGCACAACCGTTGATCTGGGATGCCCTGATTTTGATCAGTTCCTTCAAAGTTTTGCTGATGCTGGTTGTACCAAGGTAACTTTCCAATCCTAGCAGCGCTTTATAAGCTGCAGGTTCAATGTTCGCAATGTTTATTCTCTTTTCCATTTCTTTAATGATTAATTGATGAATCAAAGATCCGGAGAAGGCGGTTCAAAAAACTTAAGCTGGTTTAAGAAATGCGGCTACGGTTGCTTCTTCCTCAATTCACTCAGATATTCTGGTGTAAGACCTAAATAAGAGGCCAGCATATACTGCGGAATGCGCTGAACAAATTGCGGGAACATGCTGATGAAATGCCGGTAGTTTTCTTCTTTGGTATGCACATGAAAAAACTTCACCCGCATCTGAGCCGCCGCATAGGCACGCTGCATCATCAGGCGAAAGTAACGTTCAAGTTGCGGAATTTTCTCCAGCAGTTTTTCCTGTTTATGGTGTTCTATGGCAATGATGGTAGAGTTTTCTACCGCCTGGATATAAAAATGAGAGCTACCCTGTGTGGTCAGACTCATATAGTCGGCAATCCACCAGTTCTCCAGGGCAAACTGAGTAACCTGTTCAATACCCTTCTCGTTTATAAAGTACATCCTGATCAGCCCCTGCTCCACAAAATAATTTGCCTTGCAGACCTGACCTTCTTTGAGCAGAAAATCTTTCTTTTTAATGTTCAGAGTTTTGATACCGGACAACAGCAGCTCCTCCTCTTCAGCATTTAAAGAAATCATTTTTTTGATGTGGGCAAGGAAATTTGGATACATAAGGTCAGGGTCGCTGACCAAATGTATCCAATTTTGTTAATTCTTTTTCAGGTTTTTCTCCAGGCGTTCCTCGGCTTTTTCAGCTTTCTTTTCCTGTTCCCTTTTCTCTTTACGCTGCTCCCTGCCGGATTTCTTTACATCACGTTTCTCGGCACGGACGATATTATTGTTTTTCCTGTTGTACAAGGCATCCACAATACCCTGACCTGTTCTGCTGAATACCTTAATCTCAGGTTTTTCCTGCGTACCGGTAACTACAACAGGCACACCAATCCAGCCTGCAGGCGGCAGACCAACTTTCACCAATACATCCAGCAGTCCGTTCAAACTTACCGTTCCGCTGATTGCTGGTCTGAGTACAGACACCTTGAAAGCAAATTCATCAATATGGATCAGGTTATTCTTGATATGCGTTTCAATATTTACCCCTTTCATATCCGGGTCGTTAAAAGCGTCAGCGCCGACTTTGTCGCCAATAACAGAAAGCATCTTGTAATTTTTTACTGCTACATCGCGAAGGTTGACCACACCACCACCTTCAAGAGATGGATAGATAGGACTCATATTTTCATCAAAGTCGCCCTTCAGCTTGTAATCCAATGACACAATCCCGCTAACGTCTTTTGCAGAAGTAGCAAGCTTACGCATCATGTCAATTTCTTTGTATGCCCTTTGCACATTAAAGTCCTGCACTTTAAAGCCGACATCAAAGTTGGCCGTAAGCGGCGATTCGTCCTGATAACGGGCATCAATGTTCATCCGGCTTCCCGCGATATCAAATGATGTATTTTTCAGATAAATCTGCCCCCCTTTTACTGCAGCCATTCCTTTAAGCTGTCCGATGTTCAAGCCCTGGAATTCCACCTTTTTTGCATTGGCAGCAAGGGAAACATCCAGATTTTTCGGAACGATGACTACTCCACTGCTCTTAGGATTTTCGGCTTTGGCATACTCAATCTCTATAGATTTGTCGTCATTATCCCCACTCTTCAGCGCCATAAATTCATCCACCAGAATATAATTCGAGTTCAATTCAAAATTTCCATGAAGCGTTCCCTTACGTTCCAGAAAATAATTGATCGTATTCAGGAGATGTCCGTTCAGAGAGAAATCCGACTTTCCATAGGTGGCATAGAATTTCCTGAACCACATTTTCTCGTTCTCAAACTCGAAGTTCCCCTCTTTCAAGTAAAAAGGCTTCGGCATGTATGATGTATTGGCTTTAATGTTTTTGATGACCAGTGTACCTTTGTTATCAAGCTTGCTGTACTGACCCGTCGTAGCGTAACTCTGACGGCCATTCAGCGACAGGTCGGCTGTAATCAGACCACTAATGTCCAAACCTTTTCTCGCAAACACCTGATATATTCTTCCAATATTCAATACCCCTTTTGCACGGACCTTATAGAGTAAGTCCTCAAAGTTCTGCAGGTCAGCATTCACAAAGACCGGATTTCCTTCAAAATCAAATTTAAAGGGATCAAGTTTTACCCCGAGGCTGCTAAAGGTGCCATCCGTATTCTTGATGTTTGCGGTCATGTTGATATTCTGGATCGGGTTTGGATAAGATGCAGTTTTTACCCATCCGTTTTTCAGATCTATGTATCCATTGGTTTTCGGGAATAGCTTTTTATCCATGCTGAAGATTCCGTTTGCCTTCAGGTCGGCATTCATCAAACCTTTAAGTTCCAGATCTTTTAAACCCAGCGCTTCATCAAGCGTCTGCAGGTTGAGTGCTCCCTTTGCATCAGCATTGATCATCATCTCACTCAATCCTTTGGTTTTCACCACTGCCCTGAAATTATTTTTGTCGCCAAGGTCGAAGCTGAACTTCTTCAGGTCCAGTGTCAGTTGTTCAGGGTCTAAAGCCGGAGCATCAATATTCAGGTCGACATTGAGATTATTCATCGGCACCGGAGCTTTTGCACTGGAGATTGTACCATCGTTAACAAACAGCCGTGCTGTAAATCTCGGTTTAAGTTTCCTGGGTTCACTGAACTGACCTTTGAGACTAAAATACAAATCACTGTTACCCTCAATTTTGGTGTCTTTGGCCCAGTCCAGGTACTGCGGTGGCAGTACAGAAATCATATCCCGGATCGTCGTTTTTTCAGAGGCAGCTTTAATATCCAGGTTATAGCCGTCTTTGAGGATAGTGACGAAACCAGTAAATTTCAGCGGAAGATCATTGATCTTTAACTCGTTTTTCCTCAGTACAAAAGTCAGTGCATCCGTATTGATCCTGGTAATCAGATCGGCACGCAGATATTTTTGTCGCGCATAATAAATCCTGTCCATGCTAAAGTCCAGCTGATCAATAGCCAGATCAGTCTTCAGATCAAAAATATCTTCACTCAATCCCCCGCGGCCGGTGTAGTTAAGTCCTTTTGCATCCACTAAGATTTTTGCAGGGTGGTCATTGTATTTGATACGCCAGTTCCGGAATTTTATCAGATCCAGCTTCACAGATGTGCCTTTTCCTGTAGTATCCTTCGGACTTTCAGAAGGGCTGGAGATATAAACGTTATAGTTGGCCTGTCCTTTACTGTTGATGTAAACATTGGCAAAAGCATCCGTAACATAGATCTCGTCAATCTTTACCTCTCCATCAAAGATCAGGTTTTTCAGATTGATACCAACCGCCACTTCCTTTGCAGCAAGCAGCGTATCCTGCTGAAAGGGTTTTGAGCCCTGCAGCAACAGGTCATCTACAGACACCGTCAGAGATGGAAAATGCCTGAAAAAGGTAAGATGTGTTTTCTTGTAATCCAGCTTGCCTGCCAGACGTTTATTGGCAAATATTTTTACCTGCTCAGAAATAGTTCCCGGGAACAGGATTGGAATAATAAACATCAGGAACAGAATAGATACGATGAAGATGCCGAGCCATTTCAAGGTCTTCAGCACCAGTTTTTTTGCGTTTTCCATATGATGAGCCCTGTTAAAGCAGGCATTACAGTCAACACAGTTAAACCGGAATGGTTTGATATGGAGCTAAAATCTATGTTCTAACCGCATTCCAGTGGGCTAAAGCAGGTTCTGACGGAGCAAAAACTGGAGCTGTTTATTGACAATCAGGAGCGATTCTATCAGTTCCTTATTCTCCTTGCGCAAGGAATAAATCTCAAAAGCCTTCTCTATATTGATGCGGAGGTTATCATCATTCCATGGTTTTTGGATGTATTTATAGACCTCCCCCTTATTGATCGCATCGATAACAGCAGTGATATCTTCGTAGCCGGTCAGCAAAAACCTGATCGGTTCCGGATAATCCGGAATCACAGATTCTAAAAATTCAATCCCTGACATACCAGGCATCCGCTGGTCGCAAATGATAATCTGAATCAGCTCGCTCTCGAGGATCTTTCTTCCTTCCACTGCAGACTCAGCAGTAAAAATGTTAAATTTTCTTCTGAAGCTCGCCTTAAATGCGCTAAGATTATGCACCTCATCATCTACATACAGAACATTAATTGGATTATCGGCACTCATCAGATTGGGATCGTTTTTTTTTAAAGATATTGCTTTTATCAATTTATAAGAATTTATTTTTCGATAAAACCTGCCGGAGTATAGGTATAAATTATTTTAATAAAAATTCAGGGATAGCGCTTCAGTGTAAATTATCCCTTACGATGTATCAAATGTGTAATTAAAGCATTAATTTGAACATTTATTTATCAAAACATAATATCAAACTTAACTAGACAGTAGATTTTATGCTATATTTAGAATTTAGGACAGCTACCTATGTCTAAACTATAATCAACTGATAATCACAGTGAAAATTTGCTTTTAACCCCGTAATACCACTAACTTTAATTCTTACATCATTCAATGAGCGCGATTAGACAAAGCAGGAGAACCCGAAAATTAATAATGTTATCATTTATTCAAAGCCTGTAAGATGGAGCAAGGTTTAAATAAAGAAAATCCAGAGGTTAGGCTTAGAGCATTCAGAGCAATTGATGATCCGGAAACATGCGATCTGTTTGTTGAAGGACATACACATGTTTTAACCAGTATTGGGGTGACAAAGGTAACTTCTTCAAAGAATGGATGGACCACCAATCCGGCAGCATTTGTAATTGTTGTTGAATCCCTGGACGGGAAGAGAGTATACGGTGGTGCCCGCGTCCATGTTGCCGGAGGATCTGAGCCTCTGCCTATTGAATCGGCCACGGGAACGCTGGATAGTGGCATCTTTGATCTGGTTTGGCGCTGCGCCCAGCAAGGTACTGGTGAACTGTGCGGACTATGGAACTCCCGCGAGGTTGCCGGTTATGGCATAGGATCTATCTTCCTGATCCGTGCTGCTGTCGCCATTGCCCACCAGATCGGTCTGCAGTCCCTTTTCGCACTTTGTGCCCCCTATACCATCAAACCTGTAAGGTGTGTAGGTATGGAACTGGAAAACAGCATTGGAAATGAGGGTACTTTTTATTATCCGAAGCTCGATCTCGTCGCTACCACGATGCTGCTGAAAGATGTGCCCGTACTGGCACTTGCACATGAAGAAGATAAAACAGCCATCTTCAAAATCAGGGAACAGTCCAATATTGTCCGCATGGAAGAACTCCGGGGCAAGGAAATAAAAATCCATTACGAAACCCAAATCCCAAATCTCGACAAATGGCATCTGGAAGAGGTCATAGCCAATGCTAACCTCAACTTCATCAAACACAAAACAACAATTGATCAGGATATAAATTTCTTGTAGTTGCATGGCTGAGATAGCCGCATTTAACACATCCTCATCTTTAAAAATATTCAACATACAATGACAGATATTTCAAATCTTCTGGAACTCACCTCACTAAAACAAACGGAATACAAACCTGTGCTGCTCAGAATCAATAACCCGGCAGACCGTGCCACATTTGACAATCTGATCACTGAGGGCAAAGTAACTTTTATGCATGATGAACTTTATGTTCAGCTGCAGGAGCTCGTAAAGAGCATGTACCCCTCCATCAAAATAAAAAACGAAGAATATCCGGACCTCATCAGTAAACACCTTGACGGGAAAGACATTTTCAGTTATGGCGTATGGGCATATTACCCATGGTCACAGCGCCTGGTGCATATCCTGGATGAAGAAGAATTTGTTGAAGTACGCACCAACAGGAACAGATACAAAATCACCAAACAGGAACAAGACCTGCTCAAATCAAAAAAAATAGGTATCGTAGGTTTATCCGTTGGCCAGTCCATCGCACTGACACTGGCTATCGAGCGTACATGTGGAGAACTCAGATTAGCCGATTTTGATACTGCCGAACTGAGCAACCTGAACAGGATCCGCACAGGCACATTTAACCTGGGTATCAACAAAGCTGTGATTTCTGCACGTGAAATTGCAGAAATCGATCCCTACATCAAGGTTATCATCTTCACTGATGGCCTGCATGCCGGAAATATGGAAGAGTTTTTCACAGGAACCGGAAAGCTGGATCTGTTCGTGGAAGTGTGTGATGGATTGAATGTGAAAATTGAAAGCCGTTTCAAAGCCCGCGAGCATGGTATTCCTGTAGTAATGGATACCAACGACCGCGGTATGCTTGATGTGGAACGCTTTGATACCGAACCGGAAAGAGCAATCCTCCATGGTTTGGCAGAAGGCCTCAATCCAGATAATATCAAGGACCTTACCAATGAGCAGAAAATCCCTTATATCCTGAAGATGATCGGTGCAGAAACCATCTCGACACGGTTAAAAGCATCCATGCTCGAAGTAGAACAATCCATCAATACCTGGCCCCAGCTGGCTTCGTCAGTTACCCTTGGCGGCGCACTTACTACAGATGTATCAAGACGCATCTTACTTGATCAGTTCCATGACTCCGGCAGGTATTATATCGACCTGGATGAACTGGTGAAAGATGAAGAAAAGGCCCTTCCAGAAAAAAACCATGAGGGGAATCCATATCAGCCACTGGAGACACAGGCAATGGAAAAAGTCATTGATCAGTATTTCCAATCGGCTGCCGCTGCAGAACATCTGATCTCCGATGTGGAACTTGATCAACTCATTGATGCTGCTGTTGCTGCCCCATCGGCGGGGAACAATCAACCCTGGAAATGGGTGTTCAGCAAGGGTGTATTATTCCTGTTTCATGACAAATACAGGTCATGGTCATGGGGAGATTACTACGAAATGGGCTCACATATGGGTCTTGGAGGAGCTATTGAGAATGTACACCTGCAGACTGCAGCGCTTAATTTACAGGATGAAGTTGCACTCTTCCCTTTGGGAGAGGAAAGTGGTCTCGCAGCTACTATCCGTTTCACATCCGCTACTGAGGCTGCCGGCGCTGAAGCAATAGTTTTAGCAGAACATCTGTTCAGCAGACATACCAACCGGAAAATTGGTGTACGTCAGGATATTGATAAAGAATTTTATCAAAAGATAGAAAACCTGGTTGCACAGGAAGAAGATATCCACCTGTACTACACAGAAAAGGAGGCAGACCTGGAGGTATTGTCAGAGATTATTGCTGAGTGTGATAAGGTAAGGCTGTTAAATGAAATGGGCCATGAAGAATTCTATCATGAACTCAGATGGAGCAGAGAAGAAGCCGAACTTACCAGAGATGGAGTCGAAGTAGCATCAGTAGATATCACACAGAGTGAGATCGCCGGGTTTAAAGTGGCGGGCGACTGGAAAGCGGTGGAGCTTTTATCCAGATGGGACAAAGGAAATGCCTTTAAAAAACTATCCACCAAAGCCGTTAAAAGCGCGTCAGCACTACTCACTTTTGCTATCGATGATTTTAACCATACGCAGCTGATCAATGCAGGCAGGGTGGTACAGAGAGTATGGATTCTGGCAAACCAGCAGGGTGTATCTATACATCCGATGTTATCGCCAGCTTTCTTTTTCAACCGCCTCATTCATGGTCAGGGACAAGCTATACCTGAAAAGGTTGCAGGAAACCTTCATCAGCTAAGGGAACAGTTTTTGGAAATTTTCCCGCTTGATCAGGGAAATCAGGACAGAAAAGAAGTGTTCATCATGAAGGTAGCCATTGCTGATACCGTAGGAAAACCTTCTCTACGAAAAGACAAGACTGAACTATTTTATAAATTTTAATCTCAAGCATTTACGACACCAATGTTATTCAAAAAACACGCGTATAAAGTAAAAACTTCTTTAATCATACTGCTTTTGCTATGCTGCAACCTCCTGTCTTCTGCCCAAACAGCAGTCGACTTCAAAGGTAAATTCGGCGTCATTGGTAATCAGATTGAGATTTTAACAGACAGCTCTTCGAAGCTGACGCTAAAAGATGCCATGGCATCTACGGGATTTAAAAAATCGGACAGCGAGTTTCCAAACCTGGGCATCACTCCGTATTCATACTGGATTAGGTTTAGCATAAAAAACAGTTACAGTCATGAAAACCTGGGGCTTCAGTTGTTACAGCCAATGATCGATCAGATTGACTATTACCAGGTAGATAATGGTCGGATAGTGCGCTCCAAC
>Ga0157373_10003978_pt1 | contig 11146 bp, 7 predicted proteins | sample C65metaG_FD_113460 | JGI IMG/M metagenome (GOLD analysis project Ga0157373, IMG submission 113460) | Corn rhizosphere microbial communities from Kellogg Biological Station, Michigan, USA - C6-5 metaG | ecosystem: Host-associated > Plants > Roots > Rhizosphere > Soil | place: USA: Michigan...
CTCGACGTGAGCCTGCCCGGCCGCCGCCGCATTCCGGGTGGCCTGCACCCCGTGAGCCGCACGCTGGAGCGCATCGAGGAGATCTTCTCGAGCATGGGCTTCGACGTGGCCGACGGCCCCGAGATCGAGAGCGACTGGCACAGCTTCACCTCGCTCAACAACCCGCCGAACCATCCGGCGCGCTCGATGCAGGACACCTTCTACGTCGACCTCAACGGCGACGACGGCATTCCGTACAACCTGCGTCCGCACACCAGCCCGATGCAGGTGCGCTATGCGCATCAGCACATCAAGAAGTACGCCGCCGAATTCGCGGCGGCCGCGGCCGACGCCACCGGCACCGTCAAGGCGCCCGAGATCCGCGTGATTGCGCCGGGCCGCACCTACCGCGTCGACAGCGACGCCACGCACTCGCCGATGTTCCACCAGTGCGAAGGCCTGTGGCTCGGCGAGAACGTGAGCTTCAAGGACCTGAAGGTCGTATTCACCGACTTCTGCCGCACCTTCTTCGAGAGCGACGACCTCGTGCTGCGCTTCCGCCCGAGCTTCTTCCCGTTCACCGAGCCCAGCGCCGAGATCGACATCCAGTTTGCGAGCGGCCCGCTGGCCGGCCGCTGGCTCGAAGTGGCGGGTTCGGGCCAGGTGCATCCGAACGTGGTGCGCAACATGGGGCTCGACCCCGAGCGCTACATCGGCTTTGCCTTTGGCATGGGCCCCGACCGGCTCACCATGCTGCGCTACGGCGTGAACGACCTGCGGCTGTTCTTCGACGGCGACTTGCGCTTTCTCTCGCAGTTCCAGTAAGCACCCGTCCATAGAAACAAAACCGAATACGAGATCGAAGAGATGCAATTCCCGGAATCCTGGCTGCGCGAGTTCTGCAATCCGCCCCTTGGCAGCGCCGAACTGGCCGAAACGCTCACCATGGGCGGCTTCGAGGTCGAAGAGCGCCGCCCCGTGGCGCCGCCCTTCAGCCGCATCGTGGTCGGCGAAATCAAGGAAGCCGTGCAGCATCCCAATGCCGACCGCCTGCGTGTGTGCCAGGTCGACGCGGGGCAGGGTGCCTTGCTCAACATCGTGTGCGGCGCGCCCAATGCGCGCGTCGGCATCAAGGTGCCCTGCGCACTGGTCGGCGCCGAACTGCCGCCCGGTGAAGACGGCAAGCCCTTTCTCATCAAGCTCGGCAAGCTGCGCGGCGTCGAGAGCCAGGGCATGCTGTGCTCGGCGCGCGAGCTCAAGCTCAGCGAAGACCACGGCGGCCTGCTCGAGCTCGATGCCGACGCGCCCATTGGTGCCGATGTGCGCGACATGCTCAAGCTCGACGACGCGCTGCTCACGCTCAAGCTCACGCCCAACCTTGCGCACGGCCTGAGCGTGTACGGCGTGGCGCGCGAGCTCGCGGCACTGACCGGTGCGCCACTCAAGACGCCCGCCATCGCGCCGGTGGCCGCATCGTTTGCCGACGTGCTGCCGGTCAAGGTGGAAGCGCCCGAGCTCTGCGGCCGTTTTTCGGGCCGCATCGTGCGCGGCGTGAACACCCAGGTGGCCACGCCCGCATGGATGGTCGAGCGCCTGGCGCGCTGCGGCCAGCGCAGCGTGACGCCGCTGGTCGACATCTCGAACTACGTCATGTTCGAGTACGGCCAGCCCAGCCACATCTTCGACCTCGACAAGATCCACGGCGGCCTCACGGTGCGCTGGGGCAAGGCGGGCGAGCAGCTCAAGCTGCTGAACGGCAACACGATCAGCGTGGACGACAAGGTCGGCGTGATCGCCGACGACCAGGCGGTCGAATCGCTCGCCGGCATCATGGGCGGCGATGCCACCTCGGTGTCCGACGACACGCGCAACATCTACGTCGAGGCCGCGTTCTGGTGGCCCGAGGCCGTCCAGGGCCGCTCGCGCCGCTTCAACTTCTCGACCGATGCGGGGCACCGCTACGAGCGCGGCGTCGATCCGAGCCGCACGGTGGAAATCATCGAGCGCATCACGCAGCTCATCATCGAGATCTGCGGCGGCCAGGCCGGCGCCATGGACGACAAGATCCTGAACGTGCCCGAGGCCATGCCCGTCACGCTGCGCGTGGCGCGTGCCGCGCGCGTCATCGGCATGCCGCTCACGCAGGCGCAATGCGCCGATGCGCTGCGCCGCCTCGGCTTTGCGCTGCGCGAAGGCGAGGGCACCTTGACCGTCACGCCGCCGCCGCACCGCTTCGACCTCTTGATCGAGGAAGACCTGATCGAAGAGGTTGCGCGCCTGATCGGCTTCAACAACCTGCCGACCAATGCGCCGCTCGCGCCCATCACCGCGCGCGTGCGGCCCGAGTCCCGGCGCAGCCGCTTCGCGGTGCGCCGCAGCCTGGCCGCGCTCGGCTACCAGGAAACCATCAACTTCAGTTTTGTCGAAGCGCACTGGGAGCAGGACCTGGCCGGCAATGCCAATCCGGTGAGGCTCCTCAACCCCATTGCCAGCCAGATGAGCGTGATGCGCTCGTCCCTGCTGGGCTCGCTGCTGCAGGTGCTCAAGTTCAACCTCGACCGCAAGGCGCCGCGCGTGCGCGTGTTCGAAGTGGGCCGCGTGTTCATGCGCGACGACAGCGTGGCCACCACCGACAGCACCGTGCGCGGCGTCGACCAGCCCATGCGCGTGGCCGGCCTCGCCTGGGGCGATGCGGAAGAAGCGCGCTGGGACGGCAAGCCGCAGCGCGTCGACTTCTACGATGCCAAGGGCGACGTCGAAGCGCTGCTCGCGCCGCGGGTGGCCAGCTTCGAGCTGGCCGAGCACCCGGCCCTGCACCCCGGCCGCTCGGCGCGCGTGCTGGTCGATGGCAAGGCCATCGGCTTCATCGGCGAACTGCATCCGCGCTGGCGCCAGAAGTGGGACTTCGCACTGGCGCCGGTGCTGTTCGAGCTCGACCTCGACGCGGTTGCCGCGCGCCCCGTGCCCCTGGCGCGGCCGGTGCCCAAGCACCAGGCCGTGGAGCGCGACATTGCGGTGGTGGTGGCCGAAGCCGTCACGCACAATGCGTTGATGCAGGCCATCCAATCGGCGGCAGCGGGGCAGGGGCTGCTGCGCGACGCCACGCTGTTCGACATCTACCGTCCGCAACCCGCGCGCGACGGCGCGGCGCCGGCATCCGGCGGCCTGGCGCAAGGGGAAAAAAGCATGGCGGTGCGCCTGAGCTTCCAGGACGACAGCGCCACGCTGACCGACGAGCAGGTGGAACCCGCCGTGCGCGCCATCGTCGAACAACTGAGCGCCAGACTCGGCGCACGCCTGAGAGGTTGATGAGAATGAACGCCGCGGAATTCACGCTCGAAGCCCTCGAAACGCCCGCACTCACCAAGGCGCACCTGGCCGACCTGCTGTTCGAGCAGATCGGCCTCAACAAGCGCGAATCCAAGGACATGGTCGAGGCGTTTTTCGACCTCATCGCCAACAGCCTGATCGAGGGCACCGACGTCAAGATCTCGGGCTTCGGCAACTTCCAGATCCGCGTGAAGGCGCCGCGGCCGGGCCGCAACCCGCGCACCGGCGAGGCCATTCCCATCGGCGAGCGCCGCGTCGCCACCTTCCATGCGAGCGCCAAGCTCAAGGAACAAATCCACGGAAGCATCGAGCAGAGCGGTACTTCCGAGGTCGAGTGGAGCCTGGGCGCCGAATAAGTGCTTGGTGCCCGGCGCGTGCGTAGAGTAATCTCTAAGGTTTCCCGCGCACGGTCTTGATTTCAATGGAGAAAACGCTCCCGCCCATTCCCGTCAAACGCTACTTCACCATTGGTGAGGTCGGCGAGCTTTGCGGCGTCAAGCCGCACGTGCTGCGCTATTGGGAGCAGGAGTTCACGCAACTGCGGCCCATGAAGCGGCGAGGCAACCGGCGCTACTACCAGCACCATGAGGTGCTCATGATCCGCCGCATCCGCGACCTGCTCTACGACCAGGGCTTCACCATCAGCGGCGCGCGCAACAAACTGCAAGAACTCGTGCAGGGCGAACGCGACCGGCGCAAGGCCGGGGTGGTGCCGCTCGAGGGCATGGAGGCCGTCGAGATCGACCAGGAAGAATTCGATGCGGCCATCCACCAGGAAGAAGACAGGACCGGCCCCGAGGCCGAGCCCAAGGCCGCGCCTCGCACGGTCGATCCGTCGCAGTTGCTGCACCTGCGCCGCGAGCTTTTTGAAATTCGTGAGCTGCTGACCGTCGGACGGTGATTTCAGCCGGCTATAATTGAGAGCTTCGGTGTGTGGCGCAGCCTGGTAGCGCACTTGCATGGGGTGCAAGGGGTCGAAGGTTCGAATCCTTTCACACCGACCAACAAAACGTCCAAGGGCGTCCGGTTTCATCCACCGGACGCCCTTTGTCATTGGGGAGCTGGGCGAATCCGGTCCGGAGGCATACACTGAAATCTGGTGACTGCCAGCCCCAAGTGGGGGTACAAAAGGGGGTACAAACCTCCTGGACCCCCTGGTACGGCGGTTTTGTACCCCCATCCCCTGGATGTACCCCATGCCGTTGACCGATGCCGCATGCCGCAATGCTTCCTGTCCGCCTGACCGAAAGCAGGCACGCTACGCCGACGCAGGTGGCCTCTATCTGGAAGTCTCTGCCTCGGGATCTCGCCGATGGTTCTGGAAGTTCAGGATCGAGGGGGTCGGGAAGAAATTCGCCCTGGGCTCCTATCCCGACGTGAGCCTTTCGGCGGCGCGTAAGGCGCGTGACGTTGCCAAGGCCCAGAAGGCTTCCGGAATCAACCCCATACAGGCGCGCCAGGTCGTCAAGCTCAAAGCGGCCGTGAACACCGGCGATACCTTTCGAGAGACCGCGCTCGAGTGGTTCGACAAGCACCATACACGGTGGAGCGGCCATTACGCCACCCGCGAGAAGCGCAACCTGGAAAAGGATCTTTTTCCGTACTTTGCTGCTCGTCGCATCAGCGAAATCGAGGCCATCGAGTTGTTGGCGGCCTTGCGCCGTGTCGAGGAGCGTGGTGCGCTTGACGTGGCCGGCCGTGTGCTGATGACGGCACGCGCGGTGTGGCGCTACGCGGTGGCGACTGCGCGGGCGCCGCGCGATATCACGGCAGATCTCAAGGGGGCACTGACACCCCACAAGAAGCGGCACTTTGCGGCGATCACCGATCCGGCCCAGCTGGGGACGCTGATACGCGTCATCCGGGGCTACCAAGGCGGAGCCATCGTGCGTACGGCGCTTCAACTGGCGCCCATGCTTTTTCAACGCCCGAACGAGCTGCGAGCGGCGGCCTGGGCCGAGATCGATCTCGACGGGGCGCTCTGGACCGTGCCCGCTGCGCGGATGAAGCGGCGCGTCGATGGCAAGCAACATGGTGATCCGCACTTGGTGCCCCTGCCCAGGCAGGCGGTGGAGTTGCTGCGCAAGCTGCATCCCATTACGGGCCACAGTACGCTGGTCTTTCCGGGCGAGCGCAGTCATGAGCGACCGATCTCGGACAACACTCTGCGTGCAGCGCTTCTGACCTTGGGGTACGGCCCCACCGTGCAGACGGTGCATGGCTTCCGGGCGACAGCCCGGACCTTGCTGGCAGAAACGCTGGAGATCGATCCGCTGGTGATCGAAGCCCAGTTGGCGCACGCCGTCAAGGACGCCAATGGCCGTGCCTACAACCGTACGCAGTATCTCAAGCAGCGGACCGTGATGCTCCAGCGGTGGGCGGACTATCTGGATGTGCTGGCTACCAAAGCGGGTTCTCCACTGGCTGAGCTGAAAACGGCCGCCTGAGAACGACTCTTGTCGGGTGATAGCACGGCACCTCCGAGAGCGCCGTTCGAGCAGTATGTCGCGGTGCGCTGGTGCCTGGAGGCGGCGTCATCGTTCTCGAGCGGCCGCGCAAGGCGACGGCGACGAGGTATCAATCAGGTCTCGGCCAAGGTGCGAAGCGGGATCGCGCGCAATGGATCGCCGGGAAAGTGTCTGCTGTCCTCTCTTATTGATGATTCTGCACGCTCTGGCTGGCTGCGCGTCTGCGATTGGGGGCGGCTTTGCGGCAGTTGCGGTCTTCGGTTGGACCAGATCTTTTTCGTGCTTACTGCCGGCAAGCGGTCGCTGGGGGCGGCTGAGCAGAGCAGCGTCAGGTAGGAGGTCATGGAAGTTGTGAGCCACGGCCATCGACGCATGCATGGGCGCGCCTTCATAACCTGATTTACGATTAGACACACGTCAGAAGAACCCGTTCTAGCCGACCCCTTGGGAGGACCTGTGATCCGACTAACCGTGCCGTCCGTCAAGGGCGTCGATGCCAAGACTTTGCGGGGTTTTATCGGCCAGCTCGCGCATCCCTCTGAGGTTGTCGAGGGCGCGTTGACAAAGTTCACGGTGCCCTCGCGAACAGGATGGAAGCTGAGCGGCGCTGACGGTCGCGTCCTGTATGTCTTTCCTAAGGCACCGCCGACAAGTCAGATGCCAAACGACGGGCCCGTTCTGCTCGGCGACGTCGCTGATGGTGCGGTTGAGGCCGACCTAAGCCAAGGCAAATGGCTCGCCCACCCGGACCTCGGCACTGGTCCCACGGCCGCCCAGGCGCGGGACAGCTGGTTCGCCGCGTTTAACTTCATTGGCGAGGACCAGCTCCGCGGAGGACAAGTCGGCTTGCGCCGCCCTCAGCTGGGAGCGCTTCATGCAATTCACGCTCATTGGTCTACCAAGAGCGATGTTGCGACCGTCGTCATGCCGACCGGTACGGGCAAAACCGAGACGATGTTGGCCACGATGATCTCCGCCCTGTGCACGCGGGTCATGGTGATCGTGCCCACCGACGCGTTGAGGACGCAGATCGCGTTGAAGTTCTTCTCGCTGGGCATTCTGAAGGATCCCCGCTCCGTGCTGCTCGCAGCGAACGTGCTGAGGCCTGTCGTCGGCACGCTTGAGAAGCGGCCCACGACCGTCGAGGAGGTGGATGAGCTGTTCAAACGGTGCAACGTCATCGTGACAACCAGCGTACTTGCAGGGAAGTGCAGCCACGAGGTGCAGGTCAGGATGGCTGAGCTCTGCACGCATCTGTTCATCGATGAAGCCCATCACGCCGAAGCACCGACCTGGCACGCATTCAAGTCGGTTTTCAAGGCACACAAGCGGCATGTCTTGCAGTTCACCGCCACGCCATTCCGCGAAGACGGGGTGCCTCTGGACGGAGAGATCGTCTACGTCTATCCAATGAGGCAGGCGCAGCGAGAGGGCTATTTCCGAGCCATCAGGTTCAGCTCGGTGTATTCCTTCAATAACGCCAGAGCCGACCGCGACATCGCCGCCAAGGTCATCGAGGAGCTCAACGCCGATGCCACAGGCCTGCACGTTGCCATGGCACGCGTATCCACGCAAATACGGGCTGCACAGGTGCTCGCGATCTACCAGGAGCTTGGCCAGTTCAATCCGGTGATGCTTCACAGCGGCATGACGAAGGCTGACGCTCAGGCAGCACGCAGCCAGCTGGACCAGCGCAGGTCGCGCATCGTCGTTTGCGTTGACATGCTCGGCGAAGGCTTCGACATGCCGGAGTTGAAGATCGCGGCCTTCCACGATCTCCGCAAGAGCCTGGCGGTGACGCTGCAACTTGCCGGCCGCTTCACGCGGTCCAGGGACGACCTGGGCGATCCGGTGTTCATCGCGAACATCGCCGACGTCAACCTGCGCGAAGAACTCCGAACTCTTTACACCCAAGATCCCGATTGGAATCTCCTGCTCCCCAGCCTGAGCGAAAGTGCGATCGGACAGGAACTGGAGGCACAGCGCTTCATGGGCGGGTTCGACAACCAGCTGGACGAGATCCCGGTAAACGAGATCAGGCCGGCCGCAAGCATGGTGGCCTATCGGACGCACTGTGCCCAATGGAAGCCTTCCGAGCACAACAAGGCTTTCCCGGGGCTGGCTGAAGGCGAAGAGATCTACCCCATCCTCAACGAGAAGGAAAGGACGCTCATCATCATCGCGGCCAAAAGGCAAGGCGTGGCGTGGACCGCCGTACCAGCTGTCGAGGGATTGGTCTGGGAGCTTTGCATCGCAGTCTGGGACAGAGACCAGTCACTACTTTTCATCCACGGATCCACGAACACGGGCAACTACGCCCCGTTCGCGCGTGCCTTGTGCGGGGACGACGTCGAGCTGATCCAAGCGCCCGGCGTCTTCAGAGCGTTTGCGGGCATCAATCGGTTGATGTTGATGAACGTCGGCCTCGACGAGCAGTTCGGTCGCCAGGTGCGGTACACGGGCCGCATGGGCCCCGACGTCGGGGCACGCTTGACCGATACAACCTTGGAGACGACCACGAAAGCCGTCCTCGCCGGGTTCGGCTTTGAAAACGGCGGCCCTGCCTCGATCGGTGCGGGCAAGAAGGGGCGCGTGTGGGCAACCTTGCGGCTGAAGGTCAACGAATTTGCCGCCTGGTGCAAGCATGTCGGTGCCAAGCTCGTCGACGACAGCATTGACCCCGAGGAGGTCCTGAAGGGCACGTTGATACCCCGGCTTGTGAGTGCGCGGCCGGCCTCGGTGCCAGTAGGTGTGGACTGGCCCGTGGAATTGCTCGACTTGGTGGAGTCGGCGACCAAGATCTCCTTCGTCTACACGGTCGAGGAGCATCTGACCAACGTCAGCATCGAGGTTCGGGACTTCAACTCGACCGGCCCGATCGTCCTGCGCGTGTACAGCGAGTCCCGGGAAATTCAGGTCCGGCTCAATTTCGTGACGCGTGGCAGGGCCGCCGACTTTGAGTTCGTCTACGAAGGTGCCGCGACCGCAACGATTCATCGCGGGGGCGACTACGACCTTTGCGCCTACCTGACTGAGCATCCTCCGACGATCTGGTTCGCCGACGGATCAAAGCTGGAGGGAAACACACACGTCGAGCTGCGCACCTCGGCGCAGCTGTATTTGCGAGACCGCTTGGAAGTGCTCGACTGGACAGGCATTGACATCACCAAGGAATCACAGAGAGAGGAACGCCGCAAGGACTCCGTTCAGTACCGAATGATTGAGCACATCAAGGCGGAGAACAGGCACGAAATTGTGTTCGATGACGATGGCGCCGGCGAAGCCGCGGACATCGTCGGCATCAATCTGGACAGCCAGGGCCAGCCCCGACTCATCACGGTAGACCTCTACCACTGCAAGTACTCGGGCGGCGATGTGCCCGGGGCGCGCATTGACGACATGTACGTTGTCTGCGGGCAAGCTCAGCGCAGTGTCATGTGGCTCCACAACAAGGAGCGTCGCACTGACCTCTTTGCACATCTCCTTAAGCGGGACGCGGACCGTGTAGAGGGCGGCCGGCCAACGCGCTTTGAGGTTGGCTCCAAAGACCGCTTGGCACAGATCCGTGATCTCAGCCGCATCTGTGCCGTCACGTTGAGGGTCTATATCGTCCAGCCAGGCCTTTCCAAGACGGGGGCAGCTGATCATCAGCTCGCCCTGCTCGGCGTAACGGACCGCTTCCTGTCCGAGACCTACCAGACGCCGCTCAAGGTGTATTGCGGATAGACCGGCCGCACCGGCTGCTCCCACACTCGGCGTCGACTTCGCTGTTGCGTTGCGCGCAGCAGACGGGCTGCATGCAGTATTCATGTCGCGCGCTCGTCCATGCGATCCGCGATCCATGATTGCACGGCGCTCTCTGGCCACGCCGCGGCGCGCTGTCCGGTTTTCACCGAGCGAGGAAAGATGCCCCTGCGCATCTGCTCGTAGATGGCCGACCTGCACAGGCCGGTGAGGCGCTCGACTTCGGGCAGTCTCAGAAGCCTGTCGGAGGCGCGCTTTGCCGTCTGCATCGGCGGCGTCGTTGCGTCACCGCGAAGGAGCGTGAGCGCCTCTTGCAGCAGATGAGCCGCCTGCAGGGCTCTTTGAACGCTAGGGTCGGCGGCGACGCGCGCGCTCGGTTCGTTGAGGGTATGGGTTCGCATGGGCATTACCTTTCGGTTCTTCCGCAGCGCGTTCAATGCCGTTGCGGGACGTCCGTAGGTTGTCAGCGATGTCTGCTGGAACCAACTCGCCAGAGCGATGCGAGGCGCACGACAGCATAGGCGTGGAAATCGGAGAAGGGCGTTCAGTGCATGGCGAGCGTTCAAGCTCTCTGCCCTATGACCGATCCCCTCTCAACGACCTTCCCTCTTCCTTTCCAGCAGGAATGCCTTGCGCTCGGCTCGTGCGTCGGCGGCTTGCTTCAGTTCAGCATAGGACTTTGACTCGATAACCGCTCCGCTGGGGTTCTTCACGTTCGGGTTCGTGACCACGGCGTAGTAGGTGGGCGGCGATTTAGGCCCAGCATCGCGATAGATCTGCACCTGCATGCCGCTGTGCAAGTACTCTTCGACGACTTGGTCGTGGTCGGAGGGGTCTGAGTGCGGGATCTGGGCCTTCACATGACGCGCACTATCTTCCGCGGCGATCGGATAGACGTTCAGCTCCAGGACTTGGGCATTCAGGCCCACCTGAATTGCCGATCGCAGTGCGGCCTTGGTGGCCTCCGCGCCCTGACCCGCGAGCGGGTTCATCTCGATGAGAACGTGCGCAAGGATTCGGCGGTTTTCGGCCATGTCGGGTTCCGATCGTTTCTGCGAAGGTTGGTAATGTGGGGCCGCGCCTCATTCCGGCCACCAAAGCGGCCGTGCCGGCTGCGCCGCTTCGGCACGCAATGCGTCGGCCAGCTCATGCGCGGGGTCCTTGAGGCTGCTGCGCACGAGTGCAACCCATGTACGCAATGCGTCATCCTCGGGTTGATCGCCGGCAATCCCCTCGAGGCGCGACAGCACATCCAGGGCGCTGTGATAGGCCGCCAGGGATTGGCCGACCGCGACGGCGCGAGGCAGTTGATTCGCCCGCGCTTCCCGGCGCTGCGCATGCGCCTGCTCTGCGGCCATCGCGATGTCGTGTGCCCGGGCTGCTTCCCGCTCCTGCTGTCGTCGGATGGCGGCTTCTTCGGCCAGCAGCTTGGACTTGAGTGCTTCGGCTTCCGGGAATGCGATCAAGGCGCGTGTAATCTCCGGAAGCTGTTGCTCCAACTGCTCACGACTGCCTGTCCATTGACGGGCGATGACGTGCCAGTCTCTCTCCAGCTTCAGCTTGTAGCTGTCGAGGGGCTTGTACTCATCTCGATGAAAGAGGAAATCCTGGCGCCTGGGTTGCGC
>Ga0157373_10003979_pt1 | contig 11145 bp, 11 predicted proteins | sample C65metaG_FD_113460 | JGI IMG/M metagenome (GOLD analysis project Ga0157373, IMG submission 113460) | Corn rhizosphere microbial communities from Kellogg Biological Station, Michigan, USA - C6-5 metaG | ecosystem: Host-associated > Plants > Roots > Rhizosphere > Soil | place: USA: Michigan...
CTGGTCGTTTTTGCGACAGTTCATGTACACCAAGTTCGTTATTGTCACCGACGATGACATCAACGCCCGTGACTGGAACGACGTCATCTGGGCGATCACCACGCGTATGGACCCCAAGCGCGACACGGTGATGATCGACAACACGCCGATCGACTACCTCGATTTCGCCTCGCCGGTTTCTGGGCTGGGTTCGAAAATGGGGCTTGATGCCACGCATAAATGGCCGGGCGAGACCACTCGTGAATGGGGTCGCGCCATCGTCAAGGACGAAGCCGTCACCCGCCGGATCAACGATATCTGGAATCAGCTGGGAATAGATTGATGCGCGTAACCTTGCAGCCGTTGGGCGCAGTACTTGAGACGTTGCCCGGCGAGCCGATCCTCGACGCCGCCCAGCGACTGGGCTACGAATGCCCACAGAGCTGCCGCAACGGCAACTGCCACATCTGCTCCGCGCTGCTGGTTGAAGGCAGCGTCGAGCAGGCCGGCGAGTTGCGCGAGCACGGCGAAATCTACACCTGCATCGCGGTGCCGCAGCAGGACTGCGTGGTGGTCTGGGACAGCGTGCTGCCGCTGGGCGAGTTGCCGGTGCGCAAGTTTGCCTGTCAGGTTACCGAGTGTGTCGAGGTGGGCGGCGATGTCTGGCGCGTGATGCTGCGCGCCCCGGCAGGCAAGCCGCCGCGCTATCACGCCGGTCAGTACTTGATGATCGCCCGCGACGATGGCGAAAAATCCGCCTTTTCCATGGCCTCGGCGCCGGAAAGCGGCCGCGACCTGGAATTCCACGTGCTGGCCCGCGAAGCCAGTGCGCAAAATCTGATCAAACAGCTGCAGCGTGAAGGCATGGCCCGCGTCGAACTGCCGTTTGGCGACACTCATCTGGGTGAATTGCCCGATGGTCCACTGGTGCTGATCGCCGCCGGCACCGGCATGGGGCAGATGCACAGCCTGATCGAGCATTGCCGCTCCAAGGGCTTCCCTTACCCGGTGCATGTGTACTGGGGCGTGCGTCGTCCCGAAGATTTCTACGAGCTCAAGCACTGGGACGAGTGGAAAGCTCTGCCGAACCTGCATCTGCACAAGGTCGTCAGCGATCTGTGTGGCTGGGAAGGGCGCTGCGGCATGTTGCACGAGGCGGTTTGCGAGGATTTCGCGGATTTGAAGTCGATTCAGGTCTATGCCAGCGGATCGCCCAACATGGTCTATTCCACTCTGGACGCACTGGTCGTGGCCGGTATGGACGCCCGGCAGATGCGGGCCGACGTGTTCGCCTACGCGCCTCGCAACTGACCATCCGCCCGATGGCGGCAGCCGTGGAGAGTTAATTGCATCACAATGTGTGCAGGGTCGGTTTTACGACGAATCGGCCTGCATACCGCTCTCAACAACGATCAAGTGTTGATCCGCTGTTGCCAGAGCCGCTTTAGAGAGTTCAGCACTACGCTGGCGCCTGGCAGGCCAGCGGGGGAGCCAGATGGTGAATCAAATCAATAGCTTGGTGGAGGCCGTACATGACGGTCTTGGGCTGTCCTACCCACCCGTTATCGACCTTGGCCCCAAACTCACCCGCGAACAACTCCTGGCATCCATGCACGCCACCCTGTCCCGTCACGAGGGCGGTCCGGTCTGGCTGTTCGCCTACGGGTCATTGATCTGGCGCCCCGAGTGCTCCGCCGTGGAGCGTCAGCGCGGCCGGGTCCATGGCTACCATCGCGGGCTCTACCTCTGGTCCCACGAACATCGAGGCACTCCCGAGCAGCCCGGGCTGGTCTTCGGCCTGGATCGCGGCGGCTCCTGCAGCGGCTTCGCCTATCGCCTGCCCGAAGAAAACATCGAAGAATCGCTGCTGGCGCTGTGGCAGCGGGAAATGCCATTCCCGTCCTATCGCCCGCACTGGCTCTGCTGCCGCCTCGAAGACGGCACCAAGGTCCAGGCCCTGGGCTTCGTGCTCGAACGCCACCTGCCCAGCTACGCCGGCAACCTGCCTGACAGCGTACTGACCCAAGTCCTGGCCAGCGCCAGCGGGCGTTACGGCACGACGTGGGAGTACGTCGAGCAGACCATCCATGCATTGCGCACCCACGCGATGCCGGATGTGAGCCTGGAGAAGCGGTTCAAGCGGTGCAAGCCGATTTTGTTGGCGGTTTAAAGCTTCCGCTCAACGCTAATCGGTTTCGGCCCCCCCTTTGTAGCAGCACGGCTCGCCGGCGGTGGCGTCCATTAAATCGCCACCGCCCGCATCGGATCGCCGCCCGGCCGTGCTGCTACATCAAGCCCATCTGTTTTAAGCCACCGCCTCACGCGACTGACTCGCCACCCGCGTATGCCGCAGCGTCGGCGCCAGGAACACGATCGACAGTACGCACGCGCTGACCAGGATCACGAAGCCGCCATCCCAGCCGAAATGGTCCACGGTGTAGCCCATCAGCGCGCTGGCCGCGACCGAACCGCTCAGGTAGCCGAACAGCCCTGTAAAGCCTGCCGCAGTGCCCGCTGCCTTTTTTGGCGCAAGTTCCAGCGCCTGCAAACCGACCAGCATGACCGGGCCGTAGATCAGGAAGCCGATGGAGATCAGCGCGATCATGTCGATCGTCGGGTTGCCCGGCGGGTTGAGCCAGTACACCAGCGTCGCCACGGTCACCAGCAGCATGAACACGATGCCGGTCAGGCCACGGTTGCCGCGGAAGATCTTGTCCGACATCCAGCCGCACAGCAGCGTGCCCGGAATGCCCGCCCATTCGTAGAAGAAATACGCCCAGGACGTCTTGTCGACATCGAAGTGCTTGGCTTCTTTCAGGTACGTCGGCGCCCAGTCCAGCACGCCGTAGCGCAGCAAATAAACGAAGACGTTGGCCAGCGCGATGTACCAGAGCATTTTGTTGCGCAGCACGTATTTGACGAAGATTTCCTTGGCGCTGAATTCTTCCTCGTGGCTCGCGTCGTAGCCTTCCGGGTAGTCGTTCTTGTACTCCTCCACCGGCGGCAAACCCACGGATTGCGGGGTGTCGCGCATGGTCATGAACGCAAACAGCGCGACGAACAGCGCCACCGCAGCAGGCACATAAAACGCCGCGTGCCAGTCGTTGGTCCAGCCCAGACCCAGCAGGAAAAGCGGCCCAATCAAACCGCCGCCGACGTTATGCGCCACGTTCCACACCGACACCACGCCGCCGCGCTCCTTCTGCGACCACCAGTGCACCATCGTCCGCCCGCTCGGCGGCCAGCCCATGCCCTGCGCCCAGCCGTTGATGAACAGCAGGATAAACATGATCGTCACGCTCGACGTCGCCCAAGGCGCGAATCCGAACACAAACATCACCAGCGCCGAAACCAGCAGGCCGAAGGGCAGGAAATAACGCGGATTGGAGCGGTCCGACACCAGCCCCATCAGAAATTTCGACAAGCCATACGCAATGGCAATCGCTGAAATCGCCAGGCCCAGCTCACCTCGGGTGTAGCCCTGGTCGATCAGGTACGGCATGGCCAGGGAGAAGTTCTTGCGCAGCAGGTAGTAGCCCGCATAGCCAAAGAAAATACCGGCGAAAATCTGCCAACGCAGGCGACGGTAAGTGCTGTCGACACGCTCTGCAGGCAACGGGGCCTGATGCGCGGCAGGGTTGAAAAAAGCAAACATCGAGACACTCCGAATTCTTATTTTGGTATGCGAATTCGAATATTACATTTTCATTACAGAAAATAGGAAGGCTTCTCGTCAGATGCACCGCCGAAATTTGGCTGTTTGACGTGTTGGAATATGAACATGGTGCAGGTGTGTAATCGGGAACAGAGGCTTTCGGATTCGTCCTACTTGAGAACCAGAATCGATCACCTTACTAACGAGCACGCAGACCCCTACCATCGCCGCCATCTGCCAAAGGCGTTCGGGGACGAGGTAAGGGTGAAATCACAATGGAAGGTGTCAGCCATTTTGAGTGGCTGTGCGCTGATGCTGAGCATGTCCGTCGGTGCGCGCGAGATGCACCCCCTCTTTGAGCGCTATGTCTCGCCGGCCTATCCCTCTGCGTTGCGCGGCGGGAAGCTGTTTTCAAGCGTGCGGGTCCACTACGACATCCACCATGACGGCACTGTCACTGACGTCAGGGTCGTGGAGCAAACCGATCAGAAAGCCGCGAACTCTGCGCTGTCCGCCGTCAAACGTTGGCAATTCCAACCGTGGGACGTGACCAAAGAAAGGCCCGCCCGGATCGGTGAATCCGTTCATTTCGTTTTCGACCAGGAGCGGTTGGAGAAGCGATTGCGGATCGTGATCTCGTGGGCACGGAGGGGTGTCTCATGAGCGGCCGGAAACGGTTTGCGCGATGGCTGCTGTGGTGGTCAGTGCTGATGTCTGCCTCCTTGCACGCCAGCCAAAAGCCGGAATACGAACGCCAGATCCCACCCCCCTATCCCCGATCCTTGTACGAAGAAGGTCTATCGGGGTTGGTTATCTTCGAATTTCTCGGGCACAACGACGGCTCGGTCACGGATGTGAAAATCATCGACAGCTCCCATCGCCATTTCGGCAAATCCGCTGAACGTACCGTCCCCAAATGGCGGCTCAAACCCTGGCAGGTCAGTGCGCAGGCGCCTGAAACGATGAGCTTTCGGCAAGAGTTCTATTTCATCCACTCCCGCGAGCGGAACGACCCGCACGGCTGGATGCGTCGATACCTGCGAACGCTCTCGTGCAACGCCTTCAACAAAGCGCTGACGACGTTCAAGGCCGAGTCACCTAGCCAGAACGTGCACGACCTGCACTTCATCACCTATACCTTCAGGGTGTTGGGAAAGGCCGCCACGCGGCACAAAATGACAGACAATCAGCGAGCGGAATTAGGGGATGAGTTTGATCGGGCGATACCCGGTGTGGTCGAGCAATGCGCAGCCCGGCCAGACGAGCGATACAAGCAGTTGTTGCCTGAAAGCGTGCGCGCGCACATTTGATGATGCTTCGGCTTTGCATTCCAATGCGTAAGCGAAACGTAGATGAGTCTACGTTTCGCCGATCTGCAAGACGTCGCCAGGCAAGCCCTTATCGGGTCGCGTGAACGACAGTCTCAGATGCCTTCAGAAAGGGGCTGATCGCAGACGCATACTGAATCACGGCAGCATCAATGGTCTGTTTCAGCACGAGTGTTGCGCGATCGATTTCGGCCATTGCCGCTGGGCCGGGAATGAACACGATTTCGCGCATAGGGGTAGCTGCAGGAATGGTTCCGCTCAAAGTCTGTCCGGGGCCGACTGGGGCTTCAGGAAGCGCAGGCACCACAAGCGCCAACTCCAGCGCGAGCCGGGCTTCCTGGAGTGCAGCCTCTCGGGTTTTCTGTTCAGCAAGAGCCTGCGCAGCGGCATAAGCTTGTTGCTCTGCGAGCTGGCGGGCTGCAACTTGTCGCGCGGCTTCTTCCGCCAAGCGCTGAGCGTGTAGACGTGCTGCCTCCTCGGCCTGACGTTGAGCGAGCTGTCGGGCTGCTTCTTCGGCTTGGCGCTGTGCCTCAACTCGTGACGCCTCTTCTGCCTGACGTTGCGCTTGTAGACGAGCAGCTTCATGCAGTTGATTGATCAATGCTAGAAGTTGATGCACGAAGTTATCCAAATGCCAAGCGCTCTCATAGGCAATGAACTGATTCGTGATTTCTGCAATCTCCGGGGCCACACCGACAGGTGAGCCTACGCCATTAAATTCTTGCGCCGTCAAATGACCACTGTGAGGAATGTATCCGGGTGGTAACGCCGCAAGTTTTGTGGACCTGAGCCACCAGGCGACGTCTTTGTACCGAGTGACGATCTGTACTTCAGACATACCGACGATAGACCCCAGATGGGCTGAGATTTCGGATTGAAGTCTTTGTGGAAGTTGGCTGAATAGATTTAAATAGTTAGTCACTTGAAATATCCTTATATGGGTGTAGCTGATTTGATTTTTTGACTCAGCTTTCAGTTTTGAAGCCCGGTTTTCCGTTCGCAGCTCGCCACTCTTTTATTTCACGAGTAATACCTTCAGGTGAGTCATCCTCAGAGGCCTTTGGATAGTAAATCAAGTCTGAGCCGGATGGGTGTTCGCTCATTTGGTTGAATTGGAAGACAGCTCTTCCATGTTGAGCTTCAGTTTTATAATCTCCAATGCATATTTTTCTAACGAATTCGAGAAATTCTGTTTCTGTGACGTCTTCAATATTTTTGCCGTTCATGGTTTTTTCTGTCCCGTACGAAGCTCATGGTGAATTTTATCGTGATTCACAGGGCTATTTAACACTAAGTTGTCTAATTCATAAACAAGCCCTCCTTCTGAGATGGGAAGGATGTGATGAATTTCATACCAAACCCTGCCGCCTTTTTGTTCTGCATAAGGTGCGATCGGAGAGTTGCCTTTGCGAATCAGGGCCATATTTTTCTGGCTCATATTTTCGACGACTTCGGGGAGCTTAGACATTTCTCTCCAAATAGCCTTCTTCAGGTTTCGGAATTCGGAATATCTTTTGTCGCGAAGTGCATCCGCTACGGCCGACGGTATTGGTGAACCTAGCCCCTTAGAAGCAGCGGCTTCCCAGTTTGAGTCAATAGGCCCACCGACACCACTCACTATTCCAGGTAAATACCTGGGGCTCTTGAACATCACATAAACTGGATCAAGTCCCGATTCAGCAGGGAACACCAGTACGTAATCTTCAATCTCCTCAATGTCGTAAGTCGGATAATCCCCCAAAGTCTCCAAAGCAGGCGTTAACGGAGCTCCGGAATATTGATTTACGCCCCGAGTTTCGCTCGGAAGAGAGGTAGAGCTATTCCCTGGGGTGACGCTAGGCGTCCAGACCAGCGTCGGTTTCGTATCGCCGTCACGAGTAAACTCATACCTGCTGGTGCCAGGGTTATATACAAACGAGCGAACAGGAACTTGCGCTCCTACAGATATCCCATCAGCTACGGTCCAAGCAGTGGTTAACTCCCCCTCCATTTCCTCAAGCGTCATACGATGCGTGACGTCAATGGTCCCGTTGCGGTTCGCGATAAAGTCGAGATCTACATCCTTCGCCACGCCCAGCCCAGATGCCGCTGTCGCAAGGATCGAAGGCCCAATCTCGCCATCAGCTACCTCAGTCGGATAGAGCAAAGCCAAATGAGGCAACGCTCGACCCAATAACTTGGATGCTTGCTGGGTAAATAGCTTTTCTGCGAGAGCTCTCGCTTTTTGCCCAATAGAAGGCAGCTCGTGGCCAGGTGCAGTAGGTCCGGCAACGACCGACCAAAAACGGTTGGCTTCAGCTAGATGCTTGAGTGCCGCACTCTCGGACTCACGGTCTAACGAGTTGGTTTGCTCTGCATATCGATTTGTGAGCGTGTCCGACAACTGACCAAGATGTTCCGAGGCGCGGATGTGCAGGTTTGCCTCAAGGGCGTCCTTATAGGCCTGTGTCCAGGCTCGATGTACTTGATGCGCTTGGTCTGCGTTTACACTCCGAGATCCCAAGATCGCTTTATATTGCTCAACAGTGATCTCAAGTGGATCTTGATTTGCAAAGGTATACGCTGTTTGGCGTTTTTGATTTGAAAGGTCTGATCGTTGGGAAATCAGGTAGTTGATATGAGCCTTTTCATGGATGATCGCGTCCAGCAGCGGCTTACCCGATAACCCATTCAAATCTGTCGCAAATTGTGCGTCCGTCGCCAACGCCGAAGGTAGCGTTGCCACCGCATCAATATGTTTTTGATCCAGTTCTGCCTTTGTTGCGGTCTGTGAATGAGGAAGCGTTTCTAATGCATGCTGGTGAGCCGCGATCACACGTTCCCGTTCGGCTTTGGCTTGAGCTTCAGTTGCAGCGGTCTGGGCCCGCGCATGTGCCTCCGCTTGAGCACGTGCGTTTGCTTCAGCTTGAAGCTGCGCTTGAGCTCTTGCTTGGGCTTCCGCTGCCGCCTGAGCTTCTGCTCGCGCCCGCGCTGCTTCCTCACGTCGGCGCCTTTCAGCTTCTTTTCTGCGTCGACGCCGCTTTTTGCTGGATTTGCTACTGGTAGTATTGGTAAACCCACTGCCAAAAAAACCATTATTACTTGGGCGTTGAGGACTGCCGTGGGTAATATTAATGGTGCCCGTAGTACTGTCGGGGTAATAATTTATTTGTCGTCTGCTACGTGTGGCCATACAGTTTCTCCTTGTTGGCTGTATGGCGTTCAATCAATACGAGTTTTTTGCAAAAAAGAGATATATAAATATTAAATTATCAATGTTTGGTGTGTTATGCGTGGATTATTAAGGAATGAATTAGGGCGAAGAAGGGAGGGCTCAACTGTGCAAAAAGAAGCCCGTCGTTGCGACGGGCATCATGTGGGAGGGGATTTAAATTACTTTACGCCAACCACCACCTTGCCAACGGCTTTGCGCTGCCCCAACGAATCAATCGCTTCCCCCGCCTGCTCCAGCGGATAAACCTTCGACACCAGAGGCTTCAACTTCCCCTCTGCGAACCAGTTAAACAGCTGCTGAAAGTTCGCCGCATTGTCTTGCGGCTGGCGCTGGGCGAACGAGCCCCAGAACACGCCGACGACTGATGCGCCTTTCAGCAGTGCGAGGTTGACCGGCAGTTCGGGGATGCGGCCGCTGGCGAAGCCGACGACGAGGAGGCGGCCGTTCCAGGCGATGGAGCGTACGGCCTGGTCAAAGAGGTCGCCGCCGACGGGGTCGTAGATGACGTCGACGCCGTTGCCGTTGGTGAGGCGCTTGAGTTCGTCCTTGAGGCTGGTTTCGCTGTAGTTGATCAGCTCGTCGGCGCCCGCGTTCTTGGCGACTTCGAGTTTGGCGGCGCTGCTGGCGGCGGCGATGACCCGGGCGCCCATGGCTTTGCCGATTTCCACTGCGGCCAGGCCCACGCCGCCGGAGGCTCCGAGCACCAACAGGGTTTCGCCCGGTTGCAGGTTGGCGCGCTGTTTGAGCGCGTGCATGGAGGTGCCGTAGGTCATGCTGAAAGCGGCGGCGGTGGTGAAGTCCATCGCCTCAGGAATCGGTAGGACGTTGTACCCGGCGACGGCAATCTGCTCGGCGAAACTGCCCCAGCCGGTGAGGGCCATGACGCGATCACCGACCTTGAGGTGGCTGACTTTTTCACCAACGGCTGCGACGACGCCCGAGGCTTCGCCACCTGGCGAGAAGGGGAAGGGCGGTTTGAACTGGTATTTGCCCTCGATGACCAGGGTGTCCGGGAAGTTGACCCCGGCGGCGTGCACGTTCAGCAGGATTTCGTTTTTCTTGGGTTCAGGCGTGGGAATGTCTTCCAGCACCAGGTTTTCGGCGGGGCCGAAGGCTTTGCAGAGCACGGCTTTCATCGGGGGCTATTCCTTTTCCTGTGATGGCCGATAAGTGTAGGTAGAGGGGGTTTGGGGTCAATGAGCATGCCCCGGCCTGATAGGCGTGCATAAGCTGAAGTAAGCTATGGCGCGAACCGGATTGAGGAGTGGACTGTGAAAGCGTGGATTCTGATGTTGTTGGCGTTGTCAGCCCCTGTACTGGCCAATGAAGAAGGCGGCGAGAAGGAGGATCCGAACAAGGTCGCCTATGTCGCCCTCACGCCACCGTTCGTGGGCAACTACGCGCTGGACGGCGGCCCGAAACTGCACGTCTACAAGGCCGACGTCGCGCTGCGCGTCACCGGTGCCGAGGCGCAGAAACTGGTCAAGGCGAACGAGCCGCTGATCCGTAATCAGCTGGTTGCGCTGTTCACCCAGCAGACCGTCGACAGCATGAGCAACGTCGACGCCAAGGAGAAACTGCGTCAGGAAGCGTTGAAGCAGACCCAACAGGTGTTGAGCCAGGAAACCGGCAAGCCTGTGGTGGATGATCTGTTGTTCAACAACTTCATCGCGCAGTAATCGCGACAGCGATTAGCGCAATGCCAGCACCGCTGCCCACTGTTCTGCGGTGACCGGCATGACGGACAGACGACTGCCTTTTTGCACCAGAGGCAGTTGTTCCAGTGCTGTCTGCTGTTTCAGGTAACCCAGGCCCAGCACCTTGGGAAAGGTCTCGACGAAGGCGACATCGATCGCGGTCCAGGGGTTCTTTTCCGCGCTGGCCTTGACGTCGAAGTAGTGGCTTTTCTTGTCCAGGGCTGTGGGATCGGGGTAGGCCGCTTCGACGATCTTGCCGATACCGGCAATGCCTGGCTCCGGGCAGCTTGAGTGGTAAAAGAAGAACTCGTCACCCACGGCCATCGCACGTAGAAAATTGCGCGCCTGATAATTGCGAACGCCATCCCAACGGGCTTGGCCGAGAGTTTGCAAGCCTGTGATCGACAGCTCGTCAGGCTCGGATTTCATCAGCCAATAGGCCATTTTCTGGGGCTCCTGAAGGCGATCTGGACAGGTTGTCCGACGCTTTTATGACAAACCGACAGTCGGTTGACGCCAGTATTTGCGTGTTGGGTCACGTTATCGCAGAATGCCGCAATTTTAAGCGCTACACCGTTATGCGGCCTACTGAGACACGCCGCAAACGCCAGGTTTTGATGTGCCAAAGGGGGGCAATCAATGCAACGCAAGCCGGATTTACTATGGATTTTGGTCATTTTGTTCGGCTTGGGTATTGTCACCACCGGTTATGCGCAAAGTTTGTGGTCTGCAAAAACCGATGCACCGGTTGAGATCACTCAGCAGCAACAGCAGCAATCCCGTCGCTGAACATCTAACACCTTCGCTCTAAACCTGTGGGACCGAATTCATTCGGGAGGCTGCGGTACAGCCGATGAAGATGTATCGGATGTAATGGCCTATCGCGAAAGAATTCGCTCCCACAGGGTAGTCCCCAGCGTCAGGTCATCTGCTGCTTAGGCCATATACCAACGCTTATCCGACACCGTTCCCTGCAGCGGCACATCCCAACTGGCCACGGTCAGTTTCTCAACCTTCTGACATTCATGGGCCAGACCGAGCAACACCGGTTTCTGCCAGGCTTTTCGACGTGCCTGATACGCCAGGCTGCGGTCATAAAACCCGCCGCCCATGCCCAGTCGCCCGCCTTGATCGTCGAAGCCCACCAGCGGCATCAAGATCAGGTCCAGCGCCCAGATCTTGCGCTGTTGTCTTGAGTTGATACGCGGCTCGGGAATGCGAAAACGATTGGGCTTGAACCTGTCCCCCGGCCGTACGCGCTGAAACACCATC
>Ga0157373_10003980_pt1 | contig 11141 bp, 12 predicted proteins | sample C65metaG_FD_113460 | JGI IMG/M metagenome (GOLD analysis project Ga0157373, IMG submission 113460) | Corn rhizosphere microbial communities from Kellogg Biological Station, Michigan, USA - C6-5 metaG | ecosystem: Host-associated > Plants > Roots > Rhizosphere > Soil | place: USA: Michigan...
AAAAGGAATTGGAACTTATACTGCTTCGGCCATTGCTTCATTTGCATTCAATCAACCGTATGCTGTTTTGGATGGAAATGTGTTTAGGGTTTTATCAAGATTTTTTGGCAAAGAAATTCCGGTAAATACCACTGAAGGGAAAAAATTTTATGCCGCACTTTCTCAAATTCTTCTGGATAAAAAAAATCCTGCAAAATACAACCAGGCAATTATGGATTTTGGAGCGATAGTATGCAAACCCTTGCTGCCATTGTGCTTGGAATGCCCTTTAAAAAAAGAATGCATTGCTTTTTTAAAAAATAAAGTTGCCGAATTACCGGTAAATAATAAAATCATCAAACAGAAAGAAAGGTTTTTTAATTATTTTATCATTGAAAATAACAACCATGTTTATGTCAATAAGAGAATTGAAAAAGATATCTGGCAAAACCTGTATGAATTTATTTTAATCGAAACAGAAGCATGGAAAAATGAAAACGAGATTTTGCAAAATGAAAACTTTTTAAAATTAATCAATAAAAGTCCTTTTACTGTAAAACGCATCTCAAAAAAAATTGCTCAAAAGCTTACGCATCAAATCATTAATGGAAGATTTATTCATGTTGAAATCGAAAAACCTTTGGCTACAAAAAAATATTTTGCTGCGAAAAAAGAACAATTGGAAACGCTACCTTTTTCAAAATTTATAGCATCTTATTTAACAGATAAAAATGTATCTTTAAATCCAATTTAATTTCGTAATCGTCAAACAATATTTATGCGAGGAGTAAATAAAGTGATATTAATTGGCAACCTGGGAAAAGACCCTGACATTCAATATCTGGAAGGCAATATTCCTGTATCTAAATTCCCATTGGCAACTACAGAAACTTATAAAGACAAAAACGGAAAATTAATTTCTCAAACTGAATGGCATAATATTGTTTTGTGGCGTGGCCTCGCTGAATTAGCACAAAAATATTTGCACAAAAGCAGTCTTGTTTACATTGAAGGGCGTTTAAAAACAAGATATTGGGAAGACAGAGATCATAATAAAAAGGTGGCGACAGAAATTATCGGAGATAATCTTATTATGCTCGACAAAAGAGCTGATCTACATGCTGAAGAACCGAATGAACCACTGCCCGGCTCTGAAACTTCTTTTGATGGAGATTCAGAAAAGGACGTTCAATAAAATAAATTCAATTCTTAAAACAGCTTCCTATCTTTAATTAATTTTTGATTATCTCTTGGTCATTAAAAACAGTTTTCAATTGCTCCAAATTATAACCAATACGCCTGCGGCTACTTCTATTCTTGTGTTTATATTATTGGTTCTTTTTGTTTTATCTTTTCTGTTCTCCGGTTCTGAGATGGCTTTTTTTTCATTAACTCTGAAAGACATCAATATGCTCAAAACCCGCCAGCAGCCTTCTTATAAAAGAATTGTGTCTCTGTTGGAAAATCCAAAAGTGCTGATGGCTTCTCTCATTATTTCAAGTTGTTTTGTAAACATTGGGATCATTTTAATTGCCAACGCATTGCTCGATCAATGGATCATAACATTGGGTTTGCATGTAGCCATCAATTTTTTGATGAAAGTTGTTGTAATCAGTTTTGCTTTACTATTATGTTGCCAGGCTTTGCCAAAAGTGTGGGCTTCTCATCATAAGATTTGGTTTGCATCAACTGCATCAATGATTGTAACCGTCAGCAACAGCATTTTGTTTAAAATCAGTAAAAGAGTTGTGGGAATTTCTGATTCAATTGAAAAAGCTTTTCATTCAGGCTCCACCACCATGGATAACAGCCAGCTTGATGATGCCATCGATTTATTACCGAACAACAAAGCATCAAGCGAAGAAAAACAAATTTTAAAAGGCATACGAAAATTCAGCAACACAACCGTGAAACAAACGATGCGTCCACGGCTTGATGTAAGTGGCATTGAAGTTTCTACTTCTTTTAAAAATGTGATCAAAAAAGTGCGTGAATTTTCTTATTCACGTTTGCCGGTTTATAAAAATAATCTTGATGAAATTGTCGGGATTCTTCATACAAAAGACCTGTTATCTCATTATCAAAACGAAGAATTTGAATGGCATTCTTTGATGCGACCGGTTTTTTATGTTCATGAGCAAAAGCTGATCGAAGATCTTTTGCAGGATTTCAGAAACAAACGAATCCATATTGCTGTTGTGGTTGATGAATTTGGCGGCACGTCAGGCATTATTACTCTTGAAGATATTATGGAAGAAATTATTGGAGATATTCAAGATGAGTTTGATGATGAGCAAAGCATCAACAAAAAAATTGACGACCACACTTACATTTTTGAGGGTAAAACGATGATCAATGATTTTTGTAAAATTCTAAATATTCCTGCAAATACCTTTGATACTCTTCGTGGCGAAAGCGATTCTCTTGCCGGTCTTATTTTAGAAATAGCGGGAGAATTTCCAAAAGTGAATGAAGAACTGCAAACAAAGAACTATACTTTTACCGTTCTTGAGATCAATAAAAACAGGATCGAAAAAATAAAGGTTACTTTAAAACAAAAACAAAATAAATAATTTTTTAGTTGAAAAAATATCGGCACATACAGTTGCTTTTTTTTGTTCTTTTGGGCTTGATTGTTTTCAGTTGTAATTCAAATTATACTTCAAAAAAAGAAGGTTATTTTAAAATTGATTTTCCCAAGAAGGCTTACACCACTTTTGATCAGCCCGGTTATCCATATACGTTTGAATATCCTGTTTATGCTACAATAGATCATGATTCTTCCTTTTTTAAAGGCGATTCCAAAAATCCTTATTCGATCAACATTGTATTTCCTTCATTAAACGGAACTATCTACATCAGTTATAAAAATATTGGTGGAACATCGATTTATAAAGTAAAAAATCCGGATGGAAGTTATCGGGATTCCATTGGTAAAAACAGCTTTCAAAAAATGGTAAATGATTCTTACAATCTTACCTACAAAAACGATATTAAAGCTTATTCAATCGAAGATAGCGTAATGCATACGCCAAATGGCTTAACAGGAATATTTTTCAAGCTTTCAGGAAATGTTGCCACTGCAAAACAGTTTTTTTTATCAGATACCACTCAGCATTTTTTACGGGGCGCGCTTTATTTTGATGCAACGCCGAATGAAGATTCACTGCGGCCCGTAAATGCTTTTTTGCAACAGGATATGAAGCATCTGATCAACACATTAAAATGGAAGTAAAATAAAAACAGCAACTATTTCTTTGTTTACTGAAAAAAAATTTTTTAGCTGACTAATTTCTTAAAATAAAATTATCGTTCTTTTATTCGTTTACTGCGATAAACAAAATGTAAAAGCCATCAAAAAAGATGGCTTTTACAACAAGATTGTATTTTCTTACGAAATCTTTTCAACTTGCATATAACTTAATTCAACCGGAGTAGCACGTCCAAAGATCTTCACCTGAACTTTTAATTTTTTCTTTTCGTCTGTTACTTCTTCAATAACGCCATTAAAATCATTGAATGGACCATCAATAATTTTGATTGTTTCTCCTACAATAAATGGTTCGCTCATTGTCAATCCGCCTGCATCAGCCATTTCGTCAACTTTTCCGAGCATTTTATTTACTTCAGCTTTACGAAGACTGATAATTTCACCTTTTGAACCTTTGCCATCGGTAAGGAAATGCATCACATTGGAGGTATTACTAAGATGTTGTACCATTTCTCCGGAAAGTTTTCCATCCAACACCTCTATCATTACATACCCTGGATAAAAGTTTCTTTCTCTCATCACTTTTTTGCCATTCACTACTTTATAAACTTTTTCAACCGGCAAAAAAACCTGCAGGATATCCTTATCCCAGCCATGTCTGACAATATCTTTGTCCAAATATTCTTTCACTTTTCTTTCCTTACCACTTTCCACTCTTAACACATACCACTTGGTATCTTTCGGAGGAACAGAAGGAGTAGATTCACTAGGAATGTTTTCCTGAACTTTTCCAATATTTTCTTCTGCCATGATTACTTAAATAAAGAATAAATAAATTTTAAAACGCCATTGGATACGAAATCCATTAAAGCTACTATGGCTGTAATAATGATTGTTGCAGCCAAAACGATCATTGTAGATTGTTGCAGTTCTTCCCAAGTAGGCCAAGTGACTTTCTGCATCAATTCTTTGTATGAATCACGAATGTATAAGGCAACTTTATTCATAAAAGTTAATTTGAAAATTGAAAATTTGAAAACTTGAAAATGATTGCATCATATCAGCTAATCATTATCAAATTAATAGCACGGGCACAAGGATTCGAACCCTGATCAAAGGTTTTGGAGACCTCTATTCTACCATTGAACTATGCCCGTATTAAAAGAACTTCCTTAAAACCAAATTAGCTAATTAGCAAATTTGCTAATTAGCTAATTTCAGTTTCAAAGATATAACATCTTATTTTAAAATTTCTGTAACCTGTCCTGCACCAACTGTACGTCCACCTTCACGAATTGCGAATTTCAAACCTTTTTCCATTGCAATTGGTTGAATCAATTTTACAGTGAGTGATGTATTATCACCAGGCATTACCATTTCTGTTCCTGCTGGTAATTCTACTTCTCCTGTTACGTCAGTTGTACGGAAGTAAAACTGAGGACGATATTTGTTGAAGAATGGAGTATGGCGTCCACCTTCTTCTTTGCTCAATACGTAAACTTCACCTTTAAATTCAGTGTGCGGAGTGATAGAACCTGGTTTGCAAAGTACCATACCACGACGGATCTGATTTTTTTCAATTCCACGAAGTAATAAACCTGCATTATCTCCTGCTTCACCCTGATCCAATAATTTTTTGAACATTTCAACACCGGTAACAGTTGAGGTTAATGGTTTTTCCATCAAACCAACGATTTCAATCGGCTCACCAACTTTAATACGTCCTCTTTCGATACGGCCTGTTGCTACTGTACCACGACCTGTGATTGAGAACACGTCTTCAACCGACATAAGGAAAGGCTGATCAACCGGACGAGGAGGTAATGGAATAAAAGTATCGACTGCATCCATCAATTCGTCGATTTTAGCAACCCATTTGTCATCTCCAGCCAAAGCGCCTGTTGCAGACCCCTGGATGATTGGAGTGTTATCACCGTCAAAGCCATAAGAAGTTAATAATTCACGAATTTCCATTTCCACTAATTCCAACAATTCAGGATCGTCTACCAAATCCACTTTATTCATGAAAACAACGATACGGGGAACACCTACCTGGCGAGCCAAAAGAATGTGCTCTTTAGTTTGAGGCATTGGTCCGTCTGTTGCGGCAACTACCAGGATAGCTCCATCCATCTGCGCAGCACCAGTGATCATATTTTTTACATAATCAGCGTGACCAGGGCAGTCAACGTGAGCATAGTGACGGTTTGCCGTTGCATATTCAACGTGTGCTGTATTAATAGTGATACCCCTTTCTTTTTCTTCAGGAGCACCATCAATATCTGCATAGTTCTTTTTTTCCGCTAAACCTTTTTTAGACAAAATATCGGTTATAGCGGCTGTAAGGGTAGTTTTTCCGTGATCAACGTGGCCGATAGTGCCAATGTTAACGTGGGGTTTATCCCTTTTGAAATTCTCTTTTGCCATTTTGTTTGTTTTTAATTTTTATTTTAAAAATTTAAATCACCATTCATTTTCTTTCGAAAAATGAATTTTATTTATGAGCGGAAGACGAGGCTCGAACTCGCCACCTATAGCTTGGAAGGCTATCGCTCTACCAAATGAGCTACTTCCGCTTAAATACTTTTCTTGTTCAACTTTAACTTTCACCCTTGAACTGTAAAAGAGCTGTTGATGAGAATTGAACTCACGACCTCTTCCTTACCAAGGAAGTGCTCTACCCCTGAGCTACAACAGCTTGAAAGAAGTCAAACCAATCTATTTCAAAAAACTCTTTTGTTATGTGGGCAGAGTAGGGTTCGAACCTACGTACTCCGGAGAGAACAGATTTACAGTCTGTCGCCTTTAACCGCTCGGCCATCTGCCCCTGGGAATTTTGGATTTTTTTTAAAGCTCCAAAATTAAAATTTGCAATTTTGAGAGCCAGTGGAGGGATTCGAACCCCCGACCAGCTGATTACAAATCAGCTGCTCTGGCCAACTGAGCTACACTGGCAACTGCCCAAAATACAGCCTTTACAATGAACTTCCCACACAAATTCCCCCTAGGGTTATTTTTTGGGAAGGCAAAGGTAATGGAAAATGTTTAATGGAAAAATTTTGAAAAGAAAAATTTATTGCCAATGAATCTATAATATTTTAAGGAATTAAGCAGTTTTAAAAAAATAGCCTCCGTTCATCACGGAGGCCTTTTATTTACCAATATTTTTTACAATTAAGCTACCATTTTTTCTTTCTTCCTTTTTATTTGATTGATCACCGAATCTAAAGCTACATCAAAACTTTCTTCAAAAGATTTTGAGGAATGTTTTACAAAAAACTGATGCCTCGGCGCCAGAACTTTTATTTCTGCTATCTTGTCTTTTATGTTGTGAGCTATATTATCCAGTTTTAAAAATACATCCACTTTTGTAATTCCTTCATGAAACTGGGTAAGTTTGTTTACTTTCTTTTCAATAAGTGCCACCAATTTCGAATCTGCTGCAAAATGCAGTGTCTGAATGTTTACGTTCATAATAGTACTGTTTTATGTGAGAAATGAATTTTTGAATAAAAATCAGAGGTGTTCCGGTTAGTTAAAATTTTCATCAGAATAAAAATTTTTTACAAAAATGAAGTTACATTTTTAACCGGTTTTGGCAAAATGATTTTAGTCACCTTTTAAAAACTTTCACCCTTTTGGATGTGAAAGTTTATGCGCTTCTTTTAGTTTTTCAATAGTGTTGTGAGTATAGATTTGTGTAGCTGCCAAACTACTATGACCTAATAATTCTTTAATCGCATTTATCTGTGCGCCATTGTTGGTAAGATGTGTAGCAAAACTATGTCGCAGTACATGCGGGCTTTTTCTCTCATTGGTAGAAACTTTTGAAAGATTGTTTTTAACGATATTGTAAACGTATTTTGGATAAAGTGGTTTGCCGTTTTTGTTGGCCAGCAGATTTTTGGTTTCTTCCGAAAAGAGACGTTTTTTTTCAGCAATATATTCATCAATCAGATGAATCAGATCATTGTTAACCGGAATCAGTCTTTCTTTATTTCCTTTTCCCAAAACCTTGATTACAGCTGAATGTTTATTCATATCGCTATCTTTTAAATTAAGCAATTCATTCCTTCGCATTCCGGTTTGATAAAGAATTTCAAAGATCAGGTAATCAGTTTTTCCTTTAAAATCCGCAGGGAAAAAATCGTTTTTTAATAAAACGGCGATATCATTTTCAGCAATAAATGATGGAAGGCGCCGACTTATTTTTAAAGAAGAAATGGTAGAAACCGGGTTAACAGTAATTTTATTGATCCTTAATTGATATTTAAAAAAAGACTTAAGAGAAGAAATCTTGCGATTAATCGTTTTAGAAGAAGCTTTATTTTCCTTTAAAGAAGCAAGCCATGTACGAATTATTGGTGCTGTAATTTCTTTTACTTCCTTTATATTATATTCTAAAAGAACAAAATCGAAAAAGGCCGCAAGATCATTTTGATAAGAAAGAATCGTGTGTCGCGAATACCTTTTTTGAAAAGTAAGATAATTCAAAAATTCTCCGATTGGGTAAGCTTCAGTTAAGTGCATAAAAAATCCGGTAAGTGTAAAGTTACTAAACTTAAACTCACCGGAAAATATTGTATGAAAAGAAATTTTATCTATTAAATTTCAATCTTTCCGCTCGCTATCTGCTGTTTGTAAACAGCTTTCAACACCTCACCTCGCCTTTTTACAGATGGTTTTGTGAAAGACTGACGATCACGAAGTTCTAATAGTGTGCGGCTTTTTTCAAATTTTTTCTTGTACTTTTTAAGCGCTTTATCAATATTTTCGCAATCTTTTGAATCAATTATCAACATAAATTTTTACGTTTTTTTTAAGGAGTGCAAAGATAAAGGAAATTTGAACCTAAAAAGAAGTATTTTCTTAAAAAAATAAAAAATATTATTGAATGTTTACAGGAATTGTAGAGACAACGGGAGAAATCCAGCATATTTCGATTGAAGGATCGAACCGAATCTTCTATCTAAAAAGTGATTTAACTTCTGAAATCAATATTGATGAAAGCATTTGCCACAACGGCGTTTGCCTTACTGTTGAAGAAATAAAAAATGATATTTACAGAGTTTCTGCTATTGAAGAAACGTTAAAAAAAACGAATGCAGGCTCATGGAAAATAAAAGATAAGGTGAATTTGGAACGCTCCATTAAATTATATGACCGCCTTGATGGACATCTTGTTCAAGGACACGTTGATGCAACGGGAATTTGTATCAGCAAAATCGAAAAAAAAGGAAGCGTTGAATTTACTTTTCAATTTGATCCTTCTTTTGCAGAATTGCTTATTGAAAAAGGCTCAATTTGTGTAAATGGAGTTAGCCTCACTGCGTTTAATGTAACTAATGAAAACTTCACCGTTGCTATTATTCCATACACTTTTTCACATACCAATTTTCAATTTTTAAGTGAGAAGGATTGGGTGAATTTGGAATTTGATGTTTTAGGAAAGTATGTACAAAGAATAATGCAAATCAATAGAAGTAGAAATTGAAAGAAAACCAGCAACAAGAAATGTTATTATTTCTTTGCTTACCATTGATCTTAATGCAAAAAACTTTCTATCAATGGAAATAATTTAGAAGGTTCTTCAATCTGCGGGTTGTGGCCTGATCTTTCAAACATTACAAACTTTGCCTGTGGGCAATATTCTTTATATTTTTCCATCATCACAGGAACGGCTACCCGATCGTATCTGCCTCCATAGATCAGTACCGGCATTTTTAAATTTTTTAATTCCTTTCGATAATCAAATGTTCCAATATCACTTCCTACGATGAAATCTCCATCTTTTCCAACCATTTGGTAATACAATTTTGAATTGAAAGAATTAGGATAAGGTTTTTGACCACGTGATAAAAAATTATTTGGATTATAAGCGTATAAAAATCCGTAAGGCACTTTCCCATACAATCTTTGATGTTCAGGATCGCTGGAAACGGCTCCCGCTTCGCGAATGATTATTAGTGAATCCCACACTTCAGGATAATTGGTAGCGATTTCATGGTTGCTGTTGTCGTCATTTTTTTGCCACATAATAAAACTGTGAAAAGTATTGGCCAGGATCAAATGATTCACATGCTCAGGATATTTTAAAGCATATCCTTGGGCAACAACGCCGCCATAGGAATGGCCGAGCACATTTAATTTTTCAAAATGAAGCGCCTTTCTTAATCCTTCAATGTCTTCGATATCCCGCGCCAAAGAATATTCTTTTACATCTTTTGCTGTGTCGCTTTTGCCTCTTCCAAATGCATCAAAATAAATAATCTCATTATCTTTTGCCAAAGAATCAAAAACACGATAACCCAAATGAGCACCTCCCGGACCTCCGGGAATAATAATCAGAGGATCACCATGTCCAACCAAAACCACCCACAGTTTCGCCCCATTAACAGTAACATATTTTCCATCAGTATAACTGCTTGGATAATTTTGAGAAAAACCAATGGTAAAAAAGAAAAGTAATGCAAAAAGCAGAGAGATTTTTTTCATAAAAAAGTTGATTAAAATATGAAGATAAATAAAACCAGACCTTTTCGTTAAAAAACTCTTAATGCATTTTCATTCATTAAACCGAAACAATAAAATCGACTCTATTTATCAGAACAATCAATTAAAAATTATTCACTTAAAATTTAATCTCATGAAAAAATTACTACTCGCTATTTTTATAATAACCGGATTTGCGGCATGCAAAAGCAATTCTGATCTAAATGATCAAAACAGGAATATCCAATTGCTTAGCGATTCAAGTGCTTACAACAACAATATATTTTCTGATACAACAGCCACTGTAAAAGCAGAACCGGTTCCTGCAAAAATTTCTGAAAAACCAAGGACTATTGTCAGAACAAAAAGTGCTGTGAAAAGCCCTGTAAAAATGCAAACTGTTACTCCGGTTGCTCCTCAAACAGCAAGCATTCCACCAGTTGTGGCCACTACTCCAATTTCTACAACTCCTTCAACAGAAAGTACTACTGTAGATAAAAGTACAGGCACAGGAAATTCTGGTGTAGAAACTGCTTCTCCCGGCACAACAAAAGTGGAGAAAAAAGGAATGAGCAAAGCGACACAAGGAGCCATCATTGGCGGTGTGGCTGGTGCTGTTGGTGGGGCAATTATTAGTAAGAAAAAAGGCGTTGGTGCTGTCGTAGGAGGTATAGTAGGTGCAGCCGGTGGTTATATTATTGGGAAAAATAAGGATAAAAAAGATAATAAGTTTATGATTGAATAATTCATTTAAATCTATTTTTAAAAAGCCCTTTCAATTAATTTTTGAGAGGGCTTTTTCATAACATTTTAAAGATGTTCTATATAAAAGTATCTATTAATTAAACATCTTAACAAAATTTATACAAGCTTTATTCATTTAAAAAAATATTGGCATTATTTTCTCTAAATGCTTAAAAGAGATCACGATCTCTGTATTATAAACGAAATTTAAACGACATGTCGACGTATTCAAAAATCATGAAATTATTCTTTATTCCGCTCATCGTTTTATTTGCATTTACCGCATGTAACAACAATAAGAAAACGGATACGACCAGAGATATTCAGTTGCTTCCGGATTCAAGTACCTATAACAATAATGCTTCAACAGATTCAAGTAAAATGAATACAGCAAATACAGCTCCCGCAGCGCCTGAAAGAACTAGTCGCTCAAATGCTGTTGAAACTCATCATACATCTTCTACTACTCATCATTCAGCAGCCAATACAAGCAATTCCACTGCAAGTTCCGGAACAGTTTCTAACTCTGGCACTTCAACTTCCAGCAGTCAGGGAACTACAAAGAAAAAGGGCTGGAGCAAAGCCGCTCAAGGTGCTGTAATTGGTGGTGCGGCCGGAGCCGTTGGTGGTGCAATTATTTCAAAACACAAAGGAACTGGTGCGGCAATCGGTGCAGCAGTTGGGGCTGCTGGTGGTTATATTATCGGAAGGAACA
>Ga0157373_10003981_pt1 | contig 11141 bp, 9 predicted proteins | sample C65metaG_FD_113460 | JGI IMG/M metagenome (GOLD analysis project Ga0157373, IMG submission 113460) | Corn rhizosphere microbial communities from Kellogg Biological Station, Michigan, USA - C6-5 metaG | ecosystem: Host-associated > Plants > Roots > Rhizosphere > Soil | place: USA: Michigan...
GCCAGTTTCAGCTTTAGCTCTTTTCAACCATTCCAGTCCGATGCTGCCGATACCTTCAAATTCTCCCGGACGGGTACGTGGTTTCCAGATTCCTGCTCTTAATACAGACACTTTACCTGTTGCAGCCAGCAAATTCGCTGTAGATACCAATTGTTCTTCAGTTTCAGCGCTACATGGTCCAGAGATGATGAGCGGTTCGTTTTTAAGGGTCAACCAGCTCTCTAAAGGCTGGATATTAAGATTTAATTTCATGATATGGGTAATTAATAGGGGGTTTTCGAATTTGTTTATTTGGGGGTGATTATACTTTGTCGTTTTTAAGATATTCTCCCATGATGTTAAAGTTCACGGTATATTTTAGGGCCTTGCGGATAGCGGTGTCATATTTGTCCATGTCTGTCCATTCTACGTCTACATAAAAGTAGTACTCGTTTCTTCTGCCAAGCACGGGCATCGACTGGATTTTGCTGAGGTTTACCTGGTGTTCGGCAAAGATGTTCAGCACTTGCGAGAGGGCGCCCACGTGGTTGCCTACCTGGAAAACGATTGAGGCTTTGCTGATCTCTTTCAGGTCGTCATTTTTCTCTTTCTGCAGGATCAGGAAACGCGTGTAGTTCTTGCTGTTGGATTCAATTCTTCTTTCCAGGATATTGAGTCCGTATAATTTGGCTGCCAGTGTATTAGCTACAGCCAGGGTGTCTGTTAAACCTTCGTCCTTAATCTTTTTGGCGCAGGCTGCAGTATCGCTGCTTTCTACAATTTTAAGGTGAGGGAAATCATCAAAAAAATCGATGCACTGACGCAGGGCGATAGGGTGTGAGGTCACAAATTGTGCGTCCTCCAGTTTCACCCCCGGCAGGCCCATCAGGTGCAGCTGGATTGGCAGGTAAACCTCGCCGGTAACTGCAAAATTATGTTCCCTGATCAGTGTGTAATTGGGTAAGAGGCTACCTGCAATAGAGTTTTCAATGGCCATTACCACGTAGTCAGCTTCGTTAGCTTCCATCACTTCGCAGGTTTTCTTAAAGGAGTTACACTCAATGGTTTGAATGTCGTTGCCAAAGAACTTGAAAGCAGCTTCTTCGTGAAATGATGCCTTGATACCCTGGATTGCTACTCTTACTGATGTGTTCATTTTAGTATTTATCTGCGTTAATTTGTTATTAAAGAAGCTTGAAAATTTGCGTTAAAAAAAAAGTCCCGGCTTTAGGCCGGGACTTTTCATATACAATTTATCTTGTTTCTTTTGATTGCATATCAGTCCCGGCTCTTACTAAAGTAGTAGAAGTAACCAAACCAATATGTAGTGATGTTTCTCATTTTTTGTCTTTTGGGTTTGTCAAACAAACCGCATTGGTGTTTTTTATTTTTCCAAATGTAGTAACAAAATTTAATTTGTCAATAGTAAAATAAAAAAAATTATTTTTTGTGTGTTTTGACATGTAATAGTGTATACGCTTTAACTTAAAATACCGGCTCTTCCTGTTTAGGAAGCACCTTCAGTTTTGGTTTGGGAACTGCTCCGGCAGTTTTCTGTTCCACACCTGTAGCTTTTTTCTTTTTCTTGAATTTGCGGCCATACCAGATCAGGAAACCTGTAATCGGCAGACTCGCCCCAATTAATGAGGAAAGAAACGCTAATACCTTACCCGGAAAACCCAGGATACTGCCAATATGGATATCGTAGTTCATCTTGCGCAGCTTACCACCAAAGCCCGAGGCTTCATAGGAAATGGCATATACGCCTTTGCCTTTGAGCTCTTTCAGCGAATGCTGGTCGAACGAATAACTTTGGTTGTTGTAAAACTGTCCTGCAGTGGGATATACGGTGATACCTATGCTGGCTTTAGCTCTTGCAGTATCAGGGAAAGAATAATAGAATCCTTCAGAACGCGGATGTTTGGCAATTACCTTTTTCCATGCAACGTCCATTGCCTGCTGTGGCGTGTACAGGTGTTTGATGTTTACCGTATCGGATTTGATATCCCTGAATTCTCCCAGCTTTTCACCGCCGGTTGTAGCCCAGTATAAACCTTCACTGTACCATCTGATACCGTACACCATCCCTGTCATGGCAATTGCCAGCAGGAACAGGAGTGAGTAAAAACCCAGTACGTTGTGGAGGTCAAGGTTTACCCTTTTGAAAGAAGCTCCCCACTTGATCTTAAAACTTTTGTCGACCGTACTCTTGTTCCATTTCTTAGGATACCACCAGATCAGTCCGGTGATTAACAACACTACAAATACCAGGGTACCGTAGTTGACAATAGGGCGGCCAACAGCATAGGGCATCCATAAAAAGCGGTGTCCGTTCAGGATGAACCTGAAGAAATCTACATCGCCTTTTTTGCGTATTTCTTTGCTCACTACCTCGCCGGTGTAAGGATTGATATTGAGCGTTACGCCACCACCACCACGACGTCCCTGTTCTTTAGGGTTTCTCAGTGATACAGTTACGGTTCTGCCCTGCTGGTATTGTGCATAGCCGATTACCTTATCGGGATAGAGGTCTGTAGCAATTGCGCTGAGCTGCGAGGGTGTAAGTACAGGTTTATCCTGCTTTTCAATTTTTGTTTCCGGCTCCAGAAGACCCGTAATTTCTTCATTGAAAACCCAGATACAGCCTGTAATACAAACGATTAAAACAATGATCCCGGATACCAGCCCCAGCCACAGATGCAGCCATTTGTTAATGCGGGTAAAGAGAGAATCTTTTGTTTTCTTCTTAAACGGGGGTTTATTGGTTCCTGTGATCATTGCTTTAGTTTGAGATGCGTGAATGATTATTTAATGTTTTGGATCGCAGTTAATGCACCACCTTCAACTTTTACACCTTGTGTAGCTGTAGCGTTTGATGCATCGATTTTGTATACATAGCTGGTACCGTTTTTCAGATTCAAACCATAATAAGCAGTTTTACCATCTTTTGGAGAGTAGTTATTGCTGGTGATGTTGGTAATTTCTGCCGGGATTGGTAATCCGGTAACCAATTTGAACGACTGATCTACAACGTTGATGATAGCCAGTTCATTTCCTACTACATAAGCACCTTTGTCAGCTTTTTTCGAAACGTTGGCTACAAAGTTGTTGCCACCAACATAAGTCCAGTTGGTAATTACATAACCATTTGATTTAGTTTCAACGTTGTATAAGTAAGTCTGGTCAAATTCTGTAACACCTGCTTTCAATCTTGTAATTGAAGATGGTTTTGTAGAGTTTAAAATAGTACCATTGCTAGTTGCTACTGAAGAAGAGAAAGCGTAAGTATCACCGTTTTCAACTACTGCCAGACCATCGGTGAAATATCTTCCGATGAAGCTGGTCCTGTTGTCAGTAATCACTTTTTCAAATTTCATGTCCGGGTAAGAGTATACCGCAATCCATGCATTGTCTGGGTAAGCTGTACCGAAGCCAGCATTACAGCATGCTTTGATCGAGAAGAATGGTGCATAAACCTTAGTTCCTACCTGTTTTATCCAGCTAAAGAACGCCGTTTCGCCATTATTTAAAATGGTTTGTGTATTGATTGTTCCCTCGCCTGCAATCAGCATACTATTCGTATTCACACGGTAGTAGTTAGCCAGCGGGTTAGTGATTGCTCTTGGAATTTTTAACATCAGGATATCATCATTTACAGGAGCAAAAGCCTGAACAGTTTCAGATGCAAAGTTTGATAGTTTTGTTAATTTACCATTGGTGATGTTATAAGTAGTTACAGCTCCAGGATTTCCTTGTCCGTAAAGCATGCTGAAAAACTTATTGTTTGCAGTTACATAGTATCTGTAAGTACCGTCTTGCTCAATACCGTTTCCAAGAATGGATACTGTACCTTTTTCAAGGTCACTCGCAGTAAGCAGGTAATCTGCAACACCAGTAGACGCCACAGGTGTAACCGCTAGAATATAGTTTCCGGGATCGTTAGCTACAGCTTCTGAATCGTTACTTTTTGAACATGAAGCAAATACGGCTGCAAAGGCCAGTGCCACGAAGGCTTTTGTAAATTTTGTTTTCATTTTTACTATCGTTTAATTGGTATGTTATTTAGTGGTTTTATTAATAAAATATCTCAGGTTTAAATAGAATCCGCGTCCTGGTTTTTGCAAACTGAAGTTGTCATACAGGAAAGCGTTGGTAATGTTTTTTGCTTCTACACCAATGTTATAGCGGCCTCCAGCCATGCTGTAAACAAAGTTCATATCGTGAGAGAATTGCTGCGGAACAACACGTTTTTCATCACCCGCTGCTCTACTACCCAGACTTGGCCAATACAGCCAGAAGGCATGTACATAAAGCAGATTATATCCGATGTTCAGTGTATTTCCTTTTCTGGCTACATCTTTCAGCGTAACCGACACATCTGTGTTTCCAAAGAAATAAGGGATGTTTGGCATCTGATCTTTGTACAGCGGACTTACCGAAGTATATCCGGGCTCATACATCTGGAGGTTACGCAGGAACTGATAAGTAATCGTGCTTCCGGCAGTTAACCAGTTTTTATAAGAGTATCTGATTTCTGCATCACCGCCCCAGGTGCGTACACCATCTCTGTTGTCTGCAACCAGTTTCGATTGATTAGCGTTAAGCCTGTTGTAGATAAAGTTGTCAGCATGCCTGTAGATCGCATTGGCATTGATCGAGAAATTATTCACCTTATTGAAGCTGAAGCTATATCCGGCACCCAGGTTGATATTGTTACTTTTTTCAGGCTTCAGTGAAGGGTTTCCTTCCTGATTTTCCACATCACCAAAGATCTCTTGCGCATCAGGCATTCTGTTTGTGAGTTCGTATGAAGCTTTTAACTGTAGATTCCTGTTTAGGAAATAGGTTGCTGCTGTACCGTAACCAACTTTATTAGTGGTTGAATTGGCATTGGCGCCATTGCCAATAGTGTTGTTTTGTGAGATATATTTACCAAATACAGTTGTACTCCATCTATCTTTAACATCGTAGTTGTAGCCAAGTCCCAACACGTTTTTCGTGTTCTTTTTGGTAGTTTCGTAGTCGTTATTGGTAGGGTTCAGCTCATCGCTGCCTTTTCTGTTGAAGGTGTTAAATACGTTGCTCAAAGCTACCGACTGGCGTTCGTTGATCTTGTAGTTGAACATCGCTGTTGCCAGTCCGTTATTGTTCTTGTATTTATACATACTTCTGGAGCGCTCACCGTTGGAACCGGTTGGTTTTGAATTACCATACCAGTCATACCTTGCATTCACCGTATCAATGTTTTGTTCTGTACCCAGGTTGTAGTTAGCATTAATGGTTACATCTAATCCCGGGATCAGGTTCGTTTTTTTGTACTTCAACGTAGGCATGAGGATCGTACCTTTTCTGTGCCATGCTCCGAATACCTGGATCATGCGAGCGCCAGTCTGGATTTCCTTGTAGTTCTTACCTGCGGTGAATCCAATCAGCAATTTATCGGCATAACTTTTATCTACCACACCTACATTGGCAATAACCGTTTCGTTGTGATATTTATCATTGAACCTTCGTAGTAATGCAGCAGGAGCAAAGGCACCCGTATAGATATCTGATGCTTCTACTTTTACTTTGTAGTCATTATCTGAGTAGTTCTGGAAAGCGTTCAGCTGAACAGTTAATCCGTTTTTACTGGTTGCAGCGGCGTTGAGAACACTTCTGTGTGTGTTGAAAGATCCGTAAGAATAAGATACATCAATGTAGTTTCTGTAGCGGTCGCCCGTTACGATATTGATTGCTCCACCGAGTGCATCAGAACCCAGCCACATCGGCACTACACCTTTGTACACCTCGATTCTGTCGGCAATATTGATAGGAATGTTATTGATCTGGAATGAAGTACCGAAGTTATCCATAGGAATACCATCAATAAAATACTTCACGTGATTGCCAGAGAATCCATTGAGTGATAGGTTAAAATTAGATCCTACACCGCCTGATTCTCTTACACGGATACCTGCAACCCTGTCCAGGGCACCAGAGATATCCAGAGTAGAGTTGTACAGCTTTTTGGCATCAATTGCGGTAACGTTAAAGGCCTGTCTGTTGGTTTCCTGAGCAACAGTACGTCCTAAGACATTAACCGTTTCCATTTGCTCCACATTCTCGGTAACCTTGATGCTGAGTTTCAGGTTTTGTCCGGCAGCAAGTTTGATTTCCGTTTTGTGGTCGTTAAAGCCGATAGCCTTAATCAACACAATATAGTTTCCAGGTTTTACGTTGTTAATCGTAAACTGACCATTCTGGTCAGACACTGCACCATAAGATGTGTTTTGAAGTTTGATTGTGGCAGAATGAACTGGCTCACCGAGGTTGCTTTTAAGGCTTCCACTGATGCTGGAGGACTGAGTTTGAGCCCCCGCGAAAAATACATTGGCGCATAAGATGGCCAACAGCAAAATTTGTTTAAATTGCATTACTTTTAACTACGATTAAAGGTTAGCGGGTTTTGCCCGTTACGCCACACGGGTCCGAAACCGTGTGGCATTTTTATGCCGCAAATATAGTGTTATTTAGACCAGATCCAAATAGAAATCATGAAATATCATGACTATTTTTGAAACTTATCTCAAAATTTTGCTTCGCTATACCGGTTAAACTGTAAAAGTAATAGGGAAAACCCGGGTTAATTACTTAGCCCAGGTTTGATTGTAATATTGCATGCTTTCGCGGATATCGCTTTCAGAAACACGGCAGTTCCATGTGCATTTTCCGATTTTTTCAAGCAGGGAAAAGAGAATATTCCCGTGTTCATTCTTTTTATCACTCTGCATCAGAGATAAAAGCTGATCAAATGATTTTTCTTTAATCTGATAAGCAGGGTATACGCTGGAGATATAAGTGCGTACTTCTGCCAGTTCTTCTGCAGAGAGCTCACTGTTTTTATGAGATAACCAGGCTTCGCAGATCATACCTATCGCGATGGCTTCACCATGTGTTAGTGGACTCTTGTCTTTGCTCAGAGAATAGCTTTCTACGGCATGGCCGATGGTATGCCCAAAGTTGAGGATCTTACGTCTTCCTTTTTCAAAAGGATCTTCAGTTACCACTTCATTCTTGATCTCCACAGAGCGGTGGATAATTGAAGTGCTTATATTTTGATAATCCTGTGCTTTGAGTTCCTGATAGTATTTCTCATCAGCAATCAGACCGTGTTTGATGATTTCGGCAAAACCTGATAACATTTCCCTTTGGGGGACAGTTTTTAGAAAAGCGGTTTCGATAAATACTGCCTGCGGAAGGCTGAAAGTACCAACCATATTTTTGATATTATCGATATCAATTCCTGTTTTTCCGCCTACAGAGGCATCAACCTGAGAAAGCAGGGTAGTAGGGATATTGATAAAATCGATACCACGTTTGTAGGTAGATGCTACAAAACCACCCATATCAGTGATTACACCACCGCCCAGGTTAATCATCAGGCATTTGCGGTCTGCCTCAAAATCCAGTAAAGTCTTCCAGATCCCGATACAGAAATCAATGTTTTTATTTTCTTCTCCCGGATCAGTCTCTATCAGGTCGAACCCACTGAAATCATCCAGCATATCCCTGAACACAGGCAGACAGGCTTCAGCCGTATTGCGGTCGGCAAACACGAAAACGTTACTGTACTTACCTTTTTCTATGATTTCAGCCAGCGGGGCTAATTTGGTATCAAAATATATGTTGTGTCCGGAACTCTCAATTGTATTCATTAAACTATTTTAATTTGGTTTCCCATAAAATCAATTACATCGCCCTGGCGTACTTTCAAACGCTTGCGGTAATCTACGTTGCCATTATACTTGATCAAACCATCTTCTACAACAGTTTGGGCTTCGCCGCCACTTTGCACCAGTCCGGTTGCTTTAAGCAGCTGGATCATAGGGATAAATTCACCTTCTAATTTAAATTCTATCATTGTGCCACAAATTTACAATTAAAAACAAAGCGTTTTACCTTTGGTAGTCGCGGATTTTATATTTTTGCAGCCGTTTGACTAACTTATCAATCCAAATGCAAGTATCCCAAGGGAAAAAATTAAATTTTGATAATACTGAGATCGCCTTCCGAAGTAAATCAAAGAAAGAACTCAACAGCGCTTACTGGCTGTTCAAAGTAATGAGCAGCAATTTTCTTACCCAGGTAGGGCCACCGGTAACCAATCTGTTTTTAAATATCGGGCTTCCTATTCAGGGGCTGATCAAATCTACGATCTTCAAGCAATTTTGTGGTGGCGAAACTATCGCAGAATGTGAAAATACGATTGCACAGCTGGCAGTGGGTAAAGTTGGTACCATCCTGGATTATTCTGTTGAGGGAGAAGAAGAGGAGCATGTCTTCGATTTCACGTGTGCTGAGATTATCAGAACGGTGGACCGTGCTGCGGGCGACAAACGTATTCCCATTACGGTATTTAAGATCACGGGTATTGCCAGGTTTGCCCTGCTGGAGAAGCTGGATGCAAAACAGGAACTTACTGCAGATGAAACGGCAGAATTTGAGCGCGTAAAACGCCGCTGCGAAAGGATCTGCAGAACGGCTTTTGAAAAGGACGTGCCTGTAATGATCGATGCCGAAGAAAGCTGGATACAGAAAACTATTGATGCTTTGGCTATCGATATGATGATGCTGTTCAACAAAGAGAAACTGATCGTATACAATACTTATCAACTGTACCGCCATGATAAACTGGCGCATATCAAAGCAGACCACCTCATTGCAAAAGAGGCCGGGTTTGTATTGGGTGCCAAGATTGTCCGCGGAGCATACATGGAGAAGGAACGTAAAAGGGCAGCCGAAAAAGGATATACTTCACCGATCCAGCCTGATAAAGCGGCTACCGACAAAGATTACAACGCTGCTATTACTTATGCTGTAGAAAATATCAGCCAGATCGGTATCGTATGCGGTACGCATAATGAAACCAGCTGCAGGGTGCTTGCAGAACTGCTGGATACACATGCGATCAGTCATAACCATCCGCATGTATATTTCTCACAGCTCCTGGGCATGAGTGATAACCTGAGTTTCAACTTGTCTGATGCAGGTTATAATGTAGCTAAGTACGTGCCGTACGGACCTGTAAAAGCAGTAATGCCTTACCTGTTCAGACGAGCACAGGAAAATACTTCCATTGCCGGGCAAACCAGCCGTGAGCTGGACCTGATTGCCAGAGAGAAAAACAGAAGAAATTCTTAAGTATAGTACGTCCCACACCTCAGTCGGGTATTGCTTTGACTGAGATTCCTGTGTGATCCCCGAGTGTTTTGTGTGTGCTTTCTATAGCCATACCACAACCTTACTTTAAACATACCGCGGCCTTACCCCAGCTTTACCTTTTAGGTAAGCCTGAGGTAAGGCCGCGGTATGTTTGAGGTATGTGCGGGGTAGCCACGTAAGAAGCTCTTCTAAACCTCTCAGGGAATACACGCAGAGTTCTCTATAACCAATATGAAACCAGTGCAAGATGCAGGTTGTAGTTGTCTCATATACAGTGCGCTACGTTTGTATGTGTAAATGTGAAAAAATATTTTTTAGAGCTAAATGTTGTTCTTACTTTTGTGGCATATGGCACAAGAACTCGCTTATTCAGGCAGAATAAATGATCATCTGCGCTTCTAAATCATAAAGATTCCGGTATCCTAATACTCATATTCGAACTCATTTGATTTTAGGCGTAGTTATCATTTCAAAATAAATTAATAGAAATGAAAAATTATAAACTTAATCATAATCAAAATGGGTATTGTAAAAAGAGGACCAGCTACGGGCTGGTCAGGAAAAGTTGGGAATCAGGTGTATTCACAACACAAGGACAGGGAAACAACAGTTAGTGAAGCTCCGGCGGCTACTACTATACCTCCTACAGAATTACAGTCAGCAGTGAGGCGGGACTGTTCACTCTGTTCATACTATTTACCACCGTTAAAGGAATTTGTAAAAGTAGGATCCTGGGCTAAAGGAAAACCGAAAGGACAAACTCCCTGGAATGAGATGGTATCATATGCAAGGAAGAATGCGATTAAAGGAGAATATCCCAATCAGTACCTTGATTTTTCAGAACTTCGAATCACCCAGGGTACCATGTTACCTCCGCAGGATGCAACCGTGCAACTGACCGAAAAAGGTTTTGCCTTTGCGTGGAACCCTGAAAACATTACTGATGAAGACCATTATACCGATCAGGTAATGGTGATGGCATATTTCCCCGAGCTCAAAACAACATGTTCAAAAATGAGTTGTACAGAGCGCCACAGGGGTGAATATCTTTTGCATCTCGATGGGATCAAAAGAGGCTATACTGCTGAAATCTATATTGGATTTGTCACCGATGACCGCAGCCGTATTTCAAACAGTGTTTATTTGGGACAATTAATCTGGTAATCATGGGTGTTGCAAGAAAAAGATCAGTCTTATCAGGAATAAGGGGGAAAGTCGGAACGGTAGTATTAAGCGTAATGAGAGGTGTAGAGGTAGTTAAAGAAGTACCATCACCACCGAAAAAAGATTCTCAGACGGCAGCTCAGGATATTCAGCGTGCAAAGTTTAAATGTGCAAATGAATTTCTGCTCCGGATAGGGTATGATGTGCCAGGGCTTGGCTATCAGTTGCGCAGGCAATCCGGAAAGACAAAGATCAATGAATCAATGAGTGATCTGATGCGGAATGCCCTGAAAGGCACATATCCGGATTTTAGTATCGATTTCAGTAAAGTGCAGTGGAGCCGTCCAATTGAAAAGATAGATGCCTGCTGGAAAGGTTCCTTTGTTGCAGTTGAAGAAATGGGTTTTGAACTGAGCTGGGAGCTCAATCCATTTCCGGGAAAAACGTCCCGTCTGCATGATCGGGCTGTTATTGTATTGTTTGATGAAACAAAGGGCAAAAATCTTTATTTTGGGATGCATTCGCGTGAGATCGTTCCCAGAACAGCGCTCAAATGGATTTATAAGGGATATCCGCAAATTGATGGACATCATATCCATTGCTGGATCTTCTTTGTTTCTGCTGATGAGAAAAGGGTTTCAGACACAGAGTACCTGGGAAGGGTAACGCTAAAGAAATGAAGATGAATCAGCACCCTGCCTTTTTTAGCGGGGTGCTGATTCTGGTTTATGCCGGATGACTTTGGTGTTGCATCGCCTGTGCGGCGTCAATGCCTAATCCACTGGCAATCGCCA